>JABLTO010146933.1_pt1 | contig 15012 bp, 10 predicted proteins | sample 7160091 | NCBI WGS metagenome assembly JABLTO01 (sample SAMN14651225, study PRJNA627086) | human gut metagenome | isolation source: feces | host: Homo sapiens
AAAGGTTAACTGACTATTAATAATGTTGAACAGGGTATGCTTCAAAAGGATAAATTTACATATAAATAAGATTTTTTTCCATATTATTATTGTTATATTGATGTTAAAATTAAATGACTATTATTATACCCCTGTCTTTTTTGTGCCCTTTTTGCGGAAAAATGACAGAAATAAGATAGAAAAATGAGAAAAATTGTCGGCTTACAGTTATATGTTTAAAAAGTCTGACAAGTAAAAAAGGAGGCTGATGCGTAAGTTATGAGGGTAAATGGAATTATTTCAGCTATGCTGACACCACTTAATGATGATGAAAGTATCAATGAAGCGGAACTTAGAAATCAGGTTAACCGTCAGATTAAAGCTGGGGTTGCCGCAGTTTTCTGCCTTGGAACAAACGGAGAGTTTTATGCTTTCGACAAGGAAGAAAAAAAGAAAATTATCGACATTGTAGTTGATGAAGCTGATAACAGAGTGCCTGTTTTGGCAGGTACGGGTTGTATTACTACATCAGAGACAATTGAATTGACTGATTATGCGAAAGATGCCGGTGTTTCTGCTGTGTCTGTTATATCACCATACTTCGCGGGAATAAGCCAGGAAGGTTTATATCAGCATTTTTCAACTGTTGCAGATGAATGCCGGATGCCAGTTATTATGTACAATATTCCGGCAAGAACCGGTGTTAATATTCATTATGAAACTGTAAAAAGACTTGCTGATAATCCTTATATTGTAGGAATAAAAGACAGCAGTGGTAATTTTGATAACACACTTAGATACATAGAAGAAACACCTTCGGATTTTATTGTTCTTTGTGGTAATGATTCATTGATTTTATGGACACTGATGGCTGGTGGAAATGGAGGAATCTCAGGAGTTACCAATATTTTTCCGGAACATATGGTGAGCATATACAAGAAGTTTGCAGAAGGAGATTTTGAAGGCGCTAAGAAAGCACAGGATCAGATACGCTGTATCAGAGATTGCTTTACAGGATATAATCCTAATTCTGTTGTGAAGCGCGCAGCTGTATTGCTTGGCTATCCTGTCGGACCTGCAAGGTCACCTTTTGATATAGATGATGAGAAACTTGACAATAAGCTTTTAAATGCTTTTAAAGAGTTTGAAGGTATAAAGTAGTCGTCGGATGGTTTTAATCATTTATTAAAATGTTATGTATCTGTAAATCTTCTTATTAATATATATGATATTTAATATGTGATATCAGAGCAAAAAAATGCAGGCTCGTTGCAGAGTAATCTGCAGGTGTCATAATATAGTGATTATTTATTAGTAGAAGAGATGCGGTATATATAAATTGCCGGCAGTATTGCTTCCGGCAAGGCTGGTTACCCTAAGGAACAATGACCAGAAATGGTTGTTGATTATTATATATTTATTAAAAGCTTAATAATATGAAAGAAAGCTTTTGTAAAATCTTGCGAGAGGAGAAAAGGTAAAGAAATGAGAAAGAAAAGATTACTTGCTTTTGTATTAGCATGTGCAGTCGCTACTTCCGGTAACATTTCAGTCGCATCTGCTGATCCAAGCGGTGAAGCAGTTTCAGCAGATGATGCTTCAGACGAAGCGGTAACAACTGCGGAGAATGGAACAACAGCTGTAGCAGATGATTCTGATGTCAGTAGTGTTGAGAAAAGTAACAATTTCCGTGTTGGAGAAGCTTATGATGGAGATATAACTGCGGAAGCTAAGACATTTACATCAGATGTCTTTGATTACACAAAGCAAAGAGCTGAGTATGAGGAAAAAGGATACAAATCTGTATCTGCTGACACTGAAATCAAACTTGATATTGAAGACGCTGTCGGAAAGAATCCGTTTGTGTTTGAAGAAGGTGAGCTTACTCTTGGTAAGAGTAAAGCTGAAAAAGTTAAAGGTGTTCAGTTCTTTGAAAAAGATGACAACACTGACTGCCCTTATGTTGAATGGACATTTAATGTTGAAGAAACAGGCCTTTATGAAATGTATATGAATTATAAGGCTGAGAGCAGTTATGGAACAACTATTCAGAGAAAGATAGAGATTGATGGTGAAGTTCCTTTTGATGATCTTTACAATGTATATTTGACACGTCGTTTTGAAGAAAATAAAGATGGTTTTGACGGTAAATATCTTGATAAAGGTGAGTATCGTGTTAAGACAAATGCAATCGGTAATGAAATTATGCCTAGTCATACGGAACTTGAAGTGTGGCAGCAGAATGCTATCACAGATAACGATGGTTACTATGAAGATCCGATGCAGTTTTATTTTGAAAAAGGCGAGCATACAATCCGTATAAGCTATGTGGACCAGAATATCGTTCTTGGAAATGTTTATCTTAGAGGCTCAAAAGAATATGATACATATGAACAGTACCAGAAAGATAATGACAGCAAGAAAGATAATACAGGTAAAGATACTGAAGTAGACAGAGTACAGGCTGAAAATGCACTTTGGACAAGTGAAGGAACTATTCGTCGTGATACTGATACAGATCCTAAGACACAGTCCTCATATGGTACTGATAATTCTGCTACAACACAGATGCTTAATATTATCGGTGGTTCAAGATGGCAGTCTGGTAATCAGACAATTGCATGGCAGGTTGAAGTGCCAGAAGATGGTTACTATACAATTAACATGAGAAGCAGCCAGTCAAGTAATGCCGGTATGCCTTCTTATCGTCAGATTAAAATTGACGGTGAAATTCCTTTCGAGGATATGAAGCTTTATGAATTTGAATATATTGCTGGCTGGCATGCAACTACTCTTGGTAAGAAAGTTGTAGATAAAGATGGAAAAGCAGAAGTTAATTCAGATGGAAGCTATAAGAGAGATGCTTATAAATTCTATTTGACAAAGGGTACACATGAAATCTCAATGACAGTTAAATCTGGAGATGTTTATGAAATTGTATCACGCGTAAATGAAGCAATTTCACTTACATCTGCTGCTTATCTTGATATTACAAGAATTACAGGTACAAGTCCTGATAGTAATGTCGAGTACAATCTTAAAGATGAAATGCCTGAACTTCCGAAACAGTTTAATGAAATTGCAGATGTTTTACAGGAATGTTCAGATTACCTTAAAAATATTTCTAACCAGACTACAGAGATGCAGGGTAACTTTGATGAGTTAATCAGTATGTTCCATGGTTATGCAAATGACCCGGATTTAGTTGTTGATGGACTTGGCGATTTGGAAGATACACAGACAACTCTTGGTGATTACATTCTTAATATTGGTGATATGCCGCTTACACTTGATTATATTGATGTAAAACCTGCTGCTGATGATTCAGAATATACAATCGCAGTTGGTGGTATGTGGCAGAAATTATGGTATTCAATTCTTAACTTCTTCTCATCATTCGTTAAGAATTATGATGCTGTTGGTACATTGGCTTCAGAAGATGGTGATTATGAAAGCATCACAGTTTGGATTGCCCGTGGTCGTGAATGGGGTGAAGTACTTAAGAGTCTTGCTGATGAAACATTCCTTGAACAGTATAAGACATCTGTTGCACTTAACATTCTTCCATCAGGTCAGTTGAATGCCGGTAATGTATCAGCTCTTATGCTTGCTATTACTTCACATCATGCACCTGATGCTGCGGTAGGTATTTCATACAGTGATCCTGTTGAATATGCTTATCGAGATGCTATCATCGATTTAACACAGTTTGATGATTTTGAAGAAGCAAAAGATCAGTTCTATGATACAATGTTTGTTCCTTATACATATGTTAAGGACGGACATGAAGGTGTATTTGCTCTTCCGGAAACTATGGACTTTACTGTTATGATGTACAGAACAGATGTATTTGAAAGTCTTGAACTTGATGTTCCGGAAACATGGGATGAGCTTTGGAGTGATACACTTCCTGTCCTTATTGAAAACAGTATGAGTTTTGCTTTCCCTGTTGATACAACAGCAAGTTCTAACTCTCCTTCTTCTTTGAAAGGTATGACAATGTACCTCATTCAGGGAGGCGGTGCTTACTATCGTGATACTAAAGAAAGCGATGGAAGCTATATTGCACCAGATGATCCTGTACAGGGATTATATTCAAATCTTGACACACCTGAAGCTTTTGCTGCTTTTGAGAAGTGGACAGATATGTATGTTGATTATGGTATTGATGCTGAGTCATCATTCTTTACAAGATTTAGAACAGGTACTCTTCCTATTGGTATTGGTTCTTATGCTTCATACATGCAGGTACTTACAACAGCCCCTGAATTGTATGGACGTTGGTCAGTTGCTCCAATGCTTGGTGTAAGACAGGAAGACGGTTCAATTGATAACCGTGTTGGTGGTATTTCATTAACAGCTTGTCAGGTTATGGAACAGTCAGAAAAACAGCAGGCAGCATGGAACTTTATTAAATGGTGGATGTCTGAAGATACTCAGATTGAGTATGGTAACGAAATTGAAGCAACAATGGGTATTGAAGCTCGTTGGAACTCCGCAAACAAGAATGCGTTTGAAAATCTTCCGTGGGATGAAGATGACATTAAAGTTATTCAGGAAATGATGGGTAAAGCTGTTGAGCAGCCAATCGTTTTAGGTGGATACTTTACAACCCGTCATCTTGTTAATGCATGGAACAGAGTTTACTTAAGTAATGAAGAACCTCGTGATTCATTGGAAGAAGCAGTTAAAGATATTAACAAAGAGCTTCGTACTAAACATGAGGAGTATGGTGTTGGCGAGTATGAAGATTAGGAGGAAAGTATGAGTAAGAATTCAGATGCTACCGCGGCTGTTAAGCCAAAGGTATATAGCAAGGGAAGAAGAATTTGGCGAGATAACAGAATCGGATGGGGCTTCCTTCTTCCATTTATGGTTTTGTTCTTAGTCTTTACTATTATCCCTGTATTTGTAGCTATGGGATATAGTTTTACTAACTATAATATGATTCAGTCCCCTTCATTTGTAGGTTTACAGAACTACAGAAACTTGTTTCTCGAAGATGATGTATTTATTATAGCATTACAGAATACATTAGTGTTTGCCTGCGTTATTGGACCTACAGGTTACATAATGTCTTTCTTAATGGCATGGTTTATCAGTCTTTGTAAGAGAGGTCGTGGACCGCTTGCATTGGCATTCTATGCTCCATCACTTACAAGTGGTACTGCCATGTCAGTTATTTGGCTGGTTATCTTCTCTGGTGACCGTTATGGATATTTGAATCACTTACTCATTAGAATCGGGTTAATTTCAGACCCGATCCTATGGGGTAAGGATTCAAGATATATACTCTGGGTTGTCGTAATTATTTCAGCTTGGATGAGTATGGGTACCGGATTCCTTGTATTCCTTGCAGGTTTACAGAACCTTGACCCTGAACTTTACGAAGCAGGTAAGGTTGATGGTATCAAAAACCCATTCCAGCAGTTATGGTATATTACACTGCCACTTATGAAACCACAGTTATTGTTCGGTGCTATTAACTCAATTGTTAGTTCACTTGCGGTATTCGATGTAGCCACTGCGGTTGCCGGTTTCCCGAGTCCGAACTATGCAGCACATACGATTGTTGCTCATCTGTACGATTACGCGTTTACCCGATTCAGTATGGGTTATGCATCTGCAGTTGCGATGTTCCTGTTCGTATTCACATTCGGATTGAGTCGTATTTGTATGAGAATATTCCGTTCAGATGATTAGGAGGATAACATAATATGAGTAAAGAGAAGAACAGTGCGAGCGTGGATGCAGGCACACAGGCAGCCCAGATTGCTGCCGCAGCGGTGCGTAAGAATACGGCTCGTCGTCTTAAGAAAAAATTTAAACCAGGTAAGATTATTCTTTATATCCTGGTTGGAGCATTGTTGTGCTTTACAGCATTCCCGATGATTGCAATGGTATGTCGTGCATTCATGTCACTGGAGGATTTGTTCCATTATCCGCCATATATCTTTGTACATCATCCAACACTTGGAAACTTTAGAGACCTGTTTACATCACTTAGTTCTTCAGAGGTTCCATTTACAAGATATATTTTTAACAGTTTATGGGTAACTATTGTTACTGTGTTCTTAAGCGTATTTATTTGTAGTATGGGTGCTTACGGTATGGTTAAGCATAAACCAATTGGTGCGGCAGTTATCTTCAATATTGTCGTTGCAGCTCTTGGTTTCTCATCACATGTTACAAAGATTCCTAACTACATGGTAGTATCAGGATTAGGTTTAATTAATACATATGCAGCATTGATTGTTCCGAGTATTGCTACTGCTTATAACTTCTTCCTTGTTAAGCAGTTCTGCGAACAGTTACCTGATTCACTTCTTGAAGCTGCCCGTATTGACGGTGCTAAAGAACTTCGAGTATTCTGGACAATTGCAATGCCGCTTTTGAAACCGGCATGGAGTACATTAGCAGTATTCTCATTTGTTTCTAACTGGAATGACTCATTCTCACCACTTGTATATATTACAAGTGATGCCATGAAGACATTGCCTCTTGCATTACAGACAATGGCTGGTGGTGCCGGCGTAGTTTCCCGTTCAGGTACCACGGGTGCTGCAACACTTCTGACTACAGCACCTACAATTATCGTATATACAATCATGAGAGGTCGAGTAATGCAGACAATGACCTACTCAGGTATTAAGAGTTAAGGAGGGACGAAAGAAATGAGAAAATCAATAAAAAGATGTCTGACAGTCGCATTAAGCGTGCTTGTATGCTCACTTTCCTGCGTTCCTGCTGCAGCAGAGGTTAAAAACTTCGTAATTGATACTGATAATAATATGTTACCTATTCCGGAAACATATACAGTAACAAATGTTATCAAGAATCTTGATGGAACAGAAATTGCATTTAAGAATGCTGAAGATTTGTTCGTAGATTCAGAAGATAATATATATGTAGCTGATACTGGAAATAACAGAGTATTAAAGCTTAACAGCCAGGGTAAAGTGCTGTTGGAAATTAAAACTGCATTTTTGAAGAACTTAAATTCACCAAGAGGTGTTTTTGTAGATTCAGATTTAAATATCTGGATTGCTGATACAGGTAATCAGAGACTTGTAGTTGTAACAAAAGACGCAAAAGATTATATCGAATATAAGAAACCTTCAGGAATTACTGACTCAAAGGGTGCTACATTCGATATTGAAAAAGTTGTTGTTAATGATATGGGTTACATATTTGCCCTCAAAGGTGCTTATGTCATGAAAATGGATATGAGTAACACATTCCAGGGTTATATGGGTGCTAAGAATGTAGATTTCTCATTCTCACGTTTCCTTATCAGAACATTTGGTAGTGAGGCACAGAGAAGAGCTACAGAAGCTTTAAGACCGACTTCATATAATAACCTTACAATTGCTTCTGACGGAAACCTTTATGGTGTACTTTCAGAAGGAACAAGCGGACAGATTCGTCGTCTTAATTCAGTAGGTACTAACACATATCCAGAAAGTTCATACGGATTTATGGGATATTATAAAGAAGGTGCAATACTTCCTACAGAGCCTACATTTCATGATATAACAGTTGATAATCAGGGTATAGTCAGCGTTGTTGACCAGAATACAGGTTTGATTTATCAGTACGATAAAGAAGGTAACCTGCTTACAACTTTCGGTGGAAAGGGTGACAAAAAAGGTACTTTCAAATCTCCATGTAGTATTGCTGTAGACAGTAAAAACAGATTATATGTACTTGATTATTCTGAGACAGCTGCCTGTATTCAGGTATTCTCAGAAACTAACTTTATCACACTTGTACATGAAGCAATTAACCTCCAGTTAGACGGTGAGTATACTAAAGCTCAGGATATGTGGGAAGATATTTTGAAAATTGACTCAAGTTATTTTGTAGCGCATAAGAGTATAGGTAAAATTCAGTATAAACAGGGTAAATATACAGAGTCTATGGCAAGTTATAAGATGGCTGAAGACAAGAGTGGTTATTCAGAAGCATTTAGTGAAGCAAGACATGAAGTATTCAGACATTACTTCTTCTGGATTGTAGTTGTAATTGTTGCAATTATCGTTGTATTTATTAAGACATTTACAGCTATTAAGAAACGCGCAGATAAGTGGGCGTTCGATATCGAAATGAAAGGAGATATGTAAATGAAGTCGTTAAAATTAGCAGCGGTTACATTTTTTCATCCATTAGTTGCATTTCGTTATATGAAATCACACAGAGATAGAAAATATAATTACTGGCCAATTCTCGTATTTTTGGTTTTAATGATTTTCACTAAGATTTTTTCAATTTTTGTGACACATTATCCATTAGCTACAGTTGACAGTAAGAATGCTAACCTGTTTATTGAATGTGCAGTTATGATAGTACCCGTTGTTTCGTGGGTAATTGCCTCATATGCCATGACAACTATTCTTGGTGGTGAGGTTCAGTTCAGGGAATGTTTAACAGCATGTAGCTATTCATTGCTTCCATATATAATTATCAATATTCCACTTACAGTGGCAACAAGAATTATGGATGCAGGTCAGGTTGCAGCATACAATGTATTTAACAATTTTGCATTATTGTTTGTATTATTGCTTCTGTTTATTAACTTGAAAGAAATGAATAATTACTCAATTCCTAAGACATTTGGAATCATTATTCTTTCACTGTTTACCATGATTTTATTCTGGGCAGCAGTTGCATTAGTATTCGCCCTTAGCATGAGATTTGTAAGTTTTGTATCAGAAATATTTACAGAAATCAGTTACAGGTTAACTTATTAAAGGGAGGAGACTAAGATGAAGAAGAGATTATTACTCATGACATCAATACTTGCGCTTTGTGTTGCAGGTATTAGTGGATGTGGCAGTTCCTCTACAGCTACAGAAATTCCTAAATTGGAAAGTCTTACTGAAAAAGATAATGCTACAGTATCAGAAAAAACATTTAAATATGATGTAACACTTGATGATTCAGGTAAGAAATATGCAAAAGTTGCTGATAATGGTGACTATGAAATGTATCTTGATGATGAAGCAGTTTCATTTTGTGTAAAACAGAAATCAACAAATGAAATTTTTAATACTGCGTTAATACCGGAAGATCATGGTTCAAAATCAGATGATATTAATCCAAAATCACTTGAAAGATACAGATCTCCATTACAGATTACTTACTATAATAAGACAAAAGACAGTGCAGCTACAGTTTCAACTTATCTTACAGATTTCAAATTTGCCAAGTCAGGAATCAAAACTTACGAATTGAAAGAAGATAATAAGGTAGTTGGTTTCAGAGCTGAATATCCAATTGCTTCACAGGGCAAGAATGATGATATTAATATTACAGTATCTGTTGATTATAAATTAACAGATGACGGATTTGATGTTACATTGCCTGTTGACTGTGTTAAAGAAGAAGGAGATTACGGTGTAACAAAAATCACAGTTTTACCTTTCTTTGAATCAGGAAGCGATACAGAAGATGGTTACTTCTTCTATCCTGATGGAAGTGGTGCAGTAATGGAATTTAAAGACAGTTCACATAATGGTGAACAGCCTGTATCTTATACAGTTTATGGTAACCTTGAGAACTACAAGAATATGCTTGGACAGTGGGATGAAGAAGATTCCTATGTATTTATGCCTGTCTATGGTGCAAATGTAGAAAATAAGAGTTACACAGCAATTGTTGAAGCAGGTGAAGAAACTTCAACAATAACTGTTACACCAGGAACTAATAAAGATCCATTTAACCATTTAAATTCTACTTTCGAATTTAGAAAATCATTCAAAGACCAGAGATATGCAACAGCAGGTTCAGATAAGACTGTTTTAACTTTCGATTCAGAACTTACTAATATCGAAAGAAAAGTGAGTTATCATTTATTTAAAGCAGGAGAAAATACTCAGTACGATGATATGGCAGTATGTTATCGTGAATATCTTACAGATACTCTTGGTGTAAAGAAAACAGACGATGTATCAGATAATATTCCTGTATCAATTGATTTCTTTATGGGAATCAAAGAAGATGGACTTATTCTCGATACTTTCCAGGCTGTTACAACATTTGAACAGGTTGGTGAAATGATTGATGAACTTAATCAGAATGGTGTAGAAAGTGTTGAAGCACAGCTTAAAGGCTGGACAAAAGACGGTTACTATACTGACCCTGTTCAGTTCCCTGTTAACTCAAAAATCGGTGGTAAAAAAGGTCTTGCTAATCTTACTGAAAAATATAAGGATAACAAAGAAGTTAAGATTTCGCTTGAAACTAACCTTTTAGAGGCAAATGAGAAGGCAGGCGGTTACAATGTCAATACTGATACAATTACACTTGGTAACTACATGGTATTAAATAATAATAACAAATATCTGTTATCACCAAATGTTTCATATGGTTTATTTAAAGACATGGTTAAGAATGCTGACAAAAATAAGGCATCAGATATTAACGGATATAGTTTTTACAGTGTAGGTCAGTACTTACTTTACAACTATAATTCAAATAATACATTAAGTCTTACTCAGGGTAAGAAGATATGGCAGGATATGCTTGCTGAAAACGAAAAGACATACGGTACAACTATTGTACAGGGTGGTAACCAGTATGTACTTGGAAGTGCAGACAAGATTACAGACATTCCGTACGAAGACTCAGGTTATCGTATCACTACAAAGAGTGTTCCGGTTTATCAGATTGCTTTACATGGTTTAGTTGAGTTTACCGGAGAACCTGGAAACCTTTCAAGTGATATCACAGAAGAGAAGCTTAAATGGGCTGAATACGGTTATATGCCATACTTTGAACTTACATACAGTAGTTCTGATAAGTTAATGTATACAGATTACAACGAGTTGTTCTCATCTGAATTTAAAACATGGATGGATGAAGTTGTAAGCGTATATGAAACTTTCAATGAGCAGCTTTGTGATGTATGGAATGCATACATTGTTGGTCATGAGGAAGTTGCAACTGATGTTTACAAGGTAACTTATGACAATGGCAAATCAGTGTACGTAAACTATACTGACAAAGAATATCAGACTAAATCAGGAGATATTGTAGATGCTCAGTCATTTGTTGTAGTTGATAAATAAGAGAGGATTATAGTATGGGAAATAAAAAAACAAAAAAGAAAGGATTGACCATGAGACAGCGTACAACGCTGGAAGGCTTAATGTTTGTAGCCCCTTGGATTGTCGGTGCATTACTTTTCTTCGTTTATCCGATTATCGTCTCATTGCGTCTTAGCTTTAGCCATTTGGACAATGTTGCTGGTCTTCAGATGACATTTAATGGTTTAGATAACTATAAATATCTGATTTTTACAGACACAAGTTACCTTGCTAACTTCTTAAGTTCTGTTAAATCAACTTGTATAAATACACCGGTCATACTAGTATTTTCATTGATTATTGCGATGTTAATAAATCGTGATATCAAAGGCCGTGGATTTTTTAGAACAGTATTCTTCCTGCCTGTTCTTCTTGGTACAGGTTACATCATGCAGCAGCTTCTTGGTACAGGTGCCGGTGATGTAGTAACAAATTCAGTAGATGGAATTGTTACAGGTGTTCTTATGAAGGCAATTGGCGCAACATTTGCCGGATATGTACAGATATTCCTCAGTACAATTACAGTAGTACTTTGGAAGTCGGGTGTACAGATTATACTTTTCCTTGCTGGTTTGCAGGGTATTGGAGCTTCTCTTTATGAAGCAGCCCGTTGTGATGGTGCTACTGAATGGGAGAACTTCTGGAAGATTACATTACCAATCGTATCTCCAATCATCTTACTTAACTTTGTATATTCAATGATTGACCAGTTTACAGATTCAAGTAATGCAATCATTTCAAACATTAACCATGCTATTCTTGACCAGGCACAGCTTGATATCGGTGCTACAATGGCATGGATGTACTTCGCATTTACATTGGTAGTGTGTGGTATTGTACTTATAATCATGAGAAAACTTACATTTAATATTGGAGAGAGGTGATAAAGAATGGCTAAATCAGCAGATAAGGTGGCTGCAAAGGCTGCAAGAAAAGCAAAAAAGGCAAGTCAGCCAAAAGTTAGTCCTATTAAATCTTTACAAATTTATTTACAGAATAATACAGGTAAGAAGCTTGCAAAAAAAGTTGTAATTGCTATTATATTATATCTTGTATTATTTGATTTGGCATTCGTATTTATCTATCCTTTCCTTACGATGATTTCGGATGCATTCAAGACAGATTCAGATTTGATTAATTCAACTGTAAAATGGATACCAACCCAGTTATACTTTACTAACTTCAAAGTTGCTTTCAGTGAGTTGAATTATCTTAAGTTCTTAAAGAACTCAGTACTTGAAGCTTTGATTGCAACAGTTGGACATACATTAGTTTGTTCTTTTGTTGGTTATGGTTTTGCAAGATATAACTTTAAAGGTAAAGGTGTACTCTTCATGGGAGTTATCCTTTCAATGTTAGTTCCGGTACAGGTATTGGTAATTCCACTTTATATTACTTTTTCTAACTGGCACTGGCTTAACTCATGGTTACCGCTCTTAGTTCCATGTTTCTTTGGTTTTGGTTTAAGAGGTGGTTTCTATGTATTCTTATTCCGTCAGTTCTTTATGAGTCTTCCATGGGAAATGGAAGAAGCAGCCCGTATTGATGGATGTGGACCAATTAAGACATTCCTTAAGATTATGCTTCCAATGTCTCGTTCATCTGTACTTGTTGCAGTTGTTTTATCAGTCGTATGGCACTGGAATGATTATTTTGAACCAAATATCTACTTAAGCTTAAGTCCTGGACTTCAGTTACTTCCAAGTAAATTACCTGGAATGTACGAACAGTTGGCACAGGTTGCCGGAGAAGCTGATGAGGTTGCAGGCGGTGCAAGCATCGTTATTAACCAGGCTAACTGTATGGCAGCAACATTTTTGGTAATACTACCATTGCTGGTTGCATATATGTTTGTACAGAAACAGTTCATGGAAGGTGTAGAAAGATCTGGTCTTACAGGTATGTAACAGACAGTATTTACTGCTTTTTGCAGCCGGGATATAACAGAGCGGATTATTATATCCGCCTGTTACCGGTTGTAAAATTTACGAGAGAAACTCGCAAAGCGTGTTTTATATAGTTAAATGTGCAGTATGTATTGTTCTGAAAACATAAAATATATTAGGAGGAAGGAAAATGAGAAAGAGATTATTATCATCAGTCTTAGTAGCTGCAATGGCATCAGCTTTACTCATTGGCGGATGCGGCGGAAAAGATTCTGGCAGTAACAGCGCTTCAGGAACTGATGAAAACTGGGAAACTTATCAGGAGAAAACCGGTAAAGATGAAGCTGTAACAGTTTCATGGTGGGTAATGGGTGGTACAGATGAGTACTATCAGGATTACTGGACAGAGATGAAAGGTTTACAGAAGATTCAGGAGATTACAGGTGTAAACATTGATTTCCAGGTTGCATCTAGCTATGATGTATATTTACCTATGATGACAGCCAGAAATTATCCTGATGTTATCACAGCTAAGAACCTTGAGCAGTATAGCGGTCGTTTAGCTGCAATGTACAAAGATGGAGTTTCTCTCCGTCTCAATGATTACATGGATGAATGGATGCCTAACTTCTCAAAGATTGTTAAGGATTATCCAAACATAGCAAGAGACTTAAAACTTGATGATGGTTCTTATACTTTTGTAAGTACACTTTATGATATTGAAGATGATGATGACCGTGCAGCTGCATCACAGTATGGTCTTGCAATCAGACAGGACTGGTTGGATGAAGTTGGTATGGATATTCCTACTAATATCGAAGAGTGGTATGAGACATTACTTGCATTTAAGAAATACGATCCAAATGGAAATGGTCAGCAGGATGAAGAGCCTGTATGTATGGCTTCATCAGGTTGGAAATATTTCCTTGCTGCTTATGGTATTGATGATGACCCATGTATCGTTAAACAGGACGATGGAACAGAAAAAGTTGTTTACGGTTTCGTAACAGATGCTTATAAAGAGTTCCTTACAGAAATGCAGAAATGGTTCAAAGAAGGTCTTATCTACAACATGTTTGAACAGACATCTCTTGAAGCAAGACAGGAAAGAGTAACATCTAACCTTGCAGGTGCATGGAAAGGTGATGCTGCTCACTTTGATTCATCAGATCCTGATTCATACATCTCTATCTTAAGAGAGACAGCTCCAAATGCTGAATTTGCTGCTTGTCCATGGCCTGAGACTGCTGACGGATATCAGTGGTGCTTCTCAGATATCGCATCATTTGACCGTGATACAACTGTTATTACATCAAAAGCTAAAGATGACGGTGTTGTAGAAGCTGCAGCTTATATTATTGACTATATGCTTTCAGAAAATGGTTCAACATACCTTACATGGGGTATTGAAGGAGAAAGCTATGAAGTTAAGAATGGTGAAAAACAGTTAATGGATGGAATGGATGAAACAGTTGATTTCCACGGAGCTAAGATTCAGAAGATTAACACATATGCTGACCCTATTACAGTAATGCTTCCTCAGTTCGGTGAAATTTCAAGCTATGTTCTTGAAAACGAAGACGAAGGATATGTAAATGCTTGTAAGACATGGTCAGAAGGTGATACAAGCTACAAACTTTCAGCAGCTTGCCAGTTATCTGTAGAACAGCAGGAACAGGTAGATTCTGTTACAGAAGGTATGAAAGGCTATATTACAAAGATGCGTTCAAGATTTATTCAGGGCTCATCATTAACAGAATTTGACTCATATGTAAGTCAGGTTAAGACAATGGGTGCTGATAAGTACGCTGAAATCTGGCAGGAAGCATATGATGCTTACAAAGCCAGATAATACACTTTAAAAGTGTTACTTTAGTTTAGTGGGGAAATCTCTGGATTAGAGATTTCCCCATATTTACAATACAGAAAAATTTGTGTATAATAAAATTGACCCGGATAATATTGCTTAAGAAAGATGTGTGGAGAAGTATGTACAGTACAAATCAGTTTTTAGAAAGTTTATATAATAAACTTCAGCCAGAAAAGAAATTAGCAGATTT
>JABLTO010131206.1_pt1 | contig 15011 bp, 12 predicted proteins | sample 7160091 | NCBI WGS metagenome assembly JABLTO01 (sample SAMN14651225, study PRJNA627086) | human gut metagenome | isolation source: feces | host: Homo sapiens
ATGAGCTGAAGAATTTTGGCATCCATGGCCCTGAAGAAGTTCCGGCAGTCGGTGCAAATGCAAAAATGAATGAGTTCTGTGCAGCAATGGGAATTCTTTAATGCATCCACCTCTGCTCTTGCATTTACCAGATCTTTGATATCTTCTCTTATTTTTTTCAGTACCACATATTTATTCATATTTTTGTGGTATGCTTTATATATAATACCACTGTTCCCGGAGCCGATCTTTGCTATGATCTCATATGTATTAGCAATACATTTCCGCATTTTCACTAACCGTCCTTATTTGCTTTTTACTGTAAGAGTACCGCTTCCTGCTGCCATTCTCACAGTCATAACTGCCAGATCTGTGCATTCAGTCTCTTTTGCGGAAATTCCCTCTCCAATCGGATCTGGTGCTGTTGAAAGATTCTGCATCGGATTTTCTGCATATCCTATGGACTGCAGACTCTCAGCATTACTATCATTCCAGGAACCGGTAAGCCCTGCTGCATTTAAATCTGAATCAAGATTTTCCTGGCCCTGTCCGTTCTCAACAGATCCACTTGCACATAATTTCACACTAGTATCCGACTCCACACTGTAAACTTCAATCTCCGTCAATGCTGCCGGAGTTCCGTCACCGGAATCAAATCCATAGCAATACGTTGCAAAACCAATTTCCCATTTTCCACTATTGTTTATAAGAAAACATTCCTGGGTATTTCCGTATGGTATATCATAAAGAGGAGTTGCCATACCTGTTGTCACAGTCTGAGAAGTTTTCAGTTCTACCGTACCATTTTCTGTTTTATAAATATGGAAAACCATATCTCCATTCTTTGCTTCCACTACCAGAAGTTCTTTTGTTCCATCTCCATCCAGGTCTTCCATCGTCTCTGCCAGACGGCCAGTCAGTGCAGATGCCGAACTCTCCCCGTATGTAAATGGAATCTGTGTATCATTCCAGCTTACAGAAGGCATTTCTGCGGAAAGTATATGATCTGCATAGTCTTCCAAGACACTCTCCGGGTCTGACACAGTTACATCCTTTATATCTGTATTTTCTGTATCTATAATCGAGGTATCTTCTGTTTCCGGATCTTCGTTTCCTTCTTCCATCATTTCCCGTTCCCATTCTCCATCACCGCCAATTGGAGATATTTCAGGATAAACGTCAACCTCACCATATTCCTCATAATCAGACGTTGATTCCTCATCTTCTCTTGCAACAGGAATTCCATCTATTTCCCTGCTTCCTGCTTCATCGGTATCTTCCGGGGTTTCTGTAATTTCCGGGGTAACTGCTGCTTTTGAATCTTTATCAGGTTCCTGTGTCACAGTTACATCCGGATCATCAGAATCATCTTCCTGATCTATAATAACAACAGGAGATTCTGTTGGTTCTGGTGTTATTGTTGGTGTTATTGTTGGTTTTGGTGTTGCTTTTTTGGTTTTATTTTTTGAAGCAGTACCATTTAACGCTGAACCACTGTTCAAATCTTCCTTATTTTTTTCAGCCCCATCTGTATCATCATCTTCTGACGTATCATTTTTTACAACGGCAACCGGCATCAGTCTGGCCAGAGCTCCGTTTACGATCTCTTCTATCTTTGCCAGATCCACATTTTCTGAACTTCCGCTATTATCAACAGTGCTGTTTTTTGTATTGTTTCCTGCATTTTGTTCCTGGTTTCCTGTTTCCTCCTGTGCTACGATCTGTTCTTTTGTGTCTGCAACAGCTTTCTGAAGTTCTTTTGCATCTTCTCCGTCTGTCAGATTTTCAGAAGCCTTTTTCAGATATTCTACTGCTTTTTCCGGCTGTTTCTTTTTATTATAAACTTTTGCCATACCAGTAGCTGCCTTAACAGATTTCGGACTGATCTTTAATGCTTTCGCAAAAGTCACCTCTGCTTTATCATACTCTGCAGCTGCCAGATATTTATTGCCAAGATCAATCTGCTTTCCTACCTGAGCCGCACTTACCTTATCAGGTACTCCCAGGATCACCGCAGCTGCGATCACGGTCACACACAGAAAAGCTGCAATTACAGGCACAATAATATAAAATTTCTTTTTGTTTTTCATAATATTTTCTCCTCCCCCTGTTCTGTCCGGAAAATAAATTCTTCATCTGCAAGCCGAATCCTATCCTCTGTCTCAAGAAGTGTTCGTACCTCAGGATCCAGCTTTGTATTTTCCAGATAAGTTCCATTCAGTGACCGGTTATCTTCCAGATAAAACTCATTATCTTCACGACTGATCTCACAATGTACATTTCCGATGGCCGGATTGTTCCTGATACAGATATCCGCACGTATTTTACTTTTTCCAACAATATTCATGCCTTCATCCAGTATGAATTCTTCTCCTGTCGCACACCGGATCAATTTACCTATGATCTGCGGCGGCTGTATCAGAAGAATGGTCTCTTCTTCTGTTTCTCCGTCTTCTTTCCCGTCAGATCCAAAACCGAAACCAAAACCTCGGGTGGCATCATCATCTTTATTATCTTCGTATTTTCTCCATCCTGTCATATTGTCTGTTTCAGACATATTGTTCTCTGTGAAAACTTCATGTATCTGATTTTTAGATGAACTTTCATTGTATGAGATTTCTTCCTCTTCTGCCATATCCACCTCCGGCAGCGGTTCCACTTCCGGAGCTTCATCTTCCGCTTCCGGCTGATCCATAGTTGGCACCGGCGGAACTGGTGGAAGTTCCGGCAGTCCTTCTTCATATATTTCCCAGCTTTTATCTTCCGATTCTTCTCTTGTCTGTATTTCTGTTTCTGAGACTTCTGCCCTGACCGCTGTACAAATAAAACGGATATGCTGTGTTTCCATATCTACATACATATATCGGTCTTTAGTCAGAAGATTCTCCTCACAAATCCCCATGCCAAAAATCTCCCTCTGTCCATTCATAATTTCCGTCCGCATACGATCCTGCTCCTGCTGTGCAGCTTCTGACATCCACGCTTTCAGATTAACAGCACCTCTCATATCGTAGATAAAAACATATCCTGACTTTTCCTCCCGAATACTTACCGGCAGGAAAAGATCCGTTCTGTCCTGTATGATCTTCAATACACTTCTGTCCAGATACTGTTCATCTGTGTGGACAAGGATCTCCTCTTTTCCATCATTGTAATCATATGTAAAATTCATACTTTTCTCCTTCCGCCAAAATATTTTTTATTTCTGTCATGAACTTATTCTGAAAACAAATTTTTCTCTCACTTCGATCAGGTCTGTTTCCAGAATAAATCCATGTCATCTGAGACATATTTTCCGGAATGTATTTCTTTTTTAACATTCCGGAAAATATCTTATTCTGCTCACTTAAAAAGATCCGGTATTTCCAGTTCCACACATTTTCTCTGCAGGTGCATGGCCGCCTCCTGTACCCGCTCCAAATATTGTTCCAGCGCATGTCCGGTAACTGTAAGCGACTCGATCAGATCACGGGTATGCGCCAATGCCTCTTCATAAAATAACCTTTTCGCTGCCGATGTCCGATATAATTCTGCCTGCAATGCATCATATAATTCGCATGCCATTCTCTTTTCATGTGATATGTGCTCAATATATTCTTGAAGCCATATCCTGTCATATATAATCAGATCTGCACTCACGTTTCTGCCTGCTTATCGGAACATGTTGGGGATATCAATACCAGACATCCTTCCGGACAGCTGAGCTCCTGCACTTTGAATTCCATTCAACTGCTGCTGGATAGTCATTTTATATCCCATTACTCTTGAAATACCATCTCCTACAGTTTTCAATGCCTGTTCCGTTTTCTCAATAGCAACTTTTACATCCGATCCTGCAAAAGTATTTCCACTATTTAAACGGTCAAGCTGTCTCTGCAGGTTTTCTTTATGAGACCGAAGTGATTCCAGCTGGGTTTCCAGACTGTCCAGTGTCTGCTGATAAACGTTTTTGTCAACTTTAATTCTCAGTGGTTCGTCTGCCATATTCTTATTTCTCCATTTCCTCTTTATACATTTTTAGCTCTATTTGTTATCTTCCATATACATTAGATTCTGTTGATTTCTGAAGAGTCTCCGCCGCCTGATTGTCCTGGCTAATCATTTCTTTCAGATAATCCCCTATTCCAATACCAATTCCGATAATACTCGTAACCAGTATTGTTGCCAGACTGCTCAGTTCTTTCACTGCCGTTTCTGTTTTCTGGATCACGCCGCCCTCGGACTGTCCTGTAAGTGTTGTCATAATATTGTCTACAGATTTCATTGTTTCATCAATACCGTTTCCAATTTCTTCAATATTCCTGCTGATATCCCTTACTTCACTGGTAGTCAGTGAAGCACCAACTAAATCCATTGCCATATTCATTCATCCTTTCTTTTACATGATCCTTTTTCGGATTTCATCCAGTTCTCGTCTCTGAAACTCCCTTACTTCCAGTAATGCATCCCTGATTTTTCCAGACAGACACTGCACCGGAATTTCAGAAGATCTTTCCATTTCCAGTCTCAGCCTTTCACACAATTCCATGCAAAGTCTGATATCATTCTCTTTCACCGTTCCTCCTTTCAGTTTCATTTTGTTATATTTATATTAAATATAAACATTCCCCATCAGTCACATTATAATCCTTCAGGGTATATTCTCTGCTAAATATTTCTGAAGGATCATTCCGGCATAGAACTTCAGACCCGGACGATACATACATCATCCTGGTGAGCTCTGATACTGCTTCTGCCATAAGAGGGATCACATCTCGCACCGGCAAAAAATCCGGAACTAGAACATCAAATTTCTGTTCTGCTGACGGCACTTTTAATGTAATCAATATTTTTCCCATTCTTTCACCTCTTTAGCTTATAATCTCCTCATCATCCGGATCAGCATACTCATTTTCCACAACTCCGCAAGGCGTAAACAGAGAATAAATCTCCTCATGATACTGCATAATACATGAACCAGGTTTCGAAGATATTTTTGTTATATTTTGATATTTCCCAGAAAGCTTCACAATCCCCTGCCTGTGGAACTGTCCACCATACAGAAGCGTAAATCCATCTCTGTTAAACGCTTTATATAAACTGTCGGACTTCAATGCACCTCCATCATCCGGATAATAACACCCTATAAAGTAATAGTTATATCCTCTTCCATTTATAAAAATATGCTCCAGAACATTCCTCGCGTCCTGATTGATAACCGTGCAGAAATCCCGGAAACTTTCAAATATGGCCATAACCGGATATGTTCCAACCTGCATATAATGGAAACATTTTTTTATTGTATCACTATCCTCTATTGATAAGTGATTTTTCTCACAAAACTCATTACAGATTGGTTTACGCTCATTAATTAGTTCATAAATCTTCCATACCAGATCTTCTGCTCCCTCTGCTGTGCTATCAAAAAAAGTAATCTGTTCCTGATGATCTTCTGACCATTTCTGCAGCAACTCCTGGTTAAATATGCTATCTTCCTTTTTTTTCACAATAAACAACTGCATCTGTTCTCTGGCTGCTGCAGACAGATAATTCTCCATCAACACCGGAACATCCCGGGAATTTCCCATATATACAGACATACAGTAAAGCTGCTTTAGCGGCATGGAAATCTTTTGGATGTCTGCCATAGAATACCCCAGGGGAATTCTGTTAAGAGGAATATTTCTGCAAAATTCCTCATAAGTCTCCGTCTCTGAAATCTCAAGAATCCTCCTTGCCGATTCATATTCTCTGTATTTTTCATTGATCTGGCCAATTTCTTCTTTCAGTTCCTGGATACGCTGCTGTTCTGTTCCTCCTGATGTATATCTGGCAATCTGACACTCCAAAGGACGTTCCCCATCTCGGATCATTCCTCTTCCGGGCATTCCATCTGGCTCAAAACGGCATCTTATTCCCAGGATATCTCCATATTCATATCGGTTCTTTGCATCCAGAACGAACCGCGTTCCAAGCTCCCTGCGCACTTTATACATGATATCATCGTAACTTGCTGCCGTTACCAGAAATCGTACTCCCACAGAATTTCCATCACGAATCAGCGTATTCAGCTCATAATAAATATCCTGCCCGCCCTTCCATGTGGAAAGCCCGCTGATATTGTCAATTACAACCAGGAGCAGCGGTATCTTCCGTATCTGATGATATGCCTCAAAGCTGCTCACCTCTGCTTCCTGCAAGCTTTCTTTTCTCTGCTTTACAATCTCAGAAAGCATTTTAAAAAATTTCTCTGCACCTGCTTCCTCACCTTCGCCCCATGCTCCGCCGCAGTGTTTTACATGATCAAAAGTTTTCAGGAGACCACCTGAATAATCCAAAATATAAAAACTCACATCCTCAGGTGAATACCTGCAAAGTGCTCCGTAAAGAAGTGTCTCCAGAAATGTTGTTTTTCCTGTTTGGCTGCTGCCCACGATCAGATAATTCTTACATTTCGTAAGATCTGCCGAAAAAAGATACTGTGTCTGATTCTCCGGGTCATCAATGACTCCTGCCGGTATTGTAATGGTTTCTTTTTCTGACACTGATGCTTCATTCAGAAGTTTTTTCAGTGAAATTTCTTTTGGAAGCGGGTCTATCCAGAGCCTGTGAGGCAAAATCTTCTCCTCTTCCGCAACCTGTGTAAGGTATTTCACAATAGATACCAGCTGAGACACTTCCTTTTTTTTTCTGGAAGATTCTTTTCTCAGCTGAACTAAATTCTGTCCTGTGTCATCAAGAAACTGTATATAATCATCTCTGTGAATTTCCACCTTATCCTGCGGAGAATAGGGTGCTCCGCACCAGGCCGACTGTCCCAGGGCAAAAAACTCATTATATCCAACCTGCAGATAAAACCGTCCTGTTTCCTTTAATTCGGCTGCTTCCGGACGTCTCAGCATCTCATCGCTGTCAGCTCTCGTCTGCACTTTCAGGCACACACGAAACTTGGCATTACTGCTAATCTGGGAATCCACCACACCTGCTGGTTTCTGTGTCGCCAGGATCAGATGTACACCAAGGCTTCGGCCTATCCTGGCCGCACTGATCAGCTTATCCATAAATTCCTGTTCCTGACTTTTCAGTTCAGCAAACTCATCTGAAATAATAAAAAGATGAGGAAGCGGCATACTTACCTTTCCAGATCTGTACAATTTCTGATAAGTGTAGATATCCATGGTTCCTTCATCAGCAATGCTCTTAGCCTCATTGAAAATTCTCTGACGCCTTTTCAGTTCACTTTCTATCGCCATCAGAGATCGCCGAATCGCAGGACCATCCAAGTTCGTAATCGTTCCTGCAAGATGAGGAAGATGGATTCCCCGCGTGACATCATCAAAAGCTCCTGCCAGACCTCCGCCCTTGTAATCAATAAGTACAAAAGCTACTTCATCCGGATGAAAATTTACAGCCAGAGACAGAATATAAGTGATGATAAATTCACTTTTTCCAGAACCTGTCATACCCGCGATCAGACCATGAGGTCCCTGATATTTTTCATGAAGATCCAGAAGAAACGGAGAGCCATCAGACGCAACTCCTACAGGAACAGCCAGAGATTTCACCGGATCATTTTCTTTCCACCGTTTCAGAGGATTTAAATGTTCCACTCTTCCGGCTCCCATCATTTCCAGAAAAGTGATCATTTTAGGCATCACATAAGCATTCTCGATAACTTTCAGCCGGATACTGGCCAGTTTTTGCAGCATTTTATCAGCCAAATTATGATATACGTCATCCCGGAGAAATTCCCCCCCATAATCACTTGAATCCCCAAGATAACTGATCTCGTTTGGGCGATTAGGATAAAGATGGATGATTTCTCTGGCATACTGAGGAATATCCTCAAAAAATGTTATAATAGAAACACCATGGTTCTTCTCTTCTTTCATGATCTTTTTCAGGATTTCCATATTATCCAGAAGAGGTTTCGACCAGGCCAGCACAACATAATACGGTTTTTCTTTCAGAAGTTCCTCCAGTTCTCTTGGCTTCTCAAACTCCGGTTCTATCTGACGGTTTAGATATTCTCCGATCAAATAGGCAGATGCCGTGTCTACTGCAAGGAAGCGAAATGTACGCTCATCATTCCAGAGATGAGGAAGATACCGAACTGTTTCCATATTATCCAGAATCTCTTTATCAGCAAGAAATACGATCCTAACTTCATCATAACTATACTGAAATACGATCTGCATAAGCAGTTGTTTCACAAATTCTTCTTTTTCTTTCTGGCTTCCTACTACGCCACATACAAAATTCTCTGTCAGAGGAAGCATCACAGGAACATGATCCAAAAATACTTTTTTCTCTGCCAGCTGATACATATCTTCTTCCAGCTGGTCTTCTGTCAAACGGAACTTCTTCTCCGGATATCTGATTTCTGCATTCATCGGAAGCTGCCCATGGCCGATCCTGAGCCTCAAAAAATCTTCTTCCCGATAACTTCGATTCCACAATTTCTTTCTGTCAGTCGGATAAGATACCACAACATTCAACGGCGGATAGTTCTCATTGAGAATCGTTTCCTCCCTGATTTTTTCCTGTTGGATCTCCCTGCTTTTCTGAGTGAGATATTCTGTATACTTACTAATACGAAGTTTTTCGTATTCTTTCTTCTCCTTGTCGCTGTACATGCGGTTCATAATAGGAAACATCAGCATACTGAGTACTGAAGAAATATTTCCTCCCAAAACTGCCGACCCGCCTATGACCATTGAACTCCCCATGCTCAGAAGCATTGGAGTCTGATTATCACTGAGTGAAAAAGGCGGTGCTTCGATCTTTATCTCTTCTGCCTGAAATTTCTTCTTTCTTCTTGGGAAGCGGCTGAACAAGTTATTTTCTCCTGTTTCCTTCATTCGTTCTGGAGCACGACTGACGGATTTTTCATTTAAAGGTTTCAGTGCTCCGTTTCTAATCTGAATATCCATGTTTCCGTGATTGATTGAAAGAAAGCCAGGCCCGATAACAATCTTCAGCCCCATAATAAAAATTGTATCACCTGTATTCAATACACATTCCCGGATTCTTTTTCCATTTACATAAGTTCCAAATAAGCTGTCCAGATCTTTTATCCTGATTCCATCACTTGTTTCCATCAACAATGCATGCTGCCTCGATACCCAGTCTTCCGAACATACCAGATCATTGTCTGAAGCTCTTCCAATACAAAGTCTCTGTTTTTTCACCAACTGATAATTATGATAAATCATCTGTTCCTGCCGTATCAATGCCGCATGGAAAAAACATGAGCCATTTTTCATCAAAATCCGATATCTGCTGCCATCGTGTATCTCTCCCCTCATTACATTTCTGCCCGAAGCTTCAAATATCCTTCCTGAGGAGCTGCTGCAGATATACCAGTGTTTTTCCTCTGCCTCCATAAATATTCCTGTGTCCTGTTCTTCAAGAAAATATTTTCCCTCTGGGGGATCCGACAGATGCAGCGTTTTCATATAGCCTTTTTCAAAAAGCAAATATACCTGCATCCCGTATATCTTGAATGTGTTTGATCTGTCTTTCATTTTCACGCCCCTTCCCGGATCTGCCGTTCAGCTGTCAGCTGTTCTGTTCTTCTGTACTGACATCTGCAAATGAACGGAGCTTGATCAGAAGTAAAATCTCCAGGACCGGAATCACAATAGCTACGATCATGAGGAACGGGTTCTGGCTGTAACCCAGACTCTCCTGTATTGCTTCATTGATTGGTTGCAAGATCGACTGAATAAATTCAGAAGACTGTCCCCATCCAAGACCATAGCCCAGACCCAGCATATTGGTGAACATTCCTGCCGCAGAGGATGCACTGTTACCATACTGGTTCAGTGTTCCTGTGAGGTTATCTGCCGTTGCCTGCATAAAACTTGCAAAAGCGAACAATGCAGCTTTTATAAATACATTTATCCCAAGGATGAATATTGGATAGATACCTGCATGTACTTCTTCTGTGATTCCTCTTGTATTACGCTGCATGCTGTGAAACATTTTCCAGATAGACCACCAATAATACAAATCCAGTGCCATAACAAGTGCCAGAATCAGGCATCCACCCACTCCTGCGCCTGCTGATGCAGCTATGATGATCAGAATCAGGCTGATTACAATACGAACGATAAAACGGATCAAAGTTACTCCATTTACAATAGAAAATCCGGTTCCGTCCAAAATCCCCTTTTTTCCATTGTAGTAAATCATCCAGATTGCAATGCACATCATAATAGAAAGGAAACCTGTCACCAGTTTAAAGAATGCAAAGGAAGAAAAAATCCCGAAGACAATGTTTACTGTATATAGCACACCTAAAATAAGAAATATATTGCTGCATACTGCAAGAAGAATTTTTTCACCTTCTGTTCCAGGACGTATAACAGTTTTTGGCTGTTTCAATGTTTTTTCTCTGTTTTCGAAATGTCCATTCTGGGTTGATCCGTTTCCGGAAAAAATGTTCCGCAATACTCTCGGGATTTCTTTTGCTGTCTGTACAAAATTTCCACTCTCAACAGGAAGCAGCATATCCTCTTTTTTCATTGCATACCAGCAGATTACTACGGTAACTACAGTTCCTGCAATAGAAAGATATTTAGCAGAAGAGCCTGACCAGTATTCATACCTGACCATTCGCTGAATATTAATGATATGCAAAATACATTTCAGGATCTCTCCTCCAGCCAACGCATAGAGAAGATGCAGCCCATACTGTTTTCGACAGCGAAATGCAATCACAAACAGAATAAATGAACACCAGACGCAGGACACGATCATAAATACACCCCACATTTTATCTGCTGCTGCATAATAGCTGAGATACGGCAGATATGTAAGTGCCATATATGCATATACCGCTCCAAGTACAATACTAAGAACCTTTAGAAGTCCTTTTGGATATGTGATATCTTTTATGTTTGATCCGGAGGATGTAGTCTGCGGCTTGACATTTCCTGCTTTCGGAGCTGATTCCGAATCCGGGCGCGGCTGTGATACATGTGGCTGCTGTCTCTGAAACTGATTCTCTACAGGCCGTCCGCAATTCGGGCAGTTAATATATCCAGCTTTCAGTTCCTCCCCACATCCTTTACAATAGCGAATCCTAGGAACCACTTTTTCTCTCTGATCTTCCCCACAATATGGGCAGAATGAGGCATTATCAGGGATTTCTTTTTCACAGTTTTTGCATACTTTCATACGGTCTCCTCCCTTTTGTGTTTAATACGTACATTATAATCTTCACAATGTCTTATTGTCAATTTTATAAGTTTTTTTCTTCTTATTATCTGTCAATATATTTTTCTGTCAAAAGATATTATTTATCTTATTATCTGAACATATTTGTTTTTATCACTCCAGTTATGCCGTATATATGGCATATAGTGCCTTATGTTTAACGTAAAAAATCCGGCAGCGTACGAATTTTTTCCATACATTGCCGGATTCCCATATCAGAAGGATATTTCAAACTCTCTTAATATTTTTCTATTTTTCTTCTGTCAATTTACTTATTTCTTCACTACTGCACTTTTTACGTAAGAAGTCGCACCCCAGGCATGTTCCCCATCTGTATATACAGTATATGGAGTTACTCTTACATAATATCTTTTTCCTTTCGACAGTTTCATAAGTGTTTTAATTCTTACAGGTGAATAAATAGTCTTTACACCCTTGCGGAAACGATAATCTGTAGAGTACTGGATACGATACCCAATAGCATATGGCACACTCTTACAGGATACAGTCAGCTGACCGGATTTATTGCTTTTTAAGGATGTGATGCTGCCACGTGCGAGAGTAATTGATTTGTCGGCGTTGAGGGTGAAATAGTATTCATTATAGTTTCTATTGTCAATTTCTAGATAATAAGTTCCCGCTGCTAATGTACGCGAAGCTCTTCCTGTATATATATCAGTCGTAACATTCTGTGTAAATTTCATATTATCATTATCTAAAAACTTCTTTCCACTAGCATTATAAACATAAAAATCTACCCTTCCACCATATATATTACCAGTTACTGTTGATTTCAAATAAATATGTGCTCTTTCTTTTAACGTAAATTTATAATACTTGCTTCCACCATTTTCACCTCTATACGTCTCTCCCATAGTATAATCCATAGCATCATCTGCCATAGATGCATATACTGGAACCACACTGCTACAGAACATTCCTACGCAAATTATTAGTGTTAAAAACAATGATATACAGCGTTTCATAAATTTTTTCATTTTCATTTCTCCTTCCTGCTTTATGATGTTTTACACTTGTACGATACTTTATATTATAGACTTTTGTGCTTTATTCTGTCAATTCCGTTTCGCGGAAGTTTGACAGTTGAATATAAGAAAAAATGCTTGCAAGCCTTATGGTACCTGCTTTTTTTGTGTCAAATTTTTTGTTTTATTTTATAGTATTATCTAGCATTATTTTAAAAAGTGTGATATACTGTATTCAAGAGGGATTTGTCATGAAAGTAACCACATCAAAATCAAAAAATTCGGAATCTTTTTATATTGCCCAAAGCTATATTAACAATAATGGAAAAAGCACGTCTGTAAATGTGCGCAAACTTGGTACACTCAAGGAACTTCTGATTGAACATGGTCCAACACGTGATGATGTTATGAGATGGGCAAAAGAAGAAGCACGTCTGGAAACCCTGAAATATAAAAAAGAACAGCAGATCAAAGCGGTTCCCATCACTTTTCACTCCGATCAGAAGCTTGACTACAATCGGCAGGTCTTGTATCGTGGTGGATACCTTTTTCCTCAAGCCTTCTATTATCGGCTTCAGCTTGATAAAACATGCCGTAAATTAAGAGAGAAATATAAATTCAAATATGATATCAATTCAATCCTCTCTGATCTTATTTATGCAAGGATCCTTGAACCGGACAGTAAACGTTCTTCTTACAAGACCGCTTCTGAGTTTCTGGAAAAACCTTCTTATCAGCTGCATGACTTATATCGTTCCCTGGATGTGTTTGGAAATGAATCTGATTTTATCCAGTCAGAAGTATATAAAAACAGCCATCTTCTTGGAAAAAGAAACGACAAGATCCTCTATTATGATTGTACTAATTACTACTTTGAGATCGAACAGGAAGATGGTGACAAAAAGTACGGAAAAAGTAAAGAACACCGTCCGAATCCAATCATCCAAATGGGAATGTTTATGGATGGAGACGGCATTCCTCTTGCTTTTTCACTATTTCCAGGAAATGCAAATGAGCAGACTTCTTTAAAACCACTGGAAACAAAAGTTCTTCAGGATTTCGGCTGTACTAAATTTATCTATTGCAGTGATGCTGGGCTCGGTTCAGAGGCTATCAAAAGACTAAACCATGCCGGAGAACGTGCTTTTATCGTCACTCAGTCCATTAAAAAGTTAAACAAGGATGATAAAAAATGGGCATTGGATAAAAATGGATTTAAGCGTGTGTCGGATGATGCTCCTGTGAATCTTTCCGACATCCCAGAAGATGATAATGGATTGTATTATAAAGACGAGCCCTACACACCTCATGATTTACATCAACGGCTGATCATTACGTATTCTCCTAAGTATGCAAGATATCAGAAATCCATACGGGATGCCCAGGTAGAACGTGCTGAAAAAATGCTCAGCACCGGTACGATAAAGAAGGAACGCCAGAATCCGAATGATCCTGCTCGGTTCATAGGGAAAATTGCAGCAACTGAAGATGGAGAAGCTGCAAAGATTCATAATTATCTAGACACAGAAAAGATTGAACAGGAAGCCTTATATGATGGGATGTATGCAGTAACTACAGACCTCTTAGACGATGACGTAAAAGATATCTTAAAAGTCAGCGAAGATCGCTGGGAAATCGAGAAATGTTTCCACATCATGAAAACTGATTTTGAAGCAAGACCCGTATTTCTCCATGACGATATACATATAAAAGCTCATTTCCTTATCTGTTTCCTTGCGTTGGTAATATATCGTTACCTTGAAAGAGATTTGAAAAACACCTTCAGCTGTGAGACGATTCTGGATAAATTAAGAACGATGAATTTCGCTGATATACAAGAACAAGGTTTTATTCCTCTTTACACACGAGACAAGCTAACTGATGCATTGCACAACATTTGTGGATTTGAAACAGATTATAAATTTATAACAAAAAGACAAATGAAAAATATTCAGAAAAAAAGTAAAGGGCGGGAATAAAATACTATATTCCAAAACGACACAAAAAATCGCCGAACCCCAGTAAAATCAAGAGGTACAGCGATTTTTTTGTTTAGCAACTGTCAAAGACAGGATTTTATCTTCTTTCCTCAAATGAACCAATTATCATCCTTGCCAACTAAAGTTATAAGCGTCTTTGTAGATATATCATATCAATAAGTTGAATACCACACTCAAATATTGGATGATCATAATGATCGATGAAGAAATTAGAGATGCAATGAGAGCGTGTAAAACCACATTTCTCATAAAACGGAACAGTCAACGCGCTATCTCCTGTTCCTACTTGCATAACAGAGTATTTACCAGTATATCTGCGAATCAAAAAGTCAATTAGAGCTTTTCCATATCCGCAGCCTTGATATTCTGGTTCTACTGCAATATTCTTGATTTCAAGAATCCTATTTCCCTCATCGGTAACGATGCACTCTGCTTTCACGCCATTATCATCAAGTACATACATGGTTCCTTTTTCAAGATAGCGACGTATCATATCTTCCTGTTCATCTGCCAGTAATAATAAGTCCATATAATGTATCTTATCATCAATGATTTCTTTGATTACCATATTTCGCCTCCATAACTTCTTCAGCCATTTTGATTAGTGCTTTATTATATTCTACCCTATCACACTCGCCCCAAATGGCATGAAAGAGAGTCTTGCCATCTTGAAAAACTGCTTTCCAAACGGAATTCCAACTATCGTAACACACCAAATGCAACCAACTATCAGATTTCCAAGTGCCATTTCCCAGCCAAAAAATATAATCCATATAAGATTTACCAGAAACGAAAACATACCATTTCCATACACTATTTCTTTTCCAAACGGCCAGAATGCCAG
>JABLTO010077026.1_pt1 | contig 15005 bp, 23 predicted proteins | sample 7160091 | NCBI WGS metagenome assembly JABLTO01 (sample SAMN14651225, study PRJNA627086) | human gut metagenome | isolation source: feces | host: Homo sapiens
GCGAGACGGCCCTCAGCGATAGCCCGGAGCGCCGCGTCCGGCGTGTCCGGGAACTCACTGCGGCACTTTTCGATCTCGCCCTCGAGCATCTGCTGACGCTGCACGCCCTCGAGCTGCTCGAGGAAGGCTTGACGGCTCATGCCGGAGGCCTCGGCGTACTGATCCAGCAGACGGAACTCGCGTTCGCCCTTCGCGTCGTAGTTCATGCCCTTCTGAAGGAGCTCAACCGGGTTTGCACCCAGCGCGCCGGTGAGCGCCTGCACCGCGTCCGCAGGCAGCAGGATCTGCTGTCCGTTGTAGACGAGCGGCACGGTCTGCACCGGCTGATTTTCCGCCTCGTCCGGCGGGGTCTCGCCGCCATCCGGCGGCAGGGTCTCCGGCTCGTCCTGCTGACCGGGGTCAGTCTGCTGGTTTTCCAGACCGCCCTCTTCACCCTCCGCGCCGCCGTCCGGGGCAGCGGCCTGCTGGTTTTCCAGACCGTTTTCTCCCGTCAGGCTTTCGAGGAAAGCGTCGCCGTCGAAGCCGTCCATGTCCGCGCCGGTCTCGCCCTCAGCGAAATACTGAAGACCGATCCCCTCGCGAAGCTCGCTTCCGTCCATGTGATTGCTGGTTTTCCAATCCATTGTGACAAATCCTTTCTCTATCGCAACAGCCGTTTAAGAGCTGATTGCTTCACTTTTCCACCAGCAATGCTGGTGCTCTCGTTTTATCGCCGCACGGCGGCGGAATAAGGATAGAGGCCTACGGGCTTCAAACTCATAGAGCAAATCCTTTCTATTGCAATCGCCCTCTGGCGTTTGCGGCGTAATGTTGTTTGTTTTCTCCTGCCCTGCGGCGGACGCACCGCCGTTCCGCAGGCGGTACGCCCTGAGATCTCGCTCACAAAAAGAGAGTGCGTGGTCCGGGCGCGCGGCCGATATGGCGAGAGCCGCCGCCCGCCGCAGGGCAGGAAAGAAAAATGGTTGTTTCAGGACCCTGACGGACGGGCGAGAAAAAGAAATAGGAGGAACTCGCTCATCCGCCTGTATCCCCGAAGGTCATCGGGCGGTAACGCCCGTCACGGCCCTGAATAGAGAAAAAAGTGGTTCCGGCGCTCGGACGGACGCCCGGACGGGGGAAATGTCCGGGAGGGAATGTCCGCCAAAGAAAACTGAAAGGAAATGTAAACCCAGCCCAGGAAGAGGCCGCCGGGCGGCATCTCATACCGCCCGTCCGAGCGCCGGAACAGAAAAATCAATAATCAGGTTCGAGAATCGGAACGCCGTACTGCACAGCACATTCGTGCTCAATCATGCAGCCGCGTGCGTCCTCCCAACCCTTGGCGAAATAAACGAGATCCGCATCTGCCATAAGCCGGATAGACTCAGCCAGAAACCAAAGTGGCTTTGCGTCGTGCGGTGCACCCTTAAAAAAGGAGTCGATGATTTCGACAGGCTCACCGAGATATTCAGTCGCTTCGCGGATAGCACGCTCACGCGCGCGTTCAATCTCATCGTTGGTCTTGTCCTTCATTGGCTGAGAAATAAATAACTTTTTCATGTCATCTCACCTCAAAACTTGAATTTAGGCTCTTTCCCCTTGCAGAACTTCGCCTTCGCGGTATTCAGCGCCTCCTGCATCGCGCCGAACATCGCGTCTACCTGCTGTTCGGTGTACTCGTAGTCGCCGGTTGCGAAGTTGCCGATCAGGCTGATCGCCTTGCACGCTCGTCCCACGCGCGGCTCTGCCACGCGGATAAATCGCTCCGCCTTGGTTTCAACTGTCTTTTCCATGTTTACATTCCTCCATTATTCATAAGCTGCTGCACGCTTTGCTGCTGCTGCATCCTCTTTGCAGCCTCGACAAGCTCCTCCTGATCCTTGACGGAGCCCTCAGGCATCCGCGCCAGGAAATCCGCATTGGACGGCATAACACCGGCCGTCTGCAAGTTGTTGAGCGTCGAGATCTGCAAAATGCGGCTCCAGTAGCTCGCCTCGCCGATATGGATGTTGAGGTCGAGCGCCTCAACCGGCAGCGCACCGAAGTCGTACATCTCGACCCTCGTCTGCTTCTCGGTCTGACCGTCCTCGCCCGTCGGGACCTCGTCGGTGATCTTGACCTGCCGCACGCCGTAGTAGGCGTGCATCATGTCGATGAGCACCCGCTCGTAGTCCTCGACGAACTGGTAATACGCGATCTTGGTTAGCGCGAGCGGTGCGGCGTTCGCGGTCTGCACCGCAACGATGGCCGAGCTGTTCTCCGGATTCTTGACGTTGCCGAGCGCAGCGTCATTCGCGCCCGCGCAGTTCTTCAAGGCGTCCGTCATGGTGGACATAATGCCGGTTGCCTCAGTCGGCAGCGGCATCGAACCGGCGACCGCCGTCAGCGCCTCCTTGACGTCGCCCGTCACGCCGATATAGGGCGCGTCCGGGTCCCAGCCGTTCGGGAACTTCGAGCGATTGTACACGAGCTTCGGCATTGCCGTGTTGATGAGCTGCAAGGCGATAGCCGTCCACAGCTTGTTGATCTCGATCTGCGTGTTGATGAGCGGTTTGATCTCCATCACGCCGTGATAGCAGTTCTTGCGCGGCTTCCAGCTCATGTACGCCACCGGATACAGCGTCATTGCGGTTGCAACGTCCGGTTCGATGAGCACATCGCCGCAGCTGCGGCAGTAGTGTACCCTGCCGTCTTCGCGCTTCCAGAAGCGCACAAGCTCAGTGCCGAGCGTGTCGTTCTCGCTCTGCTCGTCGTCACCCTTGTACAGGCCGTCCGAGTCGCCCTCGATGCGCTCCCAGTCCTTGCATCCGAGCCGTTTCGCGTCGCGTCGGATCTCGGTCACGGGTCTGCGGCGGACGACGATGATGTACGGCTGCTCCTGAAGGGTCGAGTTCGACGGATTGCCGAACAGGATGTTGGTGTTCATCACCTGCTCGGCGCGGATCTCGCCCTGCACGCCGCCGAGGCCGGAGCTTTTGCTTCCGTCAAAGAAGAAATACAGTGCCGCGTCTCCGTCTACGCAGGCGTCGCGCAGGATGGAGTGGTGCATGCTCTTGAGCTTTGTCCGCTCGACCACTCGGTCAATGGACTGTTCAAGAATTTTCGCGGCGTACTCCGCCTGCTCGTCCGGCAGGAACGGTTCAATGTCCTGGTCAACGTCGTTCGAGACGATCTGCGCGACCTTGTAATGCACGACCGGGTCGAGGACGTTCATCGTGATCGGCCGCAGGTTCTTGCACTTGAGCCCTTCCCACTGCCGCCCCTCGACGAAGTTCTCGCACTGCTTGACGTCCTCATAGAGGTTCATCCCGTTGTTAAACTGAACGCCCTTGTCGTACTCGGCACGCACACGCGCGGCGGTGATCGTCTCAGTATTCGTCTGCATACAGATCCTCCTGTCCGCGACCCGAGCCGGAGTAGTTCAGAATGTTGTTGATCTCTCGCGCCACACGGCCTTCCGTGGTCAGCCGCACGTAATACTCCTTGTCGTGCTCAGCCTTCCAGTGCTCAGAGGTCTCCTTCTCGCGGATAAGCGCCTCCTCGAGCGCGTGCCGGTCGCTTTTCAGCGTCTCGATCTCGTGCTTCGCCGCCGAAAGCTGCTTTGTCGCCCGCTCGTGCTCATCCTTTTCGAGCCGCAGCTCTGCGCGGGCCTCCTGAAGCGAGCGCCGCAGTGTGCAGGCTGCGTTCTCGCCGTCATGGAGCGCCTTGTCGAGCTTGTACGCGCGCTCGACAGCGAATTCCTTCTCCGTGGTGAAGGTCTTGAGCGCCGCCTCCATGCACTTTGCCGACTTCTCGAAGGCGAGCAGCTGCTCCTCGGTGCTCGTGAGCGCCCGGCGCAGCTTCTGCGCCTTCCGCACCTGAATGACCGCCTCCGCGCAGGCGGCAGCGGCGAACGCAATGCTAATACCCAAATACATTTCTGGTCTCCTCCTCTGTGCTTACATAATCCTCGCTGAATTCCTTCGGTTCGCTGGCCGCAACTGGGCGGCCTGCCACGAAATACCGCAGCATGTCGGCCGCGTGCGTGTACTCGTGCGGCTCGTTTGCTACGTCGTCCGGGTGCTTCTCGTCGTGCAGCAGCATCGGAATGCTCTTGATGGTCTGGCGGCAGTTCGAGAAGATGTAGAGTTTCGGCTTTCCGGTCTCCGGATTGACCTTCAGATACTCCTTCAGGTCGAGCCACCCGGGCACACGGCTGTTGCTGGCCTTTTCGAGGTAGACGCCGCGCTCTGCGAATACCTCGTACACGCTCCTGCCGGTGTCCTGCCGACGGTTCCAGAGGTCGGGCGGCGCGAACGTGACCGCGCACCGCTCCCGCTCGTCCGAGCGTTCGAAGATGGCGTCCGCCGCCTCGGAGAGAATGAGTTCCTTGTGACCCTCGCCGAGATCCTTGCCCTCGCAGAACTCCTTGTACAGGTAAACCGTGCCGTCCTCGCTGACCGCGAGCCAGCCGACAGCCAGCATATCGAAGCCGTAGTCGAGTGAGCGGTACCGCGTCCAGTGATCCGGAATGGGGAACGCCTCGCAGACGTGCGTCTCGCGCCGGAACTCAGGGAAATACTGTCCCTCGAATACGTCCCAGTCGCCGTAGAGCATCGCCCGCTTGCGGTCCTCGGGCAGATTTTCGAGCGACTGCACATAGTTCGGCGAGTTCTTGACGAGCCACGGGTTATCATAAACAGTCGCCTGAATGAACGTATAGTCCTCAGCGCGCTCCTGCTTGACGTAATCGCGATCAATAAAAAGCCGTTTGAACCACGCATGACCCACGCCGCCGGGGTTGCAGGTAAGATACATGCGCGGCGAGAAGAACTCGTGCATCTGACCGGAAGATCGGTTGCTCTCTGTCATGGTGGTGAACACATTCTCAGGGAAGAGCGTGCACTCCTCCAGAAAGATAACGTCGTAAGCCTGGCCCTGATACTGCAAGAGGTCACTGTCATTGCGGCAGTAGCCGAACTTGAGTCGCGAGCCGTTCGGGAACTCGAACGCTTTGTCTGCACTCTTGTATTCAGCAACGCCCTTGAGCTCCTTGATTGCCGGGATAATGTGATTTTCACGCAGTTCCGGGTAAGTCCGGCGCATGAAAAGAATTTGAATACCGTCATAGCGCATGCACAGCATTCTGGCCTTGAGACGCGCGACGAAGCTCTTACCGCCGCCTCGCGAACCGCCGTATGCGGTGTAGTGTGACCGACTGCGCATAAATTCCGCCTGTTTCGGGTACGGCTTCGGAATAACAACGTTCATTCCGCCAAATCCTCCGTTCCGTCCGCGAAGACAATCTGAATGCTCGAATTCTCGCCCTCGTTCAAATGCGCCTCAAGCGCTTCCTGCCGCTCCATCACGTCGCGGAGCGTGCCGGACAGCTCACGCAGGGTGGTGCCGGTGTAGTTCGTCATGATCTTGCCGAGCAGCTCGACCTGAGCCGGCTCCAGGGCGACGCTCCCGTCCGCTGCGGCCTTCCGCAGGATCTTCAAGCCTTCGTCCAGATCCTTCATCTCGCTGAGCGTCGCGACAGCCTTTCGGCCGAGGCTCTTCACAACGTCATCAACGACCTTGTTGCACCGCTTGATCTGCGCGCGGCGGATCTCGCGCCGTGCGGCTATGCCGTCCTCGTCTCCCTCGTTCTGGGTGTGCACCCAGTCCGCGAGCGTCGACTTTGGAATGCGCAGCCGGCAGGCGGCGTTTGTGATCGAGACGCCGCTCGCCACGAGCGCAAGCGCCTCCTCTTTGAACTTTTGGTCATACTTGCTTCCGCGCTGCTGCATCCAATCACCTCCCGCGCGTGTTTGTTTCTTGTTTGTCTTTGCTGAAACTAAGTATAATCGGAAAAATCGGACAAAACGGACAACTTTGTCCGAACAGTAAAAAAGCGCCCGGACGAGCCTCACGGCACGCCCAAGCGCTTGCGTTTTCAGTTATTCGGTTTTGCAATGAAGTCCCGCTCGTACTCCTTCAGCAGCCTGTCCAGCGTCGGGCGGCTGACCCCGTTTTCCCGCGCGAGCGTCGCCTTGCTCTTGTGCCGCGTCACCCAATCGTGATACACAGCCGCCATGTCCTCGATAACGGTTTTCTTGCGCCCCTTGTATACGCCGTTGCGCTTTGCGATAGCAATACCTTCCCTCTGGCGTTCCAGCATGTTCTCACGTTCGAACTGGTTGATGATTGCAATGAAGCCGATCATAGCCCGCCCCATTGGCGTTTTCGTATCAAACCCTTCCTTGTTGCTTTTCAGATGAATGCCGCGCTTCTGCAAGTCATTCGTCAATGTCATAAGGTCGCCCACGCTGCGGCTGATACGTGAAAAATCGTGAATGTAGATCGTGTCCCCCTCTCGCGCATAATCCAGCATCTCCTTGAGCTTCGGCCGGTTCATGTCCTTGCCGCTGATCTTCTCGATGAACCACTTGTCGATATCATACTTTTCAAGCGCTTCCACCTGCCGCGCCTCGTTCTGTTCCTCGGTCGATACACGCACATACGCGAGTTTTGCCCCGTTTGCCATTTTATCCACTCCTTGTTGATGTTTTGTAAAGTTGAACTCTTGACTTTGCTTTACACCTGTAAAACAAAGCGAAAAACCATGCTATTTTTACGTTTTTCGGTACTCCTGCACACCTGCTCAATAGGGCATGTCCTATTTTTACATCAAAGGGCACAGCAAAGCGGACGGGTGACACATCGTCAGTCCATCCGCATATATCGTTCGACCAGCTTCCTCGGTCCGCTCTCATCCGCGTACCCCATCCGCCGGGCGCACTCGCCCCAGCTCTTCCCGTCCAGGTACCGCAGCCGCAGCGCGCGCCGGGTCATGGAGTCGGAAACGCCGTCAATCCACTGCCGCACCTCGTCCTGCTCGTCCTGGCACTGCGCCTCGATCCGCCGAAGGCGGTCCCGGGCGTCTTCGAACGGCCGTTCCCCGAACAGGCAGCCGACGCCGTAAGTAATTTCCATGCGTTCGCGGTGGCGCTTCTCGCGAGAAAACCGCTCACGCTCCTCCTCGAGCTCGAGCAGCAGGCTTTCCACCTGCCGCAGCCGTTCCCTTGTCATGCGGTCCCCTTTCTCCCGGCTTTCCGCCCTGTAATCGTATTACAGAAAGTAATCATTTGTCCGAACCTCTCCGTCCGTGCACGTGCGAATTGTTAGACCCCCTACAAGCCACAAAAGCGGGGATTCCCGTTACCGGTACACACTTGCCGGGCGTTCATAAAGCCGTCTGCGTCGGCGGCGTATGCGCTCCCACGGGTCGGGCGCGGCACGCTTTCTCTGCCGTACCCAGTAGGCGTCAAAGGCCTCCCGGTCGACGATCACGCCGACGAGATACCGGAACACGCCGTACTGATTTTCCTTCGCCTCGCTGTCGAGGACCTTGACGCCGGGCGGAATTTCCCCCGCCTCGCTGTCCGGCAGACGAAGCCGGAGCGGTTCGTTCGGCTTTTTGAGGTTGCGGCTGGTCGAGTACGCGCGCCGCCCCTTGCTGTGCGGCTGATCCAGAAGATACTTTACCGTATCCTCGAAAAACTCGGTGTTCTGCCGAAGCGGCCGGACGTCGACCATGCCGTGCGGCCAGCACGCCGCGATCAGACTTGTCATCCTCGTGAGCGCCCCCGCGCCCTCGATGCCGCGCAGGATAAAGTGGAAATGCGCGCGCACGCTGCATCCCGGCAGCTCGTGTTCTGCCGGAAATACGATGTAGGCGTGCTCCGTGCCGAGCTTTGCCAGTTCGCGCTTCATCTGCGCGTTGAACCGCCGCAGATCATCACCCTCGTTTCCGGAGGCGGTCTCGTAGGTAAGGCACACGAACAGATCCCGCATCTCGCGGAAATTGCACGCGATAATCTGCATCACCTTCCACCGCTGCGCGAGCGCGTTGATCCGCTTTTTCGCCTCGGTGGTCTGTTTTTTTCGTTCTCCGCGCTGCCGCTGACTTTCCCCCGGCACAAAGCCGATGGAATAAAGCGCCATCTGATACAGATTGCCGTTTGCTTCTTCTTTCTGAAAAATCATAAGATTACACCTCACTTCGGCAACTTCGGACCTATGCAAGCATTACGGTCCTCGGCCGAGGGCATTGAATTATAGTGCCCGTTCAAGAATGGGCTAAATTGGTTTACTAGAGAGTAATAAGCGCCGCCGGGCGGCGCGCTGGGCGGTGGCCAGACCGCAACCGCACCGGCTGTCTGGTCTGCATCGGCCGGATCCAGTCCGGCGGCCCGGTCTGCATCGCGCCTGATCTGCGCGCCTGGTCTCATTTTTCCGGCGGTCGGCTCCTGCACCTGCACCGCCGGATATTGAAGAATTTTCGCGCGAAAGTTGATATTTTCGCGCTATTATATTGACTTTCGCGCGAAAGTCTGATATAATATAGATAGTGAAAGAGAGATAAACCCCGGACAGAAAGGACGACCCCCATGTTTGAAAACATTACCACATTAGACGAACTCCGCAAGGCGTACCGCGCCGCAGCATTTGCCGCACATCCGGACCACGGCGGCAGCACCGAAGCAATGCAGGAAGTCAACGCTGCATATGAAAAGCGTTTCGAGATCCTTAAGGCCGAGCAGAACCGCAAAGCCGACGCAGACCCGACCGGCAAGACCCGCCGCGTTGAAGAGATGCCGGAAGAGTTCCGCGCAGTGATCGAGAAGCTGCTAAGCATCAACGATATTATCATTGAGCTTTGTGGTTCCTGGGTCTGGATCTCCGGCGAGACCCGAGCGCACAAGGACGAGATCAAGGCGGCCGGCTGCTACTGGGCAAGCAAGAAAAGCATGTGGTACTGGCGTAGCGCCAAGGATGCGCACCACGGAAAGAGCGGTAAAAGCATGGAGTCCATCCGCAGCAAGTACGGAAGTGAACGCATCACATCAGACGGTCACCGCGCCGACGCTCTCCCGGCATAAGGGAGGGCGTCACCATGATTGACTACGGTTCCCGTGGAGAGCGTCAAGATCACATCTGGATTATGATGCTGTCACCTGCCAAGCGCACCAGCTTGCCGGAACTCCTGCAGAGCGACAAGCGCGCCGCCGAGAACATCGCCCGACTTCAAAGCATGATCGAGGACTTGCAGCAGTACCGGCGCGATATGGCCGAGCGTGCCGCCTATCTGATCAGCACGCAGCCGACCCGATCCGCCGAGCTCAAGCGCCGCCGCGATGCATGGGAAAAGAAAGTGTACTACTACTTTACCGAGTGGGACACCTACCCGGACGGCACACGGCAGCGGGTCAGCGTTAAGACCTACGACGGCACCGACCGCCACAAAGCCATAGCAGACGCAAAAGAGTATCAGCGCACCCATACCGGCATAGTCGTAACCGTTGACATTGCCAAAGGCAAATTTGAGCACTAAACCAACCACCCGCCCCGGAGGTAACGAGGGCAGACAAGAAAAAAGGAGAAGAATCATGTCAAAAACATTAACTTTCATAGGATGGGACAGAATGTCTCGCCCCGTATATAAAGATAACGAGGAGCGAATTTGGAAAGATACCGATCCTAGGGCACATGTACCGGAATCCATATATTCAGCATACGCTAACAATTTTGAAGGCGAGCCAGATTTCCCACTACACGGGTCATATCAGTTCTTTCCGAAACGAATGACATGGTAAGTATTTTATAAGTATTTTCGTTTGGAGGTACAAACCATGAAAACCAATTACCCAATCCTCACCAAGCAGAACGCAGTCATCGGCAACAAGTACGCATCCGCAGGCGATGGTTATATCACCCTTAATCGTATCTACCGCATCACCGAGCAGCAAGCCGCCGAAAACTGGCTTTCCTGTCTCGATCGTTACGAGGCCGTCACCAACAAAGGCGATACCCTCAACGCTGCATTCCCCGATAGCGACCTATTCGACTTTAACCGTTGGAACTAACCACCACCCGCCCCGGAGGTCACGAGGGCAGAAAGGAAGATATAAAATGACCATCAAGGCAAGCTGGAGCGCGTACAACGTCCGCAAGGTGTGTATCAATAACGACTTCTGCACGTCCATGACGTGCGACGAGTACGAACATATGCTCGACTGGGTATCTTCTCACGAGCCGACCGCCCATAATGTCGAGACCGTCGCCCACCTGATCGAGCAGGGCACCGGCACGCCGGAGGGAATCACCCGCGGCGAATTTTAAGAGTGCATCACTTACGCGCTGCTTAACGGCGCGATGGTCTACCGGCTGGAGGTATAACCGCCGCGGCCGCTGGCCCCCTCGACAAACCGCAGTTTTGCGGTACGACAACACCCGCCCCGGAGGTAACGAGGGCAGAAAGGAAATAGCCATGAATGAGCAGCTTTCTTTATTCGGTGATCCCGTTCCCGTATGTCGTTATCTCGTAGTTACCTACTGCGACGATATCAAATACGACGACAAAAAAGACTTTCGCACCGTCTCCGAGGCTATCGCTGACGCGCGGCGCTACCTGAAAGGGTTTCCGCAGTGCGGCATTCCCCCGTATGATGGTGCCGCCGTCTGGGACTACGTAGACAAGAGATATTGCCGCATCTATGGCGACTTCCCGGACGAGCGCGCCCACCGCGACCTTGTCGAGTGTGCCCGCGACGACCTTCGCAAGGCTTCCGGCTCCCCTGACTTTGACAAGCGCTTCCGCACCGCCTGCCGCCGCTATGGCGACGACGCAGTATACACCGCACGCGAAGTATACGACATCTGGTACTAACCCCCTCGACAAACTGTAGTTTATAAGGAGTATTAAGCCGGCGGCGCTGTCAACAACTTTTGCGCGAAAGTTATTGACAGCGCGCCCCTAAAAAGTTACAATCAGAGAAAGGAAAATAAAAAAATGGCAATATCAAAAATCATATGTACCTGCAAAACCTGTGGAAGCGAATTCGAGATCCGCAAAGCCAAGCGCAACCGCGCCGAGGCGGATAGCTTCAAGGCCTGGGCGATTAAAAACATCACCGAGTGCCGCGAATGCCGCGCGCGCCGCGCGCACGAGGAGGCGATGCAGGAGGCCGAAGGCCTGCCGCAGCTGACCGGATCCGAAAAGCAGATTTCGTGGGCGGTCGACATCCGCGCGCGCGTGATCCGCATCATCAAGAGCCAGAACCCCTATCAGCTCCCGGATCTTGACGCGGTGCTGAAGGTAAAGACTAAGGCCGGCTGGTGGATCGACGAGCGCGGCCGCGATGAAAGCACGCTGATCGACGACGCGGTCAAAAATGATCCGCAGCTCGAGGACCGCCGCCGCGAGATTGTCGAAGAGATCCGCGAGCAAATCGAAGCCGAGATTGAGACCATCGCCGAAGCCGGTACCCTCAAAAACTGTGATGCAACGCCGGAAGAGATCCGCGCGCAGCTGGTCGGGGTCCGCGCGTGTTACCAGAAAGTGTTTTTAGAAATGCAGCTCGATCGTTTTATCTCGTGGTACGAACGTCACCACCGGAAGTGCGGCGTGTACGAACTGACACGCAACACACTGCGGCAGGGCCTCACCTGGGACGCCGCCGCGTGTCAGTGGGTGAAGTGAAAAAAAATTTTCCGGCAGGCGTTCCGCCTGCCGGGCTCAACCGGAAGGAGAAGCAACAGAAATGAACAAACTCATTAGAGGAAAAAGGTACAACACCGAAACCGCGCGCCGCGTCGGCGCGCACGGCGCGGAAGAGCTCTACACAAAGCGAAGCGGCGAGTTTTTCCTCGCAATGCAGGATGAAATCCGGCCGATAACGCCGGAAGAGGCGGCCGAATGGGGCGAGAAGTATCTCACGCCTGACGAGTACAAAGAGGTCTTTGCGGCTGCTGACGACAGCAGCAAAGGCCGCCTCGGAATCATGCTTCCGCCGAGTATGATCGAAAAACTTCGCCGAAAAGCACAGGAGCACAGAATAAGCACGAGCGAATATCTCGAAAAAATCATCGAGGCGCACCTGAAGGAAGGTAGATAAGATGCTGTACGACGAAATCGTAAAGCGTTACCGAGCATGCGAAAGCATGAAACAGGTTGCGCGCGAGCTCGAGGTGAATCACGGAGTTGTTCGCCGAGTGCTCATCACTGAGGGGCTAATAAGTGATGAGCGAACAGAAAAAGCAATTGCAATGCGTAGAGAAGGCGCAAGCCTCGAAGAAATCGCTGAAGCATTGCACGTTAAGCGCAATACAGTTTTTAATTATATCCCGTACCCAAGCACCTGCCGGCGCGACTGGCCGAAAACGAAAAACGCTGAACGCATCCGAAGATGCAGAGAGCGCAAACGCGAAAAGGAGGAACAAAATTGAAAGCACATTTATACTTGCACCCGTCGGGTTTTTCGAACGTCGCAGACCGTGTGATCATCAAAAAGGAACCATGTGAAAACTTCTCCGGTACTGCCGTACACGCAGAATTAGATTTGCCGGATGGCTGGCAGGTGGTCTCAACGAACTTCGGTGATGCAATTATCACCGAAAAGGACGAGATCATAGAAAAAGTGTACCCCGGAAAGCTCAAAGTTTCCGGTTCTGCATATCGCGGCTCAATCACGATTTACAGTAGCTCCGGCAAGAAAATGCTGCAACGAGTTCTCGAGTGGAACTAACCCCCAAAGCCGACCCGTCACCGGGTCGGCTTTTCTTATTCCTTTCCACCTTCCACAAGATCAAAGATCGTGTTCTCGTCCAGATCCCGCAGCTCGAGCTGACCGTCCACGCAGCGCAACTTGAGCATCTCCTTGACCTCGCCGTTAGACTTGTTTTTCTGCGTAATGGCTGAGGTAACATTGTAATCAAAATGGGTCTTGTTAGTTTCGTGATAGATACCGTTCTCGTCTTGCTCTCCCACGTTCCAAAGCTCCACATTAACTTTGAGTGTTACACTGCCCTCGCTCAAGCCCTGCCGCAGCAGGGTATTCAGAACATCACGCAGCTTCGTATCGAACAAATCGACCGCATCATTGAAGATTCCGCCGCGCAAGCTCATCTCGTGTCTCATTCGCCTGTTCCTCCTCTCTGATTCTCTTCAAGGTTTTCTGAATTCCCGCGTGCCGCGCCACCTTGAAGTCTATCTCGAGCGCGAACAGCGTCAGAATCTGCTCGGTGACGTTCGCAACGTCCGCGAGCTCAGAGGCCAGATGCTCGAGCCGCTCCTCGAGGCCGGACTCCTTGCCGCCGTCCTCGGAAAAGGCGAGCAGCTGTAAAACCTCGCTTGCCGCGCTCGACGCCTCGCCGAGCTCCTCCATCAGCTTGCAGACCTGCCGCTCCTGGCCGTAATAATTGGCAATCTTCAAAAGTTTTGCCGCACGTTTCGTGTTCATATTTTTCGTCTCCTCGTCTTTGTCTGTGCGCTTTTCAGCGCCCGGAAATTTCGAATTTCTAAAATCAACATTATCCCAGTCGATGTCAGGCGTAAGCTGCACGTTCTCCGGAAGATCTAAGAAGCGTGCCGGTTCTCGCCCGTGCCGCGTGGCGTCGATCCGGTGCAGCAAAGCATGCTCGGCGATCCGGCAGAGGTTTAAGTAATGTTCGTAAAGCTCAAGGTCAGGGATTTTTCCGTCCTCCGTGCCCGGCCGAAGTTCAAGACGAGCGCCGGTAGGATTGTCCAAAACAAAATAAAAAGATTTAATCGCCAAAGCTGAGCCTCCTAATCAATCTTGAGTTTCCCGTAATATCGAATATCCATCGCGAGCTGTAAGCGGTCCCGCCGCGACTTGAGAAAGTCCGCGTAGTTCATCCCGGCCGGCTTGCCGGGGCGCTTGCGTTTGTGCTTCATGCAAGCCTGTCCCCTTCCCTGCGCAGCCAGTCCGCAATGACCGCCGCGAACTTCTCGCAGGCGGTCTCGTCGCTCTTCTGGAGTTCGCCGAGCGCCTCGGTGAGGCGTTCACTCAGCCCCTGCATTTCGCGAAAGAGAAAATTCACCTTGTGCGCAGCCGGATTTTTCGCCTTGTCGAGCCGTTCCTCTGCCGCCAGGGCGCGCGCCTCAGCCGCGCGTACCGCCTCGGCATTCTCCGCGCGGATCTTCTCGCGCAGCTCACTCAGTTCCGCCTCGGTCAGCTCACGCACCTCGGCCGGCCGTTTTTCGAGCTCGTCGAGACGTTCGGCGAGATCTTTTTCGCGCTGCGTGACGTCCGAGAGCGAGCTTTGAGCTTTGTCGCGCTCTTCGTTTGCCTCGCGGAGTTTGCTTCTGAGGAGCTTGTCCTTTTCCTTGAGCTTGTCGGCGTTCGACTTTGCCTCGTCCCGCTCCTTGACAAGCGCCGCAATCTCGCGGCTCGACATGCTCGGCAGATCGTGCTCTTCAGCGAGCTCCTCGCGCTCCTCCTCGGCCATGCCGAGCAGCGGCAGGATCTGCGAATACGAGAGTTCGGCGAAAGCGTCCGCCGCCGTCTTGCCGGAGAGCGAGACCTGCCCGCCGCCGAACTCGCGTGCAATGCGCATGTAGTTCTGCGCCGTGCTGGGCTTGTAGCCGAGCCTGTCCGTCAGATAAGCCGTCCACTCACCTTGCGGCACAAGCTGCTTTGCCTCCTCCAGCCGCGTGCCGATCTGTACGACAGCGTCTAGGAACACCTTCCGCGCGTTGTCGCGGATGGTGTTGATTTCCGCGGTTACGATCTCGATAGACCGTACCGCCACAACATTTTCACTCATTTACATAACCTTCCTTCCGTTCATTTTCGCGGCCTCGCGCAGATGATTGATATATGCTTCCATAAATTCCGCCGCTTCCGGCGTCCGCGCGCGGTTCTTGTAGCCGTAGCACTGCCGGCAGCCGAGCGTTTTCGGGTCAATCTCGACCGTGTGCCAGCTCTTGCCCGGCGCGCTGCACAGCCGCAGCACCATGATGATGGTCTTGCCGTCCGCGTGCCGACCTGCATAAGAGGCGACGCAGTTGTCCTGCTCCTCGCCCTCGCGCACAATTTCCTCTGCGCTGTCGACCGGACGGATGAAACAGCCGCCGTGCCGCCAATTCATCCACCGCAGCAGGTGCCGCTGCGCGCGGAACTTCGCGTTTTCGGCGTGATGCATCAGCTGTGCCTCTCGCCGCGTCAGCCGCATATGGGCCTCGTGCAGGTCCGGCGGCA
>JABLTO010144285.1_pt1 | contig 14997 bp, 7 predicted proteins | sample 7160091 | NCBI WGS metagenome assembly JABLTO01 (sample SAMN14651225, study PRJNA627086) | human gut metagenome | isolation source: feces | host: Homo sapiens
TGAAACAAGAACGAAAGAAATTGTCAATTACTTGACAATAAATACATAAAAATATATAATATTCATACAGTTGTTTTTTACATTAATGGAAAATCCGGTGTGAATCCGGAACAGACGAATTGTCTACTGTATATAAGTCAGAGCCCGCTGTATTTACCTGTCGGATACAGGAAATACGAGCGTAGTGTCTCCAAATCTTCCTGATATCTCTCAGGAGGATTTTTTTTATGTTTTTAATCAATGAAAAGGAGGAGACAGAAAACATGAAAAGAAAAGAATTCACGAAATTTCTCGCAATGATGATGTGCGTTGCCATGGTTACAGGCAGCGGAGTACCGGTAAGCGCAGCAGATCTTGCAGCAGACGAAATCGCTGTGGAAACACAGGAAGAAGACGAAGATTATACAGAGGGCGATACCGAAGAAGTTGTAGCTGATGAAGAAGCCGATCCGGACACAGATGTGTCTGGCAACGCAGAAGACGCAGCAGATCTGTTCTCTGATGAAGAGACGGATGTACCGGACGCAGGAGAAGAGACAACAGCTGGCTTAAAACTTAGTGCAACTCTGAATGGTGGAACAGCGGTTGATGCAGTAGTAACAGATGAAAAAGTTACTGGACCAGAAGCTACGAAAGTTAATGTGAAGTTTAGCAGTAAAGATGTTCTTACTACTGGTAATAAAGCAGAGTTAGTACCGACAGTGGCAGAAGGCGAAAGTGCAATAGTATGTATGGCATGGCAGGGAATGCCAATTGGAAATATTACTCCAGTTGACGGAAAATATACTGTAAATATAGGAACAAAGGTAGATGGAAACAGTTGTCTGGTTATCGTAACACATGCAGATAAAACATATTCATTCTACAGAGTATATTTTAATGTTGAAGAGGAAAAACAGGAATTGCAGTTGACAGGTGCCCTGTTCAACCAGGAAGGTACATGGAACAGCAATCAAAAAACTGCAGAACTTACAAATGACATATATTCTTATAATGGAATAAATTATAAAAAAGTTAAACTTACTTTTGACAAGACAGATGGTTATTCTGGAGATGGACTTTCCTGGATAAAATTGAATCCTGTGGCTGAAAAAGGTGCAGAGATAGTAATAGGAAATACAGTCGGTAACAATGGAATATCAGATTTGTGGACGAACACAGACGGAGCGTATACCTGGACTAAAAAGACCACTTATGGAAATGTAGGAAGAGGACAGGGACCGGCTCAGGGTAAAGCAACAGTATATTGTCAGGTAACTCATAAAGATACTACAGTTGATTATTATAGAATAGATATTATAAGAAAAGGATATGCATCAGTATCAGCAAATTGGGGATTAAGTGAAGAATCTCCTGCTAATGGAATATGGGCAGCTGCTGAATGGAATGCAGAAACAGGTGAATTTAAATCATATACAACGATTAATTATTTACCAATGATGGGAATGGGACTGCAAATATATGATGAAGATGGAGCACCAGTAAATACATCAAGTGCAAAGTTAAAGGTAAATCCAGAATATAAGGGGGATAATTTCTGGGTAGATGATACTGGATATATTCATGCCAAAGGTGCCGGGGCATCAGATGATTTCCTTATCCTGGAATGTGGTGGAAAAGACTACAAATATTATATTAAAGCAGTATATAATGCATCTGCCTGTGGTGGCATTGGATATAAAGGATTATTTTCAAATAAATGTAAAGATGGAACAACATCATTAAACGTAGAGAACTTTGCAGATGCAGATGCTTTTGCAGTACTTTTCCCGGAAGCATATAAGAAAAATGCCAAAACATTCTATACACTGGTAACAGAATGCCAGGAAGCAGTAAAAAATAATACATGGGATAGTTCACTCTCCGGTAAATTCTGGGATGACAACTGTGAAAGTGCAAAACTGAACAAGATCATTGCAATGTCCTCCGATATCTGGTCCAACATCTACGGCATCAAAGATGCAAAAGATACCCTGACTGCAGCAGCAGATCTTGAACATGTAACTGATGAATCCAAGAAAGCAGAACTTGAAACAGCATTAAATGAGGCTATCGCAAAGATTGATGCTGATTACAAAGATGGTAAGATCACCAGCATTGCTGATGTAAATGAACTTGTAGAAGCAGGAAAGAAAGATATCTATACCATCAATCCGATCAGCATTGCAGACTTTGACTTCACGCTTTCAGAAAAAGTGTTTACATATGATGGAAAGGCAAAGACACCGGAAGTAACAGTTAAGAATGGTGAGACAGTTCTGAAAGCTGGAGAAGATTATGATGTAGAGTATAAAAATAATACAAAAGGTGGCATGGCAACAGTAACCGTAACAGGTAAGGGTATTTATACAGGATTCAAAGAACTTACATTTACAATTGAATCTCCAGAGCAGAAACCGGCAACGCCTGGTACAACAGTAAAGGATCCGAATAAAACAAACACAACTATCAGTACGAATACAGCAAAAACAGAATACAAAGTTCTGAACATTGCAAAAACTGCTTTTACCAAGACAGAAGGAAACAAGGCATTTAAACTTGGTGTCAAGACAAAGGTTAAAGGTACTGTAGCATACAAGAGCAGCAACAAGAAAGTTGTCACTGTAGATAAGAAAGGTAAAGTAAAAGTAAAAGGACCTGGACGTGCAGTGATCACAGTTACAGGCAAGGCAAAAGGTCTCAAGACAGAAACTGCAAAGATTACGATCACAGTTAAACCATCAGCAAAACTTTCTGCAAAAGCAGCAGCACAGAGTGGAAAGAAACTGAAAGTTATGTGGAAACGCAATAAGAAAGCAAGCGGATACCAGATCGTAGTTGCAACAGACAAATCATTCAAGAACGTAGTAAAAACAGTAAATGTTAAGAAAAACAAAACAGTTAAGGCTACTGTAAAGGGTCTTAAGAGCGGCAAGAAATATTATGTAAGAGTTCGCAGCATGAAGAAATCTTCCGGTGTAAAGGTATATGGAAACTGGAGCAAAGCAAAACCGGTTAAGGCAAAAAAATAATTGCTGTGAAAAGTAACAGGACAGTGTAAGCTGTGAGACGGTCACAGGGGGAGATTAGTACTTCCCCTGTGACTTTATCTATAAATACTGAGGAAATATGAAAAGAAATAAATTAATTTTGAATATAACCGGCATGGTAATAGCGATATCCATGCTGTTCACAAATATATATGTTCAGGGTGCAGAAGTATCGGAGTCAGTTCAGAAATCGGATGCAGAGACATCTGCACAGGCAGTGGGATCATCTGAGACGGAACCGTCAGCAACGCCAACCCCGACCCCGGAAATCACAGAAGTACTTACGCCCACTCCTGCCCCTGAAGTATCAGCGGCACCGACCGGAGTACCGGAAGTAACCCCGACTCTGACCCCGGAGTTATCGGTAACCCCGATTCCGACTTCGATACCGGAAATATCAGTAACGCCTACTCCAACTCCGGAAGTATCAGTAACGCCAACACCGCCCCCGGAAATTTCAGCGACACCAACGCCTACCCCGACACCATCTGTAACACCTGTTCCCGAGGGAGCACCAAAGCTTCTTACACTGGAAGCGGGAGACAGTTACAGCAGTCTGGAAAAAATGAGTCCTGTTTTCAGCCCGGATACTTATGTGTACCATTTTATGGATACAAGCTCCGTGGGACGTCAGAGAGTGATGAATGCAACTGTAGATCCAGGAGTTACTGTAACAGTAAACGGAGAAGAAGTTCCGGTAAGTGCGGACGGCAAATGTACACTGACGATCATGTATAAATCATCAGGCAGTGAAAATGATGTGGTTCTCACGCGAAAAGATACTGGAGAAAAGGCTACATATCAGTTTCATACATTTGCTCATGGTGTAACGAATTATTCTGGAAGTTATTCGCTTGTAACTTCAAAAGGTGAAAAAGATACGGCAAATATCAGTGACTTTAAGGCTCAGGGATATTCCAGCGTCTATGATGCCACTGTTAATCTTGAAAAAGTAAGGCTGCAGATGCAGGTCAGCCTGGGCGAGAATGAAATCTTTGAGGCGGATTTGACAGATAGCAATAATAAAAAAATAGATTCTTATCTTTATGGAGGCGGAGAGGAAGGCGAGAGCTATAATGTACAGTCAAAAGTCCTCAATCTCCAGGAAGGTGAGAATATTTTCTATCTGAAATGTTATGGTGAAAGTTACCACTGGGTTGACGGCAAACCGGTAAGAGAGCCCGGTGTATACACAGTAACTTTCCGCATTTACAGAAATAAACAGGAAGATCCGGCAGAGTTCACTAATACAGCTCTGAGTGATATCAGGCTTTCCATAAACGGACTGGATACGGGAAACTGCCTTGCTGGTTTTTCACAGGATAAAAAGAAATATACAATTAATCTTACTCCCGAGGATTTTGACCAGCTGAGTGATAATAAACTCTGGCTGACTGTGAAGGGCAGTGATGACAGACAGAAAATCCGTGTTCACGGGAAATGTACCATGCACGGAGTAAGTGCAGATGATGTAAAAAAACAGGGCAACGGAAGTTATATTCTTGCAGAATATAATTCAAATGACCTTTACAGTGCAGATTCTTTTACTACGAAGATCTATGTGACAGCGCCGGATAATATTACAACAGCGACATATGAACTCACGGTGCAAAGAACCGGAAAATCCGGAATGATCATGGTAGATGCATACAGACATACCAGATTTATCATAGTTCCTTCACAGCCGGAAAGAAAGATGATTCTTGTGCTTGCATCAATAAAAATATATGACAATGGTGCACTGATCACAGGTTCACAGGCAATTGCAAGGGGAAATATGAAGATCCAGATTCAGAATATTTCGATTATCTCAGAAGAGGAAAACACAACCAGTTCTGGATTTACTGTGCGACTGAACGGGCCGGGTACCACTCCGGTTGATGTTGTTTATGATGACGGAAAGGCTCATTATGAAGAGCAGATACTTGTATCCGTGTATTATAATGAAGCAGGACTTCTCAATGAGATCAAGGTGGCACAGGAACTTCTGGATACAACGCAGAAAAGTGACCGTATATATGCCGATGGTGCGGCAGATACTTTTTCAGCAGCCATAAGAAGTGCACGTGAGGTTTATATTCGTTATGTAAATATGAATCTGAATGATGAACAGGCAGAAACTGTTACAAATGCAGTGACTGCGCTTCAGAAAGCAGAAGATATCTATCGAAGATCTGAAATTGGAAAGAAGATCACGGCATTTACACCTCTGGCATGGAATGTCGCAAATCAGAATGTTACTAATAATTCTTCTATTTTGAGGGTAAAAAGGCCGGACACACTGGAAGTGACGATCGATGGAAAAAAAGAAACCATATCAGGAGTTACCTGGAGTTCCAGACCGGCATGGCAGATAAAAACAGATCAGGAGATCCTTTATCGTTTTACACCACAGCTTCCGGCAGGATATGTTGTAATGGAAGGAGTGCAGTATCCTGTGATCACAGTGTCACGTAAGGCAAAAACGCTCCCCATAGAAGTCAAGAAAACAATACCACTTGATGATTCGGTACTGGTACAGCATGTTCCGTATGGTACACGTAAGACGCAGCTGAATTTTCCGGAATGCCTGGAGATGTACCGTCAGGAAGGCGCAGGAGCAGATGGAGGAATCATCCAGGTGCCGGTTCGCTGGATAGATGTGGACGGCTACAATGGAAAAGTTCCGGGAACATATATATTTGAGTCAGCTCTGAATGCAGCTGACACAGATTTCAGACTGTCGCAGAACACTACCCAGAATCCGATGCAGACAATCAAAATAATTGTAGATCCACCGAAAGACAGTGGCAATGGTGGAAATGGCAGCGGTAATGGTGGAAATAACGGAAATGGAAATGGCGGAACCGGAAATGGAACAGGTACAGGTACGGGAACAGGTACCGGAACCGGAAGTGGTACCGGATCGGGAACCGGTACGACCGGGGAGAACGGAAAAGGTTCCGGTGAAGGCAAAGGTTCCGGAACAAGTAAAAATAATGGTTCCGGATCAGGCAAAAAGAACAAAAAGGGCAATGGTAAGAACAGTGGTACAGACAGCAATAATTCTGATGAAAGCGGAAGCGGAACCGGTAATCAGAAAAATGAACCGGAGTCCGAAAAATCAGGAGAAGCTTCAGGTACTGATAAGAAGACAGAAGAAACTTCAGGAAGTGACAGCTCTGGAAAAGAGGGTGGAAGTGCTGCTTCTGAAATGAAGGGAAACGATTCTGAAAAACTCTCTGATTATGAGAAGAATGAAGATGCCGGGGAAAATGGCTCAAAAGGAAAGAAAACAAAATGGAAAGTTGCGGAAATCGTTGAGGAACAGGTGGAATCCCATAAAAATGAAATGATATTCCTGGGAATAGTGATTATTTTGTTATTGATTTATGGTGGTTTCAGAGAATACAGGAGGCATAGGGAGGATGACGAAGAGTAGTGACAGAAACAGAACTGTAAAATATTTTCTTCTTGGATTTATTGTGCTTTTCTGCTGGATTTTATTTGGAACAGCAGCGGTACATGCAGATAATGCACCTAAGGGAAAAATTGTCATGTCCGTTGAGAAATCAACCATCGGACAGAGGTTTATTATGGAACCGCAGTATGTCGATTTTTATGAGGGCGACACGCTTGCAACCGTAACACTGCGGGAACTTACAAGGATCGGAAGAAGATACAATTATGACGGAAGAACAACTCATGGCTTTTATCTGTCAGAGATTTCTGATCCGAACCGTGGTTCCATAAAGGTTCCGGATTATCTCATGAATGTCATAAATAAAAGTGGTTATAAATTTTATGAAAAAGATTTTACACCTGAATATCTGGGTGAAAAAGATTACTGTTCTCAGTCCGGCTGGGTATATGATTATAACGGAGTACAGCCGCAGGTTTCGGCCTGTGATGTCACACCGAAAGACGGAGATGTCCTTCAGTGGAAATTTACGCTTGCAACTCTCGGAAAAGATGTAGAGGGAGATATTGATAAAAGCAGTACAAGACCTGACAGAGTGAAACTTAATAAACTGCTGGCAGAAGTACGTAAACAGCCGGAACTTCTGAAAAATTCCGAAGTTAAAAATGCATATGACCGCTGTCTGGCACTGACTGTGGATCTGAATACTACTAAAAGTGAACTTACTGTTCATATGAATACTCTGCGTAAGGCACTGTCCTGGAATACAATTTCAGATATACATATATGGGGAAGCCAGGGAACGAAAATTGCGGTAAAAAACGGTACAGAACAGAAAGATATTGAATTTCCGACTTTGCTTCGAGCTTACAAAAGCGGCAGTACATCCCAGATAAATATTCCGGTGTCTTCCTGGATATGTGATGATAAATATGATCCTTCCAAAGCTGGAAACTATCAGTTTTATCCTGTGATCCCGGATGCCTATGTGGTAGATGAAAATGCTGAACTTCCTGCATTTACAGTTCAGGTACGTGAATTTGGTGATGTAAATGAGGATGACAGTGTAAATACTGCTGATATCGAAAAAATGATGAGCACAACGAATGCTTATTTCGGAAAAAAATTTGAATCAGATGAAGGCGGAGCAGTCTATGATCTGAATAATGACGGTATTGTAGATATGCAGGATTATTCACTGCTTGTGGGTGCAGTAAACAATACTGAGATCCGTTCGGAAGATGAAGGAAGGCTTGTGCTGAAATTTGCGAAGTCAGACTGTGTGGCGGGTGAAGAGACAACAGCAGAGCTGATGCTTTACTGTGGAAAGCTGGATACAGTTGGAATTCAGTTGAACACGTCCGGGATACAGCAGGGAATCAAGCTGAAATGCAATAAAGATTTTCAGATTGAATACAGCAAAGAAAATGAGAACGGTATTTTTCTGATGCTGGGAAGACGTCAGGGTGCAGTCAGTGCACAGAACCTTCAGGGAGTCAGCATTGGAACTCTGACATTTATCTGCAAAACAGGTGGAAATCCGGCTCTTTCTTTTGGAAATCCAGTGGAAAATATTTCATATGGTCAGTCCGTCCTGGGATACAGAAATGGAAATAAAGTAACATTTGATACGTCTCTGAATTATGGGAAAGATACAAGATTTGCTTTTCAGTTGAATAACGGAAAGGTAAGAGCAGGGAAATTTTCTGATAATGAAATTACAGAAGACGGTGTGACAATGAAAGAAGTTAAGGTTACATTCCGTGCTTCTGATGCAGAAGATGCGAAAGAAAACCGTGTCCGTGTTCTTGCACAGCTTCCGGAAGAATATACTCTGCAGATTGGTGGTTCACTGAAAAACGGAGAAATCACTGATCCTCTGACTCAGGAATCAGATGGTGTATATTATGCAAAAGGAACAGCAGGATGCCTTACAGGCGGCCAGTCTGCACAGAGAGAAAGCTGTGTCCTTTATGGAGTGCTCACTGACGGAACAAATAAAACATATTATAAATTTAATATTAACAGAAAAGGATACAAAAAGACAACCTGGAATTATACAGGTTCCAATCCATTTGTACTTAACACCTGGTCAGAGAGTAATCCGGAAATTATTTCCGGAAAATGGAGTGCGAAAGATGCGGGTATTACAGGCTGGGATGCAGATGGAAATCCGATGACAGATCTTCATGTTGTTATGCCGAATTCAGATGCATCACAGTCACTGTACTATAAAGAGGATAGCAATGGAGAAGGTACTCTCTATGCAAAAGAAGCCGGTGATTACTGGCTGGAGATCCAGGACAGTACAGGAGAGGTAAGAGGAAAAATCCGTGTGCTTGCCACTTATCCATATGATGCGGCGGCATATTTTGTAAAAAAAGCGCAGGAGATCTCACTGGAACCGTCTGATTATAATCCATCTGTTGCAGATCAGCTTTTTGTATACAGAGACATGATTAATAAGATAAATAAAATTCAAGATAAATATCCGGAAAATCTTCCGATATATATTACAGGACTTGGCGGACTTACGCTGGAAGAAACTGGAAACAGGGCTTCAGATTCAGAAGGATATAAGTTTTTTGCAGATTCGCTGCGAACAGATTCTGTTAATGAACTCCGTCAGGGAATCAGGGAAATTCGTCCTGTTCTTGAAAAAAATAAAAAATCAACAGCTGTGGTGACACCGAAACCAGACAACAGTACACCAAAACCGGCACAGACGCAGCAGAAAAAGGCGGTATCATTCACAGGTTCTGATACCATAAATAAAGAGTTTGCAAAGAAATCCTTTAATCTGAGAATAAAGGCAAACAGCAACGGAAAAGTAACCTACGAAAGCTCCAACAAAAAAGTAGCTACAGTCAGTGCGTCCGGAAAGATCACCATGAAGAGCATGGGAAGAACCGTGATCACAATAAAAACAGCAGAAACTTCTTCATATAAGGCAGGTACTCGCAGGATCACACTGAATCTGAACCCGAAAAAACCACAGCTGAAATATCTGAAATCTCAGAAGAAAAAGACAACAGCAGTAAAATGGAAAAAAGTCAAAGGCATCAGCGGATACCAGATACAGTACTCCATATCAAAGAATTTTAAGGGTGCAAAGACAGCAAAAGCATCCAAGAAAGCGGTGTCAGGCACTATTAAAAAACTGAAAAGTAAAAAGAAATATTATGTGCGTATCCGTACATACAAAAAAGCTTATGGACAGACTGTATACAGCAGCTGGAGTAAAGTAAAAAAGGTTAAGGTCAAATAACCCGGGAGGAAAAAATGAATCAGTCATTAGTAGATATTCTTCATGTGGCAGGACAGGCAATCCGAATTCCCTGTAACATAGTTCTGATCGTTTTGATGATCGTATCAGTAGTTCAGATGGGACATGTGTTTGTGGAGAGCTGGTTTGAGATAAAACATGGAAAGCTCAACAGCATAGCACTGGCAAGAAATCTGTGTAATAAGGGTAAAGAAGAAAAACTTCAGCTGATAGAAAACAGTATGCTGAACGGAAGAGAAAAAGCCATGTTGAAAGAACTGATTAAATCAGATGACATGAGTGAAGATATGCGTCAGGCAATTGCGGAGAGACTTCTGGAAGCACAGGAGGCACGTTACAAAAGAATCCTTCATATTACAGAACTTGTGGCGAAACTGGGACCGATGTTCGGCCTTCTCGGAACTCTGATACCATTGGGACCTGGAATCGTAGCACTGGGAACAGGAGATGTTCAGACACTTTCCAACTCCATGGAAATGGCATTTGATACCACAATTGCCGGTGTGATCAGTGCAGCAGTGTGCAGTGTCCTTACCGGAATCCGGAAGCGCTGGTATAACCGGAATATGCAGAATATTCAATTGATCATGGAATCCTTGCTGTAGAGGTGATATAATGAAAAACTCACGATTAAAAAGAAGAGGCGGGAGCAGTTTTTTTGAGGAAGAAGAACAGAACCCCATGGAAGGTGTGGCAAACCTTGTGGACGCCATGCTGGTTCTTGCATGTGGACTGATGATGGCTATTATTTCTTTTTACAATGTAGACATCAAAGGAACAGCTTCCAGAACCGAAGAACTGAAACAGGAACAACTTCAGGAAGTGGACGATTACGGAGTGATCGACGATGAGGGAAATGTTTCAGGTGGATTTGAATCACGTGGAAAAGTCTTTGAAGATAAGAAAACCGGCAAACTGTATGTAGTGACAGAAGATACTACAGATGAAACCGGTGCAGATACTTCGGATCAGTCAGAGCAGAAATAATTAACAAACGCATTCAGGAGATTGACAATATAATGAATAAAAAGAAAGTAGCCGCACTTCTCTGTGCCTCCCTTGTTATGACAACAGGCCCGGCAGGAAATTTTGCCCTGTCAGTGGCAGCAGCAGAGAATGATGCAGGCTGTAACGCGGAAACAGAAGAAAATAAGGTCGGGTCTGATACTGAAAGCGGACAGGAAATCACTGTGGAAGAGGGGGAGTCTGCCTCTTCAGATAATAGTGCTTCAGACTCGGAAGATAACAACAGTGAGAAAAACAAAGACAATTCTGAAAATTCAGGAAACGAAACCAGACAGGAGGAAGCTGTTCCTTCACAGGGAGTCACTGATGAAGTTCAGATATCAGCAGGCAGTGATGACATAGAGGAAGATATCAGATTTATCGCGGAGGCTGTGGAAGAAGCGGAGAAACAGTCAGTGCCGGATATGACATCAGAAGTGATGAAGGATTTTCTTACAGCTTCTGGTCTTTATGATGATATGGCTCCCGAAGCTCAGAAGGCAGTACCGCCATCTGTGGTACAGAAGATTGAAACGATCAGACAGCGTATTATGGATGTGAACCGGACTTCCGGCGGAGTGACAGCTGATATTGGCTACTGGTACATAGCTCTTCATGCGGAAGAAGCAACACCAGAAGAAATCCAGGCAGCAGTACAGCTGTATCAGAACAGTAATCCCGGAAGCACGGTAAATATAAAATATGCAGTAAATCTTTCTTACAGAAATGTCCGTGATGACAGTGAATGTGAACCGGGCAAAAACCTTTCACTGTCCTTCCCGGTTCCAGAGGGATATGCACAGATGAAAAATTCGCAGATTTTTACTGTTGCGGACGGTAAGATCCTCCTTCTTACCCCGGAAGAGGTTGAAAATGGAAATTTTTATCTGGAAGATGGCAAAGATGTACAGAATATTTATATTGCAGATATATCTACTTCAATTCAGAAAATAGCACTGGATGAGACTGCAAGTGTAAATATCGGACAGAAAACTACCCTGAAAGTCACAACTATGCCCGAAAAAATCACCGAAGGTTATGAACTTCAGTGGAAAAGCAGTGATGAAACAGTCGCACAGGTGGACAAAAACGGACAGGTGACTGGTAAAAAACAGGGAACAGCCACAATAACCGTTTCTGTGAAGGGGAATGATAAGATTCAGGCATCCTGTAAAATGTCTGTAGTTCAGGGAGCAAATGTACTTAATAAATCAGCTGACCAGGTGCTTTCCGAGACAATCTCATATGTACAGGCGCTGGACACGAATCCTACACGGGGAAGTGAATGGTTTGTGCTCTCACGTGCGAGAAACGGCGAAAATCTGAATTCCTCCTATTTTTCAACATATTATAATCATTTTGCAAATTATCTGCAGGAAAACAAAGGTGTTCTTACCACTACCATTAAATATACAGAATATTCCAAGGCTATCCTGACTATGACTGCCATAGGAAAAGATGCCAGAAATGTAGCAGGATATAACCTTTTTGACCCGCTTGCAGATTTTGACAATACAGTAGAACAGGGACCGAACGGAGCAATATGGGCGCTGATTGCCCTGGATTCAAATTCTGCTTATTCATTTCCCACTGTAAAAGCAGGCGGAAATCAGAATTCAAGAGAAAAACTGATAGACTATCTTCTCAGTGTGCAGATGCCGGGAGGCGGTTGGGCAATGTCCGGCACGAAAGCTGATTCAGATCTTACAGGAATGGCTTTACAGGCGCTGGCACCATACTATCGCAAAGCGGGTTATGAAAATGTAACGGCAGCCATTGACCAGGCACTGAGTGTTCTGAGTAACATGCAGAATCCTACAGGTGGATTTTCTACAGTAGGAACAGAAACCGTAGAGTCCTGTGCACAGGTTCTGACAGGACTCTGTGCGCTTGGAATTGATCCGGAAAAAGATTCCCGGTTTATCAAGGGTGGAAACTGGATGATCGCAAATCTGCTTTCTTATCATATTGATAACAGTGGATTTATGCATGTAAAATCAGGATCTGCCAATAACGGTGGCGGTGAGGCTGGAAAGGTCAACGGAATAGCTACAGAACAAGGACTCTATTCACTGGTGGCATACCAGAGGTTGAAAAGAGGACAGACCAGCCTTTATAATATGTCTGATATTAAACTGGCAGCAGGAGCAAAAGGTGATGGAAAAGGAACCGGGATCGTGACACCGACACCGAAGCCGACAGCAGCCAAAAAAACGTCTTCAGCAAAAAAGAATAAGAAGAACAAAAATAGTGCTGATTTTTCCGATTCTTCAAAAAAATCAGGAAAATCAGGAAAAACACTGAACAGTACACCGGGCGGTAAGGGTAAATCTTTATCAGGTGGAAGCACAGGAAAGTCACTTTCAGATAAAAAAAGTTCATCTTCTGACAAGAATAAAAAGTCATCTAAAGGCTGGGGATTTGAGGCTGAACCATATGTTGACGATAAGGATAAATCAAAAACAACAGGAAAAACTCTTACAAATGCAACAACTGAAAGTGCAGATTCTGAACCGGAGGAAACATATCAGGAAGAAATAACTGCAGAGCAGGAACCAGACAGAAAATGGGATGGATTCCCATCAGCAGTCTGGGGATTTATCGGAGTATGTGCAGGTGTATTTATAACAAAAGGACCGGAGCAGATAAATAAATGGAGGAAACGAAAAAAGGATGAATAAAAGGCGGAGTTTATTAAAAGCATTACTTGGACTGACCATGTGCGGCATGCTTCTGACAGGATGCGGGGAGCAGAAGCAGGAAACAACAGCAAAAGAAACTGTACAGACTGCTGAGCCGCAGAAAGAAACAAAAGAGGAAAAGAAAACAGATGACAAAAAAAGCAGCGCAGAGTCTCTGAAAGAAGAAAATCAGATTCCTGATGACGGAGTGATCACCCAGGAACAGATGGAGACCATTGCAGGAAAAGACGGACAGTATAAGTTTAACGGAGAAACATCTGACGGGATAAAATATACATGGATCTATGACGGAACCAAGATTCAGAATCCTGTTGAGCAGAAACTGAAAGTGGAATTTACAGAGGACGGACTGGATGACATTAAGGAACAGGCAGATCAGGCTCCTTATGGAATGCAGGTAAAACTTCAGAAGATGGAACTTGCCGCACCGGCAACTCTGGAGGTAACTCTTACCGAGAAATGGGAGGCAGACAGGGTTCTTTACTGCATTTATCAGGATGACAAAATTTATCAGCTGGATCAGGCTGAAATAGAAGATGTTAAAGAAAATGATCAGGCTGTATCAAAAATCACTTTCCAGGTGACAAAAGCAGACGGAGATGTTTATGTGCTTCTTGGCGGCTCTTCTGAAGGAACAGCGGAGGAGGAGCAGAACGATGTTTCCAGTGGAGATAATGGAAGTGCAGATAATGGAGGAGAGAGTGGAGAAACAGAAAGCAGTGGAGATACAACAGTAAGTAGTGACAGCAGTTCATCAGGAGATGACAGTTCTTCTCCACAGGAAGAGAGCCATACATGTACAATTTCCATTGAGTGTTCTTCTATTCTTGACAACTGGGATGACCTGAAATCTTCAAAGGCAGAATTTGTGCCTTCAGACGGATGGATCCTTTATCCTTCAGAAATATCCTTTGCACCGGGAGATACTGTATTTGATGTGCTGAAAAGTGCCTGCAGTCAGGCAGGAATCCAGATGTCTTCAAAATATACACCGCTGTACGGCAGTTATTATATTGAAGGAATCAATCAGCTCTACGAATTTGACTGTGGACAGAATTCCGGCTGGATGTACAGTGTAAACGGCTGGTTCCCGAATTATGGATGCTCCAGTTATACTGTAGAAGACGGAGATAACATTGAGTGGAAATATACCTGTGATCTTGGATCAGATGTAGGAAACAGCTATGGAGGTTAAAGCAGGAAAAGATTCATTTTCAGGCTGTCATCCCATATTAAATTTCTTTTACTTCGGGGTGATACTGACATTTACAATGTTTAATCAGCATCCGGTTTTTCTGGCTGTATCTTATGCAGGCGCAGTTGTTTATTCAGGAATCCTGAATGGCTGGAAAAAAACTCTGAAACAGAGTTTCCTTTTGACACTGCCCGGACTTCTGATCGTGGCACTTCTGAACCCTATGTTTAATCATTATGGCGTAACCATGCTGTTCTATATAGAAAGCAGTGGAAACTGGGTAACACTTGAAGCCCTTGTTTATGGAATTGTCCTTGGGGCAGTAATGTTTGTCGTGATCCAGTTGTTTTCCTGTAATCTCCGTGAAACCACGATCGTAA
>JABLTO010214717.1_pt1 | contig 14974 bp, 12 predicted proteins | sample 7160091 | NCBI WGS metagenome assembly JABLTO01 (sample SAMN14651225, study PRJNA627086) | human gut metagenome | isolation source: feces | host: Homo sapiens
GCCAAGGTAACCTGCGTAGAAGGCATCGCCGCATCTTCTCCCCCGCCGGGCAGGGCATCGTATTCCGCCAGAAAAGCCACCGTCAGCCCCGGTTTGCCCGAGTCCAAAACGGCGCTGTAAGCGGTGGGCAGGTCGCAGCAGTTGCGTTCCACGGCAAAGCCGTGCCGCTCCAGCAGGGCGGTGTGCTGTTCGCAGGCGAAAAATTCTTCGTAGCCCAGCTCCGGGCGTTCGTAAAGGGCGTCAGAAAGGGCAATCAGCTCGGGCAGCAGCGCTTGTGCCGCAGGCATCAGCTGTGCCTTGTGCGTCTCCATAAAATCATTCTGCATTTTTTGAAATCTCGCTTTACAGGAATTCTTTCGTTTTTCTTCAGTATAGCATAAAACGGCATAATTTTCTGCGGCAGGATCACCGTATTGCAAATCTTTCCGATCAACAGGGACTGAAATCCGGGAAAATACCGGTGATGACCGAAAAAAGGCGATCGGCGCCCATGGAGGGGGAGATCGTCTTTGTGGGCCGCGGCGTCAGAGGATGCCGTGCTGTGTGCGCAGCATTTCGCGCACTTCGGCAAAGGGGTGGACGGGCGGCTGTGGGCTGCGGTGCGCGCCGATATGCTTTTCCATCCATACCATGTTGTACCAGCGGCCGAACTTGTAGCCGCAGCGGAAAAATTCCCCCACCGCGCGGTAGCCCAGGTGTGCGTGAAACTGCAGGCTGTTGCGGGTCAGGTACTCGTCGTCCGCGCCGCCCGGGCAGGCGATGCAGGCTTCCATGTTGAGGATGCCCTGCGCCTGCAGCGCCGTCTGCAAAGCGTCATGCAGCAGCCTGCCCAGCCCCATTTTGCGGCATTCCCGGGCAACGTAAAGGGAAGTCTCCACTGCCCAGTCGTAGGCAGGGCGCCCGTGAAAAGGGCTCGCATAGGCGTAGCCCAGCAGCTTTCCGCCCTGTTCTGCCACCAGGTAGGGATATTTCTGCAGCGTGTGGGTGATGCGGCTGCGGAATTCCGCTTCCGTGGGCACTTCATATTCAAAGGTAATGGCTGTCTGCTGCACATAAGGGGCATAGACGGCCAGCAGGGCGGGTGCGTCCTCCGGCGTGGCGGCACGCACGACAATGCCCTGCGGATGATGCTGAAATTCTGTCATAAGAAACACTCCGGTCGGCAGGCACAGGTTTCCGGCCTTGGGCGGCGGAAACGGTTTTGCCGTTTTTGTGATAAAAAACGCCGCTTCCGGGCGGGAAACGGCGCAAAAAGCGCTTAATGGCGGAAGGAAATCTCTCCGGTGGCGGCATCCATCTGCTCCACAATGGCCAGACTTTCCAACTGGATGCCCTGCTTGCGCAGGTCTTGCCCGCCGGGCTGGAACCCTTTTTCGACGGCAATGCCCACGCCCTCCAGCGTGGCTCCGGCAAATTCAATGATGGCTTTGAGCCCCTGCACGGCCTTGCCGTTGGCCAGGAAATCATCGATGATGAGCACGTGGTCCTCCGGCCCCAGATAGCTTCTGGAGACGATGATGTCGTAGGTCACTCCGTGGGTATAGGAGGAAACCTTGGCCGTATAGAAATCGTTGCCCACATTGCTGGTGCGGTTCTTTTTGGCAAAAATGACGGGCGCATTGTTAAAATACTGGGCGGCCACGCAGGCGATGCCGATACCGCTGGCCTCGATGGTGAGGATCTTGTTGATCGGCTTGCCGGCAAAGCGGCGGGCAAATTCCTGCCCCATGGCCTGATACAGGCCGATATCGATTTGATGATTTAAAAAGCTGTCTACCTTGAGCACATCGCCCGGCAATACCCGGCCCATCTGCCGTATCTTCTGTTCCAAAAGCTCCATATGAAAAGACGCCCCCCTTTGACGCGGAAAAGGATAAAGTTTTAAGAAAATTGTACTATGGGCGCTGCCTTTTTGCAAGAGTAGCGCGCAGATTATCTGCCGCGTGGGCAAGCATCCGGCGACCCGCTCCTATTGTAAAAACATGTTGCTTGACGGCACCTTCAAGTTATATTAGACTAAAAATGAAAATGAAATATTTTTTTTGAAAGGGCATCTGTTTTTTGCAATATACTGCAAAGAAATTTACAAAGGGGAGGGCACTCCGATGGGCAGCAGAAAATAGGAAACGCGAGGAAAATTGCAAAATACATAAAAGACGGAAAGGAATTGGATATGGATTTGCAAAAGAAGAGAAGTTTATCTGCGTTATGTTTTGTTTTCCTGTGGCTAATGTTGCTTCTGCAACCTTGTTTGGGTGCAAAAGCCGAAGCGCTTTCTGAAACACAATATCTTTCCCGCCGTTTGACTTCGGAGGAAATCAATGCCTCCATGGAGGTAATTGAAGCGTATTTGCAGGCGTATCATTGGGCTTTTTATGATCTGGAAATGCCGGAGCTGGAGATGGTTGTTTATAATGATCAAACGGCATTTCATCTGGAACAGCTGAATTTCAAGCTGGCAGATTATGCAGCCTTTGATTCGGGGTATGATGCGGTCTGGGGAGAAGAAACCGTCTTGCAGACTTCCCATATCAGGCAAGACGGGCAATATGAAATCGTCGTGTATGACAGCTACGATTATCATTATAAAGATGCGCCGGCAGATGTGGAAAGTGGCTGCGGAACCGTTTATACTTTCCTGTTGGAAGTGATTGACGGTGAATGGAAGATTACCGGCATTTCGACGCCGGAGGATGCGCAATATCCGGAATATGGCCAGGCGCAGCGAAAAGCAGTGCTGACTGGCAAAAGCTTGGCGGAATGTCTGCAGGAAGCCTTCGGGAGCCGCATCGACAGCCTGCCGCAGGAGGTTGCTTTCTGGAAAGAACAGAGTGTTCACTTTGCGCAGATGGCAGAAGAGCAGGCTGAAGTGTTGCAAGCACAATATGATCAACCGACAGAAGGCTCGGATGCAGCGGCAGAATTGCGGGATACAGGGCGCCTTACCTACAAGCGAACCAAGGCGACGGATTATGCACTATATTATGCTGAGCGCACCGGCCCGTTTAAGCAAATGTCCGCCGATTGTACCAACTTTGTTTCACAGTGTATCTGGGCGGGGTTTGGAGGAACTTCCAGTTATGCTGTTTCAAACCAAAATGGGCTGCGCAATCTGATTGATGCACGCTATCGGATGACCAGCGACTGGTATGGAATTTCCAGCACTTCTTCGGCAACGTATCCGGCGACGCGCTTTATGCGGGTGGTGGAGCTATACCGTCAATGGAAGCCATACTTATGGTGTGCATGCAGCAGGCTACAACAATAATAAATATTGGCATCCGTTGACGGTCGTTCCCATGATTGGAGATGTGCTGCAAATCTTCCATGTAGGGGAGAATCGCTATTACCATTCGGTAATTGTGAGCAAGACAAATTCGCCAAATCTTTCCAGCCGGGAAATTTGTTAGATCGTATTTGGATTTGCTCGCATTCGGGAAATTATACCAATCGTTCTTTGCGGGATTTACTGCAAAATAACGGTGGATTGGAATTTACGAAAATGCGGCTGCTGCGGCCGGAATATGCAGTTTATACTTCCTGATTCCCGTGAAACGGGGAGGGATAAAAGAAACTGTTGAACGAGGAGGAGGGAACGGCCCTCCTCCTTTTTCTATAAAAAACGCGCTGTACTTTTTGCCAAAACGCCGGCGCAAGAAGAGAACAGGCATCTTTTGCGCCCCCGCCGCATAGGATAACATTGCTCGAAAAAACGGCGGCTTTGCGCCGGGGGTGGAGCGCGGCGGCGGGGGAATTTACCCTTCGTTCATCTTTTGCCGCCCCCTCCCGCTTGACATTCACCGGCAGAAGGTGTATAGTAATGGCAATCAAAAAAGCAAGCGTGGAAGAGAAGAGTACGCAGTTTTTTCCTTTTTAGAGAAGGGCGCCCCGAAAGGGTGCTGCGAGCGCCCGAAGGAAATTCCTGCGGAAGACCACCTCTGAGCGGTAACAACCCGGCCAGGCTCCGTTATCGGCCTATATTGAGCGCCCCATGAAAAGATAACAGTTGTATGGGGAAGCGGGGTGGAACCGCGGTTTTTTTGAGCCTTTGCCCAGTAAATCGTCCCTTTTGCAGTTTTGCAGAAGGGATTTTTTTTATTAAGTAAGAAAAGCGGCGCCTGCGGCGCAGGGCCGCATCATACAGGCAGCAGTGCTGCGGGAGGTTTTTTATGATTTTGAAACTGAAGGGCGGCGAAAGCCGCGAATTTGCCGCCGGCTTGAGCGGCATCGAGATCGCACGGCAAATCAGCGAAGGGCTGGCTCGGGCTGCCTGTGCGGTCAGCATCAACGGCGAGGCGCAGGATCTGCGCGCTGTTCCGGAAGAGGGCGCGGATTTCGGCGTGCTCACGTTTGACGATGCGGAGGGCGCGGCTGCGTTCCGCCATACCACTTCGCATATCCTGGCGCAGGCCGTCAAGCGCCTGTTCCCCGAGGCAAAGCTGGCCATCGGCCCTTCCATTAAGGATGGCTTTTATTACGACTTTGAATTTGCAGAGCCTCTGAAACCGGAGGATCTGGAAAAGATCGAGAAGGAGATGGCGAAAATCGTCTCCGAAAACCTGGAGATCACCCGCTTCACGCTGCCCCGCAGCGAGGCCATTGCCCTCATGGAACAGAAGGGAGAGCCTTATAAAGTGCAGCTGATTCTGGATCTGCCGGAGGATGCCGAACTCAGCTTCTATCAGCAGGGCGATTATGTCGACCTCTGCGCCGGCCCGCATCTGATGAGCACCAAGCCGGTCAAGGCATTCAAGCTGACTTCCATAGCCGGCGCTTACTGGCGCGGCGATGAGCACAATCAGATGCTCACCCGCATCTACGGCACCAGCTTCCCCAAGAAATCCATGCTGGAGGAACATCTGCAGCGCATCGAGGAAGCCAAGCGCCGTGACCACAGAAAGCTGGGCAAGGAACTGGGTCTGTTCATGATGAGTGAGGAAGGCCCCGGCTTCCCCTTCTTCCTGCCCAAGGGCATGATTTTGAAAAACACACTGCTCAACTACTGGCGCGAAATCCATGAAAAGGCCGGTTATGTGGAAATTTCCACGCCCATCATGCTCAGCCGTCAGCTTTGGGAGACTTCCGGCCATTGGGATCACTATAAGGAAAATATGTATACCACCGTCATTGACGAGCAGGATTTCGCCATCAAGCCCATGAACTGCCCGGGCGGTATGCTGGTCTATAAGTCGCAGATCCACTCTTATAAAGACCTGCCGCTGCGCGTGGGCGAGCTGGGCATTGTGCACCGCCATGAGATGAGCGGCGCGCTGCACGGCCTGTTCCGCGTCCGCTGCTTCACGCAGGATGATGCCCATATCTTCATGACCCCCGAGCAGATCACTTCCGAGATCAAGGGCGTGGCCAAACTGATCGACGAAGTCTATAGCCTCTTTGGCTTCAAATACCATGTGGAACTTTCCACCCGCCCGGAAAACAGCATGGGCAGCGATGAAGATTGGGAAATGGCGACGGACGGCCTGAAAAAGGCATTGGACGAGCTGGGCCTCCCCTATGAGATCAATGAGGGAGACGGCGCTTTCTACGGCCCCAAGATCGACTTCCATCTGGAGGATTCTCTCGGCCGTACCTGGCAGTGCGGCACCATTCAGCTGGACTTCCAGCTGCCCCAGCGCTTCGAGGCGGAATATATCGGTGCCGACGGCGAAGCCCATCGCCCGATCATGATTCACCGCGTGGCTTTTGGCTCCATCGAGCGCTTCATCGGCATTCTGATTGAGCACTTTGCAGGCGCTTTTCCGGCATGGCTGGCTCCGGTGCAGGTCAAGGTGCTGCCCATTTCGGATAAGACGATGGAGTATGCCGAGCAGGTATATGCGCAGCTGAAAGCGGCGGGCATTCGCGCCGAGCTGGATACGCGCACCGAAAAGATCGGCTTCAAGATCCGCGAAGCACAGGTGGAGAAGGTGCCGTATATGCTGGTTTGCGGCCCCAAGGAAGCCGAGAGCGGGGCGGTCTCTGTCCGCGGTCGCAAGGCAGGCGATATGGGCAGCAAGGCACTGGGCGAATTTATCGCCGAGCTGCAGCAGGAAATCGCGGAGACGCGCGCTTAAAAGATACTTCCGTGGTCGCTTGTAACAGAGGGAACAACGGAACAAATGAATTTCGCAAAGTCCTTTCAAAATCCTTGTAAATCATTCACAAAAGGAGTATAATAGGGTCGTTTGGCCTTAGCGTATTCCGATTATAAGGATAGAGGGATTTCAGGCAGCTGAGCTGCCGGAGAGCGTACATAGCGTACGCTCTCTTTTTTATACACCATAAAAAAGCGCCGCGCGGAATGTCGGCCGCGTGGCACTGAAAAGCATGAATCGGTAATTTACCGGGCTTCCGGCTGATAAAACCGGCGGCAGAATTCCAAAAAGCGCCGGGCTTGCGCAGAGAGCGGCTTTGCGTTTGGCCAGATCAGCAGCAGCTCTTCGTATAACGGCTCCTGAAAAGGCAGAATGTGCAAGGTATGTTTGTAGACGGAATCGATGAGCGAGCGGGTAAACAGCGAGATGCCGGCGCCGCTTTCCATCAGCGTTTTGGTGGTAAAGGAGTTGTCCGACCAGGCGACGACATGGGGCGTGATCCCGTGGTCGGCAAACAGAGTGCGGAAAAAGTGATAAAAGGAATATTTGCTCGGCCGCGGCAGGATCAGCGGTTGATCGGTCAACGCTTCCACGGTGATTTCCGTGCGCTCTGCCCAGGGGTGAGAAGGGTAGACGGCAGCGACCACTTCCTCGCGGTATACGGCGCAGGCCTGCATTTGCTCGGGGACGGGGGCGGAGCCGGAAAGAAAGGCCAGGTCAAAAGGCGGGGTGAGATCCGGTGTTTTTGCCGCCTGTACGCGGATCTCCGGGCAGTCGGCAGCGAAGGCTTCAATCAATTCCGCAAAGCGCGGCGGCGTAGTCAGCAAATTCAGGCGGAGCAGACCGGCCGGCTGCGGATGGTGCGCAGAAAGCTGCCGAGAGGCGCGGTCGATGGCCTCCAGCGCCGGGGCGATCTGCTGGTAATACAAACTGCCGGAAGCGTTGAGGGCGATCCCCCGCCCGGAGCGGTCGAAAAGCGGCGTCCCCAGCTCCCGCTCCAGCGCCGTAATGGCGCGGCTGAGGGCGGGCTGGCTGATAAAAAGTGCCCGGGCTGATTTGGTGACGCTGCCCGTTTGGGCTACGTGGCAAAAATATTTGAGCTGCAGCAGATTCATACCGCCTCCGATATATAACCAAAATGTTATCAATTCCATTTTTCGACGTAAAAACGGTATTGGACACTTTGCATTATAAATGGTAGCCTTTTGCTTGTAAAGAATTTTGCAGGTGCTCTCTTTTTGGCGCAAGGAGGTCTTTTTTTTATGCGGAAGGCAGAGCAGGAGCGTCTGTGGACGCCCACGTATCTCTATCTGTTGATCATTATTGCCGTCACCAATATCTCTTCCAACCTGATTATAACCGCTTTTGCACGGTATGCTGTGGAATGCGGCATTTCTCTGGGGTTTGCCGGAGTGCTGACCGGCATGTTTTCGCTGGTGGCATTGGTGGGGCGCCCAGTGGCCGGTGCCTTGGCCGATCGCTTTTCCCAGCGCGGCCTGATGATGATTTCGGTGGGCGGCATTGTGCTGAGCGCACTCTTGTATCCCTTCTGCCGCACGCCGGCCACGCTGTTTGCCGTGCGTTTGCTGCACGGGCTGTTCTTTTCGCTCAACGGCACGGTGAGCATGGCTTTTGCCAGCAGCTTTGTGCCCGCTTCCCGCACCGGCGAGGGGATGGGCTATTTCGGCCTTTGCGCCATTGTGGGGCAGGCAGTTGCGCCGGCGCTGGGCTTTGCGCTGGCCGACCGCTATGGCTATAACGTCTGCTTTTTCAGCGTTTGTCTGTTGAATGCCATCGCCCTGTTCATGATGTTTTTCCTCAAAAAGGGGAAAGAGAAGCCCAGGAGTCGCGGCAAAAAGCTGGTCTGGCGGGATCTCTTTCTGCCGGAACTGCTGCCCTATAGCCTGTTTACGGCCGCTTTTTCTATGCTCAATGGCATTTGCAGCTCCTTCCTGGCATTGATGGGCGAAGCAGCCGGCATTGGCAACGTGAGCATTTTCTTTACTGTGTCAGCCGTCGTGCTTTTCTTTGTCAGGCCGCTGGCCGGTAAGCTCAACGACCAGAAGGGGCTGGGCGCGGTGACTTATCCGGGCTATGTATTTTCGCTGATCAGCCTGGTGCTGCTGGCGCTGATGCGCAGTCCGCTGCTGCTCATCGGGGCTGCGGTGTGCAAAGCCCTGGGGCAGGGGATGGCTCAGCCTGCTTTTCAGGCCGAATGCATCCGCCGGGCAGGGCCGGAGCGCCGGGGTGTGGCGGTGAGCATGTATTATCTGGGGGCGGATATCGGCAACGGCATTGCGCCGGTTGTCGGCGGCTATGTGGCCGATGCCTGGGGCTACCCTGCGCTCAACCTGGGCGGAGCAGTTGTCATGGGAATCTGCATCCTGGGCTTTTTCCTGTTTCAACGGCGGGAAAAGGCGGTGGGGCAGCAGCGGCAGGCTCCGGCAGAAGGATGAAATGCAAAGCGGCTTTTTTGCAAAGGCCGCTTTTTTGATGTGCCGAAAAATTTTTGCAGCCAATCGCAGGGTACCGCCCTGCAAAACAGCTGCAAACAGGCGAATCGTTCTTAAAAATGAATTTTCTTGAATTGTAATTTGCCTCAAAATTGCAAAAATTATTTAAAATACGGCAAAATATGAATTTTTAAAAATATAAAATTGCAAAAATAGGTTGACTTTTGGGGAACACCTGCCTATAATGAAGCTAATTAAAATTTCAACTTTTTTATGGGAGGAATGCAATATGATGCGTTTTTCGGATTACCAGGCTTATCTGAGCCCGGCGCTTGCGAAGTCGACGGATTTGGTCATGCGGGAAGGCAAAGGCTGCTATATGACAGACGTCAATGGGGATACTTATCTGGATTTTGTGCAGGGAATCGCAGTAAATGCCCTGGGGCACTGCCATCCGGCAATTGTGGAGGCGATTTGCAGGCAGGCACGCACACTGGTCAATGCTTCCTTCAACCTGGCAAACTTTGAGCCCACGCTGCAGCTGGCCAAGCGGCTGGCAGAGATTGCCCCCGGGCAGCTTTCCAGCACCTTCTTTTCCAACGGCGGCGCAGAGGCCAACGATGGCGCGCTCAAGCTGGCGCGCGCATATACCAAGCGCCCGGCAATCATTGCGTTTACCGGTTCTTTCCATGGGCGCACGATCGGCGCCGTCTCGGTGACCGGCTCCAATTCCAAATATCGCAAATATTGCGAGCCGCTGATGGGCAGCGTCTATTTTACGCCGTATCCCACCAAGGATCTCTGCCCCCGCGGGTTGGATGCATCGGGGCGGACGGCCTACTGCCTGGAGCAGCTGAATAACCTGCTCAAATATCTGGTCGCGCCCGAAATGGTGGCAGCCATCATCATGGAACCGGTGCAGGGAGAAGGCGGCTATGTGGTGCCGCAGAAGGAATTCGTGCAGAGCGTGCGCGCATTGTGCGATCGATATGGAATTTTACTGATTTTTGATGAGATACAGGCCGGTTACGGCCGCACAGGCAAGATGTTTGCCAGCGAGCATTTCGGCGTTGTGCCGGATATCATGACGCTGGGCAAAGCTATCGCCGGTGGTCTGCCCATGAGCGCGATTATGAGCACACCGCAGATCATGGAGGAATGGCACCCCGGTATGCACGGCACCACCTTTGGCGGAAACCCGGTGGCAGCCGCGGCGGCATGCGCAGTGCTGGATCAGTTTGCCGACGGCTCGCTGCTGGAAAATGTCAATACCATGGGCATCTATTTGCAGGGCAGGCTGCGGGAACTGCAGGCGAAATACCCCTGCATTGCCGACGTGCGCGGCCTGGGGCTGATGCTGGCCATCGAATTCCGCCATCCGCAGGACGATTCTCCGGCGCCGGATATCTGGGAAAAGGTGCGCGCCTATTGCCTGGAGCATCGGCTGCTTACCCTTAACTGCGGAGTCAATGGCAACGGCATGCGCTTTGCCACGCCCCTCAACGTTCGCCGGGAGGAGCTGGATGAAGGGCTGGGCATTCTGGAAGCAGGCCTGGCCGAACTGACGGCGGCAGGCACCATTTGAGGGAAGGATGGGGAGGTTGCCGGGAAAGCATCGCGCTTGCCCGCTGCCTCCGCCGGCGGGCAAAGGCAGGCGCAGGCAACTCCCTTTTTCAAACAGAGCCAATCCTATCTTCTATCCTTTTTGCAGGCGGGGAGCCGTCCCATCGGGCGGAGCCCCGTTTTTTTGTATGCGGGAAAAGAAAAAAGCGCCGTGCGGCGCTTTTTCTGAGAGATTCCTTCAAAGGAATTCGCATTCCGATGCGCAGCCGTAAGGCTTGATGAAATCGGTGCGGCCCAGAATATAGTCAATCGAAGTGTGATCATACCATGGCCAGCCTGATCAGGCAGCAGGGTGGAATGGTCTGCCGGCCGCGTTCATAGCGGGCGTAGAGCGCCGGGCTGATGTGCAGCAGGCGGGCGACCTCTGTTTTCTGCAGACGATGTTGCAGGGGCATATGAACAAATTACCTGCCTTGTGGTTGAACTGCTGCCGGGGCAGCGGCGCAAAACAGGTAGTTCTCAGGGCTTTGCGCGGTAAAATTGCTGCGCGTAGTCGAGAAAACGGTGGGCAATGGCGGGCAGCGGCACATCCTCCCGGCGAAGAATGCGGTAGGTGCGCTTGGGCGGCTTCTTGCCAAAATGCACCAGCCGCAGCGAAGGATCCTCTTTGCAGATGCACTCAGCCAGTACCAGCGGCAGCACCGTGCAGGCTCCGTTGCGCACAAAAATCATCATTTTCAAAATGGAGGGAGCCCAGAAGGCGATGTGCGGCGGGTTCTTGGCAAACAGGCCGCGCAGATAACCGCTGAGGGTAGAATGCCCCGGGTCGGGCATGGCGATGGGCTGATTTCGCAGTTCGCGCAGCTGACAGCGCCGCCGCGTCGCCCAGGCATGCTGCTTGCTGATGACGACCACCATCTCTTCCTGCACCAGAGCGAGGTTGGTATATGGTGCGGGCAGAGCCGGGAGCGGGTCAGCCGCCAGCAACAGGTCGTATTCCTCCGCGGGGGAGTATTCCTCGAATTGCAGGCGAATGCGGGGAAAGTCGTTGGAGAAATAAGATAGGAGCGCAGGCAGCTCCGGCGGCGTGGCCAGCAATCCCAGGCGCACCGTCCCGTGCAGATCATCGCGGGCGGAAGCAGCCTGCAGGGCGGCATCCTCCAGCATACAGAGAGCCTGCCGCACCCGATCGCTGTAGCGCCGGCCGTTGCTGTTGAGCAGCAGCTTCCCCTGTTCCCGCTGGAAAAGAGGCACTTTGAGTTCGGTTTCCAGGTTGATCATCAGCTGCTCCAGCGCTTCCTGCCGGATGCCCAGTGCCTGAGCGGCAGGGGCCAGGCCGCCTTCCTGTAAGGTTTTGCATAAACATTGCAAAGTAAATAATTCCATAAGCAGACTCCGTATTGCAGAGGTGCGGCGCACCTCGAAATGACCAAATTTCTGCAGAACGGAAGGTTAGTGCCCGCGCCGCATTACTTTTTGCAGGATAAAACTGCCTTCCTGCATATCCCGGGGGTTGTCGATGTGCACGATGTGGAATCCGCATTTGTTGACATAAAAATTGTGATTGCGGTGGGAATAAATAGGGGTTTCCGTATTCCACAGCAGCGTATCGGGAAACATACGCTCGATTTCGCGCCATACCTGTGTGCCCAGGCCGCGATTTTGCAGCTCCGGGTCCAGGAAGAGGTTGCCCAGTGTATTGCAATGATCCATTTCGTTGATCCAGAGGATGACGCCGCCGGCCAGCCTGCCCTGCGCGTGAATGCAGTAGGCGGTAGCACCGGGGTGCAGCCCGTAGCGGCGCAGGAGAGAGCCGTCCTCATAGCCCGGAGGGCCGCCTGCGGGCAAGCCCAAATGCAGGCGGGTATCTTCGTCAAAAGCACGCCGCATGATGGGCGTCAGCGCTTCAATGTCCTGTTCCTGTAAGGGGGTAAAGCAGAATTCCATCCCGAAATGCTCCTTTCATGAAACAGAGTCGGCAGCAGGCCTGCTGAGGGCACATTCCAGCGCATCCTGCGTGCTGTCGTAAGGGGCGATATGCCGTGCTTTGCCTACCATCAGCGTGACCGCGAAAATCAGCACAGCCAGCGCCGGCGGAACTGCCATGCACTGATAGAGGATGCGCACGCCCGCGATTTCCAGCAGATAGCCGCTGCCCAGATTCCCCAGCACGCTGAGGACGTTGGAGCCGCCAATGGCCAGCGCATGGGCGGTCGTGGAAAGGCTGGCAGGGATCAGCGTATACAGGTAAGAAGCGGAAATGCCCATAAACAGCCCGGAAAAAGCGCCATGCAGAATCTGTGCGCCGATGAGTATCCCCATGGAGTTGGCAAAGGCATAGCAGAGGTGTTCGGCTGCATAGAGGATGCCCACCGAGAAGATACAGGTCCGGTAGCCGAAGCGGCGAACCAGCCAGCCTGCGGCAAACATCAGCGGCACTTCCGCTGCCGCCTTAAGCCCGTTGAGCAGGCCGACGTCGGAGGAACTGCGCCCCAGCTCAGCCAGCAGATAGCTGAAATAGCTGACACCGAAATCCTTGGCCACATTGATCAGGATAAAGACAAAAAAGAAGGCGATGAAATAGTAATTGTGCAGCAGGCGCTGCGGGCGCAGCTCCCTGAGGGAAAGGGCTTTTTTGCCGGCCTGCGGTGCGGCGGTCTCCCGGCCTGCGCCCAGCAGGCAAAAAAGCGCGGTGAGCAGCATGAGGGCGCCGCCCAGATAAAAAGCAATGTCGACCGAACCCAGCGCTTCGGTGATGGCACTGTAGCAAAGGCTGAACAAGGAATAGCCGATCGAGCCCCACAGGCGCACGCTGCCGTATTCCAGCTTGCGCCCGGCAACCGATGCTTCGCTCACCAGCCAGGCATCAAAGAGGGTAAAAGTCGCGCCGCGAAAAGCGTTGCCGACGACGGAAACGCCCAGCAGCGGCCAGAAGCTGCCTGCAAAAAGGGGCAGCAGCAGGTCGGTGACGCCGCCCAGCGCCAGGCAGAGCATGAGCGTGCGGCGCTTGGAGCGCAGCTTATCGGCCAGCAGCCCCATGGCCGGCGGCGAAAAAATGGAAACGGCAGAAGCCGCTGCCAGCAAAATGCCCACCTGTGTACCGCTGATGCCGCGGCTGTCGTAAAGGGCCACGGTAAAAGCGGAGCAGGAAAGCGCGCAATACAGAAAAAAGACGACGGCGGAATAGTAAAGGTACCCCGCGTCTCGCCGTGAAGCAGAGCTGTTTTTCATATCAAACCTCTTTCATTTCAATCTCAAGACCAGTGTAGCATACTCACGGGCGATTTACCATAGCAGCACGAAAAAAAGAAGGCAGGAGCTCTCTTTTTAAAGAGCTTCTGCCTTCTCTGATTGATGCGCGGAAGGTGAGCAAATGCAACCAAAGATCACTGCTGCAATGCCTGTTCTACCGGATCCTGCGCCATATCGTAGCGGGGGATTTTGCGCGCTTTGCCGATGGCCAGCGTGATGATAAACCAGAGGACGCCTGCTGCCGGGATGACCGCTGCCACGTAAAAGACGGGGCGCACGCCCAGCCGGTCGATGATTGTGCCGCCCAGCAGGTAAAAGACCATGGCAACGACATTGGCCAGCGCCATGTTGATGGTCTGGGTGGTGGCCGCCAGGCTGTGGGGTACCAGCGTGAAAAGATAGGTGACGTACAGCCCCATGAACAGGCCGTCAAACAGTCCGTGCAGCGCCTGTGCTGCCAGCACCATCATGCTGTTTTGCGCATAGAGGAAAATGAAACTTTCCAGCGTAAAAGCGATGCCCGAGGCAATGATGCATTTTTCATAGCCGAACTTCTTTGCCAGTTTGGCGGAAAAGAAGATGCCCGGAATTTCAAATAATGCGCGCACACCGCTCACCGTGCCCAGAAAAGCCGTGGAAACGCCGATTTCTTCCAGCAGGTGGGTGGTATAATTGAGGTCAAAACAGGAAGCCAGCCAGATGAGGATATAGACCACCAGATAGGTAAGGTAATAGTAGTTGTGCAGTAGGCGGCCCGGCTTCAATTGCTTCAGGGTCAGCGTTTTGTGCTTTTGCGGGGTGACGTCGGGTGCGGCCGATGTGCTGCTGCGGTCGGAGCCGAACAGCAGAAAGAGCAGCATGGCGCCCATGCAGGCGGCGCCCATATAGAAGGATCCTTCGTTGGTAAGCCCCAGCCGACTCATGAGCAGGTTGAGCACAATGCAGGAAAGGGAATATCCAAGCGATCCCCAGATGCGTATGCTACCGTAGTTGAGGAAGATGCCCTGCTTCTTTTTCTGCTCCAGCTCGGAGACGATCCAAGTCATGTTAAGGGAGTCGGAGGCATTGCGGAAGCCCGCAAAGACGGAGGTGAACAGCAGCAGCGGCATAAAGGTGCGCAGACTGGGCAGCAGGGCAAAACACAGGGTATTGAGGCTGATGCACAGCAGGAGCGCCTTGCGCATGGAGCGCATTTTATCGGCCAGAACGCCCAGCAGCGGCGGTAAAAGGAAAGCGCCCAGCGAGTTGGCCGATTGGATGATGCCGATGGCCGTATTGGAAAGGCCGATCTCCAGATAATAAGCGGTGTTGTAAGTCAGGCAGGAATAGCAGGTGCTGAAAAGAAAAAATGAGATTGAGTAGTAAAGATAGGTATTTCTGGCCTGTCTGTGAAGATCCTTAGGGGACTGCATAGATGAAAAAACTCCTTTCGTCATCCAAAAAAAGGGCAGAGTTCTCAAGGCTCTGCCTGCTATAATCATATAACACCCGCCAAAAATTGTAAAACAGGATTTGCAAAGTATTTTTTGGAAAAGGAGTGGGAAAATTCAGCGGGCAGCCGGGGCGGTTTGCGCGCTGAGCGCTTGTTCCACCGGTTCAGGCTACATCGGC
>JABLTO010187269.1_pt1 | contig 14965 bp, 16 predicted proteins | sample 7160091 | NCBI WGS metagenome assembly JABLTO01 (sample SAMN14651225, study PRJNA627086) | human gut metagenome | isolation source: feces | host: Homo sapiens
TCGTTGAAATAATTGTTGTCATAGGTGAACCGCACAGGCAGGCGACGGATAATAAATGCCGGCAGTTCTGTCGCCCGACGACCCCATTGCTTTTCCGTATATCCTTTTACCAGCGTTTCATAAATATCCCGCCCGACTAAAGACAGCGCCTGCTCCTCTAAATTTTTCGGCTCACTGATTCCGGCAGCCGCAATCTGTGCGTCAATTTTTTCCCGCGCCTGCTGGGGCGTGATCACACCCCAGAGGCTGTTGAAGGTGTTCATATTAAAAGGCATATTGTATGCCTTGCCCTTATACAGAGCAATGGGACTGTTGGTGTATCGGTTGAACTCTGCGAACCGATTTACATAGTCCCAAACAGCCCGATCACTGGTATGGAAAATATGGGCACCATACATATGCGTTTCCACGCCTTCGATTTCCTTGGTGTACAAATTGCCACCAATGTGATCCCGGCGGTCAATGACAAGGCAGGATTTTCCTGCCTGAGTAGCCTGCTGTGCAAAAACTGCGCCGAACAGTCCTGCGCCTACAATTAAATAATCATACATATGTAAATTCCTCTTTTTATCCATGGTATTGTGTTTTGATATATACAAGTATACCATATTAAAATTTATTTCGTAACCGGTTTATAAGGAAATTAAAAAAATTTTTAGCAGAACGTAAAAAGGCTCCCTGTGTAAAGGGAGCTGGATCGCCACGCTCCATCAATCAAAGCCTCCCCCCAGCAAAGGGAGGTGGCACGGCGTAAGCCGTGACGGAGGGATTGTTCCCGCTATCAGTTTGCATGATCTATATATCGGTAGACAGCCTAAACAATCCCCCACCCGCTGCGCGGGAGCCCCCTTTACACAAGGGGGCCTTAGTTTTATTTGATGCTGCTCGACACCTCCCACTTTGCACAAGGGGCCTTAGTTTTATTTGATGCTGCGCGACGCCTCCCCTTGTACAGGGGGGCCTTAGTTTATTTGATACTGCGCGATATCCCCCCTTGCACAGAGGAGGCTGTTAGGGGGATACCTTTCGTTTATTCCCTCCTTTCTTGTGCCCTGGCACAGCCCGAAATACAAGATGTAGTTTTACTCCCGGAAAATCCCTTTTGCATCGGTAAAATTTCAGAAAACCCTTGACAAATATGCCACTTTCTATGTATAATGATTATTGCCTATGCGTCTGTGGATTTATTTATCCATACAAATTTCAGGAAATAATAAAAATTTCGATAAACCGTAAGGAGGTGCAAATATGCTCCGGACATATCAACCGAAAAAGCGTCAGAGAAAAAAGGAACACGGTTTCCGTAAAAGAATGAAAACTGCCGATGGCAGAAAAGTTTTGAAGAGACGCCGTGCGAAAGGCAGAGCAAGACTGACGCACTAAACGGGGCACTATGAGCCTCTATCATGAGAAAAAGCGGGAATTCCCCGCCCGCCTCCGCTTTGGATCCGGACCACGGATCGTTCGGAGGCGTTCTTTTGTTACAGCGTTTTGTCTGATTTTATCAAACCCAGGAGGTCGGATGTGAAGCAGATTGCCATTTGCGAAAATCATCTATACCAAAAAGCATATGCCCGCGGCAGGCGCGCCGCGGCTAAAACTGTTTGCGTATATATCCTGGGCGACCGTAAGGCGCGCGCCCTGCGCGCCGCAAACCCCATGAAGCAAACGATCAACCGCGTGGGCATTTCCGCCTCAAAGAAAATCGGAGGCGCCGTGGAACGCAACCGTGCCAAGCGGGTTATCCGCGAGGCATACAGACTGACAGACGCAGAAATAGGCGTAAAAAAAGGCTATCTTGTGGTGATCACCGCAAGGCATGCCGCCACGGTTTCAAAAATGCAGGACGTTTTGCGTGATTTGCAGTACTGCCTGCGTAAAGTTGACATGCTTCAACAACCAAAACAGAAAGAACCGCACAGCGGTTCGGGGCAATAATGTTTAAGAAAATTTTTCAGGCGCCCGTGCGCCTGTATCAAAAATTCCTTTCTCCTCTTTTTCCGGCACGCTGCCGATTTACCCCTACCTGCTCCCAGTATTGCATCCTTGCCATTGAGGAGTGGGGCGTAGTACGGGGACTTGCGCTTTCCCTCTGGCGGATTCTGCGATGCAATCCCTGGGGGCGGGGCGGATACGATCCTGTACCCGTGCGCAAATCCGGGAAAAAGAAACACTGACTGCCCCTGTATTAACCTTCTGAAAGGTAAATCTGAAAGATGAGCTTTTTTGATTATCTGATCGTCCCCTTCGGGTATCTCATGCAGTTTTGCTGCTGGATCTTCCCGAACTATCTGGCAGCCCTTGCTGTATTCACCGTTCTGGTGCAGCTTGTGCTTTGCTTTATCTTTGGAATTCGCACCCACAAAAATTCCCTGAAACAGGCTGCCCTTGCACCCAAGGTTGCCGCACTGCGTAAAAAATACGCAGGCCGCACGGACCAGGCAACTCAGCTGAAAATGCAGGAAGAAACACAGAAAATGTATCAGGAAAACGGCTTCAATCCAATGGGCGGCTGTCTTCCTATGCTGATTCAGCTTCCGATCATTCTGGCACTGTATCAGGTTATCGTTAACCCTCTGCGGTACATCTGCGGAATCTGCCGGTTTGACGGCAGCGGGATTGCAAAAATCGTTGAAAACTTCAAAAATGCAGGCATTGCGATTTCCCAAGACGTGCGTTCCCAGCAGTACGACATCCTGCGCTATTTGCTGGAGCATAAGGATGAAACCGAACATGTCAGTACACTTTTGAACGGGGAGACGCCTGCAGTGCTTCCCACCTTCTCAATCGGCGGATTTGACATGTCTCAGGCACCGAAATTTGCATCCGTTCTGGTGTTGATTCCGATTCTGATTTTCGTTGTCATGATCGCAAGCCAGATCATCACCCGGCACTTTACATATCAGGATCCTGCGGTGAAAGCACAGCAGAATAGTCTTTCCATGAAGATTATGATGTACACCACACCGCTGATTTCCGTATATGTCTCTTTCTATATGCCTGCCGCTGTAGGTATCTACTGGATTTACCGTTCCATTGCGGCAACACTGCAGCAAATCGCTTTGTATAAGATCATGCCGCCTCCCACCTTCACGGAAGAGGACTACAAAGCGGCGGAACGGGAGCTGAATGGCTCGTCCAAAAAGAACAAGAAGAAACCGGGCGGCACACTTCCTGCTGGTTCTGGTAAGCGCTCCCTCCATCATATTGATGATGAAGAAGAAAGCACTCCCGCAATTGACAGCAAGAAGGATGCACCGAAAGAGTCTGCTGAAAAAGCAGAGAAGAAGGAACTGCCCCCGGCGGACAGCGCCGACGCGCCTCTGATCAAAGAGGACAAGGGCACAAAACAGTATAAAAAGAAATAAAGCGTTTAGGGCGATAGTCCGAAAACAGCTTGAAAATGGAGATCGTTATGGCAGAAGAAATCATTATCACCGGCAAAACCTTTGAAGCCGCTATGGCACAGGCGCAGTCGGAATACAGCGGGGAAAACGTCCAGTATGAGATTTTGGAAATGCCGAAAAAGGGAATCTTCGGAATCGGCGCTTCCCCTGCAAAAATTAAAGTCATCATCAACGATGAACCGGAAGAAAATGACACAGACCTTTCCGGCATTGTAGCGTCTATTAAGGGACTAAAAGTCGCCACCGAAAAAGGTGGAGACGGAAGCACACCGGCACAGAAAAAGCCGGCTGCACCCAAAAAAGACAAGCCGATGGAAACTGCTGGGGCAAAGACAGCAAAGATGGAAGAAAAGGCAAAGCCCGCATCCGTGAAACCCGCTCCTGCTCCAAAGCAGGAAAGCGCACCGAAAGCCAAAGTCGCTAAAGAACCCAAGGTTATCGAAATTACCGATGAAGAGCGGGCATGCGCACTATCCTTTTTGAATATGCTCCTTTCCGATATGGGCGTTGATGCGAAAGCTGAATTTGTGGATGATGAGCCTTCCGGCATCGGCGGAAACACATATCCCCGGATGGAAATCACCGGAGAAGGCGCAGGCATTCTTATTGGACACCATGGGGAAACGCTGGACGCGATTCAGTATCTTGTAAATCTGTGCACCCACCGCAAAGGCGGCGGAACCTCCAAGGATTTCGTAAAGATTATCGTAGATATTGAAAATTACCGCCGCAAGCGGGAAGAAACCCTGCGCGCTCTGGCGCGGCGGACAGCGGCAAAAGCACAGAAATATCGCAGAAACATCGTGCTGGAACCCATGAATCCCTTTGAACGGCGCATCATCCATTCTGAAATTCAGGATATTGAAAACGTGTCCACCCACTCGGTTGGACGGGATGAAAACCGTAAAATCGTAGTTTGCTATGAAGGCGCGGACAAAGTCGACCGTCGCCGCAGAGGACCCCGTCCTGAAGCAGAAAAGACAGAAGAAGCGTAAATACTCCCCCTTACAATAAAAACAAGGCTGTACCTGTTATTTGGTGCAGCCTTATTTTTATGGAAAAATTCCTTATCAATTGAATTACAGATAAAGAAAATTGAACAAAAATAACAAAGATTCGTTGACTTGCCGTATAAATTTTTTTATAATGAACATAAAGATAGAAATATTTACAGGAAACACAGAAAGATTTGCTTGATTTATGAAGCATATAAAAATAGATAAAAACCAAGTGGATCGATGGAAGCCGATACAATGTATAAAAAACGATCCCTTGACCAAGATAGATATTCACAACGATTGCTTTTTGCTGTTAATTTTGACAGGGGGAAAAGCAATATTTTCTACAGCCAATGAAACATTTACGGTTATCGCTCCTTGTTTTGTCTGCTTTAATGAGCTGCACGCTCCCGCGCTGCTTCAGCAAGAGGGACTTGAAAATTATGCAATCTATTTTCATCCTACTTTTATAAACGTAAATATGACATTTGAACGAATCCGATCCACCGACTATCCTGAAGTTGCTTTTGTCTATGATTTGTTTCTCTGCCGTCCTTTTTTAAATCCATACCGCAGGATATCTATTCCTTTATTCTACGTACATAAGCTGCGCTCCTGCTGTGAGGATATGATGTATGAGTTACAGGAGCAGCGAGATGGATACTGGTCTTGCAGAGGACGTACTTATTTTATTGAAATCATTTTGCTGGAGAGAATCTCCTCAAGCCAATCGGAAGCTGCTCTGCCGCCATCGGCTGTAATATCCGCACATGATTTGGCTTTACTGGAAAGAGCAGTGAAATTTATTGAAATCAATTACAGCAAGGAAATAACACTGGAGGATATTGTAACCTTCAGCAGATCCAATCACACCACTCTCACGGCATTATTTAAAAAGAAATATGGAACAACTCCATTTAAGTATCTGTTAACATACCGAATAGAAATAGCAAAAAAACAAGTCTCCTTTACATCCGTTCCATTAAAAAATATCGCAACACAGTGCGGATTTAAAACAGTCCAGCATTTTGCACGCATTTTTAAAAATTATGTCGGTGAAACGCCGGCAAGCTACAGACAGCGTACCGTTGCGGAGAGAATCCGTAAATTTCATTGACTGCATGCTTGAAACGTATATGGGAGCTGTTGTTAGTAAGAAGGAAGGCGGTAATACCAATATGCTCCCACCTTTAACAAAAGCGGCATAAAATATAATAAACAGCTTCAGCGCACCGCACAATCCAATAAAAAATATTTTCAAATTTTTACAAAAAGGAACGATTTTGAAGATGCCAAAACGCAAGATTTTATCTATCTTTGCAGCGGCAGCAATGACGGCTGCAATGCTTGCCGGGTGTGCAGATCCAAGTAATCCAAACGAAGCTCCCGGTAACAGCGCAGAAAACAATGAAAGTATTTTAGAAAAGTATGAAGGCTTATCTATCGAAGAAATTTACGAAAACCTGCTGCCCCTTTCCAAAATAGAGTTCACCTTGGAAGTGAAAAAAGCATTTGCCGAGCTCTCTCAGACAGACGTGGAAGGCACTCTTCCTTTTGCAGTAGCTTTGAAGGAGCGAATCAACGAATATTCTGAACAAGAACTGATCGCCATGATAAAAGATCCGGCAAACGATGCATCCTTCAGAACCGCCCTTGTGCAAATATACAGCGATGAACACGGGACAGGATTTTCCAAGCCGACTACGCAGGGCAATGATGAAATCCGCTCTCTCCTTTTAGATGACTCTGTTGATACAACCCTGCGGGAGAATATCGTAATACTTTTAGATTTTTCCGATGAAGCAGGACAGGAAATGCTTCGGTCTATTGCGGGCGGAGAGGAAGATCTCCTTGCTTTTCAGGCTATCAAAAGGCTAAATAAAATAAACGGCGAGGACGCTTTGTCCATTTCCAGAGATGTTTTGGAAAATTATAAAATGCAAACGCCTGAAAAAGTAAATGCAGCGTTGAAGGTAATGTCTAAATACTACAGAGAAATGCGCATTCAAAAGACCTTTACAAGAAGCTTAGAGCAGGACAAAACAGATTTTATTGCACTTTGCAATGATATCATTAACAATTACGATGACAATGAAAAATTGCAGGACAGCGCAATGATTGCATTGTCGGAAATGACAGACGCACAGGCAATTACAGCAGTTATAGAAAATCCGAACATCGCTCAGGAGTTCAAGACTTATGCTGTTGATCAGAACTATCTTACCCTGACAGAGATGGTGGAGTCCGGATCTGAAGAAGCAATTGATACCGTTTGTAAAGCTATGGAAATCAATCCGTTGAAGGAACTCAGCGAACCCCTGCGTGCTTGTAAATCTGCACCCCTGACAAGAAGCGCAGATCCTTTGTCCGAGCAAATTTTACAGGAGGCAGATAAGACCATTGCGCACATCCAATCCAATGGAACGAATGCAAATTCAAAATGGGAGGAATTTTATAACGAGGTAGATTGAGTTATGAAAAAATTTATTTATAATCTGATAACTGTGGTTCTCCTATTCTCTCTATTGATTTGTTCTAACGGAATAGGAGCAGCCGCTGCAGTTTCAACAGACGGATATGACGGATATGCCGTTTACAGAGATGGTGTGGCAGTAATCGAATGACACGCCGCTATCATGAACAAACCCTCTGCAGATTACTCTGCTCCTTTTGTTCACGCAACCGACGACACAACAGTCGGATATGGTAATTGGAAGAAATTTCTAAACGGAAAAACATTCCAGGGAGTGTATAAACCGATAACTGGATTGACAAACTTGCAGCGCAGTTATGTAGTTTCTACCGCAAGAAGACTGGCAACCGACAATATAGCTTATGACTTTACTTGCCAGATAAATTATTCTTCCGACCGATACGGCAAATGGGTTCGTACTTCCGATATAACAACCATGCGCTGCGACGGCGTGGTTGAATATGTATATGAATGGAATGACATCCGGATTTATGGAAGTATTGAGAAAAACTTATGGAACATCAGTTGGGGCGGCAAGGATATCCAGAATCATCACAGCAATTTTAAAATCACGCCAAAAAAGCAGGCAAATGAATATATGACCCTCGTAACTAAAGACCGTCCGTCAGGAAATAATTACAATGGGTATAAGTAAAAAAAATAAGTACAAACCAAAAGCTCCCCCCAGTTAGGGGAGAGCCTTTGAAAACTGAAAATAATCAAACGATATTTTAAAAGGAGGAGTTAAATTGAAACTACAGAACCTCCCAATCAAAAAAATCGTATATATCCTATTAATCTGCATTTTTATTGCATGTCTCACAGCAGCCGCACTGCTTCCTATTAACAATAATCGGATGATTTTCGCACTGAATGCATATTTCATTCCTCTTCTGGGAGCTGCCGGAGCGTTGCTTTTTCAAAAAAAATGGTTTATTACACCGGCTATTGTATTTATTATCTCCTTTTTGGCAATAAGCATACAAATCAGTTTTCTTACAAACCCACTATTCACAATCCAGCTCAGTTTACTATGCACTGCCGCATCCTTGATCGGCAGCCTGATTGTCGTTTTGTTCCAGTTTGGCGTTCGAAAATGGAAAAGAAAAGCACCGATCATCCTTTTGAAGGTTCTGTCAATTGTCATCGCTGTTATACTGATAGGCGGTGTGCTGTTCTTTGCCGATTCCATTGCGGGAAATCCGATCTCCAAGGGGATCGCCGAAGCAAGAATAGAAAAGTATTTACAAGAGGTATATCCCGAAGCGATCATTCAGGATGATGTAACTTATAGTTTTATAAATACAGATTACTTCCTCCATTTTACTGTAGACGGTGAGGAAAAAACCGTCTGTTATACACATCAAAAAATAAAAGACGATTCTGTGCACACATATTACGACGAAAAATTTCGTGAAGAATTTCCCGAAATAAAAAAATCCCTTGAAAAGGATTCCTTGAAAATCTCTGCTTTTATAGAAACCTATGTAAATACATCCGATGATTATAAAGGCGGTTTGGAAAAAGCTGTAGCGCACGACTTATATCTTTCTATAGAATGCTCGGACGATACTATTTCAGAAGAAATGCGCAAAGAAGCGGCAGCGGAGGTGACCATGCAGGTTTTGGACGCCCTGAAAGATTCCTATAACATATCATCGGTAGAGCTTGTATACAACGACGCATATGGCACGTATACAATTGAACGGGAAGAAACCCTTACATTGGAACAGTTTCTGAAGCAAATCCGTCTGGAGGAAAACCGGGACTGACTTTTGCAAATTTACAGGAGAAAAAAGTCTCCCTCCTAAACTAAATTTTGCCTCCCCTGTGCAAAGGGAGGTGGGTTTTGCGCAGCAAAACTCGGAGGGATTGTTTGCACATACTGTCGATTTGAAGGAATTACAAAATGATAGTATAACAATCCCTCAGTCTCCGCTACGCGGATCCAGCTCCCTTTGCACAAGGGAGCCTTTTAGTTTTGGTTAGAATCGCATTAAAGAAGGCTTTTGAAGTCTGTGCGTTACTGCCAGCCCCTTTTGGCCCAACCCGCACGCTTTTCTGCATTCTCTTATTTTTGCCCCAATTTTTTTATTATTCATGCTAACACCTACTATTTAGCGTATTCTCCATAAATAGTGTATACAACTTTACTTAAAAATTGAATGATCCATTCGGAGATTATAGGAACTATACGGGGCAAAATGAAAAATTTTTTCAAATTTGCAGGAGCTTTGTAAGCCTCCTTTGTGCAAAAGGAGGTGGCTTGCCGTTAGGCAAGACGGAGGAATTGTTTGTATATACTTCGATTTGGAGGAATTACAAAACGATAGTGTAACAATCCCTCAGTCACAGCTTTGCTGTGACAGCTCCCTTTGCACAAGGGAGCCTTTTTTACTGGGTGAGATTTGCACAAACAAGGAAGGCTTATGAGGTTTGTGCTCCTCCGCCTCCTTTTGTACAAAGGAGGCTTTTCGTATGAAATGAAGTTTGCCGAAATCTTTATAACACCACATCAAATTCTGTTGACAAAAATCCTCCGCAGCCTTATAATATAAGGTATGAATTTATATACGGAGGATATGTAGTGGGCGGACCTGTTATTATCTCATTTGCGAATCAAAAAGGCGGTGTGGGCAAAACCACCTCCGCTGTCAATATAGCCGCCTGCGTTGCAAGCCTCGGATTCCGCGTGCTCCTTGCCGATCTGGATCCCCAGGGAAATGCTACCAGCGGCGTAGGTCAGAATAAAAAATCTTTGCACTATTCCATGTACGATGCACTGCTTGGGGGCTGCTCCCCTGCAGCAGCAATCGTTCCCACCCAATTTAACAGACTCTGGCTCCTGCCTGCCACGATGGATCTTGCGGGCGCCGAAATCGAACTGTTGGATCGGGAAAAACGGGAATACTCTCTGCGCAGCGTTCTTGCCGACGTTGGAGAAGATTTTGACTTTGTTTTTACTGACTGCCCCCCCTCGCTGGGCATGCTTACTGTAAACGCTCTTTCCTGTTCCCATGGCGTAGTAATCCCCATGCAGTGTGAATATTACTCATTGGAGGGACTGTCCCAACTGATGATCTCTATCAAAAAAGTGAAGCAGTTATATAATCCCCTTCTGTCGATCACAGGCATTCTGATCACCATGTACAACGGGCGGCTCAACCTTTCTACCCAGGTGCTTGCAGAATTGAAACGCTACTATGCGGACAAGCTGTTTAAAACACCTGTAGTACGCAATGTGAAGCTTTCGGAAGCGCCCAGCTTTGGACAGCCGATTTTCTATCACGATAAATATTCCAAAGGCTCCCTTGCATATATGGAAATTGCAAAGGAACTGGTTTCTCGGGTTTTGTAAAAATTACATAGGGGCGCTGCCCCTAACCCCGCAAAAGGAACTTTTTGTAAAAAGTTCCTTTTGAATCCTCAAAAACTTCAAAAAGAATTTTATAACTCCTTTTTAAAGTTTTTTGGGTTCTTAGCCCTTTTTTACAAAAAAGGGCTAAGCGGCGCCCGCGGCGATTCCCCAATAACACATTCGCTTCTTCTCCATGATAAAATACGGAGGTACTCATGGCAAAAAAACCTGCCCTTGGCAGAGGGCTTGATATGATTTTTTCCGACAACACACCGGATCAGCCGCAGGACAGCGTCATCAAGCTGCGCCTGTCCCAGGTGGAACCAAAAAGCGACCAGCCCCGACAGCATTTTGATCCGGAGGCTTTGTCCCAGCTTGCAGATTCCATTGCTGCAAACGGTGTGCTTCAGCCGATCCTGGTGCGGGAAGGGCAAAACGGACTGTACCAGATTATCGCCGGAGAACGTCGTTGGCGGGCATCCAAGCTGGCAGGACTGACGGAAATCCCCGCGCTGCTGCTGGAAGCGGACGACCTGCGCACCGCGCAGCTTGCCCTGATCGAAAATCTCCAGCGGGAGGATCTCAATCCATATGAAGAAGCGCAGGCATATCAAACCCTTCTCGCACAGTTTGATCTGACCCAGGAGGAAGTGGCAGGACGGCTGGGAAAATCCCGCAGCGCCATTGCCAATTCTCTGCGTCTGCTGGATCTGCCGGAATGTATTGCAGTAATGCTGCAGGATGGAAGACTGACCGCAGGACACTGCCGGGCACTTCTGGGACTGCGGGACAAAGACGGTATCGAAGCCTTAGCGCAGCGGATTGTTGCACGTAATCTGTCTGTGCGGGAAACGGAAGCTGCGGTGAAAGCCCAAAATAAACAGCGTCCTGCACCTGTTCCCAAGGAACCGGGTGTGCAGGTAAATTATGTGGCAGAGCTGGAACACAAAGTTACTGGACTTACCGGACGGTGGTGCCGGATTTCCACCAAAGGCGGCAGAAAAACCATATCTATTGAATTTTCTGATGAAACCGATCTGGAAGCCCTGCTGGAAACAGTATGCGGCAAGAAAATTACGGAAGAATAAAATTTATATATTTCTATATAACTGATTAGGAGTTGCAACAATGCTGGACATTAAACTGATTCGGGAAAATCCGGAGGAAATTGTCCGCCGTCTGGCGGCAAAAGGAACAGATGCAAAGGACGATATTGCGCGTATTGTAGAACTGGACGCACGCCGTCGGGAAATGATAAGCGAGAACGAAGCGAAGAAAGCGGAACAGAACCGCGCCACCAAGCAGATCCCGCAAATGAAAAAAGAAGGTAAAGATCCTTCTGCTGTTTTTGCAGCTATGAAAGAGCTGTCCGCACAGATTAAAGCAAACGATGAAAAGCTGGCACAGGTAGAAGCGGAATACAACAATCTGCTGCTGGGACTGCCCAATCTGCCGGATCCGGATCTGGCGCCCGGCGGAAAAGAGAATAATGAACCGATCCGCTATTTCGGCGAGCCCCATCATTTTGATTTTGAACCAAAAAATCACGTAGATTTGTGTACCGATCTGGGGTTAATCGACTACAAGCGAGGAACAAAGCTGTCCGGAAACGGATTCTGGATTTATCGTGGCATGGGTGCACGTCTGGAATGGGCGCTGCTGAACTATTTTATTGACACCCACCTTTCCGATGGATATGAGCTGGTGCTGGTACCTCATATGCTGGGATACGAATGCGGACTTACCGCAGGTCAGTTTCCTAAATTTAAGGATGAAGTATACTGGTTAGAAACTGCGGAAGATGAACGCCGCCGCTTTATGCTGCCTACCGCAGAAACAGCCCTTGTATCTCTCCATCGGGATGAAATTCTTACTGAGGCAGATCTGCCCCGGAAATACATTTCCTACACACCCTGTTTCCGTAGAGAAGCTGGTTCTTACCGGACAGATGAACGGGGCATGGTACGGGGACATCAGTTTAATAAGGTAGAAATGGTGCAGTATACCCGTCCAGAGGATTCCGACGCAGCCTTTGAAGAACTGGTCGGAAAAGCAGAAGCGCTGGTAAAAGGATTGGGATTCCATTTCCGTACCGTGAAACTGGCCGCAGCGGACTGCTCCGCATCTATGGCACGGACATACGATATTGAAATCCACATTCCTTCCATGGACGGATATAAAGAAGTTTCCTCTGTTTCCAATGCGCGGGATTATCAGGCACGCCGGGGAAGCATCCGCTTTAAGCGGGACGGCAGCAATACAACCGAATTTGTACACACGCTGAACGGTTCCGGACTGGCAACCAGCCGGATCCTGCCCGCAATCGTAGAACAGAACCAGAATGCGGACGGCAGTGTTTCTGTACCGGAAGTTTTACAGAAGTACTTGGGTACGGACATTTTGAAGAAGGACTAATAATGTTATAAGGTTTTCCATTAAGGAAAATTGACGCCATACAAACAGTCTCCCCTCCAGCAAAGGGAGCATGTCGCACAGCACAAACTTTTATAAGGCTCCCTTGTGTAAAGGGAGCTGTCGCGACAGCGATTGAGGGATTGTTATTCTATCATTTTGCAGGATCAGCAAATCGGCGGTATGTACAGACAATTCCTCCGTCACGGCTAACGCCGCGCCACCTCCTTTTGCACAAAGGAGGCTTAGGTTTGTTTGGAAGCCCCCAGCAAGAGGGGATGCCGTGTAGCACATAACTTTAAAGGCTCCCCTCAGCAAAGGGAGCCCTCTAAACTTCGTACAAAAATCCAGATTCATAAGGAGGACTCCTATGTTACTGGACATTTATACAAATTTTTCATTTGAGAATTCCACCATATCCCTCACCCTGATTATATGGGGTCTGTATGCAGGCATACTGATCGGCGGCATTGCCTCTGTATATAATAAATGGTATTTGGGCGGTGTGGTACGCGCACTCCTTGCGGCAGAATGCTTGTCTGCAGAAACGGGCAAAACTCTATCCGAACTTGAACGTCCCGCATGGGGAATGAAACGCGCTCTTCGGGACGGTACTGCCTTGCGCAAGTCTGTTTCCATTGCAAATCCACAGGAATGCTTGCTCAAGCAGAATTCGAAACGTTTTGGTGCCATTCGCCGCTTCTTTACCGGATCGGCACAGCCAAATCCAAAACTGAATTTATCCTTAGCGCGGCTTTATATACCGGAAGAAAAAAAATATCATGCCGAGGTTCGCTATGAGAAAAAGGGAAGCGCACCAATTTGGCTTCTGATCGGCGGGATAATTCTTCTTGTTATTGCCGTTCTTGCTACCTTTTTTATTCCGGAACTTCTGCAGATGATTGACAATGCAATCACCATGTTTAAAAATCTGTAACCCTCAGCGAAAGGAGACGTGTCATGTCCCAGCCCAAACAAAACAAACGCAAAATGAAAACCGGTTTTCAGACCCGCACCAACATTATTATTATCGGCGTTTCTATATTGGTGAGCGTGCTGCTGATCGTGGGGGTTTTATATCTTTTCGGAATCCGATATGTTAAATACCGCTTTGATACCGGATTTTCCGTATCCTTTGTTGGTGTTTTAAATAGTGACGGTATGCCTGCCACCGGACATATCTCCTATGGCGGCGACAGCGCTGTAAAAGGTCTTACCGCCACATATGATGCAGAAAGTAAAACCTTGGAATATTCAAATGGTGATGTTTATAAAGGGGAAGTAAAGCATCTTGTCAAGCATGGAACCGGCAAGCTGACCCGTGACAACGGAGACGTTTATGAGGGTGAGTTTTATGAGGATCGGCAGCACGGCCACGGTGTGTCTACCTTCGCAAACGGAGATATATACGACGGTGAATATGAAAACGGAAACAAATCTGGTCAGGGGACTTACACCTGGGCGGACGGAAGCGTATATACCGGCTCCTTTAAAGACGATTTAAAGGATGGGGAAGGCGTGCATACTATGGCGGACGGCGCATCCTATGAAGGCTCCTACGTTAAAGGCGCAAAAGAAGGAAAAGGCATATACAAATATGCAGATGGCGGCGTTTATGAAGGGGAATTTCTTGCAGATCAGCGCTGGGGACAGGGAACCTATACCTGGCCGAACGGAGAAGTATATACCGGGGAATTTCAAAATAACACCCTATGGGGACAAGGAACCTACACCTGGCCGGACGGCAGAACCTACACAGGCTATTTTGAGGACGGCTTAATCGTACAGGCAGACACTGCCGGAGGAAATGCAGCCGCACCGCAGGAATGAAACTGCATTATTTTCGCATATACTGACAAAAGCTATAGTTTTCCTTTTAAGCCTAAGAAAGTACGGTAATTTGAATGGGTAAAATTAAAATTACAATAAATAAAAAAGCATGGGATCAATCTTTCGGATCTATCCACCGAGGCGTACAGGAATTTGTGAAAGAAGCCCGGCGGGATGTAGATGCAATCTGTGATCGCGACCCGGCTGTGAAAAGTCGTGCGGAAGCTGCATTTCTGTATTCCGGATTTCATGCCCTGCTTGCATATCGAATGTCCAATCGCCTATACCGGAAAAAGAAATATACCAGTGCACGTTTTATCTCTCAAACCGCACGTTTTCTCACAGGAATTGAAATTCATCCCGGTGCAACCATCGGGCACGGTTTATTTATCGACCACGGAAGTGGGGTTGTAATCGGCGAAACTACAATTATTGGCGACAACTGCACCTTGTATCAGGGTGTAACTCTGGGCGGTACCGGAAAAGA
>JABLTO010009797.1_pt1 | contig 14957 bp, 16 predicted proteins | sample 7160091 | NCBI WGS metagenome assembly JABLTO01 (sample SAMN14651225, study PRJNA627086) | human gut metagenome | isolation source: feces | host: Homo sapiens
TACTTTTAAACTATACCCATGCAATTACACCACCTTATAATTTTGATAAAGGCTTTGGCGACATTGCCGCCGCGGCTTGGGTGTGACCCAACTTCTTTGAAGTTGGCCGGCTCGCAGTATTCCAATTTGTACAAAGTAGGCAATGTCAATAATAAAACTGAGTTGTTGCTGACGAGGGCGGAATATGGGCTCGGCAATGGTTTCAAAGGCAAAGCCTTTATCAAAATATAAATTTATATAAAATACGGCAAATATCTGCAAGCGGATTAAGCGCTCGCTATCTGCCTTTTGCAAAGATAGAAAATGCGCCTGCGGAGCAGGCGCACAATCAATACAGTTCATTATTTATATTTGCGACCTCTTCGGCGTGAACAGCCCTTTGTTTTGCAATATCCAGAGCGCTGTGACTTGCTTTTTTGGTCTTGCTCTTTGTCTTTTTCTTATGTACCGCTTTTTTGGCTTGAGGCTCCTGCTTCTTAAACAGAGAACGGTTAATCTCATCCGCCGTCTTGTTGGCTATTGCCTCCGCGTGCTCCCGTTTATTCAACGCCAGTTCGAGGGGCGATAGCTTTTTTGAATTCGGAGCAGTCTCGCCGCCGCGGTTTTTGCTGCGCTTTTTAATCTTTTTCAGAGCCGTGGGTTTGCTGATTGAGGCGTACTTTTTCTTTTTTAGAGGTACGCTGGTTCTGAACAGATCCTCCGTATCGTCATAGCTCTTAAAGGTTCTGAAAAAGTATTTGGGATTGAGAGCCGCGCCGAGAGTGGTGAAAAACCTGCCCTCTGACAGGGTGTACGCAGGCATCTTCGCATAGGCATAGATAAACAGGGTGCCGATTAAAAATAACGCCGGAGCCGCCCACAGAATAAAGTACACCGGCTCAAAAACCATAATGTCTCCAATTTCACTGCCGTTTATATTTGAAGAATATACTGTGACCAGAATTGCGAGAGCAATGTTAAGAGCAGTCCCTACACAGGAGATGCAGAAGTTGACAATCTGCAGTCTTTTAAAACCGAAGAGTGACATTGCCAAAACCGCCACTCCGAAAGCCAGAATGATAATCGACATAACCGAAAGCACGGTGATTTCAGAGACCGGTTCAACCCCAAAGTAGTCAAAAAACTTGTTTATTTTTCCAAAGGCTACGCCTGACATGCTGAATTTCTCCGTAACGTCAACCATTTCAATCTCATCAATTCTCAAAGCCGAAAGGCGATGAGTTAAAAACAGCAAAATATAGGCGATAACAGCGAATAACCTAAAGCTGATACTCTGGAGCATTTTTATATATAGTTTTTCGGATTTCATATGCTTTTCTCCTTTGCCTATGTGTTCTATTTAAACCGAAGCGGCGCTCTCTTTGCTTGCAGGGAGCGGAGCTTGCGATAGACTGCTAAGATTATTATAATAGAAATGTCGGATTTCGTCAATATAAATTTAACAATTTGTCGGGATTTAGTCCAAAATTCCGAGTCTGATAATTCTGCCCGAGCGCAAAAGACCCAGCATAGCCCAATACATTATGAGAACCCTCGGCTCAAACAGGTTGGACTCAAAAAGCGAGGATACCGATATGGCAACCAGAGCTGCCAGACCTGCCGCGAATATAAGCTTCTGCCTTGACGTCGCTCTGAACATACAGGTGATTGACGAATGCGCCAGGCGCAGGATATAATACATAAAGCCCAGCATAACAATCGCTCCTACGTCTACCAGAACGTTAAAGTATATGGCGCTGACCTGGAAGTTGGGTACGTTGATAAGAGCCTGCTGCTGACCGTAGTGCAATGCGGTAGAGTTATACATATTAACAAAGTTGGAGGTGCTGACTCCAAAGCCGTTTGCCCAGAAATTCCTCAGGGCGGACACAATGTTCTGGAAGAAGTTTCCCGTTGTGCTTTCTCTCTGCCACATGGCAACGATGTTGTCAATAACTCTGCCGCTGAAGGTGGGGGCGAGGAAGAGTATAATGGGGATATACCGCCTGTCGATTAAGACGATAACTATAATCAGCTCGACAAAGAAAGCAATAAACGCCGCCCTTGACTGAGTAGACGTGATAACCCAGAATGAAAAGGTCATAACCACAATGGAATATATCAAGCGGCGCAGTTTGGATTTTTGGGTTATGGGGTAGATAAAGGCAAATGGGAACAGCATGATTAATATCTCGGCGTACACCTCAGAGTTCCCGTAGACCCCGGTAATCGCCTTGTTAAAGTAGTTTTGGGTGTTTGCCTGAACAACGCCCGCTGCGCACAAAATCATCAAAGCGACAAACAGGTACATCAGCATGGTTTCCAAATCCTCTTGTGTCCTAATAGCAAAAGATATGAGAAAGAACAAATCCACCGCCAGCAGGAAGTATGACAGGCTTTTGCAGGCGGCAATGGGAATAGACATGGTCATCATGGCAATGAACATGAATATAATCAGGTTTATCAGTATATAAATAACTCCTGTTCTCTGAGTTGAGTTTTTGCAAATATAAAGAACCGAAAGGCAGAAAAATGCGGGAACCATAAGTACATTATCCCAGAGAGAGGAGGGGAAGAGCAGTACAAAAAGCAGAAAAATACCCACATAATAGGGGCGGAACCCTATGCGAAGCCTGGGGATATAAAAGGCAAGGTGTCTTATGCCGAAGGTGGAATACCTGTAAAAGGCGCTTGCGTACCACGCCTCACCTACCTTTTTGGTATTGAAGAATATTTCAAGATATTTGTTACCCACAACATGTTCTTCCACCCAGGTAATAATTCTCAGGGTTTTACTGCGCAGAAAATCCCTCTTGAGCCGGGGCACAAGCCGCCCGGTTATCCAGAGGATTATCTCATACAGAAAGCTGTTGTAATATACTTCAAGGATTGCATTTTTCACAGTTACACTCTCCGAACGGCTAGTATATATCGCTTATATATACGTCAAAAATAGTGTTTCCGATTACCAGTTGGACAGTCATTCCCATGAGATAGGTGTTTTTCTCAATGGCTATGCCGTGCTCCGTCTCTGCTGCCTCAACCTGTGTAGTAAACAGGGTTCTTGCTCGCAGAGGCTCCTTGGTGGGCATGGGAGTGGGGCTTGTTCTGTCCTCGTTATCATCATTATTATCTCTTTGTTCTCCGTATTCCTCGGGGGCTTTAAAGCCTTCCTCGGCTATGGGAGTATAGCTCAGGTCAACCAGCTCTCCGATTTCGTTTCCGTTTGAGCTGTCAACGCATATATCGCCCTCGTGAACCTTGTCGATAAGCTCAATAGGTGTGTTGTCGCACACGTAGGTCACGGTATAGGTTCTGTATTCGCTGTTTTTCTTGCCCCAGGCGGACTTGTATATAAGCGCCGCAATACTCAGGACAATAATAAATATGAGCAGCAGGTCTATAATATTAAATTTCCAGATGATTTTTTTTGAAAGCATAATTATTCTCCTTGAATAACAAGTATGTCTACATATCCCGAACCTTTTTTAAGTAGTCAAGAGTGCCCAAATCCTTTTCCAGCTGGTATCGCATACATTCCTCACAGATTGCCGCCAGGTAGCGGGAGCTCTTTTCGCCTAAAGAGAAAGCGAACATTGCCGAGCCTTGGGCGTTTATAATATGCCGCATCGCCCGATACAGGTTGTCGTTGACCTCGTAGCCTCTGTTGTCCTTTCGGCAGTCGCCGCAGAGAAAGACGCCCTCTCCCGGCAGGAACAGCCTTATGCCGCTGTCCGCGCCGCAGCGGGCGCAGCCGTCGCAGTTTGGGGCAAAGCCTGTGTTTACCAGAGTTTTAAGCAGGAATACGGTCTCCAGCTTCATAGCCTCCCCTTTGTCCGTCTCATACGACAGCGCCAGCTTATACAAAATGTTCAGCAAAAGCTTCAGCATTTGGTTTTCCTCCGCGCCCTCTGCACAGATGTGGTTCACAATATCGCAGAAGTAGGAGGCGTACGCCATTTTGGAAAGAGACAGGCGTATGTCCGCAAAGGCCTGTATAACCTGCCCCTCGTTCAGCTTGAGCAGGCTGTTTTCCCTGCCTTTAAACAGAGAAAAGTTGGAGTATGAAAACAGTTGGGTGGCGGTGAGCAGCCCCGAACGGTTGGTTCTTGCCCGTCCTGCCAGCACCGAGATTTTCCCCGCGTCCTCTGCAAGAACGGTTAATATTCTGCTGTTTTCACCGTACCTGACTTCACGGGTAACAACGCCGTTCACTTCAATAACAGGCATATGAGACCTCCTTGCAGTAGAGGCGGATTAGTTCTTTTCAAAGCCCATCTCGTTAATAAAGTTATCTAAGTTCCGCCAGTTTTCCTTAACCTTGACCCACAGCTCCAGGTAAACCTTTTCGCCCAGGAAACGTTCAATGTCCTGCCGTGCCTGTCTGCCGATATCCTTCAGCTTTTCGCCGCCCTTGCCTATGATTATTCCCTTATGGCTCTGCTTTTCGCAGTAGATTGCGGCGAGGATTTCATAAGTGCCGCTTTGCTTTTGCTTCATGCTTTCGATTTCAACGGCAATGCCGTGGGGCACCTCCTTGTTCAGCAGGCGCAAGGTCTTTTCCCGTATGAACTCTGCCACAATTTGCCTTTCGGGCTGGTCGGTTATGGAGCCGTCGGGAAAGAACTTGGGTCCCTCGTCCAAAAAGCCGATGAGAACACTTATCAGCCTGTCCACGTTGTTGCCCTTTTGGGCTGAAATGGGTATAATTTCCGCAAAGTCGTATATGGACTTGAGCTTGTCCAGAACAGGCAGCAGGTTAAGCCGCGGCACTGTGTCAATCTTGTTAACCGCCAGCACCACAGGGACCTCCGACTGCTTAAGTCCTGTGAGAGCCTGCTTTTCAAGCTCCAATTCCCTGTCGGAAATATTGCAGTCCACAACGTACACCAGCACGTCTATGTCACGGGTGGCAGAGTATATATACTTTTCCATGCGCTGCCCCAGCTTGTTGTGGGGCTTGTGTATTCCGGGGGTGTCGATAAGCACAAGCTGCGCGTCCTTTTCGGTATGCACTCCCAGAATTTTTGTTCTTGTGGTCTGGGGCTTCCGTGAAACAATAGCCACCTTTTCTCCCACAATTTTATTGAGCAAAGTTGATTTGCCGGCGTTCGGTCTGCCGGTTATAGCAACAAATCCCGATTTCATTTTAATTATCCTTGCCTTTCAAATTATTTTTTATGCCGAATATGAACCACAGAGCGGCTCCTATAAATATCAGAGTGAAAATCAGGCGGGGCGGTGTGAACAGGGTTACAAATACCGCTAAAGCCCGATATAAATCCGAGAATATGCACACTGCCGACCCAACCGCTCCGACAGCGGATATGAGCACCGCTGCCGCCGCCGCATCCTTGGCGATTTTTGCCAGCCGTGATTTTTGGGAGGTCTCCAGGTCTACAGCCGCCTCGATTGCCGTGTTTACGGCTTCCAGAGAGATAACAAGGGCGCAGATTACCGTAAGAAGCGCGCCCTGTGTTTTTGTCACGCCGTACAGGGCGGCGAAAACAAAAACCACAACCGCCGCCACCATATGTATGCGAAAGTTTCTCTCTGTTTTTATGCAGAGCCAAACTCCGCTAAAGGCGTAAACAAAGCTCTTTAGTAAGTCTTTCATCGCCTCAGCCCCATAACCTTTAGTATTTCCTCCTGGTAGCCGAACATTTCCTTTTCCTCCTCAGGGGTCATGTGGTCATAGCCCAGCAGGTGAAGCATTGAGTGCACCGTGAGAAAGCCAACCTCCCGCTCGTAGGAGTGGCCGTATTCCTCTGCCTGTTCGGCGGCGCGTTCAAGGGATATGACAATATCTCCCAGGCACACCTCTCCCGTCTCGTTAAGCTCCGCAAACTCCTCCTGAATGTTTCCGGCCTCGTCGTATTCGAACATGGGGAAGGAAAGCACGTCGGTGGCTCGGTCAATGTTCCTGTGCAGCTTGTTTAAGGTTCTGATTTCTTCGTTGTCGGTGAGCATAACGCTGATTTCTACGTTGTCGGTCAGGTCGAAGAATTTAAGGGTGGTCTCCGCCGCCCCTTTTATTAAATCCCTGACGGCTTTTGTGACGGGCAGCTCGCTCTGTTGATTTAAAATTGAAACTTTCATAATCTTATCCTTAATATTATATTTTGTTTCTATCGCTTGTTGCGCCTCTGCTGCACAACCCTTTCTCTTTCCAGGGTCTTTTTCTCGTACGCCTTAACGATTTTTTGCACCAGAGGATGGCGCACTACGTCTCTTTCGGAAAGATACATAAACTCAATGCCCTCTATGTTTTTAAGAACGATTTCTGCGTCCCGCAGGCCGGACTTCTTGTCTTTGGGCAGGTCAACCTGGGTCACGTCTCCGGTTACGACGATTTTGGAGGCAAAGCCCATACGGGTTAAGAACATCTTCATCTGCTCGGGGGTAGTGTTTTGCGCCTCGTCCAGAATAATAAAGGCGTCGTCTAAGGTTCTGCCCCTCATGTATGCCAGGGGCGCAACCTCAATCTGCCCCCGCTCCAAAACCTTGTGGAATGTTTCGTAGCCCAGCATTTCGCCTAAGGCGTCATAGAGAGGGCGCAGGTATGGGTCAACCTTTTCCTGCATATCGCCCGGCAGAAAGCCCAAACTTTCTCCTGCTTCAATGGCGGGTCTGGTCAGGATAATCCGATTGACCTCCTTATTCTTAAACGCCGATACCGCCATAGCCACTGCCAGATAGGTCTTTCCCGTTCCCGCAGGGCCGATGCCGAACACAATTGGGTTATTTTTTATCTTTTCTATATACTGCTTCTGTCCCAGGGTCTTGGCTTTCAGAGGGGCGCCGCTTGAGGTAATGCAGACAACGTCCTTGCCCAAATCCACAAGCTGCTCCTCATTGCCGTCGTCAATCTGCCCCATGACATAGCGAACCTCCTGCTCGCCTATGGTTTCGCCCCTTGCGGCAATGAGGAGCAGCTGGTTTATGGCGGACACAGCCTTGTCAACCTTTTCCGGCTCGCCGCCCACCTTAATCTCGGAGCCCCTGTTGATAATGGCAACATCCAGCTCCTTTTCGATAATCTTAACGTTCTCGTCAAAGCTTCCGAACAGGTTAATAACCGGTTCCATCTTTTCAACTTCAATATGTCTTTCCATCAACTAACCTCGTGTTTTCATTTGTAATACGGGTCTTAAGCCGACCCGTTTTCTTCATCTATTATATCATAATCCAAAATTTCACTTTTGTCAATCAAACTTTCATCAATTATGCTCTCTTTTGCAATATTTTCATTGCAGATATAAGTCACGGTTACAGACACCAAATCCCCCGATAATATATTGTGCTCGATTTTGTTCTCAAGGATTTCTGCGTTGTCGGGAATAAGGGCTTTTACTTCCTCATTAAGCTCCCGCGCTCCCTGCTCCACGGCCTCGCTGACGGTTCTCTGCCTTTCGGTCTCCGTGTATTCGGCAAAGGTCTTTTTTATGAAGCCGCCGTCAAAGTTCCCGTTTTGGTATATGTGCTCCTCCCGTCGCTCCTCGTAGCCCTCCCCGGGGCTCATGGAATTGGGGTACAGGTTAATCTCTCTGCCCATGAGGCGCAGGCTGTATCGGGCTGTCTCCCGCCCGGTGTACTCCCGCTCCGTATATTTTAAGGGGTATTCCCGCGTGGCGGCGTACTCGGTTTCCGCATATATATCCCCGTAGGCGTGAACCGTTCTAAACCCGCCGTACACACTGTCCATAATACCGCTGACCAGCAGGTCGCCCTCGCGGACGGCGTCACCCTTTTTTACAACGGTCTGTCCCTGCTTAACCTCAAGGCGGCGTATAACCCCGTCCTTTGCCGCAACCACGTTGCATTTTTCCTCGGTCACGTGGGGCACGCTTTCGGTGTCCAGCCTCTCGGTGATTTCAATGTAGACGCGGCTGCCTCTGATGTTCACGCCCAGCCAGGCAATATCGTTGTTCGCCACTATCATTTGGTTTCTGATTTGGTCGGGGGTAAGACCTGATACGGACTTCCCAAAGCCCACACCTACTTGGTCAAGCTGCTGCCGCAGGAGCTCTGTGGGTATTCTCTTGTTGCCGGTTATGTCAACGCTCATGATGTGAGTAGAGGTGAGGTTCACAATTGCCGCAAACAGCAGTATCCCGAATATAACAGGCCAGCGGCTCTGATATTGCTTCAGCAAAAAGGGCAGACCTCTGCGGCGGACTATTCTTATGCGGGAGCGGGTAACAAAGGCTATGTTCCTGATTTTGAAAAAGTCTTTTGTGCCAATCTTCCCGATGAACGCTCCGTTCTTAAATGAAACGTCCCACAGCAGTATATCCCTGTGGACGCAGATGTTTATAAACCGCTCGGCAAACACGCCTTTTATACTAATAATAAGATAACCCTTTATGTAGTTCAGTATTCGTATGAAAAGCATTTGAACCTCCCGGTAATATATAAAAATTCATCGGTCATGGTTTTAAGCTCCATGTTGCACCCGGTTACGCACAGGTTTACCGCCTTGCACTTTATTCTGATTTTTTCCTCCCCGTATTCGATTATGCCAACGTAGTTCTCAATGGTAAGCTCTCTGTCTCCCAGCATCGTAACCGTCGGCACGCCCAGCATTACGTCCTTTGAAATATCTATCGCGTCCGCCAGCCGCTCCTTAAAGGTGGGCTCGCCGGTGTCACGCCGTCGTCTCTTTCCTGACATACTATCAATCCTTTGCGCATAATTTGCCTTTATATATAGTATGCGACTGTCGTCGCAATATGCCCGTGTCGCCCGACTTGCCTGTTCGGCAAGCTTACTCTTTTTCAGTCATGTGCACACCTATCACAAAAATTTTTGATTTTTCATGAGTGCTTTATTCCGCATAATTTATATTCTTACACCGGTGTGTCTATCGCCTAGCCCAGTTCCGCCCGCCATACCCGGGCGGTGTCGGTTTTCCCCTTCGGGGAAACCGATTGGGGCGTCGCCCCAAACCCCATTTATATGATTTGCTATTATGAACAACTCATTTATGCACTTAAAGCCCGCCCCGGCGCTTGGGGAGGTCGGGCAAGCGCAACGGGGCGGGCGATTGGCATACCAATGTGAGGATATAAAGTTACAGGAATTATGATTTAAATAAACGCCCAAATTCGTATAATATGATATAGTTGCAAAAGAAAAACTCCCGCCGCAAGGACGGGAGTAACACCAATTTTTATTTTTATTTCATTGCAATAGCTTTCTTTGCCTTTTCCGCAATTGTCTTTGCGTCAAGACCGTATTTCTCAAGAAGCGGGTAGGGCTTTCCGGAGCAGCCGAACACGTCCTGAGTTCCCACTCTCTGCATGGGAACGGGGGCGTTCTCAACCAGAACCTCAGCAACGGCGCTGCCCAGACCGCCGATAACGTTGTGCTCCTCGGCAGTAACGATTGCGCCTGTCTCCTTAGCCGCCTTAATGATAATCTCTTTGTCAATAGGCTTGATGGTTGCCATGTTGATAACTCTTGCGCTTATGCCCTCTGCGGCAAGGATTTCCTTTGCCTCGTTGCAGGCGGGAACCATAAGACCGGTACCGATAAGAGTAACGTCCGTACCGTCGCTGAGCTCAACGCCCTTACCGATTTCAAACTTGTAGTTCTCATCAAAGATTGTGGGAACAGCCAAACGTCCGAATCTCAGGTAAACGGGACCCTCGTAGTCAATAGCCGCCTTAACCGCCAGGTTTGACTCAACAGCGTCCGCCGGGTTAAGAATAACCATGCCGGGGATAGTTCTCATAAGACCCAAATCCTCCAGGCACTGGTGGGAAGCGCCGTCCTCACCGACAGAGATGCCCGCGTGGGTCGCGCCGATTTTTACGTTAAGATGGGGGTATCCGATAGAGTTTCTGATTTGCTCAAAGGCACGGCCTGCCGCGAACATAGCGAAAGAGCTTGCGAAAACAATCTTTCCGCAGGTTGCAATACCCGCTGCGGTAGCCATCATGTTGCCCTCTGCAATACCCGTATTGATAAATCTTTCAGGATAGGTTTTCTTAAAGCCGTCTGTCTTGGTGGACTTTGACAGGTCAGCGTCCATAACCACAATGCGGGGGTCGCTGCCGTACTCTACCAGAGCGTCACCGTATGCCTGTCTTGTAGCAATTTTATCGCCGATATTATATTTCATTATTTGTCACCTCCGAGAGATTCAATATAAGCGTCCAGCTCAGAAATAGCCTGAGCGTACTGCTCATCGTTGGGAGCCGCGCCGTGCCAAGCTGCCTGACCCTCCATAAAGGAAACGCCCTTGCCCTTTACTGACTTAGCCAAAATAAGAGTGGGCTTGCCCTTTGTCTCCTTGGCTTCGTTTACAGCGGCTTCAATCTGGTTGAAGTCGTGAGCGTCAATAGTGATAACGTGCCAGTTGAACGCTTCAAATTTCTTATCTATGGGGGTTGAGTTCATAACCTTTGTAATATCGCCGTCAATCTGCAATCCGTTGTAGTCCAGGAAAGCGGTGAGATTGTCAAGCTTATAGTGAGCGGCAAACATAGCTGCCTCCCAAACCTGACCCTCCTCGATTTCGCCGTCGCCCAGAGCGGTGTAAACGCGATAGCTCTTGCCGTCTAACTTGCCTGCCAGAGCCATGCCGTTAGCACAGCTTATGCCCTGACCCAGAGAGCCTGTTGACATGTCAACGCCGTTAATCTTCTTCATGTCGGGGTGACCCTGGAGATAGCTGTCGATACTTCTGAAGCCCTTAATATCCTCCTTGGGAATAAAGCCCGCTTCGGCGAGAACGCCGTAAAGCGCCGGTGAACAGTGACCCTTTGAAAGGACAAATCTGTCACGGTCGGGATTTTTAGCGTCGTCAGGCTTAACATTCATTTCCTTTAGATATAAGTATGTAAGAATGTCGGCAACAGAGAGAGAGCCTCCCGGATGACCTGCCCCTGCGCTGTGAACAGCTTCAAGAGCCATTTTTCTTACATGGGCTGCGTGGATTTGCAAATTTTTAACTTCATTTGAATCCATTGCTTTTTCCTCCTTGTATTTTAAATTGTTAATTTTTTACCATATAGTAATTCTACCACATTATTTATACATAATCAACTGTTTTTTAGTGATTTAGTGTTGGTTTTTCAATGATTGGGTTATTTGATTTTGTCGGATAACTTAAATCCCAGCCCGATTACCTCTTTTGCGTCGGTTACAACCACAAAAGCTTCCCCGTCAATTCGGGTCACAATTTCCTTGAGTTTGGGCACCTGGTGTTTTTTCATGACGCACATCAGCATATTTCTGTCCTTTTTGGTGTGGACGGAATAGCCAGAAAGGATTGTGGAGCCCCGTCTGATTTCCCGTCCGATAGCGGCGGCGATTACCGGATTGCTGTCCGAGATGATGTAGACGATTTTGGCAAAGTCAACTCCGTCCAGTATGGCGTCCAGCACGTAGGAGCACACAAACAGCATAACCACCGAGTACAGAATAATATCAAGCCGCCTGTAAACCAAGCCCGAGGCGGCAATAATCACTCCGTCTATAGCGATGACGAACTGCCCCACCGAAAAGGAGGGGAACCATTTTTTCATAACAAGGGAGAGAATGTCGGTGCCTCCGGTGGTGCCGCCGCTTCTGACTGCCAGACCCAGCCCCAGACCGTAGCACCCGCCGCCGAACACGGAGCACAGCAGCAGGTCGTCGGACACGGGAACAAACCTTTGGAAAAAGTCCGCCTCAAAGAACTGGGCTGAAACAGACAGGGCGAGGGTTCCTAAGATCGAGGTCAGGAGAAACTTCCCGTCAAAGGTGACGAAGCCCAGAATGAAAATGGGAATGTTGAGAACAAACACCATAACTCCCACGGGCAGGTTAAAAAGGTGGTATAAAACGGTTGCGATACCGCTGACTCCCCCGGCGGAAATCTGTGCCGGAACGATAAAAAAGCTAAGGCTGAACCCCATAACAGAGCCGCCCAGCAGGATAAAAAATATATTATTGATTTTCTGATTGGTCTTTGGTTTTTTCACATAAATCAACCCCGGCTTTAAAAATTTAATATGTAAAGCCGGGGCTGTGTCTATTCAAAAATATGTTTCATCAGGTCACAAATTCTTTGCTTTTCGCCGGACAGGTACAGGTAGCCCATAAGGGCTTCAACTCCTGTGGCAATCCTGTAATCCCCCACATTGGCGTTTTTCGGAACGTGGGATTTTGTGTTTCTGCCCCGTTTAAAAACGCTAATCTCGTTTTCCGAGAGTATATTCTCAATTTTCTTGTAAAACTGTGCCTGCGCCTTGCAGCACACATATTTTGTGGCAGCCTTGTGCAGAGAGTTCACGTTGTGATTAGCGTCCTTAATCAGGTATGTGCGAACATACAGCTCGTATACGCAGTCTCCCACGTACGCCAGAGTCAGGGGCGAGTACTGGGAGGGAGGAACCTTACCCAGGTTCAGGTTTTCCAAAATAACATCTATCATTTTTAACTATCTCATTCTTAAATATTATCTGCCGTTTTAAAAAAATTATGCAGGCTTAGAGTTTGATAAGCTGCTGTCCCTGCCTGGTGTCCTTAACGGTGTAGCCCAGCTCGCCCAGTCTGTCGCGGATTTCGTCAGACTTTACCCAGTTTTTCTCGGCTCTTGCCGCCTTGCGCTGCTCCAGGAGCTCTGTTACCTCTGCGGGAACCTCTTCGCCACCGCGGTTTGAGAGCAAGCCCAGAACGCCGCCCAGCTCGGAAAGCAGGTTTAAGGCGTATTCTGCCGACGCCTTTGAGGGCTTGTTGTCGGCGGTGAGCTTAACGTTCGCCTCGGACACAATCTCAAACAGGGCGGAGATTGCGTCGGCAGTATTCAGATCGTCGTCCATTGCGGCGATAAACTTTTTCTTGTATCCGTCAAGGGCGGAGATAACCTCTCTTTCGCTTTCCTTGAGCTCCTTTGTCTCGGCGGAGCCACCTAAAAATTCAAGAGTTTCCATGCAGGTGTAAATGCGCTCTAAGGCCGATTTTGAGGACTCCATAAGCTCCTTGCTGAAGTTTATGGGGCTTCTGTAGTGAGCCGAAAGCATAAAGAAGCGGATTACCTCATAGTCAAACTCCTTTGCCACATCGCGAACGGTGAAGAAGTTACCCAGGGATTTTGACATCTTGCGGTTGTCAATATTGATGTACCCGTTGTGAACCCAATAGTTGGCGAAGTTACAGCAGTTTGCCGCCTCGCTTTGGGCAATTTCGTTTTCGTGGTGAGGGAAAATTAAGTCCTGACCGCCGCTGTGAATGTCAATGGTCTTGCCCAGGTACTTGTTCGCCATGGCGCTGCACTCAATATGCCAGCCCGGTCTGCCCATTCCCCAGGGGCTTTCCCATGCGGGCTCCCCCGGCTTCTGCTTCTTCCAGAGGGCAAAGTCCATAGGGTCCTGCTTATCCTCGTTCACGTCAATACGCGCTCCGCTCTCCAAGTCCTCAAGGGGCTGGTGAGACAGCTTGCCGTAATCCTTAAACTTCTTTGCGCTGTAGTAAACATCTCCGTCCACGTTGTAGGCATAGCCGTTTTCGATTAAGCGGCTGATTATGTCAATAATGGCGCCTATATTCTCCGTGGCTCTGGGGTGGACTGTTGCCTCATGAATACCCAGACCCTTTGCGTCAATAAAGTATTCGTTTATATATTGGTCCGCCAGTTCCTTAACGGTTATGCCAAGCTCATTTGCCTTGTTAATCATTTTGTCGTCAATATCCGTAAAGTTCTGAACAAACTTAACCTCGTTTCCGCAGTACTCCAGATATCTCCTCAGGGTGTCGAAAATAATAAAGGGTCTCGCGTTTCCTATATGGAAGAAGTTGTAAACCGTAGGGCCGCAGGAATACATCATAACCTTGCCCGGATTAATCGGCACGAACTCCTCTTTTTGTCTTGTCAGCGTATTAAAAAGCTTCATGTGTAACAGTTCCTTTCCTGATTTGGTAGATTAGTCTTTCTGCAGCTCAGAAATCTGCTTCTCGAGCCTTGCGACAGCATTTTTAAGGCTGCACAGATCCATAGACACGGGGTCGGGGATATGTATCTGGTCAAGGTCGGCGCAAACCTTTGCCGGAGCTACCCGAACGCCCTCCCGCTTAACAACATGGGCGGGCACGCCGACGCAGGTGCTGTTGGGAGGTATCTCACTGAGCACAACGGCGTTTGACGCCACCTTCGAGTTGTCGCCAACGGTAAAAGGCCCCAAAATCTTAGCGCCGCTTCCGATAGTCACGTTGCTGCCGATTGTGGGGTGGCGCTTTCCCTTGTCCTTTCCCGTTCCGCCCAGGGTCACCCCTTGGTATATTGTGCAGTTGTCGCCTACAACGGCGGTCTCCCCGATAACAACGCCCATGCCGTGATCAATAAAGACGTTCTTGCCGATTTTGGCGGCGGGGTGAATTTCAATCCCCGTCACCTTCCTGGCGTGCATAGACACCCAGTCTGCAAGAAAATACCTTTTATGATTGTATAGCTTGTGCGCCAGACGGTGATATATAATCGCCTTAACTCCGGGATATAGAAAAAATATCTGAGCCTTTGACCGTGCCGCAGGGTCCCGTTCAAAGGTTAAGTGTATCTCGTCCTTAATAAGCTTTATAATTCCCATAACATTACTCCAATACAGCATTAATATAATGTCAATTTATACATTATATAAAACTTTCAGACAATTATAACACTAAAATCATACCGTTACAAGTGTTTTTGCTAAAATTTTAAAAATACGGCTTAATTGCACAATTTTATTTAAAACCCGCAGCAAAATATTATTGGTAAATAAGAATTGTGACATTGTGCTGCATTGGGAACAATGCGGCAAGCAAGCACGGCAGGTCGCCGAAGGCTTTATCAAAATTTTGTTGGGGTTTGGGGCGTGAGCCCCAATCGGTTTCCCCGAAGGGGAAAATCGACTGCGCTCGGGGCGGAGGCGGCTGTGACCCCACTTCTTGAAGTGGGGTGGCTCTTATTATTCCACTTTGCACAAAGTATGCAATGTCAATAACAAACCATA
>JABLTO010168587.1_pt1 | contig 14928 bp, 8 predicted proteins | sample 7160091 | NCBI WGS metagenome assembly JABLTO01 (sample SAMN14651225, study PRJNA627086) | human gut metagenome | isolation source: feces | host: Homo sapiens
GAAAAAGTATTGTTTGTCTTAAAAGATGAAAAATACTTATATGAACTTGTTGAAAACGATGACTTTAAACAAACATTAAGTCAGTTTATCAAAAAATATATGAAATAAGGAGAAAAAGAATGTATTTTAAAGAAACAAAAGGATTTCCTAAAGATTTTCTTTGGGGAAGTGCATCTGCTGCTTATCAAGTAGAAGGTGGCTGGGATGCAGATGGTAAAGGTGTTTCCAACTGGGACAAATTTGTAAGAATTCCAGGAAAGACTTTTAAAGCAACAACAGGTGATAAGGCCGTTGATCATTATCATCGTTACAAAGAAGATGTCAAGTTGATGGCAGAAATGGGATTGAAAACATATCGTTTTTCAATTGCTTGGACACGTATTTATCCAAATGGAAATGGTGAAGTCAATGAAAAAGGTTTAGAATTTTATGATAATCTTATCAATGAATTATTAAAATATGGAATTGAACCTATGGTTACAGTTTATCACTGGGATATGCCACAAGCTTTAGAAGACCAATATCATGGTTGGGAAAGCAGAAAAATTGTTGATGATTATGTAAATTATGCCACAACATTATTTAAAAGATATGGAGATCGTGTAAAATATTGGATTACAATGAATGAACAAAATATCTTTACAGGACATGGATGGTTAGAAGGAATGCATCCACCAGGAAAAGTAGATGATATGAAAACATTCTATCAAGTCAATCATCATGCTAATATTGCTCATGCAAAAAGTGTTATTGCTTTAAAAGAACTTCATCCAGAAGCGAAAGTAGGAGCTTCCTTTGCTTATAGTCCAAGTTATGCTTATGATCGTAAACCTGAAAATGCAATGGCTAAAGCGGACTATGATGATTTACAAAATTATTATTGGATGGATGCTTATGCTTATGGACGTTATCCACGTGCTGCTATTCAATATTTAAAATCATTAGGATGTGCTCCTGTCTTCGAAGAAGGGGATGAAGCATTAATGAAAAAAGCAGCTTCACTTATTGATTTCATGGGTGTGAACTATTATCAAACATGTGTTGTTGAATATAATGATATTAATGGTGTTGGTAGTGATCATACAATGAATAACACTGGTAAAAAAGGTACCGCTAAAGTTCAAGGTGTACCGGGTCTTTATAAAAAACCACAAAATGAGTTTTTACCAACAACAGATTGGGATTGGACAATTGATCCAATGGGAATTAGAATGTGTTGTCGTGAAATTACTTCGCGTTATGATTTACCAATTGTTATTTCCGAAAATGGTTTAGGTGCATTTGATAAATTAGAAGATGGACAAATTCATGATCCATATCGTATTGATTATTTAAAACGTCATATCGAAGAACTTAAAAAAGCATGTGATGATGGTTGTCGTGTTCTTGCTTATTGTACATGGTCTTATACTGATTTATTAAGCTGGCTAAACGGATATCAAAAACGTTATGGTTTTGTTTATATTGATCGTGAAGAAGATGAAAATTCAGGTACTTTAAATAGATACAAAAAAGATTCATATTATTGGTATAAAAAAGTAATTGAAACAAATGGAGAAGAATTATAGGAAACAATGTTTCCTATTTTCTTTAGGGGGTTAAGATGTATAACTTTGCAAGTGATTATTTAGAAGGAGCTCATCCACAAGTGATGGAAGCTTTAAATAAGACAAATTTTATTCAAACAGTAGGATATGGGGAAGATCAATATTGTCAAAAAGCTAAAGATAAAATAAAAGCAATATTAGAAAATGAAAATGTAGATATTCATTTTTTAGTAGGTGGTACACAGACAAATATGATTATGATTTCTTCAGCATTAAAAGATTATCAAGCTGTTATTGCTGTTGATAGTGGACATATCAATGTTCATGAAACAGGAGCTGTTGAATTTACCGGGCATAAGATTTTAACAAAGCCACATCAAGATGGAAAGATGATTCCTGAAATGATTGATGAAATCATGCGTGAACATCCTGATGAACATATGGTGCAACCTAAAATGGTATATATTTCACAAACAACAGAATATGGTACGTACTATACTTTAGAAGAATTAAAAGCCATTTATGAATGCTGTCAAAAAAATAATTTATATTTATTTATAGATGGAGCAAGACTTGGAAGTGCACTTGTCTTGAAAGATGCACCAACTTTACAAGAGATGGCACTTTATAGTGATGTTTTCTATATTGGTGGTACAAAAATGGGAGCCTTATTTGGTGAATGTTTAGTTATTATTAATGATGAATTAAAAACCGATTTTAGATATCATATTAAACAAAAAGGTGCCATGCTTGCTAAAGGAAGATTATTAGGAGTTCAATTTAATGCTTTATTTGAAAATGATTTATATCTAGAAATAGGAAAACATGAAAATGAATGTGCTGATATATTAAGAAAAGGATTCAAAGATAAAGGCTATAAGATGTATATTGAAAGTCCTTCTAATCAAATATTTCCAATCGTTGATCAACAAACGTTGGAAAAAATAAATAAAAACTATATAACAACGTATATGTTTAAAATAGATGACCAACATACATGTATACGTCTAGTTACATCATGGGCAACGTCCAAAGAAATATGTGAACAATTTATAGAAGAATTATAATTGATACATACTATTTTATTGTAAATAAATAGATAACGTAGTAGAATATGACTAGGATTTATTATCCTAAATTTCGAGAAATGGAGATAATAAAAATGAATAAAACTGAATTAGTAGAAGCTATTGCTTCAAGCACTGAATTAACAAAAACTGATGTAGATAAAGTAGTAACTGCTTTAGTTGAAGTTGTTACTGATGCTTTAGCTAAAGGAGATAAAGTTTCTTTAAAAGGTTTTGGTAATTTTGAAGTTCGTACTCGTAGTGAAAGAACAGGTAGAAACCCAAGAACTGGTGAAACAATGACAATTGCTGCAAGTAAAGCACCTGCATTTAAAGCAAGTTCTGCATTAAAAAAAGCTGTTAATAAATAATAATAGAAAACCGATGAGTTTGTTACTCATCGGTTTTTGCATCTTCAATTGTAATATTTAATTTATAATGATCTTTAATTTCTGGAATAGCCTGTAGATATGTGGTTAAGGTTTGTTCAGCTTTTGTTTTAGACTTTTCTAAAATACCATTAGAAATAGCTTCTTTTTCATTTTTTTTCTTTTCTTTAGTCGCAAAAGATTTATAATCGTTAATACTTATCTGATTAAAAATATTTGATGATTCATCATATACTTCAATAGATTTTTCATCAATTTCATGACTTAAAATTTTTGCTGCAGGTAAAGTAATATTTAATTGCTCATTATCGATACTTATTTTAGCCTGTTTTAAATCAATCCCTGCTTTAATAGATCCATCATATGTAATAATAAAAGTTTTTTGTGTTAAAGGAATTTTCCAACCATTAAAAGATAATTTATTAGAAAATTTTCCTACCTTACTATAATCATATGAATAAAGTGCAAGCTCATTAATTTCAGTTAATTGATTTTTAATGGTTGTTGAAGTAATTTTATCATTGTTACTACCACTTGCATAATGAACACCTGCAAAAAAGATTGCAATAACTAAAACTATAATTGCTATAACACCACCAATAGCCTTTTTTGACTTTCCAAGAGTATCTAATATTTTCATGTCATCACCCACGAAGATTATATCATAATTTGTCGAAGTAAGATATTATAGGTATAAAAAAAGAATGATTTTAGAAATTATATCTAAAACCATTCTTTTTCTTATTTAACGATTTTACCGTAAACTTCTCTACCACAAGCTGCTGCATTACTTTCATCAGTATCAATATGCATAGCTGTTGCATATGAAGCGCTTACACGACAAACAACATCACCAAAGATCAAAGAACGTCCATCTGTATTAATTTCAACTTTAACGATTTCTTTATCTTTTACTCCAAATTTTTCAGCATCTTCAGGTGTTAAGTGAATATGTCTTTTTGCAGCAATCACGCCACAAGGAATTTCAACTTCTCCTGCAGGACCAACTAATTTACATCCAGCAGTTCCTTCGATATCTCCTGATTCTCTAATTAATGCTTGAACACCAATGCTTCTAGCGTCAGTTAAAGAAATTTCTACTTGAGTTTCTTTTCTTGTAGGTCCTAAAACAGACATATTTAATTCTCCTTTAGGTCCAATTACTTTTACTCTTTCAACACAAGCGAATTGACCAGGTTGAGATAAATCTTTTTTATTTGTTAATTGATGACCTTCACCAAATAAAGTTGCTAAATCTTTATCACTTAAGTGAATATGTCTAGCAGAAGTTTCGACAATAAACATATCTTCCATATTTTTCTCCTCTTTCCATATATTAATACTACATTTATTCTACTCTTTTTATCATTTAATGCCAATAAATTAAAAAAAAATAAAAAAATTTTTTCTCACTTTTGAAATAAATTTATTAATTTGCTAAAAAAAGATTATCAAATTATTGATAAAACATTAAAAAATGTATACAATATAGCTATTTTTTAGGAAAATCATAAAAAAAGTGATAATCTTTACACATATTACTAAATGTGCTATTCTAACTGTACAAAAAAAGGAGGAACCTTTATGAGCAAAGAAAATGTAGGTTTATATGATCAGTCATTTGAACATGATAACTGCGGAATAGGGGCCGTTGTTAATATCAAAGGATTAAAAACTTATAAAACAGTAGATGATGCTTTAAAAATCGTTGAACAATTAGAACATCGTGCTGGAAAGGATGCAGCAGGGGAAACTGGAGATGGTGTAGGAATCTTAACACAAATACCAGATGAATATTTTCAAAAGGTTATTAAAGATTTTACATTACCTCAAAAAGGACATTATGGAGTTGGAATGTTCTTTATGCCTCAAGATGAAAAAGTACGTTTACGTGTCAAAAAAATGTTTGAAACAGTTGTTAAAAAAGAAGGATTAGAATTTTTAGGTTGGCGTGCTGTACCAACTGTACCTAGTGTTTTAGGGAAAAAAGCATTAGATGCCATGCCATATATTGTCCAAGCATTTATTAAAAAACCACATGGTGTAGATTGTGGTTTAGATTTTGATAGAAAATTATATCAAGTGAGAAGAATTTTTGAACAAAGTCAATTTGAAGATACTTATGTATGTTCACTTTCAAGTCGTACAATTGTTTATAAAGGAATGTTCTTAGTACAACAACTTCGATTATTCTTTAAAGATTTACAAGATAAAAGTTATAAAAGTGCCATTGCTTTAGTTCATTCACGTTTCTCAACAAATACAATGCCATCATGGAAAAGAGCCCATCCTAATAGATTTATTGTTCACAATGGTGAAATCAATACAATTAAAGGAAATGCGAATAACATGCTCTGTCGAGAAGAAAACATGCAAACAGATGTTGTGGATACTTCAAAAGTATATCCAGTTGTTGATGTCAATGGTTCCGATTCAGCTATGTTAGATAATACATTGGAATTTTTAGTAATGTCAGGTATGGAACTTCCAAGAGCTGTCATGATGTGTATTCCAGAACCTTATGAAAATGATAAAAGCATGTCACAAGCAAAAAAAGATTTCTATGAATATAATGCTACACTTATGGAACCTTGGGATGGACCAGCTTCTATCTTATTTAGTGATGGAGACATCATGGGGGCTATCTTAGATAGAAATGGTTTAAGACCATCACGTTATTACATTACAAAAGATCATTATTTAGTATTATCTTCAGAAGTAGGATCATTAGATATTCCAGCTAAAGATATTGTTTTAAAAGAAAGACTAAGACCTGGAAAAATGTTATTAGTTGATACTGTTAAAGGTGAACTTATTGAAGATGATGTTTTAAAGGAAACGTATGCAACAAAACAACCTTATGGAGAATGGTTGGAAAGCAATTTAATTAATTTAAAAGATATGAGAATTCCTAGTATTAGAGTAGAAAGATACGAAGGAGAAGAATTAACTAAATTACAAAAGATTCATGGTTATAGTTACGAAGATACAAACTATATTAAAAACTTAGCTTTAACTGGTAATGAAAATATTGTAGCAATGGGAAATGATACACCAATTGCAGCTTTATCAACAAAACATCCACCATTATTTAATTACTTTAAACAATTGTTTGCACAAGTAACCAATCCACCAATCGATGCTATTCGTGAAGAAATCATTACTTCAACAAGTATTTGTATTGGTCGAGATGGAAATATGTTGGAAGATAAACCAGAAAACTGTCATTTATTAAAAATCAATCACCCTATTTTAAGTAATACAGATATTTTAAAAATCAAAAACTTGAAAAAAGAAGGCTTTAAAGTAGGTGAAGTTAATATTACATATATTAAAAATACTTCATTAGAAAAAGCAATTGATCGTGTTTTTGTAGAAGTAGATAAACGTTATCATGAAGGATGTAATATTGTTATTTTATCAGATAGGGCAGTAGATGATAACCATTTACCAATTCCTTCGTTATTAGCTGTTGGAGCTGTTAACTCTTATTTAGTAAGAACTAAAAAACGTAACAGTTTAGCTTTAATTCTTGAATCAGCTGAACCAAGAGAAGTACATCATTATGCGACATTGCTTGGATATGGTGTTTCAGCTATCAATGGTTATTTAGCACAAGATACAATCTTTGATTTAATTGATCAAGGTTTATTAGATAAAGATTATTATGCAGCCGTTGATGATTATAATAGTGGTATTTTACATGGTATTGTTAAAATTGCTTCTAAAATGGGAATTAGTACAATTCAATCTTATCGTGGATCACAAAACTTTGAAGCAATCGGTTTATCAAGTGATTTAGTGAATAAATATTTTTCTAAAACAGTAAGTCGTATTGAAGGAAAAACAATTAAAGATATTGAAAAAGATGTCGAATATAGACATGATCAAGTATATGATCCACTTGGATTAGATGTAGACATCTCATTAAACAGTGCCGGCGATCATAAAGAAAGATCAGGAAAAGAAGAACATTTATATAATCCAGCAACGATTCATAAATTACAACAAGCAACACGTTTAGGTGATTATCAATTATTTAAAGAATATTCAAAAATGATTGATGAAGAAGGAGCACATTTAAACTTAAGAGGTTTAATGCAATTTAAAAAGACAAAATCAATTCCAATTGAAGAAGTTGAACCTGTGGAATCAATTGTTAGAAGATTTAAAACAGGTGCGATGTCTTATGGATCAATTTCAAAAGAAGCACATGAAACAATGGCGATTGCAATGAATAGATTACATGGTAAGTCAAACAGTGGTGAAGGTGGAGAAGATCCAGAAAGATTTGAAACACTTCCTAATGGTGATAGTAAATGTTCAGCTATTAAACAAGTTGCCTCAGGACGTTTTGGAGTAACAAGTGAATACTTATGTAGTGCCAATGAAATTCAAATTAAAATGGCACAAGGAGCAAAACCAGGTGAAGGTGGACACTTACCAGGTGGAAAAGTTTATCCATGGGTAGCTAAAACAAGACATTCAACACCAGGTGTAAGTTTAATTTCACCACCACCACATCATGATATCTACTCGATTGAAGATTTAGCGCAATTAATCTATGATTTAAAAAATGCGAATAAAGAAGCACGTATTTCAGTTAAACTTGTATCAGAAGCTGGTGTTGGAACAGTTGCTGCCGGTGTTGCTAAAGCAGGTGCTGGTGTTATCCTTATTTCAGGATATGATGGAGGGACAGGGGCTGCTCCTAAAAACTCAGTTTATAATGCAGGTCTTCCATGGGAATTAGGTTTAGCAGAAGCTCATCAAACATTGATCATGAATGATTTAAGAAGCCGTGTTGTTATTGAAACAGATGGTAAACTCATGACAGGTAGAGATCTCGCAATTGCTACTTTACTTGGAGCAGAAGAATTTGGTTTTGCGACAGCACCACTTGTAACAATGGGCTGCGTTATGATGAGAGTATGTAACTTAGATACATGTCCAGTAGGGGTTGCTACACAAAATCCTATTTTAAGAAAACGTTTTAAAGGCAAACCTGAATATGTTGAAAACTTTATGCGTTTCATTGCTCAAGAATTAAGAGAATATATGGCTCAGCTTGGATTCAAAACAGTTGATGAAATGGTTGGTCGTAGTGATTTATTAGAACCTAAGGATGATGTTGAAAATATTGATTTATCAAAAATCTTAAATAATCCATTTACATCTAGTAAACATAGTCGTCATGAAAAAAATAATGAATATGATTTCAAATTAAATGAAGTCAAAGATACAACAGTTCTTTATAAACAATTTAAAGAAGCTTTAGATAAACATCAAGGTAAAGAAATTGATGTCCATGTTACAAATATCGATCGTTCATTTGGAACACTCTTTGGATCAGAAATTACGAAGAAATATGGAACATCATTAGAAGAAGATACTTTCAAAGTTAACTGCTATGGAGCAGGTGGTCAATCATTTGGTGCTTTCATTCCTCAAGGTTTAACATTACATCTTTATGGAGATAGTAATGACTACTTTGGAAAAGGCTTATCAGGTGGTAAATTAATTGTGGTACCACCAAAAGATTCAACAATTAAACCAGAAGATAATATTATCATTGGTAACGTTGCTTTATATGGAGCAACATCTGGTGAAGTTTATATCAATGGAGTTGCTGGTGAAAGATTTGCCGTACGTAACTCAGGAGCACATGCCGTTGTTGAAGGTATTGGAGATCATGGTCTTGAATATATGACAGGTGGTATGGTTGTTGTTTTAGGAAAAACAGGGCGTAACTTTGCTGCTGGTATGTCTGGAGGTATTGCTTATGTCTATGATCCAGATAATACATTCTATGAACATGTCAATAAAGAACTTGTAGAATATAAAAATGTGAAATCACGTTATGATGAAGATCAATTAAAAGAAATGATTCAAAAACATTATCAATATACAAATTCAAATGTTGCGAAAAAGATTTTAGATGACTTTGGAAATGAAGTTGCACACTTCAAAAAAGTTGTTCCTCATGATTATAAACGTATGATGTCACTTATTAGTTCATTTGAACAACAAGGACTTACAAATGAACAAGCAAAAGTAGAAGCATTCAATGCTTTTAAGAAAGGAATGTAGATTATGGGAAAGCCAACAGGATTTTTAGAAATAGAAAGACAAGTATCAACAGAAGTTGAACCATTAAAACGTATTAAGAACTTTAATGAATTTCATAAACCATTATCTCGTGATGAACAATCATGCCAAGGAGCTCGCTGCATGGATTGTGGAGTTCCTTTCTGTCAAAATGGAAAAATGATTCAAGGAATGGTATCAGGTTGTCCACTAAACAACTTGATACCTGAATGGAATGATTTAATTTTCCATAAAAATTATAAAGCCGCTTTAAAAAGACTTTTAAAAACAAATAATTTTCCAGAATTCACATCAAGAGTATGTCCTGCTTTATGTGAAGCAGCATGTACTTGTGGATTAAATGGAAATCCCGTTACCGTAAGAGAAAATGAAAATGCAATTATTGAAACAGCTTATGCTTCCAATTGGATGCAACCCCATCCACCTAAACATCGTATTGATAAAAAAATAGCAATTATTGGGTCAGGCCCTTCAGGACTTGCAGCAGCCGATCAATTAAATAAAAGAGGTTATCAAGTAACAGTCTTTGAAAGAGAAGATCGTTTAGGAGGGCTATTAATGTATGGTATTCCTAACATGAAACTTGAAAAACATATTATTGATCGTCGTATTGAATTAATGGAAGAAGAAGGTGTTGTTTTTAAGACAAATACCGGTATTGAAAATAAAAAACAAGTTCAACAATTATATAAAGAATTTGATCGTGTTATTCTTGCTTGTGGTAGTAAAAAGGCTAGAGATATTAAAGCACCAGGGAGAGATGCCAAAGGTATTTACTTTGCTGTTGATTATTTAACTGGAATTACTAAATCATTACTTAATAGTCAATTAGAAGATCAAACTTTTGTTGAAACAAAAGGTAAAAATGTACTTGTTATTGGTGGTGGAGATACTGGTAATGACTGTGTTGGTTCAGCTATTCGTTTAGGATGTAAATCAGTTATTCAATTAGAAATGATGCCAGAACCACCTCATGAACGTTTGGATTCAAATCCATGGCCTGAATGGCCACGTGTGAAAAAGACAGATTATGGACAAAATGAATCTATTGCTGTCTTTGGACATGATCCTCGTCTTTATCAAACAACTGTTAAAGAGTTTATTAAAGATGATAAAGGAAATGTAAAACAAGTCGTTATTGTCTCACTTGAATCAAAACAAGTAGAAGGTCGCATGCAAATGGTTCCTGTTAAAGGAAGCGAAAAAACATTAGATGTAGATATTGTTTTAATTGCTGCAGGATTTGTAGGCTGCGAAGATTATGTTGCTAAAGCTTTTGATGTAAAACTTACACCAAGAGGAAATGTGGCAGATGAAAATTACCAAACAAATCAAAAACAATTGTATGTTGCTGGTGATATGCGTAGAGGTCAATCTTTAGTTGTTTGGGCAATTAGAGAAGGACGTGAAGTGGCACGTGCAGTTGATGAAGATTTAATGGGGTATTCTAATTTATAGGATATCAAAATATACTCACAATCATTGATAGAAAACCTTGGGATATTCTCGAGGGCTAAAAGTTAGAGAATATTCTCTGGCTTTTTTTGTAAATATTATTTACAATGATTACTTTTATAAGCTGATTTTTGTAAATGTTGGTTTAAATGATAAGAGAATATTTTATAGATTTATAACCTTATGGTATAATGATAAAAAAGAAGATGGAGGTAGTATATGGCTTTACAAAAAGACTTTTTATGGGGTGGAGCGTTAGCTGCTCACCAATTTGAAGGAGGAGTATTAAATACTTCTAAAGGATATTCTGTAGCGGATGTTATGACAGCAGGAGCACATGGAGTACCTAGAGAAATCACTGATGGTGTGGTAGAAGGTAAATATTATCCTAATCATGTAGGAATTGATTTTTATGGACATTATAAAGAAGATATCGCTATGTTTGCGGATATGGGATTTAAATGTTTTAGAACATCAATTGCATGGACAAGAATTTTCCCATTAGGGGATGAAGAAGAACCTAATGAAGAAGGATTACAATTCTATGATGATGTTTTTGATGAATTATTAAAATATGGTATTGAACCTGTTATTACATTATCACATTTTGAAATGCCTTATCATTTAGCTAAAGAATACGGTGGATTTATGAACCGTAAAACAATTGATTTCTTTGTTAAATTTGCAGAAGTATGTTTCAAAAGATATAAAAACAAAGTTAAATATTGGATGACTTTCAATGAAATCAATAACCAAATGAACTTTAAAAACGATATCTTTGGTTGGACAAACAGTGGAGCTCATTTTGGAAACTATGATAATCCAGAAGAAGCAATGTATATCTGTGGACATCATACATTAGTAGCATCTGCTAAAGCAGTAAAAATTGGTAAAGAAATCAATCCTGATTTCAAAATTGGAAATATGATTTCTATGGTTCCAATTTATCCATTTAGTTGTCGTCCAGCTGATCAAGTATTAGCACAACAACAAATGCATAATCGTTTCTTTTTCTGCGATGTACAATGTCGTGGACATTATCCTGCTTATGCTTTAAAAATGTTTGAAAGAAAAGGATTCAATATTGATATCACTGAAGAAGATAAAAAAGCATTAGCTGAAGGTACTGTTGATTATATTGGCTTTAGTTATTATATGACAAATGTTGTAGATTCAACAGTCACAAAAGATGTTTCAAAATCAACAGATGGTTCAAGTGAACATTCAGTTAAAAACCCATATATTAAAGAATCAGATTGGGGATGGGCTATTGATCCAGAAGGATTAAGATATGCATTAAATATGTTCTATGAAAGATATGAAAAACCATTATTTATTGTAGAAAATGGTTTTGGTGCCATTGATGTTAAAGAAGAAGATGGTTCTTGTCATGATCCATATCGTATTGATTACTTAAGAGCTCATATCGAAGAAATGAAAAAAGCTGTTGAAGAAGATGGTGTTGATTTAATGGGATATACTCCATGGGGATGTATTGACTGTGTTTCATTTACAACAGGTGAAATGAAAAAACGTTACGGATTTATCTATGTAGATAGAGATAATGAAGGTAATGGTACACTTGAAAGAAGTAAAAAAGATTCTTATGATTGGTATAAGAAAGTTATTGCTTCTAATGGTGAAGAATTATAATATAGAGGAACTTCCAAACGGGAGTTCTTTTTTTACTAAAAGATAATAAAAATATAATGTATTTACTAAAGAACAATCGAACTTATTTGATATAAAATTTTATAAAATAGCCCATTAGAATTTATTTTAGTAAAAAAATAGTTATAAATAATAAATAATAGATTGACTTTTACTAAAATTATGCGATAATACTCTAATGGAAGCGGTAACAACAAGAGAAAGGGAAAATTTTATGAAAAACAAAAAAATAAGTAAAGTTGTTTTATCCGTATTGACATCAATGTCAATGCTTAGTTCGTATTCAGCAACGATCTTTGCTGAAACACCAAGTCAAGAAACAGGTGTTGCACATGAACATGATTTAATCGAATTAGAACGTAAAAGTGATTTAATTACAAATGGTGGGTTTGATAATAATGGTGGTTCATGGAAAAAAACAGGAACAGGTACATTTGGAGAAAGTGATGGAAATTATTATGGAAAGTTACCATCTAATTCTAATAATGCAGCTGTTTATCAAGTAGTAAGTTTTAAGAAAAATACAGATTATGTTGTTAAAGGAAAAGTAAAAATTTCTAATGCGAAAGGTCAAGTATTTTTAGCAGTAAAAAATGGTCAATTAAGTGCAGGATTAAAAGATAATAATGGAAAAACGATTGAAACGACGATTTCTTCATCAGAAGATAAAGCAGGTCAATATCAAGATATAGAATTTACTTTTAATTCAGGTGATAATACTTCTGGATCTATTGCTTTTATTAAATGGACAGAAGAAAATGGTAACCAAGATATTATTCAAGAAGAAGTGTGGATCGATGATGTATCCGTTAAAGAAGTAAGCAATGCTTCAGAAGATGATCAATATGAAATGGTTTGGGCTGATGATTTTAATAAAGGTCAATTAGATACTTCAAATTGGGATTATGAATTAGGTTCAATAAGAGGTGTTGAACAAGAACATTATGTAAATGATCCAGAAAATGTTTATGTAAAAGATGGACAATTAGTTTTACAAGTAACTAATAGAGATAAAGAAGATCAATATAAAAATCCTAGAGGTAATAGACAAGTTATTTATAATTCAGGAAGTATTAGAACTCATGGGAAAAGAGAATTTTTATATGGAAGAATTGAAATGAAAGCAAAACTTCCTAAGGGAAAAGGTGCTTTCCCTGCTTTTTGGACATTAGGTTCAGATTTTACGTTAGATGGTAGAATTAGCAGTGAACAAGGTGCTTCGTGGCCAGTTTGCGGTGAAATCGATATCATGGAAATGATTGGTGCAGAAAATGAAGACTTAAATGGAAAAAGCAATAAGAAAGTTTATCAAACTTTACATGCTGGTTCAGCTGCAGATGTAGATCATTCAAAATCTATTTCAACATATACATTACCAAAAGGCATCTTTAATGATGATTATCATATTTTTGGTCTTAATTGGTCTAAAAATAAAATGGAATTTTATGTTGATAATAAAATTGTAGGATCTATTGATTATAGCAATAATGAAGAATATAAAAGATGTTTTAACAGACCACAATATATTCAAATGAATCTAGCAACTGGTGGAAACTGGGCTGGAGATGCTGGAGATAATCTTGCAGGGCAAAAATATGAAATTGATTATGTTTATTATGGTCAAAATGCTCAACAAAAAGCAGATTCTAAGGAATACTATGAAAATGCAATCAAAATCAATGGTGAACATGATGTGACAATGACAGAAGGTGAAACACCTAATTTATTAGAAGGTGTGACTTCTGATCAGGATAGTATTTTAGATTATTCAATTGATAATGAATATTCATTTAAATCAAAAGGTGGACTTACTTCTGTTGATTTAGTTTGTTCAGGTAAAAATGATAAACAAAGATTAAAGAAATTAAAACCGGGTAAATATAACTTATACTATACAGCTAGAAGTAGTACTGATTCTACAAAACCATCAACAAGAAGAGCAGTTATACTTACTGTTTTACCTAATGGTAAACAAGATTTAATTGAATTAGATCGAGAACTTATTAAAAATGGTTCTTTTGAAAATGGAACAAATCCTTCATCTGGCTATGAAATAAATAGTCGTACATCATGGCAAGTCACAAATGCAAGATTTACAAAATGGCCAGGATGTTCATATGAAGGAAGCTGGTGTGGTTTTTTACCAGAAAATAATGGAAATGCTAATATTTATCAAACAGTTAATTTAAAGAAAAATACAAAATATAAACTAAAGGCAAAAGTGCAATTAACAGAAGTAGGACAAACAATGTTTGTCAACTTAAAAAAGAATGCACAATATCTTGTAAATAACAATGAAATTACAGTAAAATGTACAGAAGAAAATAAAGGACAATATCAAGATATTGAATTAGATATCGATACAGGAGACCAAGAAAGTATTTTTAATGGTAAAAATTCTACTGATTTAACAGTTTGTTTTATGAAATGGACTGAATCAACAAGTGATGCTACATATAAAGGAAAAGTATTTGTTGATAATGTTTCTTTAACAGAAGTGACAAATGAAGATGAAAATTATAATCTTGTATGGGCTGATGAATTTAATGAAAGTGAATTAGATAAAAAGAATTGGGGTTATGAATTAGGACATATTCGTGGTTTAGAACAACAACATTATACAAATAGTAAAGATAATGTTTATCTTGAAGATGGAAATTTAGTTATTAAAGCAACAAATAGAAAAACAGA
>JABLTO010113651.1_pt1 | contig 14902 bp, 15 predicted proteins | sample 7160091 | NCBI WGS metagenome assembly JABLTO01 (sample SAMN14651225, study PRJNA627086) | human gut metagenome | isolation source: feces | host: Homo sapiens
ACTATTTTTCTAGGTTTATTATTTTTGTTTGACTAAATAGCTGTTATTTTAATTAAAATAATTCACCGAATAACAATCAGTTATGATCAGAAAACCAAGAGACATATATGTAAAATAGAAGATATTCATAATATTAATATAATAAGATGAGATTAAAAAAGAAAATTAGGTTAGTGAAATACTATGGTGAAAAAATTGTATTAGTTAGTAAAATTATATTTATGACATTTACTAATATATTATTAAAGAATTTTAGATAATAATTTATAAACTGTTAGGTTCAATGCGATTGTATAATAGATAAATATTTAGAAATAAGTTATAATTTAAGGGATAACTAAGTAATTTAGTTATTACTTGATAATGGATAATAAAAAATAGAAATTAGACTTGATGAGGTAATTTTTATTGGTAATTCATTAAGTTATTATCAAGTTAATACTGGTGTTGATTTTGTCCTCTAGAATAGTGTTTTTAATGAAGAAATAGATAACCCGGCTTATAATTCTAGAGTTGTTAATAGGGGATTGAAAGGAGAAAAATATGGGCTTAATTAAAGCAATAAGTGGTTCTGTGGGAGGAACTTTAGCTGATCAATGGAAAGAGTTTTTTTATTGTGAAGCAATGGATAAAGATGTATTAGTTACAAAAGGAGTGAAAAGAACGTCTAGTCGTTCGTCTAATAGTAAAGGTGATGATAACATCATTTCTAGAGGCAGTGGAATTGCTGTATCTGATGGACAGTGCATGATTATTGTCCAGCAGGGGAAAATTGTTGAAATGTGTGCAGAACCTGGTGAATTTACTTTTGATAGTTCAACAGAACCAAGTATATTTACTGGTAATTTAGGTGATTCTGTGATGGAAACATTTGGAACTGTGATCAAAAGGGTTACTTATGGCGGAGACACAGGTAGAGACCAAAGAATTTATTATATTAATTTAAAAGAAATAATTGATAATAAATATGGTACGGCAAATCCAATTCCTTTTAGAGTAGTTGATGCTAATATTGGTTTAGATATTGATATTTCGATTCGCTGTCATGGAACTTATTCTTATAAAATCGTTGACCCTTTACTTTTTTACGTTAATGTCTGTGGTAATGTAAGAAGTGAATTTAAACGTGAAGAAATCGACAGTACTTTGAAAGGAGAACTGCTGACAGCATTACAGCCAGCTTTTGCAAGAATTTCTGATATTGGAATCCGTTACAGTAGACTGCCTGGGCATACAATTGAAATTGTAGATGCTTTAAATGAGATTTTAAGTGAAAAATGGCAACAGTTACGGGGAATTAAAATTGTTTCATTAGCAATTAATTCTGTTGTTGCTAATAAAGAAGATGAAGAGTTAATTAAAAAGGCACAACGAACGGCAATTTTAAAGAATCCTTCAATGGCTGCAGCAACTCTTGTTGAAGCCCAAAGCGAAGCTTTAAAAAAAGCAGCAGATAATGATGGCGGAGCAATGCTTGGGTTCATGGGAATGAATATGGTTCAAAATGTTGACAATCTAAATACCCAAAATTTATATGAAATGTCACAAAAACAGCAGGAAAAAGCTAAAGAAGAATGGATATGTTCATGCAAAACAAAAAATACTGGTAAATTTTGCATTGAATGCGGCAAACCTAAAATAGTTGGCTGGGTCTGTAAGTGTGGAAATATTAATAAAGGAAAATTTTGTAGTGAATGTGGAAAACCGAAACCATTAGATGAACCATTATATCGTTGTGATAAGTGTGGCTGGGAGCCCGAAGATCCTCGTCATCCCCCAAAATTTTGTCCTGAATGCGGTGATGTTTTTGATGATAATGATAAAAGATAGTGGAGCTAAGCTATGGAGACGATGATAGTATACCGATGCCCTAATTGTGGTGGAGAAATCAAATTTGATAGTGATAAACAAAAATTAGCTTGTCCATATTGTGATTCTGTCTTTGAGATTGCAACACTAAAAGAATATCAGAAACAATATCAAGAGATCAAAGAAGATGAAATGGCTTGGGATGAGATAGCGGACCATGATGTTTTTAGTGATGACAGTATAAGTGTCTATTCATGTGAAAACTGTGGTGGAGAAATCATTGGAAATAGTCAAACAGTTGCTACTACATGTCCATATTGTAATAGTCCTGTAATTATGAATAAAAATGTTAGTAATCAGTTAAAGCCTGATTATGTTATTCCTTTTAAATTAGATAAAGAAGATGCTAAAGCTAAATTACAAGAGTTTTTTAAAGGTAAACCTTTTTTACCTAAAACATTTAAAACAAACAGCACATTAGATGAGATAAAAGGAATTTATGTTCCTTTTTGGATCTATAATTGCACAGCAGATGTAAAACAACAATATCGAGCAACTAAAACAAGACATTATAGTGATAGTAGATATGATTATACAGAAACCAAATATTATTCATTGATTCGTGAAGGGAACATCGAATTTAATAATGTTCCAGTAGATGGTTCATCTAAGATTGATGATGAGTTTATGCAGTCGATTGAACCATTTGATTTTAATGAAGCAGTTGATTTTGATAGCGCATATTTAGCTGGTTATCTTGCTGATCGATATGATGAAAACAGTAAAGTTAGTGAAAGTAAAGCTAATAGTCGAATTAGAAATAGTACGAATACGATATTTAAAAATTGTATTAGTGGATATGATCATAAAATATTAGAAAATTCCAGTATTGAATTAAAAAATAAAAAGATAACCTATTATTTTTTACCAGTGTGGATCTTAAACTTATCTTGGGATGATAAGATCTATCCTTTAATGATGAATGGACAAACAGGTAAATTAATTGGTGATTTACCAGCGGATAAAAAAGAATTTTGGAAAGTAGTAGCAAGAAACACCATTATTATTACTTTGGTAATTTTTGTTATATATAATTTATAGTGGTAAAAATGAAAAAAATAAAAACGATTTTATTGATCCTATTAGTTATCTACTTACCAATTATTCCTGTACAAGCCCAAGAAAATTATGTTTATGATCCCAATAATTATTTTAATACTAATTGTTTAAATGTTTTAGAAACTCTAACTAATAGTTTTCATGATAAATATAATCTTAATATACCAATCATATATATTGATAATGATGATGAAGGATTTGATTTATCTAGTTATGCAAATCAATATTACTATGATCACTATGGTGACAGTGATGGTATTGTTATTGCTGTCAATCAATCTGGTGGTTTTTATGGAACCCAATATATTAATACTTATGGAAAAGCTAAAGAATATCTTGATCTAACAATGGATTTTAGCCCTTACTTTCATGTAAGTGGCAGATATAAAGAAACTTATTCAATTCAACAAATTTTACATTTAGTCCGACTAAATATTGAAGGTAGAGATAGTTGTAAAAGTGTTGTTGATATGGCGAATCTTTTGACGGATGAAGAAGTTACAGATCTGGTTTTAAAAATCAGTAATATAATTACAACTTATAGTCTAGATGTTGCAATCGTAACAACTTATTCAACAAATGATATCGGTTTAATTCAAAATTTTGCAGATGATTTTTATGATGAAAATGATTATGGACTTGGTTATACTTACGATGGTTTACTTTTAGTTTTAGATATGAGTGAACGTGAATGGTACATTACTACTCATGGAAAAGCCATCAAAATTTATACTGATTCAATAATAGAAGCTTTAGGAGATGCGATGCTGGCTGATCTTAAAGAAGAAAATTATTATAATGCTTTTAATATTTTCATAGAGCAGGTCGATGAATATGCTAAAAATTATCGTGAGCCTGTTTCAACTACTGTAACAACAGAAAATAATCAAAGTTCTCACCAAAAATATTATCTTATTGAAAACCTGTTGGCATCACTCCTTATTGGATTTGTGATTGCTTATATAATGGGTAGATTGAAATTACGGAAACTAAAAACAAAACAAAGGGTTTATGATGCAAATAATTATATCAAAGAAAATAGTTTTGTTTTAACTAAATCAAATGATCTATTCTTGTTTTCAAATGTTAAAAAACGTCGTAAAGAAGAGCCAAAACAAGATTATCATAGTTCTGGAGCTAAAACATCAAGTCATAAAACTACTAGCAAGGTCAGTAGCAGACCAAGTAGTAAAAGTAGTGGATCGACTACTCATCGTAGTTCATCAGGACGTACTCATGGTGGGGGCGGAGGAAAATTTTAAAGATTTGATTTATAAGAATATGATTTATATTATGATAAGGGTACCTAAAATGCTAGGTACCCTTAATATTTTTGAAGTATAAGTGATTTAAAGAGTTTGTTGTAACTATTTCATTAATTTATAAGTTGTAAAGATACAATGAATTAATAGTATTATTGCATTATAAAAAATAGTAGCTTATAATTATAAGTGGCTATAGGATGAAAAAATAGAAGGTGATAGACTGATGAAATTATATGGAATTTATTTTAGTCCCACTGGTGGGACTAAAAAAGTTTTAGATATGTTGATGAATGAATGGAAGATCGATGCAGAATTAATTGATTTAACACAACCGCAATTTAATCAAAAAAAAGTATTAGATCGTAACGATATTTGTATGATTGCGATTCCTTCATATGGGGGTCGGGTTCCTGAAATAGTAATAAAAAGATTAACAAATATTAAAGGAGATCATACTAGAGTAATTTTGATTGTTGTATATGGCAATCGAGATTATGATGATACTTTATTGGAATTAAAAAATACCGTAGAGGATAATGGTTTTAATCCGATTGCAGCAATTAGTGCGGTTGCTAGACATTCAATTATGAATCAGTTTGCCAGTGATAGACCAAATGCAATTGATCAAATGGAATTACAGGTTTTTAGTAGAGAAATAAAAAATTTGGTTGATACTAAGGAAAAATATGCAGAATTAAAAGTTCCTGGTAATTATCCGTACCGTAAATATGATGGTGTTCCTTTTAAACCAAAAGGGAATAGATTATGTAATAGTTGTGGAGTTTGTGCTAGATCATGTCCTTTACAGGCTATACCATTGGATAATCCTAAGCAGGTTGATAAAAGTAAATGTATTTCCTGTATGCGCTGTGTAAAGGTTTGTCCTAATCAAGCACGACAGGTTAATTTGACACTTTTAAAAGTGGCAGGTAAATTGATGGCAAAAAAGTGTTCTTTGAGAAAAGAAAATCAATTATTTTTTGAAATGGAGTAAAAAGATGAAAGTTGTAATTGCGATTGATTCATTTAAAGGGAGCTTGACTTCACTTGAAGCTGGCAGGGCAATTGAACAGGGAATCAAACGTGTATATCTGCAAAGTGAAGTTTTAGTAAAACCATTAGCTGATGGCGGTGAAGGTACAGTTGAAACTTTAGTTGAAGGAATGAATGGAAGAATTCGCAGATTAAATGCAATGGGACCTTTAGGTAATATGATTGAATGCTCATATGGAATAATTGATGCTAAAAATACAGCAGTTATAGAAATTGCTAAAATAGCTGGTTTAACTTTGATTACTAAAGAACAAAGAAATCCTTTAAATACTACTACATATGGAATTGGTCAAATAATCATTGATGCAATTAAGCAGGGCTGTCGTCATTTCATTATTGGAATTGGTGGCAGTGCAACTAATGATGGTGGAATTGGAATGTTGCAGGCCCTTGGGTTTGGAATGTTAGATAAAAGGGGTAATCAAGTTGAATTCGGTGCTAAGGGATTAAAGCAGCTTGAAAAAATCGATGATAGTGGTGTTTTACCAGTAATTAAAGAATGCAAATTTATGATTGCCTGTGATGTAACGAATCCTTTATGTGGACCTTTTGGGGCTAGTGCTGTATATGGTTTACAAAAGGGTGCTGATCAAGAAATGATCAAAGAGATGGATATTTGGTTAAATAACTATGCTGTATTATCGAAACAAAAATTCATTCAAGCTGATGCTTGTTATCCAGGCAGCGGCGCAGCAGGTGGTTTAGGTTTTGCTTTTTTAACTTATCTAAATGCTAAATTAGAATCGGGAATTGATTTGATTTTACGTGAAATTAAATTAGAAGAAGAAATTAAAGATGCTGATCTTGTAATTACTGGTGAAGGGCGACTGGATTATCAAACGGCAATGGGAAAAGCACCAGCTGGAGTCGCTAAATTAGCTAAAAAATATCAATTACCAGTTATTGCTTTTAGTGGAGCTGTAGCAAAAGGAGCTGAAAAATGCAATGATCTTGGAATTGATGCTTATTTTCCCATTTTAAGAGATGTGACAACTTTATCAGAGGCAATGGATCAGCAGACTGCTAGCGAAAATATGATCAATGCTGTTGAGCAGGTTTTTAGACTATGGCAAATATGTAAAAAAGCAGGTGATATAGAATATTAAATTATGAATCAGTAGATGAAAATATAAAAAAGTTAACGATTGAAAAAGTAATAATTTTTATTTGATGATAGTTGAAATTATAATAGCTTTTTTATTGATCTACTATTTCATACAAGATTCCTAGCTATTATGGTTATCAAAGATTGATTGCTAGGAAAATAGATATTAAAATTATCTAAGCGATTTTATTTTAGTTATAATATATTTAATTAGATTATTTTTATTAATAAAAAGTTGTGGGGGATGCACATGAAGTTTAAAGTTATTGACAAAGAAAATTGGAAAAGAAGTGAATATTTTGATCATTATTATTCAAATGTACCTTGTACATATACAATGACAGTTAAATTGGATATTACAAAAATAAGAGAATCTGAACAAAAATTATATCCAACGTTATTACACAGTATTACTAATATCGTTAATAGACATGAGGAGTTTAGAACATCATTTAATTCAAATAACCAATTAGGGGTTTTTGATTACATGTTTCCTCATTATACAATATTTCATAAAGAAACAGAAACTTTTTCAAATGTTTGGACTGAGTATACAGAAGACTACGATGTTTTCTATGAACTATACAAACGAGATATGCGGGCTTTTGGATCTGTAAATAAAAGAGAAGCTAAACCAGATCTGCCAGCTAATACTTTTAATATCTTTGCGATACCATGGATTACTTTTGAAGGTTTCAATTTTAATTTACAGAAAACGCAGGATTGTTTATTGCCGATTTTTACAATAGGGAAATATTATGAAGAAAATGATAGTTTGATATTACCTTTAGCTATTCAGGTACATCATGCTTTGTGTGATGGATTTCATCTCTGTCGTTTTGTAAATGAATTGCAATATTTAATAAATCGTTTATAAAATATTACTTGACATAAAGTTTGCTTTAACATGTAAAATAAAACCGAGGTGATTAACTATGAAATACCGTTTATTAGGAAAAACTGGGATAAAGGTTAGTGAAATAGCGTTAGGCTGTGAAGGTTTTATGAAAAAAAGTACTGCAGAAATCAAAGAATTCGTTGAAAAAGCGCATGAGGAAGGTATTAATTTTATTGATTTTTATTCTTCTAATCCTGATGTTCGCAGTGCTTTTGGTAAAGCAATCAAAGATAAACGCGACCAATTGGTAATTGAGGGCCATCTTTGTACTATTTGGAGAAATGATCAATACTTAAGGACGCGTAAAATTGATGAAGTAAAAGAAGGATTTAATGATCTTTTGACAAGACTTCAGACAGATTATATTGATATTGGGATGATTCATTATATTGATGCACAAAGTGATTTTGATGAAGTATTTAATGGTGAAATCATTAAGTATGCGTTAAGCTTAAAAAAGCAGGGAATAATAAAATATTTAGGAATTAGTTCCCATAATCCTAATATTGCAATCAAAGCTGTTAAAACAGGTTTGATCGATGTAATTTTATTTTCTATAAATCCTTGTTATGATATGTTACCGCCAAGTGAAGATGTTGATGATTTATGGAATGATGAAAATTATGAAAAACCATTGATAAATATCGATCCTGTTCGTCAAGAGCTATATGAATTATGTCAAAGTCAAGAAGTTGCTATTACTGTAATGAAAGCTTTTGGTGGTGGGGATCTGCTTGATGAAAAATTATCACCATTTAAGGTAAAGATGACACCATTGCAATGTATTCATTATGCTTTAACAAGACCTGGTGTTGTTTCTGTTATGGCTGGAAGTCATACGATTGCGCAAATGCAAGAAGCAGCTGCTTATAGTAAGGCATCTTTAAAAGAAAAGGATTTTGCTAATGTGCTTGCAAATGTTGAGAAGCATTCTTTTTTTGGTAATTGTGTTTATTGTGGTCACTGTGCTCCATGTATAAAGAAAATTTCGATAAGTGATGTTAATAAATTTACGGACTTATGCATAGCTCAGGGTGAAGTTGTTGAAACTGTAAAAGAGCATTATGCTTCACTAAAACATCATGCTAGTGAATGTATTGCTTGTGGTAATTGTATGAAAAATTGTCCATTTGCAGTTGATATTATTACAAAAATGAAAAAAGCAGTAGAAATATTTGGTTATTAGGAGAAGAAGATGATTGAGAAATTTGATGTTAAAATAACGCCATTTGATTTATTTAGAACGATTCACGTCTATTTACCAGATAGTTACTTTTATAGTGATGAAAGATATCCTGTTATGTACATGTTTGATGGACATAATTTATTTTATGATGAAGATGCGACTTATGGTAAGTCATGGGGCTTAAAGGAATTTATGGATCATTATGATAAGCCACTAATTATAGTTGGTATTGAATGTAATCATGAAGGTCATGAGCGTTTAAATGAATATTGTCCATATGATATTAAGAAAGGCTATTTTGGACCAATCAAGGGTCGTGGTAAACAATTAATGAAGTGGCTTATCGATGAATTAAAACCACTAATTGATCATAAATATCGTACTTATCCTTTTAGAGAATGCACTGGTGTTGCGGGTAGTTCAATGGGTGGTTTAATGGCTTTATATACTGTAATTAGACATAATCAGTATTTTTCTAAAGCTGCTTGTATTTCACCAGCAATATCTATATGCATGAATGAACTTAAGCAGGAATTAAAAGATAATCGAATTGATGAAGATACCAGGGTTTATTTTAGTTTTGGAACAAAAGAAATCAAAGATGTTGATAAGATGCTTAAAAATATTTCTTATTTTAATGATTATTTGCTTAGTTTGAATGCTGGCAGTTATATTAATGTAGTAGAAAATGGTGAGCACAATGAAAATTCATGGCAAAAAGAAAATGTTGTTTATTTAAATTATTTATGGAAATAAAGTTCAAATTAAATCTTTGAACTTTTTAATATTATAACAGTAATTATCATATATAGGAGATAGATCAATGATTTTATATTTTAGTGGAACAGGCAACAGCAGATATCTTAGTGAAGTACTTAATTCAGAAATTAAAGATGAAATTATTTCAATAAATGATTGTTTAAAAACAAAGAAAAAATATTCTTTTACTAGTAAAAAACCATATGTTATTATTTGTCCTACATATGCATGGCAAATACCTAGAATCGTTGAAAGCTTTATTAAAAAGACAAATTTTGAAGGAAATAAAAAAATATATTTTATTTTAACTTGTGGAGGTGGAATTGGTAATGCGAAAAGATATGTAAAAAGGCTTGTTCAAAAAAAGAATTTAGAATTTATGGGAATAAAAGCAGTAATAATGCCAGAAAATTTTATTACGATGTTCAAAGCGCCAGAACCAAGTGAAGGTAAAAAGATTATAACCAGGGCTATCGAGCCAACTTTACAACTTGGTAAAATAATTAAAAAAGAAATGAAATTTGAAAAAGATAAATATCATTTTGGTGATATTATAAGTAGTTCTCTTATAAATAAGTTATTTTATGCGATATTTGTAAAAGCTGATGGCTTTTATGTTAATAAAAATTGTACTGGCTGTGGTAACTGTAAAAAAATATGTCCTTTAAATAATATCGAAATAAGTGAAGAAAAACCTAAGTGGTCAAGTCATTGTACACAATGCATGGCCTGCATTGGATCATGTCCTATGCAAGCTATAGAGTATAAAAATAAAACACAAAATAAAGTTAGATATTATTTAAATGAACATTACGAGTGATAAAATGAAAGTAATAATAACACCAGCTAAAAGAATGAAAGATGATATCACTTATCTTGAAGCCAAAAGCAGTCCAGTATTTTTAAAAGATACAGAAATTTTATTGAAAGAGTTAAAAAAATTGTCAGTTTCAAAAGTTAAACAGCTATTAAAATGTAGTGATAAGATTGCATTTGAAGCATATACTAATTACCAAAAAATTGACTTAAAGAAAAATACGGTTCCCGCAATCTTATCATATGAAGGAATTCAGTATGATAATTTAGCTGCCCATATTTTTACTATTGAAGATTATGAGTTTTCCAACAAATATATCCGTATTCTTTCAGGTTTTTATGGTGTCTTAAGACCATTTGATGGGGTCATCCCATATCGTTTAGAATTAAATAATAAGTTATCTTTTGGTAAATATCGTAATCTTTATGAATTTTGGGGTAATAAGATGTATCTTGAATTAATTAAAGATGATAAAGAAATTCTTGATTTAGGCGCAAAACAATATACTAGAATATTAAGAAAATATTTAGATGATGATGTAAGATATGTAAAATGCTATTTTATGGAGAAAGTAAATGATGAATATAAAGAAATTGGTGTATATGTAAAACAAGCTCGAGGTGAAATGGTTCGTTATATCGTGAAAAATCGTATTACTACTTTTGATTCAATAAAGCATTTTAATGGTTTAGGATATCGTTTTTGTTTAGAAAAATCAGATTCTCAAAATTATATTTTTATCCGTGAAAAAAGAAAATTTACTTGACTTTAGCATGATATTTGGTAAAATAATGATTGCGGCAACAGCTAGGATATACGAATACTCGACGTATAGCTTGGGGTTAGCTAAGTTAAATTAATGGAGGAAATAAACGATGTTAACTAAAGAAGAAAAAACAGCAATTATGCAAAAATATGCTACTAAAGAAGGAGACACAGGTTCTCCAGAAGTACAAATCGCAGTATTAACTGCTGATATCAACAAATTAAATGGGCATTTTAAACAACATCCAAAAGATAAACATTCAAATAGAGGTTTATTAAAAAAAGTTGGACGTAGAAGAGATTTATTAAAATATTTAAAAAATAAAGATATCGAAAGATATTCTGCTTTATGTGAAAGCTTAGGATTAAGAAAATAATTTTAAGATGCTTTGAAGAGCATCTTTTTCTTTTGATAAAAAATAATCTAGGGAAAGTCCCTAGATTAATGTCTTTTTTTAAACCTTAAATATGCAGTTATATTACCGATAACGATCATAACAATACCAATAATAATATATATTAATAAATAACTGCTAATTGTAGATGTAACAAAATCATAGAAATATTGTGGTGATAAGCTTATTCTATCAACAAAATTACCAAAATAGATAAATGCGGGAAGAATCAGACATATTAATCCTGTACTTGATAGAGCATAAGCAAAATATCTTCTTCTAGTACGATAATGACTATGTAAATGATATAAAATAAAGCTGGTTATTAAAATCAACAAAATTAAAATAACTGCAATAAAATAGTAATATGTATTGTATGTATTAATAAGATTAATTATTAAATTTAAATAAGGAATTGTTAAATAGGTTTGATAATAACTAATCAAATTGCCTTTTAGTGTTGCAATAGCTGTTTCTTCTTCACTATTAATAATAATATTAGCTGATTGAAGATATTCATCAATATCTTCAGTTAGTTTTGTTTCAAATGTCGTAGTATCAATATCGGTATTTCCTGTTGAAAAAGCATTTTCAATATATTTTTTCATTATTTCATCTGCCGATTCTTCATCAACATAATTTTCAAACATTTCTAAAGGAAATCCGGTAGACTGTGTCTCTTGTTGAATTTGTTTATTTAAATTAATAATAGATTGTCGATAAAAATCAGCACTTTCCATTTTAGAAATTAAATAACTAGAATTCATGATCGTTACATTAGTAACCGTTAGAACAATAAAAATACTAATAAATATAGTCAATAATAAAGCTAATAAATATGATAAATGATTACGACTGCTTTTTCTACTCATCTTACTGTCCCTCCACTATAGTAGGTCCACTTATTTTATCAGCATAAACAAATAATCGCTGTGATTTATAACCAATTATTTCAAATGGATAACATGTATATAAAATTAATTGTTCTTGATCATTTTGTTCAAGATCATAATTGCTGCTATCATTAGCATCAGAAATTTTAGTATTAGTAATTTTATACTCAAAATCTCCATAGTGTGTAGAAATTTTAATTATGTCGCCAATTTTAATATCGCCTAAAGGTTCAAAATATGGAATTGAATGACCTGCAATCAAGATTGTTCGATTAAAACCAGGTAAAAAAGATCCCCCAAATAGCCCTACACCATTACGAAGCTGGTCTCTACCATCTCCATAATATAGATTTACTTTAATATTTACAGAATCAATGGTTAATTTTCCAAATAGATCACCATAAGTTGGCTGAACTATTTGAGATGCATTGATTGTATCTGAAGCTACTAATTTATTTGCATATAAATCTTTAGAATTTTCATCATTTAAAGTAGGTGCATAATCACTTGAAATTAAGCTATAGATAGACATTAATGGCTCAATTACAGGACTTATTAATAAATATAATGTTAAATAACAAAGAAGCGTAAAAGATAATGGCACTAAAATTAGTGCCATCACTTTACGTTGTTTATGATTTAATTTCATTATTTAGAAAACAAACGTTTCTTCTTAGCATAATATCCTGCACCTAATAAAATAACAACTAAACCTGATGCAATAACTACAGTTTGAGTTATATCATAACCAGTTTTTTTGATAACCTGAGTTGTAGTATAAATTAGTTTATCACCATCATAAAATAGAATTGTTCTATCAGCAGCATTTAATGTGACTGTTAAACCAATTGCACCTCCAGCTGCTTGAAGAAACTCTAAAATATCATATGCTTGTTTTCTTGTGATCGCATCGAAATTTGTAATATGATTAGCTTGTAAATAAGCTTTAGTAGCTTCAATATTGTTAATAATAATATTTTTTTGCTCAGTTGTTAAATCGAATCCATCTTGCATCATATAATTTTCTGCTGTATTAATATCAGCAGCTTGTAATTTAAGTGTAACGCCATCTACTTTTACTGTAGAATTTAAAGCAGTTAAAAGCTCTTTTTCGTTATCATTTAAATATCCTACTGCATGTGTAGGTGATATAGTTGAAATAGCAAGAAGACAAGCCACAAGTAGTGAACTGATGATTTTCTTCATATTTCCTTCTTCCTCCTTTTTGAGTTTGCGTATATACATATCTATAATATCCTTTTTTTTTTCAAATGACAAGTAATTTCACAAATTACTTTAAAATATTTTTGTTAATATATTTTAAATCGATTAATTCATTTAAAATTTGTTGAGCTAATAACTCACTGTATTTATCATTACCGTTTATATCATTAGCCCGGAGACTGGCAGGAATCTTATTATCAGAGATATTTTGTAGATCCTGTTCAGTAGCGGTTATTCCAGCATCTTTTAAACCATCATCTAACAAATAACTTTTAAAATCTAGATAATGTTCACCGAAAGCAGTTTTTAAAGATTCATTAGTTTCATTACGATCATCTTGAGTCAATGATACAACGATATATTTATCGGTATTAAAAGCACTGATGATTTGTTTTTGGTATTCAACTAAACTTCCTTTAACACTTTTTTCATAAGCACCACTATAAAGAACTAAAATACCATCAGGTTCGATATTATTATTAACTTGAATCAACGTTGGTGAATTAACAGTTACTTCTTCACCAGGTTGATCTCGAGTAAATAATAATGTGTTACCTTCATAACGATAGGTAATTTTACCAGTAATACCGTTTATTGTAACGCTATCGATTGAACCTTGACTTTTTAAAAGATCATTATTAGCTTTACCACCTTGATTCAAAAAGACGATTGGTGTAGGTGTAGTTGAAGCCGGTATCGTTAATTTATCAACATAGACAGGAGTAACTCCTAATTTTACTAACAAACCGGCAACACCTAATTCAAGAAAACCATTGATTCCAAAAATGAGAATAGGATCTAAAATGATATTAACTACAGCCCCAATTATTTGCAATATCATCGGAATCAACATATTTCCGGTAGCCTGAAACATTTTTTCAATAGTTATATGAATTATCGAGCCAAAAGTAAAGGTAATTACGATTCCGCCATATGTAATTGCATAATTCAATACAGTCAAATCATTAGTAAAAATTAAAAAGAATGGTTTCATCAAAAAAACACCGATAAAAACGAAAATCAAAGAATGGATCAAAGATAGAAAAATCCCATGATCACAAATATTATCTGCTCTTTTTTTATTGTTTGCACCTAAATTTTGGGCAATCAAAGCATTGATGGCAACGCCTAAACCAACAGAAAAAGCCAATGATAAGTTTTGTAAAGGAAATGCAAGAGATAATGCTGTTAAAGCCTTTTCTCCTAATTTAGCTACAAAAATACTGTCAATGATATTATACATTGATTGAATCAACATAGATATCATTGGTGGTATAGCCATTTTCATTAATAAAGGAAAGATTGGCTTATGAGCCATATTGTTATATTCCTGATTCATAAAGTCTCCTTTCATAAAAAAAGCTACAGCTGCTTGTTTATAAATCAGAAACAAGTAAAAGCTATAGCTTTATTAAAGCAAATTATTAATTTACAAGAAATAGGATACAAGAATAATCAATTACTGTCAACATAATTTAATATTATTTATAAAGCAACATAAAATAGCTAAAGCATATCTTTTATTTTATGATAAATAGGTTATAATTATAAATAACCATAATTATCTTGGTTAGAGTTGTGTGGGAGGAATAATGAAAAAAATAAAAGAAATAG
>JABLTO010138193.1_pt1 | contig 14900 bp, 23 predicted proteins | sample 7160091 | NCBI WGS metagenome assembly JABLTO01 (sample SAMN14651225, study PRJNA627086) | human gut metagenome | isolation source: feces | host: Homo sapiens
TTAGGAACAAAATAGCATAAATTTCGTAGTTAAGAGAAAACAGAAAAAAAGGAGCCAACCTAAATCTTCTTAGGTTGACACCATTGGCCTTTAAACAAAGGCTTTTTTTATATTTACTTTATCGAGCGCCTACATTGTACGCCTACTTTTATATTGACTTTAGCATATATAAATGCAATTATTTGCATGTGGGGTGATATTTATGGCAGTTGTAAAAGAGAAAGGAAAATTTTATATAAAGGGAAAGATTTATTTGGAAACTGGCGTAAAAGAGTATCACAGAGTTGCTAGAGGCTGCAAAAATAAAAAAGAAGCACAAGAATTTGAAAGACTTTTTCGAAAGCAGTACCAAGATATACAGGTATCTCTTGAAAAAAAGACTGTCCTGGAAGTTGCCGAAGAAATGTTTGTCGAAGAAGAACAAAATGGAGCAAAGGAGTCTACAATACGTACAAACCGATATAATTTAACAAAAATTCCAAAGGGAGATCAAAATAGAAAAATAAATTTAACCAATCATGAACATCTGCAAAAAATAATTCGTGATATGGAATCTTCAGGATTTTCAGAGAACTATGTATCTGCAGTATATTATTTGTTAAGAAAAATATTTAAATTTGCAATTTACAAAGGATACATTCAGATCAATCCGATGGATCGAGTTAAGATGCGAGTGAACAGCGAAAAAATAACGAAAGAGTTAAACTTTTGGGAGCCGGATCAGTTCGATTGTTTTGTTTCATTTTGCAAGGAGAAAAATGTTGCTATAGATCTGCTCACTTTTTATGTTTTTTCTTTCGGCATGGGAACCAGAAAAGGCGAAACTCTTGCATTGCAATGGAAAGATATTGATTTGATCAATCGAGCTGTTTCTGTTTGTAAGACTGTTACGAAAAGTGGAGGGCAGCAGTCTTGGAAACTTACCAGTCCAAAATCGAAGAATAGTACACGAAACTTAACGATGCCGGAATTTGTCTATGATTATGTAAGTGAGTTATATGATGAGGAAAAGAAAATGCATGGTTTTGCATCTGACGCTTTTCTGTTCGGATTTTATAGGCCGTGGCCTTTAGATAAACCGCGGCGCCATTTACAGAAATTAATCAAAGAATATAATCAAGACGCAAGTAATCCTCTTCCTATGCTTCGTATTCACGATTTCCGCCACAGTCATGCATCATATCTGATCAACAATATGAAGGATCAATATAACATCTACGACGTTGCTAAACGTTTAGGAGATACTGTTGACACTGTGCTTGATACTTACGCACACTGGTTCAAAGATGCGGATCGCAAAGTAGTCAACGCCATTGATCAACAAATCACTTCAGACGCCTCCGGATTCAGCAGCTCTTATCTTGACGAACTAAAACAATTAAAAGAACTCTTGGACCTGGGAGTACTAACTGATGATGAGTTTACTGCCAAGAAAAAACAGGTATTAGGTATTTAAAAACCACCGTATGGTGGTTTTTAATATAATATTTTTATAAGCATTTGCTTTACTGCGGCGTTGCCGTGAGCGTTTTTTTTACTGTTTGATTTCTGTTAATATCCAACTGCGCTTACGCCATATTCAGCCTGTTCTTTAGTGAAGCCTTCATATAACAACTGATCAATCAGTTCTTGTCTCGAAAAAGGCATAAGATCCAAATAACTTTGTGCAGCTATCTCTGCTTGTTCATTCCAATCAGCGTCACAATTCTTTACTGCATAAGATATTTCGTCATCGCTATATCCTTCGCTTTCTAATTGATCCGATAATCCCTGTTCTGAAAAAGGCATAAGATCAAGATAATTTTGAGCAGCTTCTAATGCGTTGCTTTCTCCTAATGTTGGAAAATGCGTAGAGCCTAAATCAGAACCGCCTTCTTTTGCTGAATCATCAGAATTGTTGTTATTCTGTAAATAAGATTCATTTTCAAGAACTTCCTCATCAATATGTTCATTTAAATACCAGCTAAAATAGTTATAGATAGAATCAATATTGAACCCAATTTCATTGAGATCCGATTCTAATGAGTCTTTATAAAGCTGAAGATGCAATTCTGAAGTAGGTTCGCAATTTTCATTTAGAGGTTCTTCATTAAGATAATCAATTCTACATCCATCATCACGGTATAGAATATATTTGAGAGAATCAGCGTCTTCGCTCACAGACAATTTGACGTCATTGTAGGCACCAGTATAGGAATCCTGCACGCGAAGTCCATTTGCCTGTCTATTTGCTCCATCTGCTGAGCATTTTTCAGAATAGTAAAATAAATAATCACCTGATGCTTCAACCCATGCGAGGCTATCATCACCGGAATCTACTAAATCCATGTTAATTTCATAATTATTTTCTAGAAGAATCCTTTCAACTTCACTTGGATCAAGAGTCTCTTCTTTTTCTGTGTTAGAGCTGCATCCAGAAGATCCAATAAGTAATAATCCAGAAATAAAAGCAATAAACAATTTTTTCATTTTCTTCTCCCTAATTTCGTTTATACTTTTCCCAACACTTTGCCTATACAACTGATAGATTCGCTAAAGGGAATAGGAGCGTACTTAGGATTGTGACTAACCAGCACATTATGCCCTAGTTCTTTAACAAAGGCTTCACCATCAATCATAAAGATTCCAATTTCCCCGACATTTACTGAAGGCTGCTTCTTGATCAGGAGTACATCCCTGTCTTTATAGGTCGGTTCCATGCTGTCGCCATTTACACCTACAGCAAAGTCAGCCTGCATGGTGATGTGGTTAGATTCAACCTCAATCATCTCTGGCGGGATGTCGTCAAATACATATTGGCCAGTTCCGGCAGAAACAATGCGGCCATAATACGGAAGCAACATTGGTGATTCAAGCTGAATGAATTCTGCCGCCTGCTCACTTTGTCGTTTAGATAATGTATCTAATAAAATATCTATCGCTTTCTTATCAAGTGAATCAAGAGAGCGATATTTTTGTATGTGATTTAATTCGTGTTCTGTCAAAGAAGATGAATTAGTGAAATACTGCTTTGGCATAATTTTTCCATAATATAGCGATTCACAATCTATTTTTAATCCATCACATATTTTTATTAGGCTTGTAATATTTGCTTTGTTTACCCCTCTTTTTAATACACCATCTAATGTGGTCCAAGGAAGATTAATCGCTTCGGTAAATTTTTTTAAGTTACCATATCTCTCCACGATTAATGCTTTTAAATCTTGTTCAATCATAATACACCTCTTTTCAATTCTAATTATATGTATTAAATCTTTTAAAATCAATAAACAATCACTAAAAATAAAGAAACGAAATATAATATTCAGTAATAAATCTCTAAAAATAGATAATATTTTATTGACTATCTCCTAAAATAGTGATATTGTGCAAGTGTAATCTCTAAAAAAGGAGAATTGAAGGGAGTGAATTTAAAATGTATCCAAATTTGGAAGCTGAAATGGCTAGAAAAAAAATGACTCGTGTAGAATTAGCAGAAATGCTAGGGATTACGCCAACCACTCTAGGTAACAAATTGAATGGCAAAACTACACTCTCATTGCCGGAGTGCTTGGCAATAAAAAAAATGCTTAAAATTTCTATACCAGTTGAAGAGCTTTTCAGAACGGAGTAGGAGGTGGAGAAAATGTTATCTGATAATGAACTAAAAAAGAAGGAAGAAGTAACAATTGCCGTTGGTGATTGGATTGTAAGGGAAATAAAAAATACTTCCAGCCTTGAAACTGAAAGTATTTTGTTGGAAATAATTAAAGCTTTCTTTAATTATTGTGCCGATTGACTGTTTTCGCCAATCACTAGTGAATCGTAAATAACGTTATAATAGTCAACAACATTCTTTGCAGCTTTTTTAGGGTCAGTTGAATTCTGTATTAAATGTTGTTCTAACGCTATTTTCGTAAGATCCAATGCAACGTGAGTAGCGGTATTTGGATTGTATTGAGCTGGCATAATAACACCTCCTTTCAGATTAATTATAGTACGAAAGGAATAGTAATACTTGTTCAATTATTCAAAACAGAGTAAGGAGATGAAGGCGCAAATTATTTATGCAATATTAGTTATCGTATTGATAATAAGTTTATGGAAATGCTGGACATTCAAATGTTTGTCAGTAGGATTGATGTATTTTGCATCAACGGAACATGGTTGGAATATTGACGAAGAAGAGGCACAAAAAATCCTTGAATATTCCATGAAAAGACATATCAAAGATTTTTTAAAGATTAAAAATTAAATTCTGCTAGAGATTAATGTGGAGATAACGGACGAAGCTAATGGTTATATTTTAGCACGGAAGTGAGTGAGTTAAAGGAGGTGAGTATATAGAACGCTTCGTAAATGGTAAAGAGTTTCAGCGTATGTTTAATGAGGCGAATCCGGATGTACAGATCAGCTATCAAAAAGCGCTGCGGTTGCTCAAAAAAATTAAACAGATGCACGATGATTGCCTGCTTCCGTATGATAATGTCATACCGATGACGTGGGTTGAAGAAGCTCTTGGGAAAAGTGCATATACCCGCAAAAAGAAAAAAAAGGTACTTTCCAGTCCACCAAACTAGCGAAAGTACCAAAACATCAATGGCTTAGATAAGCCATCAATAGTATACCACAAATTTGATCGATACGCCATGCGGCGCTATCTCTTTTATACACTACCTTCTTTATCAAACTTTACATATTTTTTCAACCTCATGATGAATAGCAAACCGGCGGCAATAATAAGTCAAATTTCGGGAGGTAGCGCCACACGGCGTATTTGATCATAAAAAATTAGGGTATTAAAAAATTCTGCTCGTATAAGTTTTGTGAGCATAGAAAGAAGGGAATGAAATGAAAAAAGAAGTAGCTAAAGCATATGCATATCTTGCTATGGTTAGATCAGACATTGATCAAGAAAATGCATTGCTAATAGCAAACGAATTCGACTTTTTAACAGAATCAGTTTCAGAAGGAGAAGCTTTGAAAGCTTTGCAAGACGCTTACCTGGAGGCGGATCGCTATGAATAAAACGTTTTTACGAGGTATGGCAGCCACTTCCGGCATGATGGCTCTTGCAGGATTAACGTGTGCAGCCATTACTGCTGGATCGTACTCATCTGATCTGCAGATTAAGGATCAGCAGATCAGTGATCTAGAAAGAGCGTTGGATGTAATGGAAGAAGCAAATACTTCTTTGAAAACCGACAACGAAACAAAGCAGATCATCATTGATGGATTGGAGTATGAGCTTGAACAAGCTAAATGAACTTCGCTTGGTGAATTTACAATCACCGCATACGGAATTGATTGTATCGGATGTAGCGGAACAACCGCTACAGGAACTACACCGCAGTGCAATAGAACGATAGCAGTTGATCCAGACGTGATACCGCTTGGAAGCGAAGTAATGATAGATGGTCAAATCTACATTGCAGAAGATACCGGCGGTGCGATAAAAGGCAATAAAATAGATCTCTTCGTTGGCACTGAAGCTGAATCAGTCAGTTATGGAGTTCAACAACATGAAGTGTTTGTTAGAAAAGGAGAATAGGAATGGATAAGAAAGAGCTAAGGATCATGCAAGAGCAGATGCTTGATGCCTTTGCTAGAGGATGGAGACGGCGGGCAGAGACACTTCGCCGGCAGATTGTAGCATATCTTAAAGATCTGAATGATGATCCGGTGGATCCATCAATCAGTAGAGTTGATTTTAAACATGAGGAAGAGGAGATGTAAAGAAAATGAGCGTAAAGATTAACCAGTTCGAACTAGAAAACGTAAAGCGAATAAAAGCGGTCAAAGTGGAGCTGTCAGAGAACGGTCTGACTGTTATTGGCGGTCGTAACGGCCAGGGAAAGACATCGATACTTGACAGTATTGCATGGGCATTAGGTGGAGATCGATATAAACCATCTGCACCAAAACGAGAAGGCAGCCTAACTCCGCCAAATCTGAGGGTCGTTTTGAATAATGGGCTTATCGTGGAGCGCAAAGGTAAAAACAGCACTCTGAAGGTAACAGATCCGGCAGGAAACAAATCCGGCCAGCAAGTCTTAAACAGCTTTATTGAGGAGTTGGCACTGAACTTGCCAAAATTCATGAACAGCACATCTGCTGAAAAAGCCAGGACGTTGCTGAATATCATCGGTGTCGGTGATCAGCTGTATGTATTGGAACAGCAGGAGAAGGAGACATACAATAATCGGCATGCGATCGGGCAGATCGCCGACCGCAAAAAAAAGTTTGCAGAAGAGCAACCATACTACCCGGAAGCACCAAGAGATTTGGTGTCGGCATCTGATTTGATAAAACAACAACAGGAGATCCTGGCACGTAATGGTGAGAATCAACGTAAACGTGAACAGCTTAATCAGATTACGATGAAAAAGCACCAAATATTCGATGAGATGCGGATGCTTGATGAACAGATTGAGAATCTGCAGAAGCGTAAATCTGTTCTAATGTCACAGTATGAGCAAACCGCACAAGATGAGCAGACGGCTACTAAGACAGTGCTAGAGCTCCATGACGAATCAACTGCAGAACTGGAAGAGAATATCCGGAAGATTGATGACATCAATCGCCGGGTACGAGCCAATATGGACAAGGATAAGGCGGAAGAGGATGCGCGTGAGTATGAGCGTCAGTATCAGGAGCTGACAGAGAAACTGGAAGGCATTCGCAAGCAGAAGACGGACCTCCTGAAGAATGCTGATTTGCCGCTGCCAGAGCTTTTTGTGGAAGATGGAGAAATCACATACAAGGGCCAGAAATGGGACAATATGTCCAGTTCCGAACAACTGCAGGTGGCAACGGCCATTGTGCGTAAGTTGAATCCCAACTGTGGATTCGTTCTACTGGACAAACTGGAACAGATGGATCGCGAAACGCTGGCGGAATTTGGCCACTGGCTTGAAGCAGAAGGGCTGCAGGCCATCGGAACACGGGTATCCACCGGAGATGAGTGCAGCATCATCATCGAGGACGGATATGTCAAAGGTGAGGAACACTTCCTTACTGGAGAAGCGACTGTCGCTCAGGATTGTGTTCAACCTGTCATGCAGAGCGCAACGCCAACATGGAAGGCAGGTAGATTCTAATGGGAAAGTATGAAATCTCTGGAGGAAAGATACCGCATGCCAGAAAAGTTCTTGTTTATGGTCCTGAAGGAGTTGGCAAGTCTACCTTCGCATCAAGGTTTCCGCAGCCATTGTTCATCGATACGGAAGGATCAACACGCAATTTGGATGTAATGCGAATGCCTGCTCCGACAAGTTGGCCAATGCTTTTAGATGAAGTTGCAACTGTTTCTCAAGAACGATCATGTCAGACATTGGTCATTGATACTGCAGATTGGGCAGAGAGAATGTGTGCAAGGGATTTGTGCATGACAAAAGGTTGGAATGGAATTGAAGATGCTGGATGGGGAAAAGGATATACCTATTTAGCAGAACGATTTGGGATTCTTCTTAATTTACTAGAAGATGTTATACGCGCAGGAATCAACGTTGTTGTTACCGCACATGCAAAGATAAACAAATTTGAACAACCAGATGAGATGGGGACATATGATCGCTGGGAGCTGAAGCTTGAAAAGAAAACAGCACCGATGCTAAAAGAATGGGCAGATATGATCCTGTTTGCAAATTACAAGACAATCGTTGTCAAAGATTCCAATGGGAAAACAAAAGGACAGGGAGGCCATCAACGTGTGATGTATACGACTCATACTGCTGCATGGGATGCTAAGAACAGAGATGATCTTCCAGATATGCTAAGCTTTGATTTTAATCAAATAGCTCATTTGTTTATCAATACTGCGATATTGCAGCAACCTACATCATCATTTAAACCAGATGATAAACCAATTAATCTTACGGATAACTTGAATAACCCTGAAATCGTAGAGATGCCACCGTTAGAAAAAAATAGTGAAAAGGCATCAATCAATTTCAATGATCCAATTTATCAAGGTTTACCACAGGCTCTTATAGATTTAATGAAAGTTAACATGGTCCCTGAAGAATATATTCGTAAGGCAGTTGCTTCTAAAGGATACTTCCCGGAAGACATGCCAATTAATCAATATCCAAAAGATTTTATCGATGGTGTATTGATCGGAGCTTGGGATCAAGTCGTGAAAAGCATCAATGATCTGATGCTTCCATTTTAAAGGAGGAGAACACAATGGATTATCAAAATAATTATGGCTATGGATACGGCCAACCAAATCAGCAGCCTCAGACAAGCAATGGAGGAGGTACCGCATTAGGATGGGACGATGAAGTCGCGGAAAAAACATTTATTTTGCTTCCAGAAGGAGAATATCCTTTCATGGTCGAAGGGTTTGACCGTGAACAATCTAACGGTTCGGACAAGATGCCTCCATGCAATGTAGCAAACGTACATATAGTGATCAATTATAATGGGGAGGATGTAAAAATTGATAAGAAACTTTTTTTACTGTCAACGAATGGTCAATTATTTGCGTTTTTTAAGTCAATTGGGGCACCTGTTCTACCAGATGGACGTATCAAGATGGATTGGACGAAGGTTATTGGAGCTACTGGAAGATTATTGATCTCCCATCGTAAATACAATGGCAATGATTACAATAATATCAAACAGTTTATTGATCCGGCAAAGAACAATGCAGCACCTCAATCTAATCCACAACAGGGAGGATATACTCCCGGAAAGTGGTGATGATGTATGGAGCTGCGTCCATATCAGCAGCAGGCGAAAGATGCAATTTTTGAACAATGGGATCAGGGCGTGATGCACACGCTTCTGGTCCTGCCTACTGGCTGTGGCAAGACAATCGTATTTGCCAAAGTGGCCGAAGATTGTGTAAGACATGGAGACCGCGTGTTGATCATGGCTCATCGCGGCGAACTGCTGCAGCAGGCGTCCGACAAAATTGCAAAGACTACTGGACTTGGTTGTGCAGTGGAAAAGGCAGAGGAGACATGCCTAGGCAGTTGGTTCCGTATCGTGGTCGGATCCGTACAGAGCCTGCAGAACGCAAAACGACTGAATAGATTCAGCCGGGATTATTTTGATACGATCATCATCGACGAGGCGCACCATTGCCTCTCTGACAGCTACCAGAGAGTCCTGGAACATTTCTCCGGGGCAAAAGTACTGGGTGTCACAGCGACCCCGGATCGTGGCGACATGCGCAATCTGGGAAACTACTTCGACACGCTGGCGTATGAATATACGCTGCCCAAGGCCATCAAGGAGGGATACCTGAGCCCAATCAAGGCGATGACCATCCCTCTGCAAATTGACTTTTCACATGTGGCCGTACAGGCCGGTGATTTCAAAGTAAGTGATATTGATACCGCTCTTGATCCTTATCTGCATCAGATTGCGCAAGAAATGAAAAAATACTGCATGGATAGAAAAACGGTTGTTTTTCTTCCTTTGGTTAAAACAAGTCAAAAATTTAGGGATATTCTCAATTCGGAAGGATTCCGCGCCGCCGAGTGTAACGGATCCACGCAAGCCCGTACAGAAATCTTGGATGACTTTGACCAGGGAAAATACAATGTCCTTTGCAACTCCATGCTTTTGACGGAAGGATGGGATTGTCCGTCCGTGGACTGTGTGATCGTGCTGCGCCCGACGAAAGTGAGAAGTTTGTATTGTCAAATGGTAGGAAGAGGTACAAGGTTGGCACCTGGAAAAACGGAGCTGCTTCTGCTGGATTTCCTGTGGCATACGGAACGGCATGAACTGTGTCATCCAGCTGCACTCATCTGCGACAACGAAGAAGTAGCAAAGAAGATGACAGAGAACCTTGAGAAAAATGTCGGCTGCCCGGTGGATATCGAAGAGGCTGAAGAGACTGCCAAACAGGATGTTGTTACTGCACGTGAGGAATCATTAGCGAAGGAGCTTGAGGCAATGAAGCAACGTAAGCGTAAGCTGGTGGACCCTCTACAGTTCGAGATGAGTATTCAGGCAGAGGATCTAACAAGCTATACGCCGGCATTTGGCTGGGAAATGGCGCCGGCCAGCGATAAGCAGGTCAAGGCGCTGGAAAAGTACGGCATCTTCCCAGATCAAATCGACAACGCAGGCAAGGCAACGCTGCTGTTGGATAGATTAAACAAACGCAGGGCCGAAGGACTGACAACACCGAAGCAGATCCGCTTTCTTGAAAAGAAGGGATTCCAGCATGTGGGGACATGGTCTTTTGACGCGGCTAGGAATATGATTGATCGCATCGCAGCCAATGGTTGGCGTATTCCTTCTGGAATCCGGCCAGCAGAATATGTTCCTGAAGGAGTGGCTAGATGAGTAATCTCACAGAGCTGTTGCAATATATCGATCCATCATCACTGAGTTATCAGGAGTGGGTCAATGTTGGCATGGCGCTGAAGCATGAAGGATATTCCGTTTATGACTGGGATAACTGGAGCGCCAGAGACGGTGCGAGATATCATGCTGGAGAATGTGTCAAGAAGTGGGAGTCTTTCAGGGAGGACACTTCTATACTGGTCACGGGCGGAACAATCTACCAGATGGCTGTGGAGCGAGGATATGCACCATCTGTAAAACAGACAGCAGTCGCCTTAGGATGGGATGATGAGATATCAGATGATTACATCGTCATAGACTCTGATCGTGTGGAAGCATTGCCAATCATGCAGCCTGACGATAATTGGAAGCCTGTCAATGAGCTGATCAGATATCTTGATACTTTGTATAACGACGAGGATATCGTTGGCTATGTAACAAAAAGTTGGGTGAACGATGCCGGGAAGCACGTACCAACGCAGGGTGCATATAAGAAGACCGCCGGTCAGCTGATTAGCGAGCTGCGTAATTGTAAGGGAGATATTGGCGCCGTAATGGGTGATTATGATTCAGAGGTAGGAGCGTGGATCCGATTCAATCCGTTGGATGGCAAGGGCTGCAAGAACAGCAATGTGGTTGAATATCGTTACGCGCTGGTAGAGTGCGATAACATGGACCTGGCGAAGCAGAATGCACTGATCCATGAACTGGAGCTGCCTGTGGCCTGCCTGGTGTACAGTGGAGCAAAGAGCGTTCATGCCATTGTTAAGGTGGATGCAGCGGACTACAAGGAGTATCGCAAACGTGTAGATTACCTTTACAAGATCTGCAAGAAGAATGGCCTAAGCATCGATGAGCAAAACAAGAACCCGAGCCGCCTCAGCCGTATGCCTGGCATAATTCGAGGGAATAACAAGCAGTTTCTAATCGATACGAACATTGGCAAGGAAAGCTGGAACGAATGGCAGGAGTGGATCGAATCAGTCAACGATGATCTTCCGGAACCGGAAGCGTTGGATAGCGTTTGGGACAATATGCCAGAACTTTCTCCACCACTTATTGATCATGTGTTGCGCCAGGGACATAAGATGCTTATTGCAGGGCCGTCAAAGGCAGGTAAGAGCTTCCTGCAGATAGAGATGTGTATCGCAATTGCAGAAGGCAGAAAGTGGTTGTCGTGGCAGTGCGCTCAGGGACGAGTGATGTATGTTAACTTGGAACTTGATCGTCCTTCCTGCCTGCATCGATTCAAGGATGTGTATACGGCTATGGGAATTCCTGTGAAGAATTTGCAGAATATCGATATCTGGAACCTGAGAGGAAATTCTATACCAATGGATAAGCTGGCACCGAAATTGATTAGGCGGGCAGCCAAGAAAGATTATATTGCAATCGTGATCGACCCGATTTACAAGGTCATCACAGGAGATGAGAACAGCGCTGATCAGATGGCTAACTTTTGTAATCAGTTCGACAAAGTGTGCAATGAATTAGGTTGTGCGGTCATTTACTGCCACCATCATAGTAAAGGCAGTCAGGGTAGCAAGAAGTCGATGGACCGTGCCAGCGGGTCAGGTGTGTTTGCACGCGACCCCGATGCGCTTCTTGATCTGATCGAACTTGAGCAGCCAGATACCCTACAGAAACAGGAGACAAGCAAAAAGGTATGCCACAGATGCTTAGAGTGGCTGGAGCACTACGGTTATGCTGACGAGGCATCAGACGATGACCGTTGCAGTGAAAAGGAGATGCTTGCCATTTGTCGCAGAACGCTCAGAAAAGACTGCTACGAGGTAATCATCCGCGAGGTAAATGAGATACGGGAGCATGCCAAGGAACGCACAGCATGGCGCTTAGAGGGCACTCTGAGAGAGTTTCCAAAGTTTTCCCCGGTCAATATGTGGTTTGAGTATCCAATTCATACGGTCGACAATGTAGGTGTGTTGAAGGACGTACAGCCGGAAGAAGAGAAGCCGGCATGGCAGCGAGCAATGGAAAAACGGAAGGATCCAATGCAGAAAAAAAAGGAAAGGCGATCAGCATTAGAATCTGCTTTTGATGCCTGTAACATTGATGGAAAAGTTACGATATCAGACATTTCAAATTACATGGGGGTTACAGAAAAAACAGCACGCTCAAGGCTAAAAGAGCATAACAAATTTGTTGTGGAAAACGGTGTTGTAACGAAAAAAGAGGAGGGAAAATAACGTAAAATTTCCCTTTCTTCCCTCACTCCAGGGAAGGGAAAAAAACGTAAATTTTCCCTATTTTCCCTAAAAATCAGGGAAGGAAAAAAACATGTTATTTTCCTTCCGGAAAAAAGGAGGGAAAAAAGTACTTCCCTAAAGGGAAGTAATAGTAAAAATTTCCCTGACGGTCACTGGGGAAAGTAGTCGTGCGTAAGCTCCCGCACGACGACTCCTTCCCCTGTCAGTGACTAAGGGCGAAAATGACATAGAGGTGAAAAGTTGAAATTTGATTTTTTTATGCCAATGATTCCGCCAACTGTTACTGCTCAGGAACATAAAGTCAAAGTGGTCAAGAGTAAACCAGTATTTTATGATCCGCCGGAATTGAAAGCGGCCAAGCAGAAGTTGATTGCAAATCTTGCTGGATATATTCCAGACAGTCCTATCGAAACCGGCTGCCGGCTGATCGTGAAATGGCTGTTCCCAATCACAGGTAATCATTACAATGGCGAGTACAAATATACTAAACCGGATACTGATAACCTTCAGAAGATGCTTAAGGATTGTATGACTGAATGTGGATTTTGGAGAGATGATGCATTGGTGGCAAGTGAAATAATTGAAAAATTTTGGGCAGAACATCCTGGGATATGGATCTGTATTGAGGAGTTATGAAGATGAGAAAAGAAAATAAACAAACGGATATCGCTGATAATCAAATTTGTATTGATGATTATCTTTACTCCGGAAGAAAAGGACATATCGATTTAGAGAATTCAGAGAGTGATTCAGAATCTGACAAAAAAGATTGATCATGAATTAGAATCAGGTGCCTTCTCTTCATGGCAACAACAGAAAGGAAGTGTAGTGGCCCCTCTTTACATCATCAAGCCATGCTTCGTGGCCGAAAGTGAGGTGAGTGTATCGAGTTGACGACACGCTCGATCCACGAAGAGAAGGTACTGATGCAAAACGAAGAAAGGAGATCAGGGATGAGAACAATAATGAAAAAATGGAACTACGAAACACATCAGTATGAAGAGTATAAGGTTCCTTCAGATTGGAATGTCAGCATGTATGAAACAGACATGGACAAAGTGGTAAATTGCGCTGAATGCGGAAAGCAGATCAAATACGGTGAAAGCTATACTTCGGTAAAGATTCACGATGAAGTAGGCTTTGGATACGCTGTTTGCTATGACTGCCATTGCAAAGGCTTGAAGGAGAAACTAGAGCATGAAGGAGAAATATGAAGCAGCACTAGGGGAAATCTCCGACGCCATCGAAGATTACTGTGCGAATGGAAATCAAAAGTATTACAAACGTCTGGATCAAGCTCAGGACACAATCATGCAGTTGATCGAAGAACATGAGGCGCTTAAGTTGAAGCATAAAAAATTGTTGTCCTTGTGGGGCAAAGATGTAACCGCTTGGCGCGATGAAGCATCTCAGCTGCTTCAAAATGCAGGTTATAAGGAAGCTTCAAAATATTTGGATGCTTATTGGGAGTTGTGAGGTGAAATAGTGATTAACGATAAAGATATTTGTGCTGGATCCGTTTTTGAAGGTTTAGTTGATCATAAAAAGATTGTTGTTGAAAAAGTAATCGACAATCATGATGGCATTAAATACGTTATGTTTCGAGATGAAAAAGGTAATAAACATCAAGTTTCATACGAGATGTTCAAAAGGTGCAATCTTAAAAAGGTGGTGAAAGAATGTGGCTCTTAGTCATTGCCAGCATGGTGCTGATCGTAATGATCGGCGCTGCATTCCGGCTTTATCATGAATGCAAAAAGGAACCTGATGACAAAGTTCCTCGAGAAGCTTTTACCAGGGAAGATGATTATTTCGACAAAGTGTTGAACGAACCGCATGGGAGTGATTAGAAGTGGATTGGAAGAAAGAGCAGATCAGGAAGCTAACGAAGCAGATGCAGTTGAATTACATCGAATCTGAACTCAAAAACTACTATTGGCACCTGGCTGAGTGGCAGCGTTATGGTGAGCAGATTCGCGATTTGGAAGAAAGGTACCAAGAGGAGCTAGATCATCCAAGTTGCAGCAGCAGCGTGATCCGGATGCCAGAAGGCAGCGGATCTGGAAGCCCTTGGCAGATTGAATGGAGCGGGAAGCTGCATGAGCTTCGCAAGAAGCAGAAAGTGGAAGAGATGTATCTTGATCGCGTTGATCAGTGGCTTACAGTCTGCTCTTCGTCCCAGGAAGCAATGATTCGGCAGTATGTGATGGTGCAGCAGTGCACGAACGCAGAGCTTGCTGCAGAGATTACGGGGTATACCGAAGAAAACATCTATAAGACTAGAAATAGAGTGTTGAATAAAATTTTAGATCAAAAAATCACATAATTTGTACAGTAACTGACACCTTTTCCGTGTTATCATGGTAGTGTCGAATTGGATGCAAA
>JABLTO010029543.1_pt1 | contig 14881 bp, 9 predicted proteins | sample 7160091 | NCBI WGS metagenome assembly JABLTO01 (sample SAMN14651225, study PRJNA627086) | human gut metagenome | isolation source: feces | host: Homo sapiens
CAGTACCAGCATCACAAAAAGAAAGATCACGGAAATCCCGATAAGGATCCATTTCACCGGCCCGGAAGCCTGCTTCTTTTTTTCATCCATTATGCGTCCCTCCCTCTGATACGTTTCGTATTTCTTGCCTGCACCAGATTCACGCCAAACAGGATCAGAAATGAAACTGCCAGTGTGACAAGTGCAATAGATGTTGCGCTTTCGTAATCAAACTCCTGAAGTTTTGACATGATGATCAGCGGCGTGATCTCTGTATAATAAGGTTTGTTTCCTGCGATAAAAACAACGCTTCCATATTCTCCCAGGCATCGTCCGAAAGCAAGTCCCGCCCCGGAAAGCATTGCCGGCAGAAGCTCGGGAAAAATTACTCTTCGGAAAATGGTGAATGGTTTTGCACCCATAACACGTGCCGCCTCCTCATAGGATCCGTCCAGTTTCTCCAGTACCGGCTGAATAGCACGGACTACAAACGGAATTCCCACGAATATCAGAGCCACCGTGATACCGATCCTGGTATACGCGATCTTAATTCCGAACCTTGCAAAAAAGCTTCCCACAATTCCTTTATCGGATGTCAGTGATGTCAGTGAAATACCGGCAACTGCTGTTGGCAGCGCAAAAGGCAGCTCGATCATTCCATCCATGATCCTTTTTCCCGGAAAATCATACCTCACCAGCGCCCACGCAAGGATCAGTCCCATAATGGCATTAACCACTGTCGCCGCAAATGCGGTAATAAAGCTTACATAAAATCCGGACAAAACTCTAGGTCTCGTGATCACCTGGATAAATTCTCCAAATCCCAGCCGCGCCGAATAAACTGCCAGAGATGCAAGGGGAATCAGAACCACGATACTCAGCATCGCCAAAGTCACTCCCATTGTCAGTCCAAAGCCTGGTATCACCCGTTTACTCTGTTGTTTCTTCATTTCTGTCTCCCCTCACTCTCACCTATTCCTCATAAATCTCATCAAACACTCCGCCATCTGCGAAATGCTTTTTCTGCACTTCATCCCAGCCGCCGAAATCTTTGATAGTTGTCAGCTTCACTTTCAGATTAAAAGTATCTGCATGTTTTTTCAAAATCTTCTGCTTTACCGGTCTGTAATAATTCTCAGCGATCAGCTCCTGTGCTTCATCGGAATACAGATATTTCAGATAAGCCTGCGCCGCAGCTTCGTTATCATGCTTTTTCACATTCTCATCTACAACTGCTACGGACGGCTGTGCCAGAATACTGATGCTCGGTGTTACGATCTCGTAATCATCCGGATTATCCCTCACAGAAAGAAATGCTTCGTTTTCCCAGGCGATCAGCACATCACCCTGACCGTTTTCCACAAAAGAAGTTGTTGCGCCTCTTGCTCCTGAATCCAGAACAAGGACATTCTGATAAAGCTTCTTTATAAAAGCTTTCATCTCTATTTCATTTCCATTGTATTTTGCATTGGCATAAGCCCATGCTGCCATGTAGTTCCAGCGGGCACCACCTGAAGTTTTCGGATTCGGTGTAATCACTCCCACGCCATTCTTTGTCAGATCATTCCAGTCATGGATGTTCTTTGGATTGCCTTTTCGCACCAGAAATACAATGGTTGAAGTATACGGAGCACTGTCATCCGGATATTCATTGATCCATCCACTGTCGATCATGCCGGCATTTTGGATCGCATCAATATCATATTCCAGGGCAAGTGTTGCCACGTCTGCCGGAAGTCCGTTTGCGATCTCAAGTGCCTGCTTGCCGGAACCGCCATGAGACTGGATCACATCAACTGTCTGGCCTGTTTTTTCCTTCCAGTATTCTGAAAAGATCTTATTATATGACTCATAAAATTCTCTTGTCGGGTCATATGACACATTAATGATCTCCACATGATTTTTATCTTTTGTATTATTACCTGATACTGCAATCGTTCCTGCAAGCACAACTGCTGCCAGTGCGATACAGACTCCTGCGATCCGTCTTCTTTTCATGATCTATGTACTCCTTTATTTGAATTGAATACATTAAACCATATTATTCCTATTATTTAAATAGGAATATCTGAAAACGTTTTCACCTTATTTATCAGATGCAATAATCGCTCCACATACTGTCTTCCACACTGCTGCAGCTGTTTCGGATTACCAGTCTGCCTTCCAGCTCCATCCTGATCACGCCGGAATGTTCGCCCTTCAGCCTGTCCAGCAGCAGATACAAAGCAAATTTTCCCATATCCTCTTTCGGTAAACTTACTGTTGTGAGCATCGGCTTTGTAAACTGTGCTTCCTGGATATCATCACTTGATATAATAGAAGGCATATAATACCGGTTCCGGAATTTATTTAAACACTTCAGCATTCCAATAGCCGAAATATCATTGGCACAGTAGATTCCTGTAGGCATATCATCAGACTGGAGAAATTTTTCCATAGCCTCATAACCTTCGGCCTCAGTTTGTTTCGTCTCGATCACATACTCCGGAATCACATACAGATCATGCCGTTTCAAAGTCTCCAGATATCCATTGTAGCGGTCTTCGCTGTGGCACTGTCCGACATACCCGATATTCTTATGTCCAAGAGATATAAGATATTCAACTGCTGCTGATGCAATCTTTTTTCCATCACATAGAACTTCATCCACCTCATAATTCGTAGAATTGCGGTTCACCGAGACTACACTTTTATATTTTTTATTCAGCTTTTTCAAAGCTTCCTTATTACATCTTCCGATAATAATCAGGCCGTCCCTCTTCCCCTCCACTTCACCATACATTTCGTCAATCAGGCGATCCAGATTCTCTCTGCGGCACTTACGATCATCGGAGAACACCGACATATACCACACTTTTGAAAGAATACAGTTCTTATCATGGATCTCACTTTCAATTACCCGCAGCAGCTCCGAAAAAAAAGGATCGGTCTGTGAGGAATCGGTTCTTGTCATCAGAATATTGATATACCATGTTTTCTCCTGCTTTGCAGAAACGCCCCGCTTCAGATTTCTGGCGGCCTCATTTGGCACGTAATTCATCTCAATAGCTGTTTTCCATATCTTATCCCGAAGCCCTGAAACGGAACACTTATAATTGGGATTATTCAGAACTCTGGACACCGTAGCAGGCGAAACCCCTGCTTTCTCTGCTATTTTCTTGATCGACATGTTCCATTCCTCCCCGAAAAAATTTTCCTGCTTGCTTTTTCCTTATTTCATAGTAAATAAATATGTTTTATATGATAATGAGTATCATATAAAATGTCAATGTTATTTTGTGAAAACGTTTCACTGTCCTTTATTCTGTTTACTATCTTGTCCAGATAATCTTATATATTGTTACTGTTACTTTACTTGCCTGAACTTTAACCGGGCATGTGAAAATACATTGAAATCATAGAACATATGCGTTATTATCATTCAAGTAGAAATTGCTTTTATGAATATTTAAGATAATGATATTGGTATTGAAGCTACTGCTAAATGTTTAAGATGCCATTCAGAATTGAATAAAAAACCGTTATTCCTGCTCATAAAACATTAGCAGATTATGGAAGTTTAAGAAATCTGAATTGGAGGAATGGCTTAAAAGCGGAAGAAGCTCAACAGATTAGAGGAGGAAGCTATGATTGAATTATTTCATGATATAGATTTTGAATATCTTGAATCAGATAATTCGTTGGTTATTTACAATGATTGTATTGAATCATTAAAAAAGATGGAAGCAGATTCAGTAGATTTGATTTTTGCTGATCCCCCATACAATCTCGGTAAAGATTTTGGCAATGACAGCGATTCCTGGAAGGATAGACAAAAATACTTGGAGTGGTGTTATACTTGGATTGATGAATGTTTTAGAGTATTAAAAGATAATGGAACTTTTTATCTGATGAATTCAACCCAAAATATTCCATATATTTCAATCTATCTGCAAGAACACTATAATATTGTGAATGATATTGTATGGGCATATGATAGTTCCGGTGTTCAATCAAAAAAGAAATTTGGTTCTTTATATGAACCTATTCTTATGGCTACCAAAACTGATAAAGCTAAATATACATTTAATTATCAAGATATCCTGATTGAAGCAAAGACCGGTGCCAAGAGAGGATTAATAGACTATCGTAAAAATCCACCTCAGCCATATAATACAAAAAAAGTGCCAGGTAATGTTTGGGAATTTCCTAGAGTGAGATTCAAGATGGATGAATATGAAAATCATCCTTCTCAAAAACCAGAAATGTTATTAAGAAGAATCATCCAGGCATCAAGTAATCCTAATGAAATTGTATTGGATCCATTTGGTGGCAGCTTCTCAACAGCAGGTGTAGCTGTCAAACTCGGAAGAAGAGCAATCAGTATGGATATAAATAAAGAGTATTTCAAAATAGGTATTCGTAGAACTGGAATTTCAAAGACTTATAAAGGAGAAATTCTGCAAAAGGACAAAAGCAGAAAGACAAACAATACCTCAAAGAAAAGCCATATTAAAAATAACAATATTCAATTATCACTTTTTGATATATAAAGCTTTAGCCTCGAACCACATATCGGAACGAGGCTAATTTTTTTCATTCAATATTATATTCAACTTTACATTGTGTGATTAATTCATCTATCATATTAGGCAGATATCCTTTAGATATATTTAATTCGAGCATTGCTTTGAGAGTAGGAATAGTAATGACTTCCTCAAAACAAGAAAGATATTGATTTAGCACATTGATATCTGAATACTTCTCAAAAGCCTCTTGCTTAATTCGTCTTAGAGCTTCTTCAGGAGTGATATCCTGCTTTATAACAAAGGTAATCGGATAATGAATCAATTTGTCTATGTCCAAGAAATACTTTTTGAAATCCAATACTTCCGTTACTTGAAAAATTCTTCCTAAAGGTTGCATTATATAATCGATACCACCATCATTAGCATTTGTCCTTCCAACTTTAAATACTGTTAAGGGTACTTCCTGGGCTATTCCATTTAATGTGTATTTTATCGTTTGATCAATGAAATGATACTTTATGATTACATAGGATACAATTTCAAAAATACGAGCATCCGAATTTGGATTCAGTGTTTCTGATATAAAGCTGACAGATTTCTGCGGATTAGTAAAAACAGTCAATTTCAAGTCATTTAAATCATTAAAGAAACATGAAAATCTTTTCATTTTCAGCTCAACATATTTATTAATTATCTCAATACACAGTGGAGCAATATTTACTATATCTGCAGGCGATATTTGGACTTCAAGCAGCTTTTCATTAATCCAATATCTTCTAGTATCTAAATTCCGTCTAATAGGAATCTCTGCAGTTTCTGACATAAAAAATTTTTTGAATTCATCATTACATCTATTATTCAAAGCATGATTTTGAAGCTTCTCACCAAATGGAAGTTCCCTTGTACGGGCAAGTGCGTCAGTAAACATCATACCTGGATATTCAGAGTATCTTTTTGATGAATTCAAATATCCATTCTTTATGTAATCTTCAACAAGAACATAAATGGCATATAGATTTGCAAATGATCCCCTTGCTTTTGAAGATTTATCTACTGATTGAGTTTTCTTATCAAGATACTGCAATAAATAAGCATATTGATATACTCTTGCTGCCTGCATTCTATCATTATTACAATGTATGGAAATAATATCCATGATAAAATCATTCATAACGTATGCCCCTTTAGTCTTTTATCAATTATACGATTCTGCTTTTGCAAAGAGCTCTGAAACATTGGTATTTAATCCTCTGGCAATTTTCTCAATGTTGGCCAGAGAAAGATTTCTTTTTCCTGCTTCTACAGATGCCAAATATGTTCTGTCCATCTCAATTGAAAGCGCAAATTTTTCTTGGCTAAGACCAAGATTTGTTCTCAGTTCTTTAATAGCAATACCTAGGTTTGTTTGCAAGTTCATAAAGATTTCACCTCAAAATAATGATATATTTATGTGACTTTTAAGGCAACGGATTATAAGCAACAACCAAATATTTCCAAATACATTGAAGCTATTCTCACCCTGCAAAAGCTGCAGGGGGCTGTTCGTTTGAACAGCCCCCTGGTCGGTATTCAGTATTTTATTTTTGAAATTCTTGGTTTGCAGATCCGGGAATCATTTTTTTACTGTTACTGTAACAACTTTCGTGATTCCGTTTCCTTTCACATAGATCTTACAGGTTCCGGCTTTCTTTGCTGTGATCTTTCCTGTGCTGGTTACTGTTGCGATCTTGCTGTTAGAGCTTCCTCCCGCCATAACATGCAAAGTCCACATTTTCCCTCTGATTTTATATAAATTGTACCAAAACAATACATTTTTTACCAGTACTTAAGTAGAATCAGACAAAAAAATCAGGCCGGATCACCCAATGGTAATCCGGTCTGATTTTTATTGATTATTTTACGGTTACTGTTACTACATAAGATTTCTTTCCTGCTTTTACAGTGATCTTTGCAGTTCCTTTTTTCTTACCTTTAATAACGCCCTTGCTGCTTACTGTTGCAACGGATTTATTGGATGTTTTGTAAGTGATCTTGTCCTGGCTTGTGATCGGGCTGAGGACTGGTTTCAGGGTCAGGGTCTTGCCTTTCTTCACAGTTACTTTTGATTTCAGGCCTGTGATCTTGGATGTCGCAACTTTGGAAGTCTGTACTTTAACTGTTACTGTTGCTTTCTTTCCACTCTTCAGTGTTACTGTGATCTTTGCAGTTCCTTTCTTTACAGCTTTGATCATTCCGTTCTTATCGACTGTTGCGATCTTCTTGTTGCTGGAAGTCCAGGATTTCACGGAGTCACCTTTCGCCATAGTTACTTTGACTGCTTTTGTGCTCTGTTTCTGCTGCAAAGTGATGGATGTTAAGTTCAGCTTGATGGTTGCTTTCACCTTACTTCCAACATATCTGTAATCTGGTTTCTTACAGATAGAACAGGTTCTCTTCTGTTTCTGTTTAGCAAATACAGTTGCATCAGAAATCTTCTTCCAGCTGCTGAACTTATGTCCTGTTTTTGCAATAGCTTCTGTTTTCTTTTCACCGCAGTTGCTGCAGGTGTAAGTCTTCACTCCGTCTGCAGTACAGGTTGCTTTCTTTGTAATCACACCACTGTTCCACTTGTGGCCAAGTGCCGGTGTAACTGTCACTCTTGTATCTCCGTGTTTACGGCAGGTCTCAACCTTCTTTCCTTCTTTTGTACAGGTTGCTTTTGTATCGGATGTTACGTCCCAGATACAGTCTGCATATACAACTGTTACAGAAGGATTTTCTTTATAAGCATGTACATGGATGTAATAAATCTTGCCTTCTTTCAAATTGCAGTTGCCTGGATTGTTGCAGCTGTCATCCGGATCTTCGCCGACAACCCCTTCTACTACATAACCGCCATCTACAGTAAACCGATAATTATCTGTTTTTTCAGGAACAAATTTCAGTGTTACCATATCACCGCGAACAGCTTTTACAGTTGTAGCTTTATCGCGTTTCAGTTCCGGAACATTACTCCAGGAATCTGCTTTCAGCGGGAAACTTACCTGATATTTTCCAAGGTTCGCATATGCTATGCCAGTTCCATCGTCCAGCCATTTCACAGTTCCCTGATAAATATATCTTCCGGAGGAATCTGCATTTCCATATGTAATAGTTTCTGTGCTTCCGTCTGTGTAGAGTGCTTTTACCTGAAGTCCTTTATAGGAAACAGCATTTACATCATTTGGAAGGCATTTTGCCTGTTCCGGTGCCTTCACCAGTTCCAGACCTTTTAATGTTTTCTTTACCTTCCTGATCTGGAAGCTTGCCTCGGGATTATTAACTTCACCCAATGCAGACACAAGATATTCTCTACCTGCTTCCAGCTGAACAGAATAATTGTTCTCACCTTCATAAGCCTTCTCTACAATGCAGGTTTCCCATTGATTATCGTACAGCTTTCCGTAAGTCCAGACATTTACATTATTATAATCATTATCTTCCTGTTTCAGAGATATTATGTACTGTCCTTCTGATGAAGGTGTAAAACGATAATATTGGCGATCGAAAGTGGTTATTTTATAATCATTTGCTTCTTTAAGTTCTTCCAGTGATGGAATTCCTTTTACAGTAATATTTTCTTTCTTTTCTTTCTCGTCATCAGATCCAAGATTCTTATATTTTACTGTTACTGTATAAGTCAGTTCTTTTTCAGTTCCTGTCTGCTTCGGAGTAATAACTTCTTTATCAATATCGTTTCTATACTCATCTTTCTGGTTCCACCAGTCTGTTATTGCTGTAGTTCCATTCTCGTAAGTTACTTTCACATTATAGTAATTTCTGATATCATCCATAACTGTAAGAGCAGAGGTATCTACGCCTTCTCTTGGCACGATCTCAATGTTCTTAATCGGAACAATATTTGTCTTATGGAAAGAAATGATAAAGGAACCTGTATCTTCGTTATAAGTTCTTGGCAGGTATGTATATTCTTTGCCTTTTTCAAGCTTCTTTATCAGGCAAAAGTTTCCATTTCCTGCACTGTCATCATCTTCTCCGATCTCATCTCCGTCACACATCAGCTCAACATAAGTGTCCAAATATGATCCATCCAGAGATTCGGACTCCATTGTGTAATATCCATCCTCTTCCGGAGTGAAAGTACAAGGAATAGCTTTGCCTGTGTAAGTGATGGCTTTTCTCAGTCCTTCAGTAAGTGCAATACTGCTTACTTCTTCCGGAGTTTCTGTTGCTGCTGTATTTACAACTCTGAGTTTACACTCTGCGCTGGTATAAATAACAGCAAGGCATGTTTCGCCTTTTTTCAGATTAATGCTGTAGCCTTCATCTTTGTATCCTTTTTCACCGTCTGAATAGAATACTCCAACTCCTCTGTTGTATCTTTCCTGCTCATTACTGCATTCAAATACATATTTTCCGTCTTCCGGAGCTGTGAATGAATAATATCTGTCGGAATATCCTGTATTCTCAAACTGTTTCCAGACATCTTTTTCCAGGGATGGAAGCTTGTCCATTTCCAGTTTCTTAGCGGTGATCGTATCGGATTTAACAGGAAGCTTGGACATTTCTACAGCAATGGCACTTCCTGTCTGGATACTTGCACTGAGATAAGGTGTAACTGTCCATTCACCTACTGTCAGAGGTTCATAATAAGAATGCTCCTTACCTTCACTGTCTTTTACCTGGTAGTGGAGATAATATCCGTTTACAAGATCGGAACCTTTTACAGTTCTGGATTTGTTTTCCCCGAATCCTACGGTTGTCTGCATGTTCTCTTCTTTAAAGTATTCCACACCTGCAATATAGTTTTTCTTTAATGCAGTTGTCTCCATTTCAGCCGGTCTTGTTACGGAAGAAACTGTTATTTTCAGTTCCGGACAATATTCATCTGCATCTACATAAAGATAATATTCTGTGTCTTTCTTAAAGTCTGCATATGCTCTGTAATTCTCCAGCACACAATCAGTCGGGCCTCTATCTTTAGCAGTGCGGAACTTGATCGTGGATATCGGAACATTCGTCTCAAGCTCATAACGTCCATCTGCAGGAGCTTTATATTTCAGGACAAGCTTATCCTGATTCTTGACTTCCGTTGTTCCTGTTGTAACTTCCTGTTTCACAGATTCATCAAGAGAAACAACTTTTACAGGGATGTCTTCTGCGTAAACACCGCCAAAGTTTACTCTGAATACATAGTCACCTGCCGGAAGATTTTCATAATCATCTACAGACTCATAATAACCGCTGGCATCTTTTGCTTTGAAAAGATCGTAAGACATCCATCTGCCATATTCATCATCGTTATTTTCCGCATCCAGTTCACGGGTAGTTCCATCATCATATGTAACTTCCGCTGTCAGATCATCAAGCCATGGTCTCTGTACTCTTTCTATGAAAGTCAGATCTGTCGGGCTGTAGGATTTTATTTTTACAGAACTAATCTCCGGTACTCTCTTAACAAGAACTGTTGCATCTTCGCTGGCATTTGCATCCTCTTCCCATATCTCCCAGGAAATTAAATATTTTCCTGCTTCCACTTTTCTGTAAGAATCATCCCAGTCTGGTGAATAATCCTCAAGATCTCCGTTTTCGTTAAGCTTCTTCCAGTTCAGATCTCTGTCTACTCCATCCTGTTCCTGAATTTTAAACTGATACCTGCCTGTTTTTTCTACTTCGAAAGCATACCAGGTTGGAGAACTCTTTCCAGATACAGCAACTTTAATATGATTTTCGCCTTCTGTAATTTTAGCATAACTGTTAAAATCCGGTTTCTGTACAGTAAATGGAATTTCAGCACTGGTTACCTTATCACAGATATATGTCAGTTTGTAGGAACCTTCCGGCAATTCGATTGCAACACCATCATCATCATACCATTCTGTAATCTCGCTTCCATTACTGTCTGTAACCTTTGGAGTGATCCGGTTTCCATAACGGTCATATGCACTTTGTCCAAGATATACTTTTACCTGCTCGCTCTGTCCGTTTTTATAATTAACGGTAAGGCTTCCTGGTTGTCTGTACATATTAACATTATCCAGACCTTTTATATAAGTCATAGATTCCTCAGAAAATGCAACAGAAGAAACTTCCTGCCGTTCTTCCACTGTAAGGTTCCACTGATTTACATAATCATCTTCGTCGTCTGACCAGATTTCTCCCTGTAATCCAATATAATATGCAGTCCCTTTTTCCAATGAAACCACGCATTTTGAATTACTAACATCATATTCTATATACTCTGGTCCTTCCTGGGTTTCTTTAAATATATTACAGGTCTCTACCGGAGAGATTACATATGTAGCTGTTTCAGGAGCTACAAACTTATACCAGCTGTATTTGATCGTATTACTTTTAACTGCGTTATCACTGCCAATATGAAGTTCCTGAAGCTCACCAGGCTCCACAGCTTTTACTTTATAGGTGCTTTCTGTAGCAACTGGCTCATCATTACATAAAATTACAATATTGTAGGTTCCCGCATTTAAAGTTGAACCTGCATTATATATATCAGCACCGTTTTCTGACTCAAATCTGTAGCTTATGCGGTTTCCGTAAGCATCATCTATAATGTAGTCATTTTTAAATGTTATCGTATCTGAAGGTTTTTCATTATCATACTGCAGAGTTACTTCCAATCCATACAGCTGTCCGTAATCTAATCCGGCGATAATTTCCGGATTTACGATATTCTCAGTATTCAGCTGTACAGAAGAAGGGGTTACAAGTTTTTTCATGTTTACTGAAAAATAACCTGTCTGACTGCCTTGCTGTCCTACACGGAAGTAGTAGGTTTTTCCTTTTTCTGCCTTAAAGATAAGCTTGAAATTACACCCTATGCCACCGTCATCATCTGAAAATGTATAGTCCCATTCGCTTCCCACAGCTTTGGTATCATATCCATATACAATAGGATCTCCATCATCAGAATCTTCCGAACTGAAACTATAGTTTCCATCCTCAGCCGCAGTAAATGAAAACCATTCCCACTGATCCGCTTCCTCAATATCCACATCATAGCTCTGATCCAATTCCAGTTCCTGTACAGTTTCCGGAATAATAGATGAAGTCTCCTCGTCCTCAAAATCCTCATCATCCCCGGCACTGAACGGAAGCTCTTCCTCTGCTTCAGCTTCTTCCGGTTCCACGGTTTCAACAGGCTCCTGTGTCAGTTCCTCCTCCGGCTGAGTAAGTTCCTGTGATTCCTCTGTGCTTTCCGTTTCTGTCTCTGCTTCTGCTGTTTCATCTGTGAGAGAAGCTTCATCTGCAAAAGATTCTTCTTCCACATTCTCCTCCGCTGGTTCTGCCGCAGCTTCCTCTGGCTGTGCCTCTGCCTCATCCAGCACAGGTTCTGATGAAAAATCCGCACCGCTTACTGCAAAAGCCGTTCCATCCACACTGGTAACTGTCAATGCAGCTGCCAACAGCAATGCCAGTCTTTTTCTTTTCATACATCTTCCTCCTTATAAGTTGTATTTTTAGTCTAATTATACTATTTAGCATTATATTCTGCCACATTAAATTCATAAAAAAAGCAAAAAAACCTCTCACAGTGCACGGCCGTGAAAGGTTTCCATTGCGATCCCTGTTCCCAGAAGGCACCAGAATACCGGTGCCGCCGCAAGGTTGGAATCATTCATTATTCCCATTAATAAAAATCCTGTAACACTTAAGAATATCCCCAGCTCCCAGAAGCTGACCTTATCTCTTGTACTCTTCCGAAATCTTTTCACAAAAGATATCACATACCGCAGCCAGAATATTATCAGACAGATAGCAGATATCACACCTGTCTGCAATGCTGACTGCAGATACATATTGTGGGCTCTGGTCGGAAGCTGCTGGTACATACTGAGACTCGTATTTGCTTTCATCACGTAATCCGTCTGCGGAAATTCTGCCGCGAACGTATCCGGACCGCTTCCCCATAACAGATGCTTCGCGATCAGCGGAATCGTTCTTCCCCAGATATATCCTCGACCGGAAAAAGCTCTCTCATATCCTTTCAGAACTGCTGCTGCATTTTGGATCTCATCAGATTTTCCATACTGGTTCAGGTAGAAATATTTTTCCCCATCTGGTTCCTTAAAGAAATTCCAAGTGATATCTCCCTGACTGACCATAATATAAGAAATCTGATCCTGACTGTAAGTGTCAAAAGCAAGATCTTCATAAACAGTATCTCTGAACCGGAAACACTGGCTGTCTGTGTCCCAGATTGCCGTGAGCTTGTCTTTTTTATTGGAAACAGCATTAAGCATCTGCCCTATTTCTGTTGTTTCCGGCATCAGTTCCAGGGTATTGCCTTTATATTTCACTGTGATTCCATTCTCACCCGGCTGGATTTCCTGCATATCGTAGGTATTCTTATGTAAACTATCTCTAATTCCATTTATGAGTCTGTGGCTGCCGGCCAGATCATAACCAACAAACAGAACAACAGCCAGAAGAACAGCGATTCCCGTATACGCCCATCTGTTTTTTCCGTCCTTACTGCCCGTACCTGTCTGCGTGCCTCTCTGTCTGCCACTCTGTGACTGCCGGAAATATACTGCCAATATCGCAAGAATACATCCAACTGCCAGTCCGGTTCTTGAACCGCTTCCATATAAACAAATACATAGAATAATGCTGAGGCTGCCGCCAAAAATCCTGCCGGCTTTACCGGCTGCTGTTATAGTCAGGATCACAATCACCGGCAAAGCCATCACCAGATACACACCTGCATAATTCGGCGTATAGGATGCCATATATACAGTGGAATTTCCGCTTCCGGAATACAGATAACTCATGGCATCCTTTGCTGCGGAATCCAGCCCTGCTGAAAGGATGCCTTTGCCGGCCGATGTATAAAAGAAATCTTTTCCTGCCATCTGTGTAAGACCGATAACTGCCGGAGCTACAGTTCCTGCTGCCAGTGCCCAAAGTATTTTTTTCACATCTTCTTCTGATTCTGTCACCTGAACACAGTAGAAAACTGTCACCAGATATCCCAGAAGTACCCATACAGATTCATACTGCTGCCACATTCCTTTCAACGATAATGCTTTGTCAGCAGACAAAATCGTGGAAAGAATTGTAAACCCCGCGTATACATATAATGGAATAAAATATTTCCAGTTTTTGATCCGGATCCCCCTGAGCAGACTTCGCTCTATGAGAACCAGCAGCATTGCTGCCACCAGGATCAGAAAAACGATGCTTTTCCAGTACATAAAGAAATCATACTGAAAACTTCCGTCCGGGAACCAGGAATATTTTCCCAGATCTACTTCTGTTTTCTGTCCCTTCGCCACCAGCGGCAAAAGGATCATTGTAAGAATCCCGGGCAGCAGATCCGCCCGGATTCTTTTTTCAGTTTTTTTCATAGTATTTTATGCCTTTGTCTTTTCTGTCTATTTTACTGTTACTTTGCAGGTCATTTTCTTTGATCCGCTCTGAACTGTGATGGTTGCTTTTCCTTTTCGAAGGCCTTTTACAACACCTTTGGATGTTACTGCTGCGATTTTTGTGTTGGAAGATTTGTAGGTGATCTTTTCATCTGTATTCTTCGGCGATGCTGTTGCCTTGATGGTGAAGGTTTTTCCTCTGGATAAAATCTTTGTCTTCGGAACGCCGGTAAGTTTCGTTGTTTTTATCAGAGCTACACTGCCCTGAAATTTGAGTCCGTTTTTCTTCGCATAAGTCTGTGCTGTAGAACCGTTTTTTCCTACTATGACAAGAGCTCTGTTTTTTTCATTTTCCCAATTATAGCCCATCGGCTTTCCATCCAATATTGTCTTTCCGTTGAGAAATATGATCTTTTTCATGGCCCGGCAGTCATTAAAAGCTTCTGTTCCAATCCGCTTCACACTGGTTGGTATCGTAACAGCTGAAAGCTTTCTGCAGGCATAAAATGCACTGGACCCTATTTCTGTAAGTTTACCTGGAAATGTCACCTTCGCAAGATTCGGGCAGAGTGAAAAAGCCTGTGATTCAATGTCTGTCAGACTTTCCGGAAATGTCATACTCGTCAGTCCGCTGCCACAAAAAGCATTTCTTCCAATTTTTTTAACTCCCTGTTTCAAAGTAACTTTTTTTAATTTTTTATCGCCCTCGAATAAGGATTCCGGTATCTCTTTCACACTCCCCATAACACTGACAAAAGCCAGATTATCACAGTAACTCAACGCATATTCATCGATCATTGTTACTGATTCCGGTATATTCAGACTTGTAAGCTTACATCTGTAAAAAGCATACGCACCTATACTTTTCAATCCAGAAGGAAGCTGTATACTGGTAATCGCTGTATCTGTAAATACGCTGTTTCCAATACTTTTCAGAGTTTTTGGAAGTGAAACACTTTTCAGATTTTGACATCTGTTAAAAGTATAGCTGCCAATTCCTGTGATTCCGGTGGTGAGGATGCCCAG
>JABLTO010245033.1_pt1 | contig 14853 bp, 14 predicted proteins | sample 7160091 | NCBI WGS metagenome assembly JABLTO01 (sample SAMN14651225, study PRJNA627086) | human gut metagenome | isolation source: feces | host: Homo sapiens
CGGTAATACTTGATGTATTACCGTGAAACTGCAACAAAGTCAGGGCACAAAATTTCCGCAAAGCACCGCCGCTTTAATTGTGCGGTGTTGCCTTAGAGCATTTCCAAGTTACAAATGCAAGAATACCGCAGATTACAGCAACTCCGATGCATACGGCTCTCGCAATATTGCTCAAATCCAAGAAGCCACTTCCTGAACCTGTAATAGCACAGGCGATTGCTAAAATGGTTATGAGAGCAAAAACAATACTAATCACTTTCAGAATGACACCTTTTTTCATGCAATCACGCTCCTTTATCAAATTTCGATTTATCATTCTACTGTGACTTCACTATACCATGAATACCCCCGAAACACAATCACCCATTGACACCACCGATATTCCGATAGATAATATAGGCAATAGAGAAACTTTACGCAAGAAGGGAAGTGCTTTAACGAATGAAACGCAGCTACGAGATGGACCTGTGCAGCGGTCCGCTGCTGAGCAAAATCCTGCTGTTTTCGCTGCCGCTGATTCTTTCGGGTGTGTTGCAGCTGCTGTTCAACGCGACCGACATTGTCGTAGTCGGCAAATTTGCGGGCAGCAATGCGATGGCGGCGGTCGGCTCGACCACCTCGCTGTTCAACCTGCTGGTCAACTCATTCATCGGTATTTCGGTCGGTGCGAACGTGCTTGTCGCGCGGCATTACGGCGAGCGGGATTACGACGGCGTACAGCAGACCATCCAGACGGCGCTGCTCACCGGCTTGATCGGCGGCACGATACTGATCGTGCTCGGCGTTGTGCTCGCACGTCCCATGCTGACGCTGATGGCTACGCCGGATGAGGTTATCGACCAGGCCGTGCTGTACATGCAGGTGTACTTCATCGGTATGCCAGCAACCATGATCTACAACTTCGGTGCCGCCGTGCTGCGTGCCGTGGGCGATACCCGGCGTCCGCTGTACTTCCTGATGGCGGCAGGTGTGATGAACGTCCTCGGCGACCTGCTGTTTGTGTGCATCCTCGGCATGGGTGTCGCCGGAACGGCTATCGCCACCGTGCTCAGCCAGTGCGTTTCGGCGGGTCTAACCGTGCTGTGCCTTGTCAAAACGGATGGTATGTGCCACCTCGACCTGCGCCGTCTGCACTTCCGCATGGATAAGTTCCTGAGAATCATGCAGGTCGGTCTGCCTGCCGGTATGCAGAGCGTTATCTTCAATATCTCGAACGTACTCATTCAGTCCTCGGTCAACAGCTTCGGCGCAGTAACGGTTGCGGGCAACACGGCAGCCGCCAACATTGAGGGGTTTGTGTACATTTCGATGAACGCGCTCTATCAGACCTCCATCAGCTTCACCAGCCAGAATCTCGGTGCAAAGAATTATCACCGCATCGACCAGACACTCGTGCGCTGCATGTGCATCGTCACACTGATCGGTCTGGTGCTCGGCAACGGCGCACATCTGCTCGGCAATCATCTGCTGCACATCTACTCGGATGATCTGGAGGTCATCTCGTTCGGTATGCAGCGCCTGTCGGTCATCAGCGTCACCTACTGCCTGTGCGGCATGATGGATGTGCTCGCGGGCACAATACGCGGTCTGGGCTATTCCATGCTGCCAATGATCGTCTCGCTGATTGGCGCATGTGTGTTCCGTATCATCTGGATTTTTACGGTCTTTCGTGTGCAGCATACGCTGTTCATCCTGTATGCGTCCTACCCGATCTCGTGGATACTGACCATCCTGGCGCACTTTGTGTGCTACCTGATCGTGCGGAAAAAGGTTTTCCGACCGCAGGAGATATGAGAGCGCGTTTTTCTCCGGAAAACGGTTGTAATTGACGGTAAAATATAGTATAATACTCGTGCAATGCGGGAATTTCCCGCGCAATAAGTAAATAAGCGAACAGTCGGTGCCGCTGTATGTTTTCGAACAGGACAGCGGGTAAAAGGGAAGCAGGTGCAAATCCTGCACGATCTCGTCACTGTAAGCGGGAAATGGACTGCCATTTACGTCACTGATATTGCGGTATCGGGAAGGCGGCAGTTCTAAGGCAACATCGCATGATGAAAGCTGCGGCGCTTTGCGGAAATTTTGTGTCCTGACTTCGTTGTGATTTCACGGTAATACATCAAATATTACCGCAAAACCACGCCTCGTCAGTACGCGAGAATTTACTCGCAAATCGCTCTTGTGCAATTATGCGGTATTGTCTTAAGAGCCGCAAGTCAGGAAACCTGCCGGTCTGTTGGTACGGGAAGCTGCTTCCGGGTCACGAGTTATTGATTGTACTGATACCGCATGATTTTTTGATTTAAGCAGTCCCTTTCATCATATATTGATGGGGGACTGTGTGTTTTCCGTACCCTTTTTCTTTCAAAGTGTGCGCTTTCGCTTTGCAGGCAAAATGAAGGAGGAAAACCATGAGCAAAATAAGCAAACTGAAGAAGCTCGGCATTATGCTGATCGTTTCCGGCATGCTGATGTCCATGCTGACCGCTTGCGGCGGCAGCAAGACCGCAGCTGCGGATGACACGAAGGACAATAACACCACTGCACAGACCGATGCGCAGGATCAGACCGATCCGGACGAAAACTATGAAACGGGTGACGCTTCCTTGGACGATCCGCTGAATCAGGATGAAATTGGCGATACCGAGCTGCTCGTAGTCAGCTTCGGCACCAGCTATAACGACAGCCGCCGTGAGACCATCGGCGCCATCGAGAAGGCGATGCAGAAGGCGTTCCCGGATTACGCGGTACGCCGCGGCTTCACCAGCCAGATCATCATCGACCATGTAAACAAGCGTGACGGCGAGAAGATCGACAACGTAACCGAGGCACTGGACCGCGCCGTAGACAACAAGGTAAAGACCCTGGTTGTTCAGCCGACTCATCTGATGAACGGTCTGGAGTACAACGACCTCAAGGATGAGCTGGCAGGCTATTCGGATTCCTTCGAGAAGATCGTGCTCGGTGAGCCGCTGCTGACCTCTGACGATGACTTCCAGAAGGTTATGAATGCCATCGTAGACGCAACCAAGGAGTATGATGACGGCGAGACCGCAATCTGCTTCATGGGTCACGGCACCGAGGCGGATTCCAACAGCGTTTACACCAAGATGCAGGAGACCCTCAAGGCCGCAGGCCACGACAATTACTTTGTCGGCACTGTTGAGGCAACCCCGTCCCTCGATGACGTAATCGCAGCCGTTAAGGCAGGCGGCTATAAGAAGGTTGTTCTGCGTCCGCTGATGATCGTTGCAGGCGACCACGCCAATAACGATATGGCAGGCGACGAGGACGGCTCTTGGAAGACCGAGTTTGAGAAGGCAGGCTTCGAGGTAACCACCGTAGTTGAGGGCCTTGGCTCTGTGCAGGCAATCCAGGATCTGTTTGTTGCACACGCACAGGCAGCGATTGATTCCCTGAAGTAAATCAAGTAAACAGCAGGGTCCGGACCGTGAAATGCGGACGGACCCTGTTTTTGTGGAAATTTTGATTGTCGATTTCGGTGTGCAGAATTGAGAATTGAAAATGGAAAATTGCTGAAAGAGTGAAGAGTTGAGAGGGGAGAGAATGCGTAGGTGTAATTCGCAGGTGCTGTGCGTAATAACGCGTAAAAGAGTTGCGCGACACGGTTATCCCCCAGGGGACCCTCTCTTGCCCTTCGGGCAATTCACCTTGTGTCGCGCTTGCGCAGACCTTCCGGCCTGTGTAGCAGTACACTGTCTGTGAACTGCGAAAAGGCAGAGAAAGACACGCTGCGGTAACCCGACTGCCGTTCCTTTTTTTCGGAGCGGTCTCGTCTCTCTGATTTTCGCCGTGCTATGATAGGAAAGGGGTGATTCACAAGAGGGTGGAAACCTTGGTGTCTACCCTTTTGTGCCCCTGCCGGGTAGGCAAGATTCCGTTCGCTTCTCAAGCGCAAATGCCCCGAATGGCAACCATTCATCAAAATCCCGTTTATATCGCAAAACAAAGGAGAAACCACAATGAAGAACAAAAAAGCACTGTTAAGCGCCGTATTTGCGGCATTCATGCTCCTGTCCGCCTGCGGCGGCAGCACCCAGAAGGACACCTCCGCGCAGGACAGCAGCACCACCTCTCAGGTCGCTTCTGCGTCCGATATGGCCGATGTTGAGGACGTTGTTGAGGACGGCATGACGCCGATCACCGGCGACAAAGTGAAGGACGGCACCTACGATGTAACCGTCGATTCCAGCTCCAACATGTTCAACGTTACCGCATGCGAGCTGACCGTCAAGAACGGCGAAATGACCGCTAAGATGCACATGGGCGGTACCGGTTATCTGTACGTCTACATGGGCACCGGCGAGGAGGCTGCCGCTGCCGAGGAGGCCGACTACATTCCGTTCACCGAGGAAGCCGACGGCACACACAGCTTTACCGTTCCGGTTAAGGCGCTCGATGAGGGAATTGACTGCGCAGCCTTCAGCAAGAAGAAGGAGAAGTGGTACGACCGCACCCTGGTGTTCCGCGCGGACTCTTTGCCGGCAGACGTACTGGCAGACGGCGTAATGACCACCGCTGAGAGCCTGTCTCTCGCAGACGGCACCTACACCGCTGACGTAACGCTTTCCGGCGGCTCCGGCCGTGCAAGCGTGGAATCTCCCGCAGCGCTGACCGTTTCGGGCGGCAAGGTGACGGCTAAGATCATCTGGAGCAGCAAAAACTACGATTACATGAAGGTGAACGACGAAAAGTACGATGCTGTGATCGAAAATGAGCACTCCACGTTTGAAATTCCGGTTGCGGGCTTTGACTGGGCGATGCCGGTCGTAGCCGACACTACCGCAATGAGTGAGCCGCACGAGATCGAGTACACGCTGCGTTTTGACTCTGCGTCCATCGCTCCGGCAGCAAAATGAGAAGAATTACAGCATGGTGTCTGAGTGCGGCACTGCTGCTCGGCGGTCTGTCCGGCTGCGGAACTGCCCGGCAATCGACCGCACAGACGCAGGCGGCGGTCTCATGGAGCGACATGCAGCCGACCGGCAGCGTGGATTTGGAGTATGCCGAGTGTTTTTCGGTCGATCACTATGACGGCGGCTATTCGCTCATTACCGTGAAGGACGACGCACGTTATCTGGTCGTTCCGGAAAACGCGTCCGTGCCGGACGGTCTGGACGCAGATATCGTGGTGCTGCAGCAGCCGCTGGACAGCATTTATCTGGTCTCCTCGAGTGTCATGGACCAGTTCGTTGCACTGGATGCGCTGGACAGCATTTCACTGTCCGGCACCAGGCAGGACGGCTGGTACATCGACGAAGCCAAGCAGGCGATGGCGGACGGCAAGATCACCTATGCGGGCAAGTACAGCGCGCCGGATTACGAGACCATCTACTCCGCTGACTGCAATCTTGCTATTGAGAACACCATGATCTACCATACGCCTGAGGTCAAGGAGCAGCTCGAAAAGCTGGGTATTCCGGTGTTTGTCGAGCGTTCCAGCTACGAGCCGCACGCACTCGGCCGCATGGAGTGGATCAAGGTGTACGGTACGCTGCTCGGCTGCGAGGACAAGGCGGAAAAGCTGTTTGCGGATAAGGTGGACGGCATTGTGGATATCCTGCAGAAGCCGGCAGCCGGCAAGACGGTTTCGTTCTTTTACATCACGTCAAACGGTGCGGCCAATGTTCGCAAATCCACGGATTATATCGCGGAGATGCTCAGTCTGGCAGGAGGAAAATACATTTTTGACGATCTGACGGACGATACGGCAAAGTCCACCGTCAACATGCAGATGGAGAGTTTTTACGCCGGAGCCAAGGACGCGGATGTGATGATCTACAACGCCACTATCGACAGTGAGCTGCAGACGCTTGACCAGCTGCTGGAAAAAAGTCCGCTGCTTGCGGACTTCAAGGCCGTGAAAACCGGCAATGTGTGGTGTACGGAGAAGAACCTGTACCAGTCCACAATGGAACTGGACGAGCTGATCCGTGACTTCCATACCGTTATTGCAGACGGCGATCCGTCCACCCTGAAATACTTACACAAACTGTCCTGAAAGGAGAGGATTTCCCATGAAACCGCAGCCTAAAATGCGTTATGCGGGCGCGTTTGCCGTGCTTCTGGCACTGCTGGCCGTGCTGTTCGTGTGGAATGTCAACTCGGGCAGCCTGCACCTGTCCGTCCGAGAGGTCGCGCAGATTCTGCTGACGCACAGCGGCGACAATGCGGTCATTGTGTGGGAGATTCGCCTGCCGCGTATCTTCGCGGCCATCCTGCTCGGCGGTGCGCTGTCTGTCTCCGGCTTTCTGCTGCAGACCTTTTTCGCCAATCCGATCGCGGGACCGTTCGTGCTGGGTATTTCCTCGGGGGCTAAGCTGACGGTCGCGCTGACGATGATAGGCGCGCTGTCCTGCGGGCGCGTGCTCGGCTCTGCCGTCATGATAACAGCCGCGTTTGCGGGAGCCATGCTCTCGATGGGCTTTGTGCTGCTCATCGCGCAGCGCGTGCGGCAAATGCCGCTGCTGGTTGTGAGCGGCGTGATGATTGGCTATATCTGCTCGGCGGTGACGGATTTCGTCATTACCTTTGCTGAGGATTCCAATATTGTCAACCTGCATAACTGGTCGATGGGCAGCTTTTCGGGCATTTCCTGGGACAATATCCGTGTGATGACGCCGGTGGTGCTGGTGTCGCTCGTGTGCGTATTCCTGCTGTCCAAGCCGATCAGCGCGTACCAGCTCGGAGAGGGGTATGCCCGCAGTATGGGCGTCAATATCACCGCGTTCCGCGTGGTGCTGATCCTGCTGTCGAGCGTGCTCTCGGCGTGTGTAGCAGCGTTTGCCGGACCGATCTCGTTTGTCGGCATCGCGGTTCCGCATCTTGCGAAAAGCCTGTTCGGCACGGCAAAACCGATTCTGATGATACCGGCGTGCTTTCTCGGCGGTGCGGGATTCTGCCTGCTGTGCGATCTCATCGCGCGGACGGTGTTTGCACCGACGGAGCTGAGTATCAGCACCGTAACAGCCCTGTTTGGTGCGCCGGTCGTCATTTATATTATGGTGCATCGGAAGTCCTCCAGAGGGTGAGTCTGCGTCCTCACGCAGAGGGAGTGGGAGCCAACCCTTGGCTTGGGGACCAAAAGGATAGACACCAAGGTTTCTATCCTCTTGGAACTCCAGTTTCCTATTGTTAGATAGTCTGGCGCATACCAGAGACCGGCGACCGCTTCGAAAAGGGGGAACGGCAGACGATTTTTCCTATCGTAGGGGAGCACAGTGTGCTCCCATGTCGAAACCTATACGCAGTGCCAGATTCCTTGCTGCTACACAGGCAGTTTAGTCTCCGCAGGCGCGACATAACCGTGCCGCGCAATCCTTGGGCACGTTATACCAGAAGACACCTGCGAATTTCTCGTTTGATACCATTTATCCTGCGCAGGCCCTGCCTATCATAACGCGCTAACGAGTTGTGCGGCACTGTCATCCCCCAGGGGACCCTCTCTTGCCCTTCGGGCAATTCACCTTGTGCCGCACCCTGTGCAGAGTAGCCGGTATGTGTAGCAGTACGCTATCTGACACTGCGAATATGTGGATACATGGACGCGTTAAACGTGTCCTGCGGAAGAAAAAATCCTCTGTCGTTCCTTTGCGAGTCTCAGCTCTGCAAATTTCGCCGTGCTATCCCAAAAGGAAACGGGATTCATAAGGGTGGAAACCTTGGTGTCCACCCTTATGCCCTTCGCTGTGGGCACGGCGCCCCTGCCGGGTAGGCAAGATTCTCTTGCTTCGTAAGCAATCATGTTAAAGAAGAAGGTACAAAATGTCCCATCCTTTTGTCGAAACAAAAGAAATGACCGTCGGCTACCGCGGTGTGCCGCTCATACGAGATATCGCCCTGAGTGTTCACCGCGGTGAGATTTTAACGCTCATCGGCCCGAACGGCTCGGGTAAATCGACCATCCTCAAAAGCCTCATTCGTCAGCTGGCGCTCATCGGCGGTACGGTGTATCTGGACGGCAAATCGCTGCAGACCCTGCCCGAGCGTGATCTTGCGCGCACGATGTCCGTGCTGCTCACCGAGCATGTGCGGCCGGAGTTGATGACCTGCTGGGATGTAGCGGCCGCAGGCCGCTATCCGTACACCGGACGGCTGGGTCTGCTCAGTGACGAGGACCGCGTCAAGGTGGACGAGGCGCTTGCGCTTGTCGGCGCGGATGAACTTGCCGACCGCGATTTTTCCTGCATCAGCGATGGCCAGCGGCAGCGTGTGCTGCTGGCCCGCGCCATCTGCCAGGAGCCGGAGGTCATTGTGCTCGATGAGCCCACCTCCTTCCTCGACATTCGCTACAAGCTGGAACTGCTGACCGTGCTCAAGCAGCTGGTGCGCGAAAAGCAGGTGGCGGTCATTCTCTCGCTGCATGAGATTGATCTGGCGCAGAAGCTGTCCGATCGGCTCATCTGCGTTCACAACGGCAGAATTGAGCGCTGCGGCACACCGGAGCAGGTATTCACCGGCGATTACATCCGCACCCTGTATGACCTCGAGCGCGGCACTTATAACGAGCAGTTCGGCAGTCTGGAGCTCGAGCGGGTAACAGGCGAGCCGCGCGTGTTCGTTATCGGCGGCGGCGGAAGCGGAACGGCACTGTACCGCAGACTGCAGCGGCGCGGCATTCCATTCGCGGCAGGCGTTCTGCCGGAGAACGATGTAGAGCTGCCGACGGCTCGTGCTCTGGCGGTCGAGACCGTCACCGAGCGGGCGTATCAGCCAATCGGCGAGGACGCTTACGCGCGTGCGCAGGCGCTTGTACGGCAGTGCGGAAATGCGGTCTGCTGTCTGGATTTGTTTGGTCCGGTCAACGAAAAAAACCGTGTGCTGCGCGACTGGGCCCAGCAGGAAGGGCTGCTGCGGAGCAAATCGGAATTGGAAGATATTACATGATAATCGCCTGAAATGTTGCTCAAAACGCAATGTTGTGGTAAAATAGCCAATAATGCCAATGGTGACAGGGAAGGTTCCGCCCGGTCACCGGTGAGAGGCAACCACTTTGTCACAGGAAAGCGATAACATGGCAAGAAAGCAACAAAAACGACATAACAGAGGCAGCTATCGGCGGAAATCCGCCCATGCACATCGCAGTACGCGGCATATGCAGCCGGTAAGAACGCAGAAAACGGTCAGACGCTGTCTGCCTGAGGCGGAAGTGCGCCGCAGACAGCGGGCACGCCGTCGGCAGTTTGCACTGCTCGGGCTGGCAGTCCTGCTCGTTGTGCTTATTTTCGCCTTTCGGCATTTGATCAGCACACCGCAGCAGAGCGGCGCGGACGGTGATACCGGCAATTCCGGCACGAGCGCGGCCGAGGAGGTCAAGCAGGTAGCCAAGGCAGTGAATGTCTATCAGTCGGTTATGTACTATCAGCCGGTGGTGCAGAAATACGCCGAACAGAACAGCATTCCGGAGTACACGGATGTACTGCTGGCTATCATGCAGGTGGAGAGCGGCGGCAAGCTGACTGATATCATGCAGTCCTCCGGCAGCGCGGGTCTGCCGAACGATTCACTCGAGGAGGAGAGCTCGATCCGGCAGGGATGCACCTATTTTGCACACCTGCTGCGCAAGGGCAAATCGCTGGACTGTGATCTGGACTGCATCATTCAGGCGTATAATTACGGCAGCGGTTTTCTCGATTACGCAGCCAAGTTCAATGGCGTTTACAGCACCGAGTTGGCGGAAAAGTTCGCGGAGGAGCAGTCCGGCGGCAACACTGTCCAGTACGACAATCCGATGGCGGTGAAGGAAAACGGTGGCTGGCGCTATGCCTACGGCAATATGTTCTATGCCCGTCTGGTTAAGCAGTATTTGATCGAGTGATCGTATTTTGCGTTCTGTTTGGACAAAACTACTTGACAAACCGTCTGCAAAAGGCTATACTTATCCCACAGCTTAGATTATTTATAAAACCGTAGGAAAAGGAGGAAATCACAGTGCGTGCAGTTCGAATGGAAATGTGCATGATGTGTGGTTCTGCTCGTTTTTCTGCGAAGCAGCCGTAAGGCTGAAACGCATAGGCGGGCCGCTTTTCATGCGGCTGATACAGAAAACGGGCGGAAAGCAGAAACCTGCTTTCCGCTTTTCTTTTGAAAATGTAAGGAGGAATGAATGTGGCACAGGATGTGATCGTCCGGATTCAGGGCCTGAACAAGACCTTTCGTGGCAGAGCCGGAACGGTAGTTGCGCTGAACGGTATCGACCTTGATATCTATCGCGGCGAGATTTTCGGCATTATCGGTCTTTCGGGCGCAGGCAAGTCCACACTGGTACGGTGTATCAACTTTTTGGAGAAGCCCACCGAGGGCACGGTAACGGTGGACGGAGAGGAACTCGGCAGACTGAGCAAAAAGCAGCTGCTCGAGGCTCGCCGGTCGATGGGTATGATCTTCCAGCAGTTCAACCTGCTGCAGCAGAGAACCGCACTGCAGAATATCTGTTTTCCGCTGGAGATTGCGGGAACCGGCAAAGCAGATGCGGAAAAACGGGCGCGTGAGCTGCTCGAGATCGTCGGTCTGTCAGACCGAGCGGATAACTATCCGAGCCAGTTGTCCGGCGGTCAGCAGCAGCGTGTGGCGATTGCACGAGCACTGGCGACCAACCCGAAAATCCTGCTGTGCGACGAGGCGACAAGCGCACTCGACCCGACGACAACGCGCTCCATTCTCGCACTGCTCAAGGAGATCAACAAGACGCTCGGCATCACCATCATCGTTATCACGCATGAGATGGCAGTCATCGAGGAGATCTGCCAGAGAGTTGCGATCATTGATTCCAGCCGTATTGCCGAGGTCGGCACGGTGGACGAGGTGTTCACCCGACCGAAATCCGCAATGGCCAAGCAGCTTATCTATCCGGACGGCAAACGCAATTCTCTTGCGACCGGCAAGCGGTACTGCCGCATTGTATTCGACGGCAATTCGTCGTTCGAGCCGGTGGTATCCAACATGGTGCTCGAGTGCAAGGCGCCGGTCAATATTATGTTCGCGGACACCAAGAACATCGATGGCAAGGCTTACGGTCAGATGATCCTGCAGCTTCCCGAGGACGAACGCGCGGCAAAACGCGCACTGGCGTACCTCGAAATCCAGAACGTACACGCAGAGGAGGTAGCCGATTATGCTTCCGTTTAATGTTTGGGCGCAGAGCCTTTGGGAAACCCTGTATATGGTCATTGTTTCGACCGTTATCTCGTATGCGATCGGTCTGCCGCTCGGTCTGACGCTGGTTGTTACCGATAAGGGCGGTATCCGTCCGATGCCGATCGTCAACACGGTTCTGGGCGTGGTTGTCAATATCCTGCGCTCTATCCCGTTCCTGATTCTTGCCGTTATGATTACGCCGATTACGCGCGCGATCGTCGGCAAGGCCATCGGCACCACTGCGATGATCGTTCCGCTGACCTTTGCGGCAGCACCGTATGTAGCCCGCATGGTCGAGTCCTCCATCAAGGAGGTGCCGTTCGGTGTGATCGAAGCCGCACAGTCCATGGGTGCAAGTCCGTGGCAGATCGTGTGGAAGGTGCTCGTGCCGGAGGCAAAGCCGTCCCTGATGGTCGGCGGCGCGATTTCGGTCGTTACCATCCTCGGCTATTCCGCAATGGCAGGCTTTATCGGCGGCGGCGGTCTGGGTACCGTAGCCGTAAACTACGGCTATAACCGCTATAATTTCCCGATCATGCTGGTAGCGGTTATCATTATCGTTATCGTTGTTCAGATTTTTCAGGAGGTCGGCATGAGCCTTGCACACCATCTGGATAAGAGAAACAGATAATCGTTTTTCATTCTCAATTTTATTTTGTTATCATTAAAAATGATATATATCAGAAAAGGAGCGAATTCCCATGAAGAAGACAATCGCAGCAATCCTGGCAGGTGCCCTGTGCCTGACCGCACTGACCGCTTGCGGCGGCAGCAAGACCGACAGCTCTGCAGCTGACAGCAGCAGCGCAGCAGCAGGCGACGACAAGACGATCACCGTTGGCGCTACCCCGACTCCGCACGCTGAAATCCTGAATGCGGCAAAGGACGCACTCAAGGCTGAGGGCTACACCCTGAATGTTGTTGAGTTCACCGACTATGTGCAGCCGAACACCGCACTGGTTGACGGTGATCTGGATGCAAACTACTTCCAGCACACTCCGTACCTGAACAACTTCAACAAGGAGAACGGCACGGATCTGGTTGCTGCATTCGATATGCACTACGAGCCGTTCGGCATTTACGCCGGCAAGACCGCTTCCATCGAGGAACTGAAGGACGGCGCTTCCATTGCCATCCCGAACGACGGCTCCAACGAGACCCGCGCACTGCTTCTGCTGCAGGATGCCGGTCTGATCAAGTTGAAGGACGGCATTGACCCGACCTCTGACGCAACCAAGCTGGATATCACCGAGAATCCGAAGAACCTGGACATTCAGGAGATCGCCGCTGAGCAGCTGCCGCGTTCTCTGGCAGACGTTGACCTTGCTGTTATCAACGGCAACTATGCACTGCAGGCAGACCTGAACGCTTCTGAGGACTCCCTCATCACCGAGAACCCGGACTACGCTAAGGTCTATGTAAACGTAGTTGCTTGCCGTTCCGGTGAGGAGAACAGCGACAAGATTCAGGCGCTGAAGAAGGCGCTGCAGAGCGACGATGTCAAGAACTACGTTGACGAGACCTATAAGGGTGCAGTCGTAACCGTATTCTAACTTCGATCACGACCACGCTCGTGATCGAGGAGGACATGCCGAGCAATAGCTCGGACATGTCTGGGGCGGGATTCTGCGCGCCCGCTTTGCGGGCACACAGAATCCCTTACTTGTATAAAATCCCACGCACATGTCGCGGGATTTTATGAAAAGAGGCGGCATAGACCGCCTTTTTCTATTATATGCGCGCTTACGCGCTGTCCGCTGCGGCGGAGCCAATGGCTCGGATTTCTGGACGAAATCCTGCCATGCGGGTGCGGCTTGCAAGCAAGCCGGAATAAAAAGAAAACCGAGGCTTATGCCTCGGTTTTCTTTTTATCTGTTACTGTACATTGAGCGTAAACGCCGGATTTTCGGCGGCCGCGTCTGCCAGCACGCGGAGCACCAGCTCGCCGTAATTGCCGAGATGTACGACCAGCATCTCCGGGTGCCGCAGCGTAAGCCGCGCCGCCGGATAGGCGGTCAGCAGGTCGTACAGTGCGTCCAGATTGCGGCCGTAGTCAGCAGGAAAGCCGCACACCTTGGTCAGCACATCGTGCAGCTGCTCGCGCGTGTACAGCGTTTCCGCATCCAAAAGCAGTTCTTTCATTCTCATTTCCCCCGAAATTTGAATTGTTATTCTGTGATTTCTTCAAATGTTTCATAGTGGTCGGCGGTGTAGTAGATTCGGCCGTCATCCGCGTAGACCAGCCGTTCCGCGCCGCGCTTGTCGGCTCCGCGGGTGTTGAGGTCACACTCGTGATAGCTGCCGTCCGGCAGGGTGCCTTCGTAGTTGCCGAACCGGTCGCCGCCGATCGAGCAGCCGGGTGCATACGGCTCGAGCGAGCCGCCCTGCCAGCCGAGTGCCTGTGCCTGCTTTTTCGTGATGTAGTTGGAGGGCAGGTGCCCATATTCGGTCAGATAGGCGGCAACCTCGTCCTTGCTGTCATACTGCCCATCCTCGGTGACGGAAACAGCGGAAGCGATGTCCGAGGTGATGATGGCGGTCGGTCCGTCCGCACCGCCGATGATGCCGATTTGACCGGCACAGCCGGTCAGTGTGCCGAACGCCAGCAGCAGAGACAGCCATAAAGCGGTTAATTTTTTCATATTCTGTTACTCCTTCGCCGTAGGATAGAACAGCACGAACAGATCGTGGTACAGATTGCGTCCGTCACCGCTCTTGATGGCGCGCAGCTTGCCGTTGACGAACACATAGCCGTCCGTATTCACGCCGATCGAGTTGCCGTTCTGGAAGGTTACGGTCAGGCGGTTGGCAGTCAGCTTGTTCTGGCTGGGCTTGATAAAGTGCGGATAGGCGGTGTAGGTCTGCTCACTGAGAAGCTGTATGATAGCGGTTTTCTGGTTGTCGTCGGTTTGTGGTACCTCCACGTCATTCTCGGTGAGGGTGATGGTGGATTGCGGTCCGGTTTCTGCGATGTCGGAAAAGTCCTGGCTGTAAACGTGGGTATAGATCAAACGTCCGGTGGCGAACAGCAGCAGAAGCAGCAGCGTGCTGCAGATGGCCAACACGAGCGAAACGGTTTTTCGCATGGAAAATTAACTCCTTTGGGTTTTATATAAAACAGGTTTTTGATTGTGAACGGTAGTTTTCTTGCCTGAAATCAAGCGGAGAGCTGCGCTCTGCAGAGCGCGGGAGTTCGCCACGCCCCGCGGCGGGGCAAGAGGGTAGACACCTACGGTTTCTACCCTCTTAACTCCCACTTCCTTTTGGGAGGGTTTGGCGCAGATTACCGATATGTGACCGCTGCGAGATAGGGGAACGGCAGAGGATTTTTTCTACCGTAGGGGAGCACAGTGTGCTCCCATGTCGAAACCTATACGCAGTGCCGGATACCGTTCTGCTACACATGCGGTTACATCTACGCAGGCGCGACATATCCGTGTCGCGCAACTCGTTAGTCTGGAGTTTACAGACGGCACCTGCGAATTAGGCGTTTGGTACAATTTATCTTCGCAGAAACTGTCCGTAACAACGCGCTGACGAATCGTGCGGCACTGTTATGCCGCACCCAGCGTAGAGTAGCCCGTATGTGTAGCAGTAATCTATCTGTGAACTGCGAATATGTTGCGAAACAAACGCTGAGGTAACCCGACTGCCGTTCCCCTATTTTCGAAGCGGTCACATATAGGCAATCTGCGC
>JABLTO010113783.1_pt1 | contig 14793 bp, 16 predicted proteins | sample 7160091 | NCBI WGS metagenome assembly JABLTO01 (sample SAMN14651225, study PRJNA627086) | human gut metagenome | isolation source: feces | host: Homo sapiens
ATTAAAAGATTTTAAAGTTACCCGTTTTTCAAAACCGCTTAAATGTATGGGACTTAAAAATGATGATAAAGTAATCGATGTTAAATTAACAGATAACAATCAAGGTATTATTTTAACTACTAAAGCAGGTTATGGAGCTCTATATTCAGAACAGGAAGTATCCGTGGTGGGAATAAAAGCTGCTGGTATCAAAGCTATCAATTTAAAAAATGATGAATTAATAAGTTTAAATATTTTTGATCCAATGACAAGCTGTTCATTAATGGTAATTAGTGAAAATGGTGGCATAAAACGAATCAAAATTGGTGATATTACACCATGTAATCGAGCAACCAAGGGAACGTTATTGTATAAAAATCCTAAAAGCAAAGTCATTTATGTCAAAAAAGCTGTTGTTATCAATAATCAACAGCAAATAACTTTAACATTAAATGATCAAACTAATTTTACATTTAAAGCATCTGATTATCACAATGCTTCCCTTGAACAAAAACCGACTGTATTTACTAAGTTGACAGATAATCAATTTATTGATGATGTTTATTTAGACACACCAATTTCTACTGATGATTATCATGATCTAAAATCAAAGGATGTTGCACCAGATATTTTCAAACAGCCTAAAGAGCATACTTTATTAGATGAACTTGATGAACCAGTTATAGAAAATAAAATAACTAAAAAGAAAAATTCATCAGTAAAAAAATCTAAACCTGTAAAATACGAAAAAATAAGTTTAGAAGATATATTAAATGAAGATGAATTTTAAACCGTAAAATTATTTTACGGTTTTTCCTTCATGTGTTCTTTTAACAATTTTATTAATGCTCTTTTTTCCAGCCGTGAGACATAAGAACGTGATATATTTAACTTTTTAGCAATTTCTTTTTGGGTATGTTTTTTAGTATTATTTAAACCATAACGCATGATCAACGTTTCTTTTTCTCGTGGTTCTAGGATTTTAAAATAATTAGCAAATTTATTTAAAGTATCTTTTTTATCAACGATATCAATAAATTCTTCCTGCTTAGCGGCAATAATATCACCTAAAACAATTTCACTGCCATCTTTATCGATACCAATAGTTTCATTTAATGAAACATCTAAGCTGGTTTTTTTGTTGGTTCTAAGATGCATTAAAATTTCATTTTCGATACATCTTGATGCATAAGTAGCTAATTTAGTTTTATGATTTTGTTTGTAGCTGTCAACTGCTTTGATTAAACCAATTGTTCCAATTGAAATTAGATCTTCTTGTAAATCTTTATTATTTTCATATTTTTTAGCGATATGAGCAACAAGTCGAAGATTTCTTTCAATTAAAATATTTCTAGCTTCTTGATCACCATTAAAAAAACGTTCTAAATATTTTTCTTCTTCCTTTGCACTTAAAGGAATTTCAAAAGATTTAGATTTAATGTATGATAAAAAGAAGCCGTTTGTTAATAATGATAGTATTGTTGAAAACATGAATTTCACCCCTGATACATATATATTGTAAATCTTTTATTTTAGGACAAAATATTTATGAATTGTTCATTTTATTTACTTTAAAAGTAGTGCAAAATAAGGTACAATGGGGATAGTTTTGAAAAGGAGAATGTATGAGCGAAAAAATAAGATGTTTTGGCTGTGGAGCCATAATTCAAAGTGAAGATGAAAAAAAGATTGGATTTATCCCTAAAAATGCTTTAAATAATGAAAAGGTTTTATGTAAACGTTGTTTTCGTTTAAAAAACTATCATGAGTTACAAAAAACAAATCTTACAAGTGATGATTTTTTAAATATTCTTCAAAAAATAGGTGATCAAAATTGTTTGGTTGTTTATTTGATTGATTTATTTGATTATAATGGAAGTTTAATAAATGGGTTGCCGCGGCATTTAAATAATAATGATATTCTCGTAGTTGGCAATAAACGTGATATTTTACCTAAATCATTAAAAGATATTAAAATAGAACACTGGTTACGTCGTCAATTAAAAGAAATCGGCATCAAACCAGTCGATGTGATTCTATCTAGTGGGGTAAAAAATTATAACTTAGATCTACTGATCGATAAGATCGATGAATATCGCCATGGTCGAGATGTTTATATCGTTGGAGTGACTAATGTAGGAAAATCTTCGTTAATAAACGCGTTATTAAAACATTATGGCAGCGGTGATGATAATTTGATTACAACGAGTGAATTTCCTGGTACGACACTTGATTTGATCGAAATCCCTTTAGATGATCAAAGTTATTTATATGACTCTCCAGGAATTATCAATTCGCATCAAATGGCTCATTTAGTAAAAGATGAAGATCTTAAAGTAATTATTCCTAAAAGTGAACTAAGACCTATTAATTTTCAATTAAACGATCAACAAAGTTTGTATTTTGGCGGTCTTGCCCGAATGGATTTTATAAGTGGGAAACATAGTTCATTTACTTGTTATTTTCCTAAATTACTTAAAATTCATCGTACTAAGTTAGAAAAAAGTGATAGTTTATACAATCGCCACCTAACTTTAAAACCAGAAATTGAAACAGTTAAAGATATTAAAGAAATGAAAGTTTATGATTTTAAACTACCACAACATAAAGTGGATCTTGTTATTTCCGGATTAGGATTTATTAGCGTTAATTGCCCAAATGCGAAGGTAAAGATTCATGTTCCTAAAGGTATTGGGGTATTTATTCGCGAAGCTTTAATTTAAGAAAGGATTTAAAATATGTTAACAGGAAAACAAAAAAGATATTTAAGAGGAATAGGACACAATTTAAATGCAATTTTCCAAATTGGAAAAGAAGGTGTTCACCAAACTCAAATCGAAGGAATCGATGCTGCTTTAGAAGCACATGAATTAATTAAAATCAAGATCTTAGAATCTTGCAGTGAAACTAAAAATGAAGTTGCAATTGAAATAAGCATGAAAACAAAAGCTGATGTCGTCCAAATTTTAGGCAGAACGATTCTTTTATATCGTCCTAGTGAAAAAGGAATCTATAAATTACCATGATGAAGATCGGTATTTTTGGCGGCAGCTTTGATCCCATTCATCAATCACACATAAGAGTGATTGAAGAAGCTTTAAAACAATTAAAACTTGATAAAATATTAGTTGTTCCAACTGCAAATAATCCTTGGAAAGATACTACAGGAGCTAATAAAGAACAGCGTTTAGAAATGTTGGATCTTGCTTTAGGACGATATCGTAGTGTTGAAATTTGTCGTTATGAAATAGATCAAGATGGCAGCAATAAAAATTATACGATCGATACGATCAATTATTTAAAATCTATTTATCCCGATGACCATTTGTATTTTATTATGGGGATGGATCAGGCAAGTCTTTTTCATAAATGGAAAGACGCTAAAAAAATAAGCGAGCTAGTATCGTTAGTAGTATTTGAACGCCTTGGTTATCAAATAAATGATAATTTAAAAAAATATAATTTTACTAAATTAGATCTTATTGCTAGTGATGATGCCAGCAGTGATATTCGAAATGGTAAATTACATGCCTTGACTCCTGAAGTTTTAAAATATATCGTAGCTAATGGCATTTATTTAGAAACGATCGTTAAAACTAAGATGTCAAAAAAAAGATATATTCACACGGTCAGTATGGCAAAACTAGCTAAGGAAATTGCTGAAAGTAATGGTTTAGATGGAATGAAGGCATATGTTGCTGGAATGCTGCATGATATTGCTAAAGAAATGCCTCATGATCAGGCACTAGCTTTAATGAAAAAATATTTTCCTGAATATCTTGATAAACCAGAACCGATTTGGCATCAATGGTTATCATATTTTGTGGCTAAAGATGAGTATTTAGTAGATGACTTGGAGATTCTACAAGCGATTAGACATCATACTACAGCTTCTATCAATATGTCTAAATTAGATATGTGTATATATGAAGCCGATAAATATGATCCTAGTCGTGACTATGACTCTAGTCAAGAAATTGCTTTATGTAAAAAGGATGTTGTGGCCGGATTTAGAGCCTGCTTAAAAGATTTTTATGATTTTTCAAATAAAAAAGGGCGAAAAATCGATGAATGTTTTTTTGAAATTTATAACAAATATGTAAAAGGAGATATTAATGAATAAATTAGAAATTATTATAAAAGCTTTAGATGATAAATTAGCAGAGGATATTGTTGCAATCGATATGGAAATGGCTAGTCCAATTTATGATACATTTGTTATCTGTTCAGCCGCAAATGAGCGTTTGATGAATGCACTTAGAGACAGTGTTGAAGAAAATATGTTAAATAGTGGCTTTGAGGTGAAAAAAATAGAAGGGCGCCGTAACAGTAAATGGTTATTAATGGATTATGGAGATATTATCGTTCATATTTTTGATCAAGATGAAAGAGACAGCTATAATCTTGAAAAATTATGGTCGGATATGCCAAGAATTGATATTTCTGGGTATTTAAAATAATGTCATATGAAAATTTTGCTTATTATTATGATAGTTTGATGGATGAACAATTTTATCATGATATTTTTCAAATTTATTAATGAAAAAGCTGATTTTAAAACAGTTTTAGAACTTGGCTGTGGAACTGGAGAAATCGCTATTCGTCTTGCTAATGATAATAAGAATGTTTATGCTACTGATTTATCAAAAGATATGCTGGAAGTGGCAAGATTAAAGGCTATGGAAGCTAATGTCAATTTAATGCTTGGTCGTGTTGACATGAGTGATTTTAAAACAGATATCGCTGTTGATTTGGTTCTTTGTTTATGTGATTCAATAAACTATGTTTTAAGTCGCAAAAAAGTTAAACAAACATTTAAAAATATATATGAGGCTTTGAAGTATAATGGAACATTTATTTTTGATGTTGATAGTCTTTATAAAATGGACGAAATTCTTGATGGTTATTTTGAAGAAGAAGATGCTGATGATTTTTATTTTAAATGGGAAGCTAAAAAGACAGCATTTGGAAAAATCGAACATTTAATTGAGATAATCGATAAAGAAAATAACGAACATATCAAAGAGTTACATCAGCAACAAACTTATAGTATTGAAACATACTATGAAATGTTGCAGCAGGCCGGTTTTAAGGAAATAGAGCATTATGGTGAATTTGAAAAATATCATGATAAATCACAAAGAATTATTTTTGTCTGTCGTAAAAGAAGGGATGGTAAATAAATGATCGGTATAATTGGAGCGATGAAAGAAGAAGTAGATGCAATAAAAAAATATATGAATGTTGTAGATACGAAAACTATCTTAGACTGTACTTTTTATCAAGGGACGATTGAAAACAAAGAAGTTGTCTTATTGCAAGGGGGAATCGGAAAAGTAAATGCAGCTATTTGTACGACCCTGCTTTTAACAAATTATCAAATTGATTTTGTCATAAACGTTGGTTCTGCTGGTGGTCTTTGTTTAGATCAGGAAGTAGGAGATGTGGTTATTTCAGATGCAGTTTGCCAATATGATTTTGATATTACTGCTTTTCCTGATCGCGTATTAGGTGAAGTTCCTGGATTACCGCCAAAAATCAAAGCTGATCAAGAATTAGTTGATCGAGCAAAAAATGTCCTTGAAAATTTAAAACTAAACTATACAGCTGGTTTAATTGTTTCTGGTGATAAGTTTGTTGCTGATAAAAATACAGTTGATTATATCAAAGAAAATTTTAAAGATGCTAAGTGCTGTGAAATGGAAGCAGCAGCAGTGGGACAAACATGTTATAAATTTAATACTAAATTTATTATTACCCGTTCTTTAAGTGATATTTTTGATAAAGGTGATTCAACTATCCAATTTGATGAATATTTAAATAAAGCTGCTAATGCCTCAGCTTTAATGTGTGTATCACTAATTAAGGATCAATCATGAAAAAACAAATAGAACTATTAGCACCAGCAGGAAGCTATGAAGCTTTGCAGGCGGCTGTTCAAAATGGTGCCAATGCCATTTATTTAGGTGGCAATGATTTTAGTGCGCGAGCATTTGCTACTAATTTTAATCGAGATGAATTAAAACAGGCAGTAATTTATAGTCATCTAAGAAATGTCAAGATCTATGTTACAGTAAATACATTATATGAAGATAATCAGTTTGAAAATTTAAAAGATTATCTTTTGTTTTTAGCATCGATAAATGTTGATGCTTTGATTATTCAAGATCTTGGTTTAATGGCATATGTAAAAAAATATTTTCCTAATTTTGAAATCCACATGTCTACTCAAACTAGTATATATAGTTTAAGTGCGGTAAAGTATTTTGAACGCCTTGGTGTTGATAGAATTGTTTTAGCTCGGGAAAATAGTCTTGAAGAAATAAAAAATATTTGTAATAACTCTAAATTGGATATTGAAGTCTTTGTCCATGGCGCATTATGCATGTCATATTCCGGGCAGTGTTTGATGTCTAGTATGATTGCTAAAAGAAGCGGAAATAAAGGAGCCTGTGGGCAGCCATGCCGTTTAGCATACAAACTGCAAAAAGATGGTAAAAATCTCGATCAGGTACCATCATATTTATTGTCACCTAAAGATCTTTGCACAATTGAAAATGTTGGTGCTTTAATCGAAGCGGGAATTACCTCTTTTAAAATAGAGGGGCGCATGAAAAGGCCAGAATATGTTGCTATAATCGTTAAACAATATCGTGAAGCTATTGATGCTTATTTTCAAAAACAGAATTCAAAAAACTATTCTAAACAAATTAAAGAGATGAAACAAATGTTTAATCGCGGCTTTACGGGTGGTTATTTATTACAGGATAAAGATCTAATGGCTGATGATTATCCTGGTAATCGTGGCATCAAGTTAGGTTCTGTTCTTGATTATGATAAAAAGCGAAAAGTTGTAAAGATTAAATTGATCGATAAGATCAAACAAGGGGATAGGATCAGTTTTAAAAGTGTTGATTATACTAGAACCATAACTAAACTATTTTTGAATCATCGATTAGTAAATCAGGCTGTAGCCAAAGATATTATTGAAATCGAATTAAATACACCAGTTAAAAAAGGTGAATCTGTATATAAAATAATTGATATCGAATTAATTGAAAAAGCACATGACAGCTATCAAAAAGAACAAATTAAAAATCCTATCACAATGTATTTTAAAGGGCAAATAAATGATCATCCCACACTTACTATTACATATCAAGATAAAACAATTACGGTTGTATCAAAGCTAATAATGGAAGCTGCCAGCAAAGCACCACTAAATACTAAACATATTGAAAAGCAGCTTAGTAAATTAGGAAATACTGTTTTTAAAGCTGCTGATATAATTGTTGAAATTCCTGAAAATGCTTTTTTTAGTCTTAAAGAAATCAATGAAATGCGTCGTCAGGCAATCGATAAATTAGTTGCATTTCTAACAGCTTTTAATTCAATAGCTCCATTAATAGAAGAAAAGAAAACTACTCATTTGATTAAAACGATCAAGGGTATTTGTGTTCGTGTTTATTCTGTAGAACAGCTAAAAGCTTTGCTTGATGTAGATATTGAGGCTTATTATTTTCCATTATCACCACAATTAAAAGACGCTATTGAAATTGCCAAAAAACATCATAAAAAAATTATTCCTTTTACAGGTTTTTTAAATGATGAAAAACAGTTATTTAATTTCAAAAACAGCAAATTATATTTAGAAATCGATGCCATACTAGTTGGAAACTATGGTGCTTTAGAAATATTTAATGATAAAAAGTGCATTTTAGATACAACTTTTAATCTTTATAATAGTTATGCCTTAAACTATTTAAAAGCCTATGATGCCATCTTATCTTTAGAAATGAGTAAAAAACAAATCAATAATTTATCGAATATCACACAAAACATAATTGTAACAGTATATGGCAAAACAATTAATATGCATTTAAAGCACTGTTTAATTAGTAATCATTATTTTAAGAAAAAAATGATTGACTGTAACATGTGTAAAAAAGGAAACTATCATTTAGTTGATCGTAAAAATGAAAAGTTTAGGATCTTAACAGATAATAACTGTAATAATCTGATTTTTAATAGTCATAGTTTATATATAAATAAACTTGATAATCTAAATGTAGATTTTATTTTGTTATCATTTAGCGATGAAGATGGTCAAACAGCAAGATTTATTTATGATCAATTCAAACAAATTTTATCTGGTAAAATTCAACAAATTCCTAGTTTTATTAATCATACAAATGGATATTTTTATGATTAATTATCATTTTTTAGAAAAAAATGTTATTCTAATAAGAAATAACTTATAAAAACATAAAATTTTATTGAAGATAACTAAGGAAAATGCTAAAATTTATTTACTGGAGGTGTGGCGATGATAGATAAAGATTTAGCAGCCAGATTAAAATCCTATCGTAATTTTAAACATCTTACCCAAAAAGAAGTAGCCAAATATTTGAAAGTACCACATTCTGCTATCTCTGATATTGAAAACGGTAAAAGAGATATTACAGTCGGGGAGCTTAAGATTTTTTCTAATTTATATGGCCGCAGTGTTGAAGAAATAATGAGTGGTAAGAAATATGATTACTATAATATTGCTAATATTGCACGACTTTTGACAGAATTACCAGATGAGGATTTAAAGGAAGTTATGTTTATTATTGAATATAAGCGTAAACGTAATGAAGAAAGAGAAAAATAGAGTGAGAAAATCTCACTCTATTTTAGTATCTTTTTAAATTCTTCCAACATCAATATCCTATCATTCAAAACTAAATCGGTACATTCTTCAAACGTAGAACTATGATAATATTTAATTTCAAGTTCATCATTGATAATAGTAACGATTGCAAATGTACCAAAACCATAACTACCACGGTTCATCATTACACTGCCAGGATTAATAATATACTTATTTTCAATAATAGTATAAGCAGGCACATGAGTATGTCCATGAAATGCAATATCGATATGCTTTTTTTTCATAAATGCTAGTAACTGCTCATTGCCGTAATAAATATTAAATTTATTACCATGGGTAATTAAACAACGATATTTTCCGGCATTAAAAATAATATTCGTTTTAAATGTTCCTGGTCGATCATGATTGCCATTAACAGTAAGATATTTTTTTAATAGTGGATCATCGTTTTTTAATGATGAATCACCACAATGAATATAGTAATCCATACCAGGATATTTGTCAGTTATATTTTTTAAAAGATCATTTTGTAAATGAGTATCACTAAGAATTAAAAGCTTCATAATCTTCACTTCCTCGTATAAAAACATGTATCATGATGTTTTATTATATCTTTTATATATTAAAAAAATGTGAATTTAAGGGCGGAATTTAGATTTAAGCTTAAATAAAGGTATCGAAAAAGGAAAAAAAAGATTTAAGAAAGTGTTTACATCTAACAACATTCGTTGTAAAATTAGAACAGGTAGAAAAAAGGAGGGTACAGTATATGAAAACTATTTTATTAGTATGTTCAGCTGGGATGTCTACTAGCTTATTAGTAACAAAAATGGAAGGTGCTGCTAAAGAAGCTGGTGTTGAATGTAAAATTTTTGCATTGCCTTTCTCTGATGCACCAAGAGTATTGGAAGAAGTTGACTGCATCTTACTTGGACCTCAAGTTAGATTCCAAAAAGCTGCTATTGAAAAACTTGCTGCCGGACGTAAAGCAGGTCCTATTCCTGTAGATGTTATCGATATGAGAGATTATGGAACGATGAATGGTAAAGCTGTTTTTGAAACTGCAATGAAAATGATTGGTTAATAGAAAAGCTTGTCTAAACAGATAAAACGGGCGTTTTTTATAATGCCCTTTTTATATGAATTGAAATAAAGGAGAGAGAATTATGAAAACAAGAATTATGTTAATATGTGCAGCTGGGATGTCTACTAGCTTATTAGTAACAAAAATGGAAAAAGCTGCTAAAGATGCTGGTGATGATGTTGAGATTTTTGCTTTGCCTTTGAGTGAAGGGGGAAAAATGATAAATACTGTTGATTGTATCTTGCTTGGACCTCAAGTTAGATATGCTAAAAGCGAAGTTGAAAAACTTATTGAAGAAACAGGAAAAGATATACCGCTTGATGTAATTGAAATGAAAGATTATGGAATGATGGACGGTAAAGCTGTTTACGAATTTGCTAAAAAATTACTTAATAAATAGTTTATTACATATTTAAGACTGCTTAGCAGTCTTTTTTAGTAATTAAAGAGTCTAAAAATTATTTAATTTTGCTCTTTTTTGTTGTATACGATTATGCTATAATAACCTAAATAATTAGGAGGTTATGATATGCAAAAGGGGATTATTACAGTTGTAGGTAAAGATCAGGTTGGAATTATAGCTAAAGTATGTACTTATTTAGCTGAGAAACAAGTAAATATTTTAGATATTTCACAAACTATTATTCAAGGGTATTTCAACATGATGATGATTGTGGAATTAAGTTCAATAACTGATGAATTTGGTACTATCTGTGAAGAATTAGATAAATTAGGAATTGAAATTGGTGTTAATATAAAATTACAGCATGAAGATATTTTTAATAAAATGCATCGTATTTAAGGAGAAGTTATAGATGATTAATTTATTTGAAGTAGCAGAAACAAATAAAATGATTGAACAAGAAAATCTTGATGTAAGAACGATTACTTTAGGAATCAGTTTATTAGATTGTATGGATCATGATATTGATGTTTTATGTGAAAATATATATAAAAAAATTACTACTGTAGCAAAAGATTTAGTATCGACTGGAAAACAAATTGAGATGAAGTATGGAATTCCAATCGTAAATAAAAGAATATCTGTAACACCAATTGGTTTTGTTGGTTCTAACGCATGCAAGAGTACTGCTGATTTTGTTAAAATTGCAAAAACATTAGATAAGTGTGCGCATGAAACTGGGGTAAACTTTATTGGTGGTTATAGTGCTATCGTATCTAAAGGAATGACTAAAGCTGAAGAATTATTAATTAGATCTATTCCAGAAGCAATGAAAGTAACTAGTAATGTTTGTAGTTCTGTTAATGTTGGTTCTACGAAGACGGGAATCAATATGGATGCTGTTAAATTAATGGGTGAAATCATTAAAGATACCGCAACACTAACTAAAGAGGACGATTCTATTGGTTGTGCTAAACTAGTTGTTTTATGCAATGCACCTGATGATAATCCATTTATGGCTGGAGCATTTCATGGTGTAAGTGAAGCTGATGCCGTTATTAACGTTGGTGTAAGTGGTCCTGGTGTAGTTAAAACTGCAATTGAAAATGCTAAAGGTAAAGATTTTGGTGAACTATGTGAAATCATTAAGAAAACAGCTTTCAAGATTACTCGGGTCGGACAGTTAGTAGCTTTAGAAGCATCTGAAAGATTAAAGATTCCATTTGGAATTATTGATTTATCATTAGCACCAACTCCAGCAATCGGTGATAGTATTGCTGATTGTCTTGAGGGTATGGGCTTAGACAGTGTTGGGGCTCCAGGAACAACTGCAGCAGTTGCAATCTTAAATGATCAAGTAAAAAAAGGAGGCGTTATGGCTTCTTCATATGTTGGTGGATTAAGTGGGGCTTTTATCCCAGTCAGTGAAGACCAGGGAATGATCAATGCTGTCAATAGAGGAGCTTTAACACTTGAAAAATTAGAAGCTATGACATGTGTATGCTCAGTAGGTCTTGATATGATCGCTATTCCTGGAAGTGTTGAAGCAACTACTATTTCTGGAATAATAGCTGATGAAATGGCAATTGGAATGATCAATCAAAAAACAACTGCTGTTAGAATTATTCCCGTGATTGGAAAAGAAGTTGGCGAAGTTGTTGAATTCGGTGGATTGCTAGGTTATGCGCCTATCATGCCAGTAAATAATTTTGGATGTAGTGAATTTATTAATCGTGGGGGAAGAATTCCTGCTCCGATTCACAGTTTTAAAAATTAAAAGACGAATTTTCGTCTTTTTAATTACTTAGAAAGGATAATATAAGTATGAATGATTTAATAATATTTTTCCCATTATACAAAAATGATGATATAAAAGAATGTTTTAAAATATATGATGAGATTATTAAAAATAATAATTTAGAAAATGCTAACTATTTTGTTTCATTACTGATCAAATTAGCTGAAAAGTATAATTTATATGGTGATTTGTTCAACAGTCTATTAACACACTTATTAATTAATAATGAAAATTCATTTACTTTAGCATTAGAAAGAAAAGCCGCTATTGCTGATAATCTAAAAAATATTGTTATCAATGATTTCAAAATTATTTTTGAAATGTTTAATACTGACTTTAGTTCATTGTCGCCTTTACAACAAGATCTTATTACTAACTTTACACCATCAAGACCAGTAATCAATCAAGAATTATTTGAAATCTCAAGATCACTGCAAAATAATTTATCTAATTGTAAAGACGTAGAACAATTTTATAATATTTTAGAAAAATTCTTTTTAACTTATGGTGTTGGAAAATTTGGATTAAATAAAGCATTTCGTTATGAAAATCATCAAATTAGCCCTATAATACATATAGGTAACGGACGTTTGGATCAATTAATAGGATACGAAAGTCAAAAACTAAAACTCACTCAAAACACAGAAGCTTTTTTAGCTGGTAAAAAAGCTAATAATGTTCTACTCTATGGTGATAGTGGAACTGGTAAATCCAGCAGCATTAAAGCACTATTAAACGAATATTATAAAGATGGTCTAAGAATGATTGAAATTTATAAACACCAGTTCAAATATTTACCAAGTATTATCCAAGAACTACAATCACGTAACTATAAATTTGTTCTATTCATGGACGATTTATCATTTGAAGAATTTGAAATAGAATATAAATATCTAAAAGCGGTTATTGAAGGTGGGTTAGAGAAAAAGCCTGATAATATATTGATTTATGCTACTAGCAATCGTCGCCATTTAGTCAAACAAACATGGAGTGATCGTCAAGATCAGGATGAAGTTAATGTAAATGATGCTAAACAGGAAAAAACATCATTAAGTTCAAGATTTGGAATAAAAATATTATATACTCATCCAAATCGTCAAGATTACCTAGAGATCGTAGATGGTTTAGCAAAACAGTATAATCTACAAATGTCTCAAGAAGAATTACATCAAAAAGCTTTAACTTGGGAAATTCGCTATGGTGGATTTTCAGGGAGAACAGCTAAACAATTTATTAATGCAATGTTAGGAAATAAATAGGGAGAAATATGCAAAAATTATTATTAAGTGATTATCAAAAAATCAAACCATATTTAGATGATGCTGATTATGAAGGTTATAATTCAAATTTTGTAACAATGATGATGTGGGATCATGAATATGAAATTTATTATGAAATCAAAGATCATTTTATGATCATGTTACATACTTACATGAATGAAAAGTTTTTTGCTATGCCATTTTGTAAGCCGGAATATTATCATGAAGCGCTTGAATATATGATGAAATATGCAAAAGATCATAACTTTTCTTTTAAAATTGATCTAGCAGTAGAAAAGTCAAAGCAATTGATTCAAGATCTGTATGGAGACAAATTTTTATATCTCCATAATGATGATTTTGATGATTATATTTATAGTAAAGCATCATTAGAAACACTTTCAGGTAAAAAAATGCAAAAAAGACGTAATCATTTTAATGCTTTTCTTAAAGAGAATCCTAATTATGTTTATAAATAGATTGAAGATGAAGATATTGATAATGTACTTCAATGTTTAAAAAAATGGGATTTTTCAAAGCATATTGAGGAAAGTGTTATTTCAGAATATATTGGAATCGTATATTTATTAGTTCATCGTCATGAATTGAATATTAAAACCGGATGTATCTATATTGATAATAAATTAGAAGCTTTTATTATTGCTTCACCACTAAAACATAATACTATTCAAATCCATGTCGAAAAAGCTAACAAAGATATTCGCGGACTCTATGTAGCAATAGGTAAATTTTTCTTAGAAAAAAACTACGAGGGATATGAATTTGTAAATCGTGAAGAAGATATGGGCTTAGAGTCACTACGAAAAGCAAAGCAAATGCTGCATCCTATCAAAATGATAAAAAAATATACTATCGTTTTGAATGAACAATCAATCGTTCAAGCTGATGATAATGATTTATATGGTATTATTGATCTATGGCGCAATAGTTTTAAAGATGAGGATGAAATGTCTACAAATTTCTATTTTATAAATCGCTATCAAAAAGAAAATACTTATCTTTTAAAAAATGATCATCATATTGCTTCCATGTTACAAATTGTCCCTTATACTATTCTTTTAGACAATAAAGAAGAACCAGTGTATTTTGTTTTGGGAGTAGCTACTGATAAAAACTATCAAAGGCAGGGGATGATGAAAAAACTGATGAATCATGTTTTAGGATTGCCTAAATATCAAAATGCTAAAATAATGCTGCAGGCATATCATCCTGAATTATATTATCAATTTGGATTTAATGAAGATTATTTTCATAAAATCACAAAAGTTGATATTCAATCATATTCGGCCCCATCTAAACTTAGAGTAATTGAAAATTACAACTATAATAAGCTAGTGAATTTATATAATTGTTTTTGTGAAAATTTTAATGGATATCGTAAAAGAGATATCGAATATTACAATAATTATTTAATTCCACGCTGCATGGCTTTTAAAGAAGAGATTAAAGTATTTTATCATGATATCAAAGCAGTGGGATATGTTATCTACAGTGAAGATGCAACAACAATTAAAATTTCTGAAATCATTTATTTGAATCAAAACGAATTAAATGAAATACTTAATTATTTTGGTAATTTTAATAAAGAAATAA
>JABLTO010237956.1_pt1 | contig 14779 bp, 17 predicted proteins | sample 7160091 | NCBI WGS metagenome assembly JABLTO01 (sample SAMN14651225, study PRJNA627086) | human gut metagenome | isolation source: feces | host: Homo sapiens
CGGAAACGGTTTCTCAGGCCGGAGCAGCAGCTGCCAAGGTTATTGGACTACTAGCTAAGGATACCTTGACTGGTAACCCCTGCGTGGCTCACTCTGATGAGATGATGTGTAACGGCTGCTCTTCCTGCGAAAAAGTATGCCCCTATGGAGCAATTACTTATGTGGATAAAGAGTTCCGTATGCCCGATCGTACGGTAGCAATTCGCAGAGTAGCGGTAGTGAATGAAGCGGTTTGCCAGGGATGCGGAGCCTGCACGGTAGCCTGCCCCTCTGGAGCGATGGATTTGAAAGGATTCTCTAACAGCCAGATTATGGCGGAGGTTGATGCGATATGCAAGTAAGTGAGAATAAAGAGTTTAGGCCGAAAATAGTTGCTTTCTGCTGTAACTGGTGCTCCTATGCCGGAGCAGATTTGGCGGGAACCAATCGCCTGAATTATCCGAGCGATGTTAAAATTATTCGAGTCCCTTGCTCCTGCAGAGTAAATCCGATGTTTATTCTGCGTGCTTTTCAGCGCGGAGCAGATGGTGTGATTCTTTGCGGTTGCCATCCTGGTGATTGTCACTATACTAGCGGTAATTATTATGCTAGAAGAAGAATGACATTGTTATTCTCGATGCTGGATTATCTTGGTATAGAGAAGGAAAGAACCAGAGTGGAATGGGTTTCCGCAGCAGAAGGTGCAAAGTTTGCAGCAACAATGAATGATTTTGTAGAAACGATCACAAAATTGGGTGAAAATAAGAGATTGGAGGATCTGAGATGCAAAGAATGATAGCTGAAAAAGCAAAAACACTGTTGCAGAACGGAACTGTCAATCGTGTACTAGGGTGGAAAGCCGGAGAATTTGCTTATGATATAACACCTGCTGTGTTTGCTACGGCAGAGGAGATTGATGCAGAATTTGTATATGATGATTTTTGTGCAAACAATCTTTCAAAGTATTTGATTCGGGAGTCAAGAAAAGAAGGGAAAATATTGGTTTTCCTGAAACCCTGCGACACCTATAGTTTTAATCAGTTACTGAAGGAACATCGCATCTGGAGAGAAAATGTTTATGTTGTAGGAATTCCCTGCGAAGGAAAAGTGGATGCGGATAAACTGAAAGCTCTGGGAATCCGCGGAATACTCGGAATTGAAGCAGGGGCTGACAACTATATAGTACATACGCTGTACGGCGACCAGAAGGTTGCTAAAACAGAAGCTTTGGCAGAACGTTGCGTAAATTGCAAGAGCAAAAAGCATGTGATCTATGATGAGTTGATTGGCGAAGATGGGGAAGTGCTGGATAGCAACCGTTTTGATATGGTTGAAAAATTAGAAGCGATGACAGCGGATGAGCGTTTTGCTTTCTGGAGGGGAGAATTATCCAGATGCATTCGTTGCAATGCCTGCCGCAATGTCTGCCCAGCTTGTTCTTGTGAAAACTGTGTGTTTGATAACCCGAAATCTGGAATTTCCAACAAAGCCGCAGCAGATAGCTTCGAAGAAAATATGTTTCATATTATTCGGGCTTTCCATGTAGCCGGTCGTTGTACTGACTGTGGAGAATGCTCCAGAGTATGTCCGCAAAATATTCCTTTGCATTTACTCAATCGTAAGTTCATCAAAGATATCAATGAATTCTATGGTGAATATCAGGCAGGTGCTGACATGGAGACGAGAGCACCGCTTAATATCTATAATACTGAGGACGTAGAGCCAAGTATTGTTTATGAAAAGGGAGGCAATCACTGATGAAAAAACTTTCCCTTACTAATTTGGAAGCTTTTTTTGCAGAAATTGCAAAAAAAGAAGCATTGTATATTCCGACAGAAAACAAAGGGGGACAGGCACAGTTCCAAAGATGGGAAATGGGCATGCAGCTTTCGGAAGATCATAATACTGTGCGTAGTGCTAAAGATTTCTTTTTTCCTCAGACTGAAAATCTGGTAGATTTTAAAGTAAAGGGAAAAGAAATTGAAATTATCGATCCGCGTACAGAAGCAGAGGATTTTGTGATTTTTGGTGCGAGAGCTTGCGATGTGCGTAGCTTTGCCATATTGGATAAAGTGTTTTTGGCGAATCCGGTAGATACCTATTATAAGTCCAGACGCGAACACGGAACAATTGTTGCATTGGCTTGCACACAGCCGGAAGAAACCTGTTTTTGCCAGACCTTTGCCATTAATGCGGCACATCCGGAGGGAGACGTTGCAGCATGGAAGACGCAGGATGCCATTTATTTTCAGGCACAGAGCGAAAAGGGAGAAGCGCTGCTTGCCTCTGTGGATAACTTGTTAGAGGAGGCAGATGAGGCAGCAGTGAACGCTCAGAAAGAGCAGATACAGGCTGTTTTGGACAAACTGCCACTTGCGAAGCTTTCAACAAAGCATTTTGAAAACAGGGAACAGCTGGAAGTCTTTAATTCTTCCAAATGGGCAGAGCTTTCCGAAGCTTGTCTGGGTTGTGGTACATGCACATTTGTATGCCCGACTTGTCAATGTTATGATATCCGGGATTTTAATACAGGAAAAGGCATTAAGCGGTTCCGTTGCTGGGATAGCTGCATGTATTCTGATTTTACCAAGATGGCCGGTGGTCAGCCGCGCCTGACTCAATTGGAACGTTTTCGTCAGAGATTTATGCACAAGCTGATCTATTTCCCTATGAATAACAATGGAGAGTTTGGTTGCGTAGGATGTGGCCGTTGCCTGCAGAAATGTCCGATTTCCATGAATATTGTGAAGGTTATGAAGGCTCTTGAAGGAGAAGACAAATGAATATAGAAGCGTTGATTCCAAAATTGGGCGTAGTTACCGATATTCGTACAGATACGCCGGATGTAAAAACATTCCGTGTACTGGGGCTGGATGGCAAGAAGGTTTTTGAACATATTCCCGGGCAATGTGCGATGCTCTCCATGCCTGGGGTGGGAGAAGCGTTATTTTCCATTACTTCTTCACCTACTAATCGGGAATATATGGAATTCAGCATTAAGAGATGTGGTTGTGTAACGGAATGGCTGCATCAAATGGAAGTTGGTCAGCAGATCACCATTCGCGGCCCTTATGGTAATGGATTTCCGGTGGAAAGCGATTTAAAAGGTAAGGATTTGTTATTTATTGCCGGCGGCATTGGATTAGCCCCTTTGCGTTCCGTTATCAATTACGTACGGGATAATCGTCAGAATTATGGCAGTGTACAAATTATTTACGGCTCTCGTTCGAAAGATGATTTGGTGGACTATCAGGAGATCATCAATGAATGGATGGCTGACGAGGGCATTGAAGTCAACTTGACAATTGACCGTGAACAAGAGGGCTGGGATGGCCATGTCGGTTTTGTTCCTAACTATGTAAAGGAATTGAATCCAGATGTTCGCAAGACGGTTCTTATGTGCGGACCACCCATTATGATTAAGTTTACGCTGGCCGGATTGAAAGAACTGGGGTTCCAGGATACACAGGTCTATACCACAATGGAGTTACGAATGAAGTGTGGTATTGGCAAATGCGGCAGATGCAATATCGGATCTAAATATGTCTGCAAGGATGGCCCGGTATTCCGTTTCGATCAATTGGGAGAACTTCCGAACGAGTATTAATTAAAAGGAGAGAACAGGGACATGGAAAAAATGGTAAATGTATTCCTGATGGGTAAAAAATATGAAGTGCCTGCCAGCCTGACGATTATGGGCGCCATGGAATATGCAGGCTATCAGTTGGTGCGTGGCTGCGGTTGCAGAAATGGTTTCTGTGGCGCTTGCGCGACAATCTATCGTATCAAAGGTGAACGCGAACTGCATGCATGCTTGGCTTGCCAGACACAAGTGCAAGAGGATATGTATATTGCTACGTTGCCTTTCTTCCCCTTGGAAAAGCAGGTATACGATATTAATAAAGTTAAGCCGACTGAGCAGATTATGATGCAGCTTTATCCGGAAATTTACAGCTGCATTGGTTGTAATGCCTGCACGAAGAGCTGTACGCAGGAACTTAATGTAATGCAATATATTGCTTATGCACAACGTGGTGAGTATGAGAAATGTGCAGAAGAATCTTTTGACTGCGTAATGTGCGGAGTATGTTCTTCCAGATGCCCGGCAGGAATTTCTCATCCTCAGGTTGCCTTATTGGCTCGTCGCCTGAACGGAAAATATATTGCTCCTAAGGCAGAACATCTGAATCATCGGGTAGAAGAGATTCAGAACGGCGATTTCAATGCTTTGATTGAAAACTTAATGCAGAAACCGATTGAGGAATTGAAAGAACTTTATAATAACCGCGAGATTGAGAAATAAGGAGGAAAAACAGATGTACAGTGGTGAAATACTGGAATCCATGAAGAAAGTGGAAGCGGCGAGAGCGAAGAATATTGCGCTTGAACCCAGACGGATGACTGCTGAGGAAAAAGAAACCCTCCTTGCAACCTATCATCCGGACTATAAGCAGAATGAATTTGCGGTTTTGCAAGTAGGCCCTAACAAAGGGGAAAAAGTTCCTACAGAATTGGCTGCACTTTTACAGGCAAACAGCCGAATTAATCCCGCAAAGATTGATTTATCCCATGTGGATTATGATGTTGATGTATTGGTAATCGGCGGTGGCGGCGCAGGTTCATCTGCTGCAATCGAAGCGGATGAAGCGGGTGCTAAGGTAATGATTGTTACCAAACTGCGCATTGGTGATGCCAATACAATGATGGCAGAAGGCGGAATCCAGGCTGCGGATAAACCTAATGACTCTCCTGCAATTCACTATTTGGACGCAATGGGCGGCGGACATTTTACCAATAAGCCTGAGCTTCTTTCCAAACTGGTAATGGAAGCGCCGGAAGCAATTAAGTGGCTCAACGAATTGGGCGTTGAATTTGATAAAGCGGCGGATGGCACCATGATTACAACGCATGGTGGTGGTACTTCCAGAAAGAGAATGCACGCAGCGAAAGACTATTCCGGAGCTGAGATTATGCGCACTCTGCGGGACGAAGTACTCAACCGTGGCATTCCGGTAGTGGATTTTACAGCTGCAATTGAGCTGGTTTTGGATGATGAGGGTAAGGCGGCTGGTGCTGTATTACTCAATATGGAAACCAAAGAAATCAAAATTGCCCGCGCTAAGACGGTAATTATAGCAACCGGAGGTGCTGGCCGACTGCATTATCAAGGCTTCCCCACATCCAATCATTATGGTGCTACGGCTGACGGATTGATTCTTGGTTATCGTGCTGGGGCGAAGTTATTGTATGCAGATACTTTGCAGTATCATCCTACCGGAGTAGCTTATCCGGAGCAAATTTTCGGAGCATTGGTAACAGAAAAAGTGCGTTCGGTTGGCGCTATGCTGATCAACTCGGAAGGTGAAGCTTTCATGCATCCGTTGGAGACCAGAGATGTTTCTGCTGCTTCCATTATTCGCGAATGCTCTACGAATGGCAAAGGTGTAAATACCGGAAATGGTGTGGGAGTATGGCTGGATACGCCTATGATTGAGATGAAGGGCGGAGAAGGAACCATCGAAAAAAGAATTCCGGCAATGATGCGTATGTTTGCGAAATATGATATTGATATTCGCAAAGTGCCGATTCTGGTTTATCCGACGTTGCATTATCAAAATGGCGGTTTGCAGATTACGCCTGACGGAATGACCGGTGTTGAAAATCTCTTTGTTGCTGGTGAAGCGGTTGGTGGAATTCATGGAAGAAACCGTTTGATGGGTAACTCGTTGTTGGATATTATCGTTTTTGGCAGAAGTGCCGGCAAAAATGCTGCGGCTAAGAGCCGGAACACAAAAGTAGGGAATTTGACACTTTCACATGTGAACAAGTTTGCCAAGGAAATGGAAGAAGCAGGCATTCATAGCGAAATTGTTTCTCCGAAACTTTTGCCTGATTATACGCGCAAGAGAAATACGCTTTAAAAAATTTTGATTTAAAGGAAGTATTGTATCCTATGGAAAATTTAGCAAATATCCTGGAAACGTTGATGATTGTCAGTTTCGGCATTTCATGGCCGCTTTCGATTGTGCGCTCTTATCGTTCACGCTCTACAAAAGGTAAAAGCCTTATGTTTAGCTGCTTTATTTGCTTTGGTTATATTTGCGGCATTATTTCTAAATGTCTGACACATACTTATAATCTGGCATTTTGGTTCTATTTCCCTAATGTAATTATGGTATGTACAGATATAGTGCTTTATTTCCGCAATCGTGCAATTGAACGTAAGGCAGAGAATGGAGCTCAGGGATAAGTAGATGAAGAAAAAGATTACAATATGTATTGGCAGCGCTTGCCATGTAAAAGGGTCAGCGCGAGTAGTGGAACAATTGGAAACGCTGGTAAAGACCTATCAGGTGGCAGATAAGGTAGAACTGGCTGGCATTTTCTGCACTGGAAACTGCCAGCGTGGAGTCAGCACTACTTTTGATGGGAAATCCTTTTCTTTAAATGAAAATAACACAGAAGAGTTTTTTGTTAAAGAGGTTTTGCCAACACTCAAATAATCATGGATTAGAATCTGGGCTTCGAGTTTTTCGAAGCCCGATTTTTTTATTTAATAAGTTGCTTCTTTTTTTGTTTTATATCAATAGAATAGAAAGGGGGGAACAATGAAGAAAAAACAGTTTTTTTACGGTATTACTTTATTTGGTTTGGCGCTGTTTTGCCAAATGGTTATTGCTATTTTCACAATTGAAGGAGATTTCCCTTTGCTGCAGAAGCAAAACAATGTGAAGCTGAGTTATATTGCGTTGTGGCTCTGTACTGTTGGAGTTATGTTTGGTCGAAATATATATTTGTTGATTCAAAAAGAGAAAAAAACAGCAGGGAGGCTCATATGGTATGCATTACAGCTGGCTCTGTTTGGGTTGTTTACTTATATGTTTTTATATTGTGGAGATTTTTTCGCCGCACTGAGCATTGTGTCGGTTTGTTTAATATTAAGCGGACGCAGTTTACAACGGGAAGGAATGATTTACATTTTTCCCTTTATATGGCAACTTTATTTATTTTATATAGTTTATCGGTTCTATTTGTATTTATAAAATCCCGTTGCATCTCACAGGTAAATCAAGTATAATAAATAAAAATGTCGGGTATCCACATCAGTTGGCCGAATTTGATTGCTGAGAAACATCTGATATGCGGAGTATTCTGTAAAAGAAGCTCCAGCCAGTTTCTTGAAAAAAGGCGGCGGGACAGTGGAACCGGAACGGAGGAACAAATGAATTACAGTAGTAAGGTCAGAACGATTGCCATAACTGGCATGTTGGCCGCAGTAACCTTGGTGTTGGGACTCACAAACATTGGTATTATTCCAATTCCGCCTGCAAATGTGACAACGATGCATATTCCTGTCATTATTGGTGCAATTTTATGCGGCCCCAAAGTGGGCTTGTTGTTAGGCCTTGTATTTGGATTAACCAGTGTTTGGAAAGCGTTTACAGCTACTTCTGCGTTGTTAGCACCGTTGATGGCTGTGAGTCCAATTTTGGTGATTATAATGTCTGTAGGGGCGCGCTTGATGGTGCCGATTATTGCCAGATGGATTTATTTGATTATTGGTAAAAAGAATCAAACTTTGGCAGCCATTGTAGCACCGATTGCCGGTTCGTTGACCAATACTATCTTCTATTTGGGGCTGATGCTTCTTTTTTATGTTATTTCAGGTATTGATGCTTCAGGAGTATTGGCAATTATTGCGGGCGTGGGAGCTTTAAACGGGTCTTGTGAAGCTTTGGCAGCAGCCTTGATTTGTGGGCCGATTATTGTAGCAGTTGAAAAAATGCTTCGGAAAAAGGCAAAAAATTAAAATTCAAAGGGAAAAACAGAATGCTCATTGTTATAGATGTCGGAAATACAAATATTAAGTGTGGATTATTTGAAAAGGGAAAATTGCGCAATTCTTGGCGTATGGCAACAAAGATGCATGTAACTTCGGATGAAATCGGAATCAAGATGATTTCATTTTTGGACTATCTGCATCTGAAGCCGGAAGAAGTTGAAGATATTATGATTTCTTCTGTAATTCCCTCTATCAACTATACGATAGAACATATGTGTAAAACCTATTTTAAAAAGCGCCCATGTTTTGTAGAACCCGGTATCAAGACAGGTATTAATATCTTATATGATAACCCTAAGGAATTGGGTTCGGATCGAATCGTAAATGCAGTGGCCGCTTATGAATTATATGGCGGCCCCTGTATTACCGTAGATTTTGGTACGGCAACGACCTTTGGAGCAATTTCAAAAAGAGGGGAATTTTTGGGTGGCGCAATTTGTCCGGGTTTGATTGTTTCGGCGAATGCGCTAACAAATAATACGGCAAAACTTCCCAAGGTGGAATTGATTAAGCCTAAGCGGGTAATCAATCGGAATACGATAGCATGTATGCAATCTGGTATTCTGTATGGATATGTTGGACAGGTTGATTATATATTGCGGAAAATGAAATCAGAATTGGGCGCGGAAGCGAAAGTTATTGCCACGGGAGGGATGGCAGAAACAATTGCTTCCGAAACGCAGATGATTGACGTCATTGATAGTTTGCTGACGTTGCATGGCCTGCATATCATTTATCAGAAAAATCACGAAGGTTGAGGAGTATCGGAAAAGGGAGTAAATAAGTTATGAAAGAGATTCGTGTTGCAATCCTTGGTATGGGGACAGTTGGTTCCGGCGTTTATCAAATACTGCAAAAAGATGAAGGACAAATTGCGCATAAGGAATTGACTCGATATCAAGTCAAAAAAGTGTTGTCCAGGAGTTATCATTATGAAATTCCGGAAGAAAAGAAGGCGGCAACTATTGAAGAAATTCTAAATGATCCGGATATTGATATCGTTATTGAAGTATTGGGAGGGATAGAGCCTGCCAAGACATATGTAATTCAAGCATTGGAAGCGGGAAAAACAGTAGTTTCGGCGAATAAACAGATGATTGCTAACTATTGGCCGGAAATTGAAGAAGCTGCTAAGAAAACCGGTGCAGGATTTTATTTTGAAGCAAGTGTCGGAGGCGGAATTCCTATTTTAAGGGCAATTGATGACAGCTTGCAGGCTAATGATATGCATTCTATTTTTGCAATCATTAATGGCACGACAAACTATATTTTGACAAAAATGACTTCAGAGGGCATGGACTATGAAGAAGTCCTGAAAGAGGCTCAGGCTTTAGGCTATGCTGAAGCAGATCCAACAGCGGATGTTGAAGGATTTGATGCGATGTATAAGTTGTCGATTTTGGCTTCTAAAGCTTTTCATTCCCGACTCCCAATTGAATATATTTATCGGGAAGGTATATCCCATATTACAAAGCAGGATATTCAATATGCAAAGGACTTCGGCTATGTGATTAAGTTATTGGCGATTGCCAAACGTTCGGGAAATAATGTGGAGTTGCGTGTGCATCCTACGATGATTCCGCAAACACATCCGCTGGCAAATGTATTGGATTCATTTAATGCGATTCTGATGAATGGCAGCTCAGTAGGTGATGTTATGTTTTATGGAAGAGGAGCAGGTGCATTGCCTACGGCAAGTGCCGTTATCTCTGATGTGATTTATGCATCGCATCATATGCAGCAGCATAAATATGCAACTTTTGAAAATAAGAAAGATTTTATTTCTCCGATTTTACATTTCGAAGAGAATTGGACTTGCCCTTTTTATATTCGCCTTAATCTGTTAAACGTTCCTGGTGTTTTGGCTCAGGTTACCAAACGCATGGGCGATTATGGGATCAGCATTCTTTCAGTCATACAGAAAGATGCAAAAAAGGATGAAGCAACGATTGTCTTCCAGACTTATCCCGCAAAAGAAAAGGATATTCAAAATGCAATTGCCGACTTTAAAAAAATGGATGTCGTTAAAAAAGTCGGTGCTGTGATTCGCATGGAAAATTGAGAATAGTTGAGATTTGAACCGCCGTCAGACCATCGGCGGTTCTTTACTTTAAAAATACTTTTCTAAAGGGCTTGACTTCGAGTGCACTTTAAATAGTAATATGTATATGATAATGATAATTCTTGAGGAGGTTGTCATGATTTATCGGAAATTGGGAAAGACGGCACTGGAGGTCAGTGAGATCGGATTGGGCTGCGAGGGATTTATGGGAAAAGATTTGGAGCAAACCAGGCAGCTTATGGATATAGCTATGAATGCAGGCGTGAATTGCATGGATTTGTATTCCCCGAATCCAGATATGCGCAGCAATATCGGGTTTGCACTTAAAGGGAGACGAGAAAATTTTATTTTACAGGCACATATTTGTTCGGTTTGGAAAAATGGGCAGTATAAAAGAACGCGTGCATTAAGCGAAGTAAAAGAAGGTTTTACAGATTTATTATCACGTTTACAGACAGACTATATTGATATTGGCATGATTCATTATGTAGACGCGGAAAAAGATTGGGAAGAAGTCAGCCAGGGAGAGGTTCTGCAATATGCACAAGAATTAAAGGCAACAGGAAAAATACGCTATATTGGCATGAGCAGTCATAATCCTTCTGTTTCTTTGAAGGCGGTAAAGAGTGGTATGATAGATGTATTGATGTTCAGTATTAATCCCTGCTATGATTTATTGCCGGCTACAGAAGATATTGAAGTACTATTTGACGAGCACAGCTATGATAAAACATTGCTGAATATGGATCCTGAAAGAGAAGCTCTTTATGAAGCTTGTCAGCGCTTTGGGGTGGGAATAACAGTGATGAAGGCTTTTGGCGGAGGAGATTTGTTGAATGAATCACTTTCTCCTGCCGGAAAGGCTTTGACTCCTTATCAATGTTTGCATTATGCATTGACACGTCCGGCAGTGGCTTCGGTAATGGTAGGTACACATACGGAAGAAGAATTAAAGGAATGTCTGGGCTATGAAACTGCGGAAACGGAGCAAAAAGATTATGCAGTTGCTCTTGCTGCGCTTCCTAAAATTAGTTGGGAAGGACATTGCATGTACTGTGGACATTGCGCTCCTTGCCCTAAGGGAATAGATATTGCATCAGTAACAAAATTTCTTAATCTTGCAAAAGCTCAGGGAGAAATTCCCGAAACAGTTAGAGAACATTACCGTATATTAGAACATTATGCTAGCGATTGTATTGGTTGCGGATTATGCGAAAAACGTTGCCCGTTTGGCGTGCCGGTTCGGGAAAATATGCAGGCTGCTATGACATTGTTTGAAAAATAAACATCTATGTGAGGTATAGAAATGAAGATGATTACTTTGGGAAAGACTGGCATTACAACACCGCAAAATGCCTTTGGGGCTTTGCCTATACAAAGAGTAGATATGCAGACCGCGATACATATTCTGCGCAAGGCATATAAGGGCGGTATGACTTTTTTTGATACAGCCAGAGCTTATTCTGACAGTGAAGAAAAATTAGGTAATGCATTTGCTGGAATGCGTGAAAAGGTATTTATTGCTACTAAAACCGCAGCAAAAACGCCGGAAGATTTTTGGAAGGACTTAAATACATCACTGAAAAATCTGCAGACAGATTATATTGATCTTTATCAGTTTCATTGGCCTAAGCAATGCTATAAACCGGGCGATGGAAGTGGAATGTATGAATGCATGCTAGAAGCTAAGGAAAGAGGGATGATTCGTCATATTGGAATGACGAATCATATTCTGAGTGTGGCACATGAAGGAATTGATTCTGGTTTGTATGAAACATTGCAGTTCCCTTTCAGCTATTTATCTTCGGAAAAAGAGTTGGAGTTGGTGCAAAAATGTAAAGCTGCGGATATGGGCTTTATTGCAATGAAAGGCCTTGCAGGAGGATTAATTACAGATTCCGCTTCTGCATTTGCGTATATGGCTCAATTTGATAACGTTTTGCCTATTTGGGGAATTCAGAAGGAAAGTGAATTGGATGAATGGCTAAGTTATATGCAGGAACCAGCGGCTATGACTGAGGAACGCCAGGCTTTTATTCAAAAGGAAAAGCAGGAACTGGTGGGAGAATTTTGTCGCGGATGTGGATATTGTATGCCCTGCCCGGCAGGAATTCAAATCAATACTTGTGCAAGAATGTCGCTTTTGTTGCGCAGATCGCCTTCGGCTGGGCATTTAACACCACAAGCGCAGGAAATGATGAAAAAAATCGAAGATTGCATACATTGTGGTCAATGCAAAAACAAATGTCCGTATGGCTTGGACACTCCGGAGTTATTAAAACGTAATTATGAGGATTACAAATTGGTGTTGGCTGGAAAAGTAAAAGTAAATTGATATGATTCAAAAAAGCGATATGAGGGACTTCCTCATATCGCTTTTTTTAAATATTAGTAGCATCCTCAATACGTTTTTGCGCCGCCTCTAAAGTTGCAGTACATTCACGAATCAAATGAATTCCCTGTTCATAGAGAGAAAGGGCTTGTTCCAGAGAAGGAGGGGTTTCTGATGTTTCAAAAGCAGCAAGAATTTGATCCAGTGCGGTAAGTTTTTCTTCAAAAGTTTGTTCTTTCATAATATTGGCTCCTTGTTTACAACAATAGTGGATAGACAACCATCTGCGAGATAAACAGAAAGATGACTTTGCAGAGGTACTTGTTTGATAGAGGTTACAGTTTGGCCACAAGCATTTTGTAAACGGCCATATCCCTTTGCGCAGATAGAAAGAGGGTTATTTGCTTCCATTTTTGCAGCACTTAACTGTAATCGATGTGCAGACATTTGCAGGCAAGAAGCAATTGCAGAGTGCAAGACTTCCTTTTGCTGCTGTAGATGTTGAGTAAGAGCGGTGTGTTTTGCAGAAAAAACGTTGTTTAATGCATTTTCTGTCCGTTCGACTTTTTCTGTTGCTGTTTGTATAAGAGAAGCTACCGCAGTTGATAAACGATTTTCCATATGCAACAGATCCAATAAAATATCCTGTTGATTCGGAACAGCTAACTCTGCGGCGGCGGAAGGAGTAGGAGCGCGCAGGTCTGCTACAAAATCAGCGATGGTGAAATCGGTCTCATGCCCAATCCCTGTGATAATTGGAGTATTAGCTGAGTAAATTGCACGGGCAATTTCTTCATTATTGAATACATAGAGATCTTCCAATGAGCCTCCGCCACGAGCCAAAAGAATAATATCTGCATTCTTTTGATCAGCAAGAAATAACGCCCGTAAAATTTCCTGTACGGCATCTTGGCCTTGGACACCGGTGGGGCATAGTTCGATCTTTGCCAGAGGATATCTGCGCCGAAGAATATTACGCATGTCCTGCAGAGCTGCTCCGGTAGGAGATGTCACAAGGCATATTTTTTCCGGATATTTAGGAATACTTTTTTTGTGCGCCTCGTCGAACAGCCCTTCAGCTGCCAATTTCTGCTTCAATTGTTCAAATTGAAAATAAACTTCGCCGATGCCCTCCTGTATCATGCGTTGAACATAAAGTTGCACAGAGCCGTTTCTTTCGTATAAAGCTACATCTCCAATTAAGAGGACATGCATACCATTGGCGGGAATAAATTTTAAGGAAGCACGGTAACCGCGGAACATGACAGCGCGAATGGCCGCATTAGCGTCCTTTAGTGTAAAATAAATATGACCGGAGGTATGTAATGTCAAATTTGATATCTCACCTTCGATACAGATCGTTTTTAAAGCATCATCGTATTCTAATTTTTCTTTTAAATATTGATTGAGCTGACTGACTGTAATTGGCTGCATAGTTTCCGTATAATACTGCATAAAAACTCCCTTTAGATTTATACATGGATCGAAAGCGGATGCTGAATATTCAGGCTATTAGGTGTTACCATACATTCGTAAGCCACTATCTGAACGCCTTGGGACATCGCTTCACGCATTGCTTGACCAAAAGCTGGATGTGTCTGCCAATTGGGTTTGAGAGCTTTTGCTCCTTGCATCTGGATGATGAATATAAGATAAGCGTGGTATCCTTGGTGCACAGCTTCAATTAATTCCTGAATATGTTTAATTCCACGTAATGTGGGCGCATCCGGAAAAACAGCATATTCATCTTGCATTAAAGTAACTCCCTTTACTTCTGCAAAACATTGTGCTGTACCATATTCAAAATAGAGATCAAAACGCGACTGACCGAATCTCTTTTCCCGTTGTAAATGCTCTGCTGGCCCTGTCATTTGTGGAAGAAGATTCCCTTCATACAGGTAGTCAGCTAACAGATAATTAGGCGCTTGAGAATCAATGTTGATGACTTTGCCATTGTGCTCTACGGAAATCAGTGTATAAGCTGTTTTTCGAGATGTGGCAGCATCATGATGTTGTAAATAAACTGTTGCGCCGTTAACCAATAATTCGGCACAGCGACCGGTATTGGGAACATGTACAATTATTTCCTCATTTTCCAACAGGCAATGTGCCAGGAAACGGTTAGGGCGTGTTAAAAAAATTGCTTTCATAATATTAGAATAATTCATGACTAAAAGTGTAGCGATTTTTTTTAAGAATGTCAAATCGCAATGGAAATGAATTGACAGCATAGTTTCTTTATGATATAGTACTTTATACAACTTAAGAGGGAGTAGTTTGCGCAGTATAGTAATTCATATTGCGTGTCAAATCAACAACACATCTGCTTGGCAGAATGGTTTGTCTTAATGAACGAGACTCGTGCACAATATACGATTGTGTACGAGTTTTTTTATATAAAATTTTAGGAGGATGTAAATGAAGTATTATTTGGAACCTGCTGATACGGTGTGTCGTGAAATGGATTCCAATCCGGAAGGGCTTTCTGCGGAACAAGCACAGAAACGTTTGGAGCAGAATGGGAAAAATAAGTTGGTCGAGCCTAAAAAAGATTCTATATTTA
>JABLTO010017761.1_pt1 | contig 14777 bp, 15 predicted proteins | sample 7160091 | NCBI WGS metagenome assembly JABLTO01 (sample SAMN14651225, study PRJNA627086) | human gut metagenome | isolation source: feces | host: Homo sapiens
ATTATCATATTTTTTAGCCATAAAATTACTCCTTTCTAAAATTATTTATATTATATACCCTCTGTCAAAGTGGTATAAAGATATTATAAACTCCCTTATTGACTTTTTCTTCGGGGGGGTGGTTATAATGATAGCGTACGTTAGAATGGAGGTATTAATTATGAATAGTGAGAAAAATTGGTAAAAAATATTATTAGTTCTTGGTGTATTAGTGGGGGTAGTAGGCGTAAGTTATGCTTTGTGGCGTGCATCTTTTAGTAGTACAAATGATAATAGTCTTACAGCCACATGCTTTAATGTATCCTTTACAGATCAAAATAATATCAGCATTGAAAAAACTTGTTGGGTCAGTTTCATGGAATATAGGAGCTATAGATAGTTTAGAACAAACGCCTAATAGTCTTTATAATAATGAAAGAGGAACTAAAAAATATAAAATGTGCACTAGTGGCAATTATTGTAACGACTGCAATGAACCTGACGAACTTTCTCTTTTATGGAAAGGCTTAGTTGGCTTAATGCATCCAAGCGACTATGGCTATGCAACAAGTGGCGGCAGTATAGCAAATAGAACAACGTGTTTAAATAAAAGCTTAAGTAATTGTGACGATAGTAGTGCAACTGATTGCAAAAATAATGATTGGTTATTTAATGAGCGAGCTCAATTTACATTATCATCGTATGATGACCTTTCCTTTGCATCCAATACGTTCATTGTGTCATCAGATGGGTTCCTCCACCTCGGCGTTGCGTACGAAATCGGTACTGTTCATCCAGTCATTTATCTATCATCTAATGTCAAAATTTCTTCTGGTACAGGCTCTAAAAGTGAACCATTTATGCTTGAAAAATGAATTTTGACAGCACGTTAAAAAAGTGGTATTATGAATATGTCAAGAGAAATGGCATACAATAAAAAAAGGAAACATTCAGTTTTTACGAGTTGAATGTCTACCTTAAAAATGTGGAGACATTTAATCTAATAGATTAAGTGTCATTTTTTTATTACTACTATCATAATGATTAGGAGAAATAAAATGATAGCAACTAATTTTAAAAACTTTAAAATAAAAGTTTTTAATTTCATTATTATCAAACCTCCTCTCTATAAGAGATTTGGTAGACACTCAACAACTGATATTTCCGCTAAGATTATACTATATAAGTATATGTGAAATCAAGAAAAAAAGTCGCTTACTTAGAACTTTAGTTCGTATAAAAAATACACATAAAAAAGCATAGTAATATTATATTTGCTTAGTACTAATCATTACTTGTATAATTAGTATAGTTATTAATATTAAAAAAGTAATCATTTTCTGCTTGAAATTTAATATTGACTTAGTTTTTAAAATACTATAAAATATATTTATCTTAAGAAAGAAACGAGTATATTTTATCCCTTTATGAAAAGAGAAGGCTAGATTGCTGGAAATGCCACATAAAGAAAAATAGAAAAACAATTCTTTGATACTTAAGAACGGAGTGTCCGTTATAACAAGAAAGAGTACCCTAGGTAAAGTAAGGTGGCACCGCGAGAATTCTCGTCCTTACGTTTTATCTAGGTTTTTATTTTTTGTTTTAAGAAAAGAAAGGTATGGTATAAATGAAAGAAAATATTTATAGAAATTGTTTATGTGAAGAAATTGATGAAAATTATGTTGGCAAGAGTGTCACTTTAAGTGGTTGGGTTGAAAATATCCGTGATCATGGAGGCGTTTTATTCCTAGATTTAAGAGATAATACAGACATATTACAAGTTGTTAGTAATGATGATTCTATATTTAATGGGATAACAAGAGAAAGCGTTATTAAAGTTACAGGTGTAATTAGAAAACGTGATGCCGAAACAGTTAATGAAGGCATTAAAACTGGTATGGTTGAATTATTAGTAAGTGATTTAGAAGTATTAAGTAAATCTTTAAATGTTTTACCTTTTGAAGTAAGACAAAGTAAACATATAAGTGAAGACGTAAGACTAAAATACCGCTATCTTGATATGCGTAATAAGAGTGTAGCTAAAAACTTTAAATTAAGAAGTGAACTTTTACATTTTTTAAGAAATAAAATGTATGATATGGGATTTACAGAGGTGCAAACACCAATTCTAACCGCATCAAGTCCAGAAGGAGCAAGAGACTTTGTTGTTCCAAGTAGAAATTTTCCAGGTAAATTTTATGCCTTACCACAAGCTCCACAAATATACAAAGAATTATTAATGTGTGGCGGCTTTGCTAAGTACTTTCAAATAGCTCCTTGTTTTCGTGATGAAGATGCAAGAAGTGATAGGACTTTAGAATTTTATCAACTTGATATGGAAATGAGCTTTTGTGAAGAAGAAGACGTTTTAAGAGTTGGGGAAGAGATATTTCATGATGTATTTACAAAATTTTCTAATAAAAGTGTAAGTGATATACCTTTTAGAAGATTAAGTTACCAAGAGGCTATGGAAAGTTACGGGACTGATAAACCAGATTTAAGAAATCCCCTTATTATTAAAGATGCCAGCAAGGAACTTTTAAATACAACCTTTAAACCATTTAGTAAAAGTGTTGTTAAAGTAATTGTAGTAGATAATATTGGTGATAAACCTAATAGCTGGTTTAATGATATTGTAGATTATGCAAGTAGCATTGGTATGCCTGGAATTGGTTATTTAACTGTTATGGCAGATGGTACCTTAAAAGGACCTATTGATAAATTCTTAAGTGAAGAAGAAAGAGCTTCTTTAATTAAAAACTTTAATATGCAAGAAAATTCCGTTATGTTCTTTATAGCAAATAGAAACATTAAAACCGCAAGAAAATATGCCGGGTTAATTAGAACTTATCTTGGGGAAAAACTAGGTCTTATTGATAAAAATAGATTTGAACTATGTATAGTAAAAGACTTCCCAATGTTTGAATATGATGATGAAAAGAAAAAAATAGAGTTTTGTCATAATCCATTTAGTCTTCCACATCATGGTATTAAAGATTATGATAACGATGATGTTTTAAGTATTTTAGCTTATCAATATGACTTTGTTTGTAATGGTTATGAAATGGCTTCAGGTGCCATAAGAAATCATGATTTAGAAAGTTTGACAAAAGGCTTTGAAATAGTGGGTTACACAAAAGAAGAAGTTGAAAAACGTTTTAATTCAATATATACAGCCTTTAAATATGGTTGTCCTCCACATGGTGGTATGGCACCTGGAATTGATCGTATGCTAATGCTTTTACTTGACGAAGAAAATTTAAGAGAAGTGCAAGCCTTCCCAACTAGTACAAGTGGAGCTGATAACTTAATGGGTTCACCTAGTACGCTTACACCATTACAATTAAAAGAATTAAAAATTAAGTTTGAGGAGATAAAAAAATGAGTAAATTTACAAAAGAAATGATAGATGATTATGCTGATAAGTTACTTATTGGTTTAACAGAAGAAGAAAAAGATATGATTTTAAGTGAATTTGATATTATTGATGCTTCTATTAGTAGTGTTACCAAAATACCTAATATAAGTAATGTCGAACCAATGACTCATGCTTTAGATGATTTTACATATGTTCTTAGAGAAGATGAACCAGAAGAGTCTGTACCAATCGATGAACTTTTACAAAATAGTGGCGATGAAGACGGGTCTGAAATCGTCGTACCAAAGGTGGTGGGATAAATGTTAAATAAAAGTATTTTAGAAATTCATGAAGCTTTAAAAAATAACGAAATTACAAGTGATGAGTTAGTTAAGGAAAGTATTAAGAAATGTCATGAAGTAAATGATGAATTTAATGCTTTTGTAACTATTTTAGATGATAAAAAAGGTAGTAAGGTTACCGAAGACGTGTTATCAGGTATTCCTTATGGCTGCAAAGATAATTATTCAACCAGAGGTGTTTTATCAACTGGTTCATCTAATACTTTGAAAAACTATGTCCCATTTTTTACAGCCACTAGTATTTTAAATTTAGATTCACATGGTTCAGTGATGGTTAGTAAGTGCGCAATGGATGAGTTTGGTATGGGAGGTACTGGAACAACTTGTCATACAGGGATAGTTAGAAATCCTTGGGATAAAACACGTATGACAGCCGGTTCTAGTGCCGGTTCTGCTTGTGCCGTAAGTGCGGGATGTTTTCCATACGCTACTGGTAGTGATACAGGAGACTCTATTAGAAAACCTGCTGCTTACTGTGGTATTGTAGGATATAAACCTACCTATGGCATGATTAGCCGTTATGGGTTATTTGCTTTTGCTTCAAGTTTAGATCACTGTGGTGTTTTAACACGTAGTGTAAAAGATGCCGCCCTAGTTGTAGATGCAATGAAAGGCCTTGATAAAAATGATATGACTACTTGGGATTCTAGTAATATCCATTTATATGAGGCATGTGATAAAGACTTAGGCCGTAAAAAACTTTGTTATATTAAAGAAATTTGCGATATTAATCGTTATCCTAGTGCTAGTGAAGAATTAAAGTGTCATTTAAGTAATTTTAATGATACAGTAGAAAAATTAAGAAGTATTGGTTATACCGTTGATGAAGTAAGTGTTGATGATAACTTATTAAAGGCTGTTGCTAGCACATACGTAATCATATCTTGTGCCGAAGCAACAAGTAATATGAGTAACTTAACAGGTATTATCTTTGGCCCACGTGGAAAAGGTGATAACTACATCGATATGATGAAAGACCACCGAACAAAAGGTTTCTCATCTTTAATTAAACGCCGCTTTGTAATTGGCTCTTATGTTTTACAAAAAGAAAATCAAGATCGTTATTTTCGAAATGCTCAAAGAGTAAGAAGATTAATTGTCGATGCATATAAAAATCTATTTAAAGAGTATGATGCCGTGGTATTACCAGTTGGATCTGGGCCTGCTAAAAAGTTAGATGGGGCAACCGATATTTTAGATAAAAATACCGAGATACTAGAAGAGCATTTACAAATTGGTAATTTTGGAGGATTCCCATCTATCACTATTCCAAATGGGCTTATTAATGGCTTACCAGTTGGTGTTAATATAACAGGTAATTGTTATGAAGATGAAATAGTTCTTTCTATCGCCCGTAATTTAGAGAAAAATATGAATTTTGAAGGAATGACGGCAGGAGGTAAAAAAGATGAGTAAATATATTGCTAAGATTGGTCTTGAGATGCACTGTGAAATATCAAAAACAAAAACAAAAGTTTTTTCTAGTGCCAAAAATGACTATAGTTCTTCCCCTAATACAAGTGTAAGACCTGTTGATATGGGTTTTCCTGGTGTTTTACCAGTCGTTAATAAAAAGGCCGTTGAACTTGCCCTTAGGGCCAGTATGATTACTAATTGTACTCAGCCAGAATACATTTGGTTTGAAAGAAAAAACTATTATTATCCTGATTTACCAAAAGGTTACCAAATTACGCAAGAGACTAAACCAATTCCTGTTGGTATATATGGTTATGTTGATTATGAATGTGATGGAGAGTTAAAAAGAGTACGTGTTAACAATATTCACTTAGAAGAAGATGCAGCAAGTCTAGATCACTATGAAACAACAAGTACCATTAACTATAACCGAGCAGGTGTACCTTTACTTGAACTTGTAACAGAGCCAGATTTTCATACAGCAAGTGAAGCCGTAGCTTTTCTAGAACACATGCGTAGAACTTATCAATATGCGGATATTTCTGATGCTGATACTAAAAAAGGCCAAATTAGATGTGACGTTAATGTTTCTATTATGGATAGTAGTTTAGATGAAACTGACCCAAATAACTGGGGAACAAAAATTGAAATTAAAAATGTTAACTCTTTTGGTGGTGTAAGAGACGCTATTAATTATGAAATTGAAAGACAAACTGAGCTAAAAGAAAATGGTGAGTATGACGAGATGCCTCAACAAACCAGAAGATGGGATGAGGATAGTTTTAGTACGATTTATATGCGTAGTAAAGCAGACGCAGTTGATTATAAGTATTTTGTTGAACCTAATATTCCTAAATTTAAAGTTACAGACTCTTGGTTAGAAAGTATAAGAGCCTCTATTCCTAAATTATTTATGGAACGTAAAAAAGATTATATAGAAAATTATCATTTATCAGAATATGATGCAGGCGTGTTAATTAAAGAAAAGCCGATTTCAGATTATTTTGAAGAGTGTTTAAAACTGGGAATAGACGCCAAAACAGCAGCTAACTGGATTACTGTTACAATTGTTGGTGAATTAAATAAAGAAGAATTAAGCATTAGTGATTTTTATATTACACCAGTGTATTTAAAACAAATTATTGATAAAATAAACGATGGCACTATTTCTAATAAACAAGCTAAAGAAATATTTTATAAGTCTTTAGAAAGTAAAAAAGAACCAGTTACATTTATTAGTAAGGATAATGCCCAGATATCTAATAAAGAAGAATTATTATCTTTAATTACTGAAATTATTAAAAATAATGCTAGTCAAGTAGAGCAATATAAATCTGGTAAGACTAATTTGTTTGATTATTTTGTTGGTCAAGTTATGAAATCTACCCGTGGTAAAGCAAATCCTGTTATGACTAAAGAAATACTTAATGAAGAACTAAATAAATAGTTCTTTTTCTATGTAAGAAGTGTTTACAAATATTGTTTGTTCTCAATTATTTGTGTTATACTATGGTAGTAAATTAAGTGGTTGTTATATTTAGTAGGAGGTTATTTTATGCCAGAAATAGCAGAGGTAGAAACAGTTAGAAATACATTAAAAGAAAGAATATTGCATAAGAAAATAAAGAGTATTGCTATTTATTATAATGGGATTTTATTAGATAGTGAAGATACTTTTAAAAACGCTTTAATTGGTAAAGAATTTATAGATATTAAAAGAATTGGTAAGTGGTTATTATTTGAAACTGATACGCACTATTTGTTAAGTCACTTAAGAATGGAAGGTAAATATTTTATTAAAGATGAGCATGAACCCATCGCAAAACATGAACATATTGTTTTTAACTTTGTTGATGGTGTTACACTAAGATATCATGACACTAGGAAATTTGGCCGTATGAAAGTACTTAAAAAAGAAGAGCTATATACTTTTGAAGGTATTAAAAAACAAGGGATAGAACCTATAAGTGATAAACTTACAAAAGAATATTTATACAAAAAATTAAAGAATAAAAAAATCCCTATGAAAACCTTGATGCTTGATCAAACGATTATATCTGGTCTTGGTAATATTTATGCCGATGAGGTACTTTTTGAAGCAGGTATTTTACCAATGCGACTTGGAACTACTATAACAGAAGAAGAGTGTGAAAAAATTACTAAGGCCGCTAAAGACATAATTACAAGAGCTATCGCTATGGGTGGTACTACTATTAGAAGTTATACCAGTAGTTTAGGCGTTACCGGTAGATTTCAAGAGTGTTTAAGTGTTCATAAAAGAGAAAATGAAAAATGTAAGGCATGTGGTACCGTTATTAAACGGGTGAAAATAGGTGGTAGAAGCACATATTATTGTGAAAATTGTCAAAAATAAAGAAAAAAACTTGAACATGCAACTTTTAAGTGTTATTATTTATTTATAAATCAGTGATCAAAAGACATGATAAAAAGAACTACTTTTTAAAGAGAGATAGTGGTGGTGGAAACTATTAAAGTAACTTTTTATTACTCCTTTTGTAGAGATTTAATAAAATCCGGGTTAAACCGTTATCGTAAATTAAGTTAATGTAGGGATGGTACCGTCTTAAATAGACTCCTTTTAGTACCATTCCTTTTTTAGTGGGGTAAGTTATGAAAGAAAAGAAATTTGGCCATGCGATAAGCGTATATCAGTTTATGAGTCTATGTGGTCTTTTATGTAAAAAGAAAGAAAATATTAAAATATCACATGAAATAATGATGAGAAAACTAAGTTTAAGGAATGAAAAGTTCCCAGAACAAATTAAATATCCAAAAAGGGTTAAAAGAGAGTTTATTAATGAACAAGATTTACTTCTAGGAGATATGTACTTAGTATTTGATGATTATGGTAAGACTCAGTGCTATCACATAAATCGTAGTATTACTCTTTTAAATAATGGTACTGAAGAAGAAAGAGCTTTAAAAAGAGAACAAGCTTTAAGTGAGTATTCTCCTAACCAATCTATGAAACCAGGTTATATGAAATACCTTTATCGTAAGGCTAAAAAAGGCCTTTTAGAAATAGAAGCACGAAGAGAAATGGACGCTTTAGAAGAAGCCACAAGAGAAGAAGAAAGTTTAATTGTAACTGATAAACCTGGAAGACTAGCAAAGATTAATAAAAGAAGAACCAGATATTAGAAAGAAGGAATTATAATGATAAATATAAAAGAAGATGAGTATTTAAGTAAGATTAATCATAGTTGTGCTCATGTTTTAGCCCAAGCAGTAAGACATCTGTATCCAGAAGCTAAGTTTTGGGTAGGCCCAGTAATTGAAGAAGGTTTTTATTACGATATAGATTTAGGTGGTATTACTCTAACTAATGAAGACTTAGAAAAAATAAGTAAAGAAATGAAGAAGATCATTAAGGATGGTAAACGTATCGTAAGACATGAAATAACTAAGAGTGAAGCTTTAGAAATGTTTTCTAGTGACCCATACAAAATAGATTTAATTAATAATATGGCAGATGACGAAACAATTTCTTGCTATTCCCAAGGTGACTTTACAGACTTATGCCGAGGACCTCATGCTGATACTGTAAAAGAGTGTAAGTATTTTAAACTTCTTAAATTTTCAGGAGCATATTATAAAGGCGATAGTAAAAACAAAATGCTTCAACGTATATATGGCGTATGCTTTAAAACAGAAGAAGAATTAAATAATCATTTACAAGAACTAGAAGAAGCAAAAGAAAGAGATCATAGAAAAATTGGTAAAGATTTAGGAATATTCATGTTTTCTGATTTAGTAGGTAAAGGGCTTCCTATGTGGTTACCTAATGGTTTTATTGTAAGAAGAGCATTAGTAGACTATATTACTGATAAAGAAATTGCCCATGGGTATAAGCATGTTATGACCCCATCTTTAGGTAGTGTTGATTTATATAAAACCAGTGGACACTGGGATCACTATAAAGAAGATATGTTTCCTGCTATGGAATTAGATAATGAATCTTACGTTTTAAGACCAATGAACTGTCCTCATCATATGATGATGTTTAAAAATAGTATGCATTCATACCGGGATTTACCAGTACGTATTGCTGAGATTGCTAACGATTTTAGATATGAAGCCAGTGGGGCTGTATGTGGAATTGAAAGAACAAGAGCCTTTACGCAAAATGATTCCCATATTTTCTGTGCTCCTTCCCAAATTAAGGAAGAATTTAAAGCAGTTATAAATTTGATATTAGACGTTTACAAAGATTTTGGTTTTAAAGATTATCGTTTCCGTCTTTCACTAAGAGATAAAAATGATACAGAAAAATACTTTGGTAATGATGAGTTATGGGCTAAAAGTGAACAAGAATTACGTGAGGTTTTAGAAGAAATTCATGCTGACTATTATGAAGCGGAAGGAGAAGCTGCATTCTATGGACCTAAATTAGATGTCCAAGTTAAAAGTGCCATTGGGCATGACGTTACTTTATCAACTGTACAACTTGATTATCAATTACCAGAGCGATTTGATTTATCTTATATAAACGAGACAGGTGAAAAAGAAAAACCCGTTGTTATTCACCGAGCTATATTAGGTTCACTAGATCGCTTTATTGCATTCCTACTTGAAGAAACAAAAGGAGTATTGCCAATGTGGCTTGCGCCAGTAATGGTAAATATTATTCCTGTAAACTTAGAATATCATTTAGAATATGCAAAACAAATTAAAGATTTACTTGCTTCTAATTATCGTGTTAATTTAGATAATCGTAACGAAAAACTAAGTTATAGAATGCGTGAATCTGTTATTAAAAAGATTCCGGTAACAATTATTCTGGGCCAAAAAGAGGTTGATGATAATCTTATTAGTTATCGCTTATATGGCAGTGAAGAAACGCATACCGTTAGTGCAAAAGAATTTCTTTCTTATTTACAAGAAAGAATAGATAAAAGAAATTAGAGATTTTAGTGTTGACTATTTTCTCTTTTTTATTTAAAATAAAAGCAATTTAAAGGGGGATTTATAATGAGTGGGATTGAGGTTTTGAATATAAGTCAAAGAAAACTTGCAAGTTATCCAGAATTGCAAATTTCAAAAAAAGTAGTTAATACTGAGGCTATGCTATATTTGCATGAGTATAAAAATAAATGGATGGGTGCTCAAGAACTATTAAAAATTTTTTATGATAATAGTCCAGCTAAGATGAATGATAAATTATATATAATAACAAAACTAATAGAGCTAAATGATAAAATTAAAATGGAGGAACTTGTTTTTCCAAAAGCATTAATAAGTGTTGATAATATATTATCTGGATATTCAATGCCTTGGATAAAGGATAATGTTAATTTAGTATTATATTTGCAAAACCCTAATGTTGCAAATGAAATAAAACTTAAATACTTAAAAGAAATATTAAAAATATTAACTAAACTTGAACAAAAGCAAAGTGGCTTTGTTGATAAATTTTACTTAGGCGATATTCATGAGGCTAATTTTATATTTGATTTAGATGAACAAATAGTTAAAGCTGTTGATCTTGATGGAGGATATTTTAAAGGCGCTTCGGCACCAGAAAGTAAATTTTTGAGTTTTAATAAAAACTTATGTGGTTTGCCAAATAGGTATCCAACTGATTCCAGAAATGAAAGATATATTGCAAATATGAATACCACTTATTTATCTTTTGTTTATATCTTTTTAAATTCTATAAGCATGGACAAGTCCTATAAATGGGATTATGAAACATATTATAGATACATTGATTATTTAGATTCTTTAGGTGTTAATTCAGCACTTGTTCAAAAGTTAGGTAACGTTTTTTCTGATGAGCCAAATTTTACTTTCAATATAGAACTTTTGGATGATTTTGATACTGATAAAGATTATACCTTAAAAAAAGTTAGATAAGGACTTGAAAAGATATTTCTTTTTATGCTAAACTAGGTATTGTAAATCGTTAAAGAAAGATTAGTAGTAAGATATTATTTTATATAGAGATATTGTGGTTGGTGGAAACAATAGAAAATAAACTTATGAATCTCCTTTCTAAGAGGAGTTAATCACTCCCGGTGAGTAGCCGTTATTGTAAATTAAGTTAATTAAAGGATGGTACCGCATAACAAGTTTGCTCCTTAGTGTGTGGTATCTTTTTCTTTTTTAGGAGGGTCTATGTTTAGTGAGGAAGAAATTACATTTTATAGAGGGTTAGATATATACTCGCGTAGTGAAGCTTTAGTAAATCGCTTTTTTAAAAACAAAATTGATAAATCAAATCATGATTACCGAGAACATTTAAGACACGTTAGCGAAGACTTTACAAACAAAAAAGTAAAAAGTTTAGCCTTATTACATGATATATTAGAAGATACAGAGGTAACTAGTAGTGATTTACTTAACCTAGGCTATAGTAAAAGTGAGGTTTCGGTTTTAGAGATCCTTACTAATACTTGGGATAGTTATGAAGAATATATCGATAATATCTTAAATAGTAATAATAAAATTGCTTTAAATATTAAAGTTAAAGATTTACTACATAATATGGACTTAACTAGACTTAAGAAAATAACCCCTAAAGATATTAAAAGAGCCAAGAAATATTTAAATGCGTATATTAAGATTATTGAAACGTTAGAAGGAGAAGAATATGATAGATATTAAATTAATTAGAGAAAATAAAGAATTAGTAAAAGAAAATATTAGAAATAAATTTCAAGATGAAAAAATATGTTTAGTAGATGAGGTTTATGACTATGATAAAGAGGTACGTGAAACACAAACAAAGAAAGATAACTTGATTGCTGAGAAAAAGCGTATGAGTGCTTTAATTGGGACTTTGATGAAAGAAAAAAATATTAGTGAAGCTGATAGAGTAAAGGTAGAAATCAAAAAGTTTGATGAAGAAATAGAAAGTCTTGATAAAAAACAAAATATTCTTAATGAAGAAATTAAAAGTAGAATGATGGTTATTCCTAATATAATGGATAAATCTGTACCAATTGGTCATGATGATAGTGAGAATGTTGAGGTTGAAAGATTTGGAGAACCTGCCCAGCCACCTTATGAAATACCATATCATGCTGACATTATTAATAGACTAGGCGGTATGGATAAAGAAAGTGCTGGCCGTACTAGTGGGGAAGGTTTTTACTATTTACTTGGGGATATTGCAAGACTTCATGAAGCAATGCTTGCCTATGCAAGAGACTATATGATTAATAAAGGTTTTACTTATGCTATTCCACCATTTATGATTCATAGTGATGTTGTAACAGGTGTTATGTCTTTTCCAGAGATGGAAGCAATGATGTATAAAATTGAAGGTGAAGATTTATATTTAATCGGTACTAGTGAACATAGTATGATAGGTCGTTTTAAAGGCCAAATGGTTAAGAAAAGTGATTTACCAATTAAAATGACAAGTTACTCACCATGTTTTAGAAAAGAAGGCGGATCTCACGGACTTGAAGAACGTGGCTTATACCGAGTTCATCAATTTGAAAAACAAGAAATGATTGTTTTATGTGAGCCAGAAGATTCTATGAAATTCTATGAAGAAATGTGGAAATACACTGTTGAAATCTTTAGAAATATGGATGTGCCAGTAAGACAACTTGAATGTTGTAGTGGCGACTTAGCTGATTTAAAAGTTAAGTCTTGTGATATCGAAGCTTGGAGTCCTAGACAACTTAAATATTTTGAAGTTGGATCTTGTTCAAACCTTGGTGATGCCCAAGCAAGAAGGTTATCTATAAGAGTAAAAGTCGAAAAAGAAAATTATTATTTACATACACTAAATAATACTTGTCTTGCAACTCCAAGAGGCTTAATTGCTGTAATAGAAAATAATTATCAAGAAGATGGTTCTGTTTTAGTTCCTAAAGTTTTACAACCATATATGGGTGGTTTAGAAGTTATTAAACCAAAAGAACTGTAATTATTTATGGTTCTTTTTTGCTTCGGGAGGTGTCATGAAAGAAGTTGTTTTTGCTACTAGTAATGAGAGCAAGTTAAAAAGATTTAAAAAGGGCTTAGAAAAGAAAGGGATAAAATTATTATCTTTGCTTGATGAAGGTGTCAGTATAAATGTCGTTGAAAACGGTAATTCAGTAATCGAAAATGCAAGTATAAAAGTTTATGCCAGTCATGTGGCAACTAAAAAAGTTACGATTGGTATGGATGATAGTTTGTATTTGTGTGGTGTACCTGATAATTTGCAGCCTGGTTTATTCGTAAGAAGAGTAAGTGATCGTGTATTAAGTGACCAAGAAATGATTGAACACTATATTTCTTTAGTTAATCAGTATGGCACTGATGGCAAGTTACAAGCCAAATGGGTTTATGGTATGGCCTTGGTAGATATAAATGGTAATATCCATACTTATACATGGGAAAAAGGTGGATTTTATCTAACTAATAAACAATCTGATATTATAAATCCGGGTTATCCTTTAAACTCTATATCTAAGTATGAAAAAATTAATAAATATTTTACGGATATTACTAAGGAAGATAAAATACCTGATACTTTTGAAAGCGATGTAATAGATTTTATCGCTAGCCATGTTTAGAAAGAGGTGAAAATATGAATGATGCAGTTGTTTTGTACGTTTTTTATCGTAAAGACGCTTATTTTATAAATACTTTAAAGGATTATACTAATTTTACTTTTATAGATATTCCAATTGATTATGCTTTAAGATTTCAAAAAGAAGGATTAACCAGTTACTTTTCAAAATATACTGATAAAAACATGTATATCATAAGTGATGATGTCTCTTCAGGATTTGTTTTATCTTACTTAGGTGAACACGAAATTCCCAATTTAAAACAAGCTTTTTTATATTTTATAAGTGGTTTTACTGGTAAGTTAGAAAAAAGTGCCGCTATTGCTAGTCATAATTATGAATTATATATTAATAATGATTATTCAAAGTTTAAGAAAGATATTCTTTATATGATAGGCAAAGAAGGCTTAAAAAGAAAGTAAAGAACTTATAGGAGGAGAATATGCACAGATGTAGTTGGTGTAATTTAAATAATCCCTTATATATAAAGTATCATGATGAAGAATGGGGTAAATTAAATTTAGAAGAAAGTTACTTATTTGCCATGTTAATACTTGAATCTTTTCAAGCTGGTCTTTCCTGGGAATGTGTTTTAAATAAAAGAGAAGCTTTCTATAATGTATATGATAATTTTGATATAGAAAAAGTCATTTTATATGATGAAGATAAAATAAATAGTCTTTTAAATAACAAAGATATTATAAGAAATAAACTTAAAATAAAGGCTAGTATAAATAATGCTAAAATATTTAAGAAAATAGAAAACGAATATGGTAGTTTTAAAGCATACTTAATGACTTTTACTAAAAATAATATCTTATATGAAACAGGTCTTACTACTAATTATTTATCAGATATAATGTCACTTGATCTTAAAAAAAGGGGAATGAAATTTGTTGGGTCAACTATTATATATTCTTATTTACAAGCAATAGGTGTGATTAATTCCCATGATGAAAATTGCTTTATGTATAAAAACAAATTACTTTAGTAAGCTTGGTTTCAAAAGGGTTGTTATAGATTTTAAAATATGCGGTTAAATAAAGAGATAACGTCTCGCGAGAGTTAATTATCTCTTTTTTTATGGAACATCCCGTGAAATAAGGGAAAAAGTTGTATAAATCTTAA
>JABLTO010080041.1_pt1 | contig 14769 bp, 10 predicted proteins | sample 7160091 | NCBI WGS metagenome assembly JABLTO01 (sample SAMN14651225, study PRJNA627086) | human gut metagenome | isolation source: feces | host: Homo sapiens
CTTCATGCTGGTACTTCCTCCTGTCTTGCTTTCTTTTTGTGGTACTCATCTCTGCGCTTGGCAAGGGTGGCTTCATATCGCCGGATGGCTTCGGGATCTCCGGCTTCCGCATCGGCTTTCATTTTCTGATAATGGGGCTTGTTATCCCCTGCAATCGGGGAAACGCTGTGCGCAATAATTTCGTTATTGAAGGTATCCGGCAGCAATGTCCATTCCCATTGCTTTCCCATGCTTTTCAGAACGGTCATGTCAGATACAACGAGTTGAAGCGGGGCTTTTGCATTCCTCTGAATGAGCTGATGAAAAAGAAAACGGCGTGACTTTCGTCACGCCGCCCCTTGAAAACACAAGGTTTTCACCATTTTTTGATTTTACTGTTTTACGACAACCCGGTATTTTGTGAGTGTCTACTTTCAGTTTATAGGTGCAGCTTCTTTTGAAGCTGCACCTGATCTTTTTAAAATCTTTCGCTTGTCTGCCCAGAATCAGAACTCCGGAGTGCTGTTCACAGCTCTCTGGCTCTGCATGCGATAAGTCACCTTGGCCATCTTCCGGTTCTTTACGGAGCTGATGATGGTGGGGATTGCGCCGATCAGTGTGAAGGCATACAGCTTGATAAGCTCACCGGTATAAACGCCGCCGTCCAGAATTTCTTCGTCAATGAGGTAGGGGATAGCCCGATAGGAATCTGTCAGACTGGCCTCAAAATACTTGGCAACAGTAATGGCCCAATCCAGCCGATAGCCCACATAGGTCATTGCCAGCATCAGCACACAGGCAATCACAATTCCCTTGGTGGACAGACGCCCGCCCAGAAGCTCATATCCCTTCAGCGTGCAGACAGCCAGCACAATGCCAGACAAAGCCGCTACATAGCCCAGCTGTCCCAGCAGCACAATGCAGCCCACGCCCAGCAGGCATCCCAGTAGAGCGCCCACCACACCGGCCAGCACATTCTCCGGCTTGCCGGCAGATTCCTGCTGAATCTGTTCCTGATTATGGCCCAGCTGCTGATAGCAGCTGTCACACAGCAGGGACGGAACCCCTGCCATGATGCATGCATCCGTGTCCGCCGTCTGCCCGCAATTTTGGCAGCAGCTCTGGTAGCCGCCGGTGCGCAGGAGGGATACCACCTCGCCCGTGACCTGCTCCAGCTGGTCAATTTGCTTAAAGCTGCCGAATCGGGGCTTCAGGATAAATTCCACCCGGCTGCGGCGAATGGAGTAGTTTACAATCAGCTTGTTGCTCTTGACAAAAGCCTTGATTTCCGCCGCATCCGGCTCCTGTCCGCTGTGAGTCAGGGAAAAAACAAGAGAAACAAAATTCTGGTTGCTGGTGCTGCGCATCAGCATCATATGCAGGCCGCCCTGCATCCCAAAGAGAATGCCGCTCTGCGCGTCTGCTGTCAGGTGAAGCCGCTGGGCCACCTGATCCAGATAATTCTGCTGGGATTTACTCATGTTGAAAACTCTCCTTATCTTTCTGTGTTTCAGCCGCCGGACGCAGGCGGCAGACCGGTACACATAAGCTGGCCTCAATGAGCATAGCATAGAAACCATGTGTAGTCAAGTGCACGGCACCTCCAGCAGTTCCCGAAAGCCATCGAAATGATAGATAGGCTATTGTGTTTGTTCCGCACCAATAGTGCCCACAGATCTCACTTCGTTTTCACAAGAGATAGGGTCCGGCATTTTCTGTTCTTTTTCTCTTTTGCTTTACCGTGCCGTGTGGCATCTGTGGTTGTGTTTTCCCACACTGGCTGATGGAGATTTTGGGCACTTGGATTTTTTTGAGTTCGAGGTAACTCGTCGTTACATTTCTCGATGCTCTACAGCAGTCTTTTCGTTAGCATAGGTAGTTGCCCCGGTCTTAATTTTAAAAAACACAGCTCTATACACACGGTATAATCAGCGACCGAGTTTTATGTTTTTGTAATAAATATAAATGGCAGCACACTTGCATCTTCCGTGTGTTGGCCTTTAATACGCTCACCCTCCGATGACTGCCCATCTTGGCTGGCGAGAGCGTCAACTGGTACACCTGCATCATTGCCGAGTGTGTGGTGCTTATCTTTGCTGTGATTCTGATGAAATACTTCGAAAGAACCGACCTCGTGTTCAAATATCTGCAGTATTAAAAGGGAAGAAGTTATCCAATTATAGCTTTCTCTTTTAGATTAATTGTTTTAAACAAGATGGCGGCTAACCATACTCGTCGTCTTCAGACGTTTCTCTTTGTCTATTGCATCCCATTCCCTGCACTGCCCCTGCCAAAGAAAGCGGTTGACGATTTTCCTCACTTGGTCTATCATAGGCGTATGTAGATTACCACCTCGTTTAGATGATATCGACGCACATCTCCTGTGACCACAACGCGTACCACAGACGCTTCCGGGACGCACGGGAAAAGCGGGCAAAAGATGCCACAAGACCATTTGCATTTCAGCCGAAAGCGCCGGAAACGGCTAAAAATCAATACAAATCACGGCTTTTGATTCGTTCGCATCCGAGAGGTCGAGGGTTCGAATCCCTTCAGGTCCACCAAAATGAAAACCGTCCGAAAGGGCGGTTTTCATTTTGCCGTGGGCCTGCGGGAGTCGAAGTTTATCCCCCCTTGCGGGGGAAATCCCTTCAGGTCCACCAAAAATAAGCCACCCGCAGGGGTGGCTTTATTTTTGCTGTGCCCTGCCAACGCGCTGCCTCACTGTGCGTCCTGTTGCGCTTTGCCCTGCGCTGTGGTATACTGCACATAGCTATCCCCACATTGCCTTCATAAAGGAGGACTGCCTGTGTCTACAATGTTGGAGCGCCGCTACCGGCGGCAGCACCTGAACTGTGTGCGGCACATCACCCTGGACCCCAAGGGCCGGGGCGTGGTGCGTATCCACATGATCCCACCCCGTGAGGACGCGGAAAACGCGCCCTTTCTGCTGCTGCTCAACGGCAGCAAGCTGGTGCCCCTGAACCTGAGCTGGGCCATCCTGCTCTCCGGCTTCATGGATCGGCTGGAGCCCTTCGCCGGGCTGGAGATCACCGAGAGCGACTGGAACGCCATGGCCGCCGGTGCGGTGGCCCAGACCCATAAGGTCTACCCCTTCACGCCCAAGGAGCGTCTGGCGGAGGACCTGCAAATCATGATAGAGTCCCTGGTGGCCATCGCCCGGGGGCAGGCGCCGGAGGCGGAGATCGCGCCGCTGACGCTGGGGGAATACGCCCCCGAGATGACCGCGCCCCACCGTATGGACCTGATGGTCAGCGCCATGACCCGTGACGGCGCGTGGCACTGCAACCAAAAGTGTCTGCACTGCTATGCGGCGGGACAGCCCCTGTCCGACACACCGGAGCTGACCACCGCCCAGTGGAAGGAGGTCTTGGATCGGCTGCGCGCGGCAAATATCCCCCAGGTGACGTTCACCGGCGGCGAGCCCACCCTGCGCGCCGATCTGGTGGAGCTGGTGGATGCCGCCCAGTGGTTCGTCACCCGGCTGAACACCAACGGTCGCCTGCTGACGCCGGCGCTGTGCCAAAAGCTGTATGACGCCAGCCTGGACAGTGTGCAGGTGACGCTCTACAGCCATGATAAGGACATTCACAACGCCCTGGTGGGTGCCGACGGCTTTGATGACACCGTGGCGGGCATCCGTGCCGCTGTGGCGGCGGGGCTGTCCGTGTCCGTGAACACGCCCCTGTGTAGCCTGAATACCGCCTATGACGAGACGCTGCGCTTCATCCACAGTCTGGGCGTCCGCTATGTGACCTGCTCCGGGCTGATCCCCTCCGGCGGCGCGGTGGGCGACGAGAGCCGGGCCACGGCGCTGACGGAGCAGCAGCTCACCGACGTGCTGACAAAGACTGTGGCGGTGACGGAGAATCTGGAGATAGAGCTGGATTTCACCAGCCCCGGCTGGCTGAAGGAGGAGACGCTGCGCGCCCTGGGCCTGACTCTGGTGCCCAGCTGCGGCGCCTGCCTCAGCAACATGGCCATCGCCCCGGACGGCGGCGTGATCCCCTGCCAGAGCTGGCTCAGCAGCCAGCCCCTGGGGAACATCCTCGCCGACGACTGGGACAAGATCTGGCAGAGTGAGCGCTGCGCGGCCATCCGGGCCAAGAGCGCCAAAATGGAGCAGCTGTGCCAACTGCGTGAAAGCAACCGGGAGGAGGGCACCCTATGCTGAAGAAACTGCACGTTCTGCTGCTTGTCATACTGGCGGCGGTTTGCTTTACCGCCACCGCATGGGCGGATTACGACTACATCGAGCAGTACGGCGTTATGGTGACGCCCAACACGGAGGATGGCAGCCTGCTTATCACCGTGAAGCTGGAGTGGACGCCGCTGGAGGCGCTGCCCTACGGTCAGGAGCTGAAGATCGGCGTACCCAACGGCTCCATCCGGGATGTGGCGGCACTGACGGACAACATCGAGCGCCTGGACTTCGATAACAGCTATATGTATGTCTATCTTGACCGCGCCTACGAGGCGAACGAGACGTTTTCCTTCGCCTACTCGTGGGTGCAGGAGTATATGTATCAGCTCAGCACCAACGGCGTTATTGAGGACTATGACAATGTTCGCTACGACTATGTGAACTACGACTACACCGCCGGGTGGTTCGACGAGGCGAGGATCGGGCAGATGACCCTCGTCTGGAACGACCCGGAGGGGCTGACGGGGCGGCTGGAGAGCACCGGCACCGCTTCGGGAGAGTTCGTCCGGAGCGAGGACAAGCTGATCTGCACCGCCGAGGATCTGGGCTACGGCGAGACCATGGGCGTTTCCGCCCGGTATGAGAACTGGCCGGTGCAGCTGTCCGTGGAGAACAGTCTGGACAATCTCCCCTCCGACTACGACCACTGTGTGTATGTGCCATGCGAGCATTTTGAGGACGACACCGGTGACGCCATCATCGGCATGATGGTGACGATCTTCGTGGTGATATTCATCTTCGTGCTGATCTCCGCCGCCCGCCGGGGCGACGGCTACGCCGGCGGCTTCGGCACCCGGTATGTGTTCGTCAACCACCTGTGGTACCCCGCCGGGCCGGACGGCAGGCCCCGTCCCGGCAGCGTGGGCACCAAAACAAAGCCCAGACCGCCCAGAAGAGGTGGCGGCGGCTTCGGCGGCGGAAGCCGTGGCGGCGGCTTTGGCGGAGGCGGTTTCGGCGGCGGCAGCCACTGTGCCTGCGCCAGCAGCTGCGCCTGTGCGTGCGCCTGTGCCTGTGCCGGCGGCGGGCGCGCCGGCTGCTCGGCCAAGAACCTCTACGGCGTGGGCCTGGACGAAACACTGTCCGAAAAGCTCTGAGACAAAAAACATCCCCCGGTTGGGGGATGTTTTTTGCTTACGAGTATTGGAAACCTCTGCCCGGCTCCTTGAACTCCGCCACACGTTTGTTAAAGCTGGCGAAGGCCGCGTCCTCGAAGGCCAGGGTGTCTTCGGCGCCCATCTGCCGCAGCAGCCACTTGCACAGCGGAGGATTTAGGATCAGCAGCGGACCGATCAGCGCCGTGGCGTACAGCCCGCCCCGGCGGAAGCCCTCCGGCTTCGACTCCGGCGTGCGGCCCACGCCCCGCACGGTGTCAAACCAGCCCTCCGCCTCCGCTGCGTCGTAGTGGAAGCCGAACAGGCTCTTGAAGCCGACGACCTCCATACCGTCAAAGGTGCCCAGGAAGAAGCTGTTGTGCCGCTTCATCATGGTGTACTTCACCCGCCCGGGCAGAATGCCCAGTCCCTGTATGGTGTCGGCGCTGTCGCTTTCTATGGCGGCGGAAAACACGTCCGGCGCGTTGCCGGTCAGCAGGATCAGCTGTCCCGCGTCCGCCCTTGCGGCGATGTCCGCGGCATAGGGCCGCAGGGCGTCCGCCGCCAGACGCAGCCCCTGCTCCGTGGTGCTGCCCATATAGACCAGCGCCACATCCTCCGTGAGGAACCGGGGTTTACTGTGCAGGTCCGTCTCTATGATCTCCAGCGCCGGGCAGCAGCGCTTCAGATAGTAGATGTTCTGCAGATCGCCGTACAGGTTGCAGACCTCTGGAAACAGAATTTCCGCCTTCATTGCGCGCCCTCCTTTGCCAGCAGCTTTTCCTTCAGCTTTTCCCTGACCCGGAAGGCCAGGGGCGTGCCGTCCACGCCGTAGAGCAGATACACGTCGTCGCCGGGGGTCAGCGGCAGCAGCTCCAGGGCGGCGAACTCGTCCTCGGCCAGTCGTATCTTCTGCCGGGGGATGCCCGCCAGCAGCAGCCGCAGCTGGTAGTCATAGGCCCGCGGCCCGGCGCAGACCAGGCACGTCACATCGTCACTGTTCAGGAATTCAAAATCCGTGTCGTACATCCAGCTGGGGTTTTCCGACCAGTTTTTGGCCACGCCCAGGCAGTTCATCATCAGCAGCAGCTCCTTCTTCCCCGGCTTGGACCGGATATAGTCGAAGTTGCGGGAGCAGGCCAGAGCGTTCTTGTCCTTGGACATCTGCATAATGACCTTCACGCCGCCGATATCCTCCTCGGACAGCCGGCTGGCGGGGATCTTCACCTCCGCCATGCGGCGGGCGATGGTGCCGTGGTCATAGCCCAGCTGCCGCAGGGCGGCGATCACCGTCACCGTGTTGTAGATGTTGTGCAGGCTGTCGGTGATGAGGGTGTACGGGTACTCCTGCCCCGCCTCCCGTATGCACATGGTGTGGGCGGCGGTGTCCACCTTTGTGGCCAGATAGTCGCAGTCGGGGGAGTGGAAACCGCAGCTCTCGCACACGGCCCGGCCGATGTGGTGGTAGCGGCGGTATTCATACCGCAGCTTTCCGGCGCATCGGGGGCAGATACGCATATCGTTCAGCAGGTTCTCGCATTCCGTCACGTCGGTGGGCAGCCGGTCGATGCCGAAATATACCCGCTGGTTCTCCGGCGCCACCGTGCAGGAGATCAGGTCGTCGGCGTTGAGGATCAGCCTGCTCTCCTTAGGCAGGGACCGGGTCAGAATGTCCGCGATGTAGCCCGGATGGGCGTTCCGCATGATGGAGTCCCGGAACAGGTTGGTGATGACGATGTGCTCCGGCTTCACATAGGGATAGATCCTGGGCGCGGAGCGCTCGTCGATCTCCAGGATCGCCAGGTCGTACTCCGGCCTGATCCGGCCCAGCAGGCCGCAGCCCTTCAGCAGCGCCGTGCTGACGCCGGAGATGATGTTGCTGCCCGCCCGGTTGCTGAGTACGGTCTTACCCTCGGCGGTGAGCACGTCGTTCAGCATATTGGCCACGGTGGTCTTGCCGTTGGTGCCGGTGACGGCTATGATGTGCTCCGGCTTGCCGATATACTTCAAAAAGTCCGGACACAGCTTCACCGCCAGACTGCCGGGAAAGTCCGTGCCGTTGTGGCGGGTGATCTTCAGCGCCGGGATGGACAGCTTTGCCATCCACAGCGCAAACAGGAACCGCAGTTTACCCATTGTCATTCCTCCAGAGCGATGGCGCGGCAGGAGCAGCCATCGGCATTCTCAAATTTCAGGGGCAGCGTAACGAATGTGAAGCGCCTGCCCAGCAGCTTGTCCAGCCCCTTGAGGTTCTCGGTGTTCACAAAGTCCGCGCCCAGCAGTGTCATGTGGTTGGGGAAATCCACGCTGTCGCAGGGGTCCAGCGAGATGGTGTCCTCGCCCACGCCCTTCAGCGGCAGACCGGCCAGATATGCCGCCGCCTCCGCCGTCAGGCAGGGAAAGCCCTCATAGTAGCCCGGCGTGCCCCACTTCTTGTCCCAGCCGGTGCAGAACAGCACGAAGTCCGCGCCGTTCAGGTCATAGCTCTGCAGCAGGGACAGAGTAATGGCGCGCTGCCCCCGGCAGTCCACCACCACGGCGGGACCGGCGAACTTCGCCGCGTCATAGCAGTCCAGCGCCGTACCGTCACGGAGCATATGAGCCGGGGCGTCCATGTGGGTGCCGGTGTGGGAGAACATATGCAGCAGCGTCTCCCGGTAGCCGCACTGGTCGATCGTGCAGGCGGTGGTCAGCCGGGGCTGTTCCGTGCCGGGATACACCGGCATATCGTTCCGTATGGTGTGGGTCAGCTCATGTGCCGTCATGCGTCCGCCTCCTTGTCGTGTGTCTGCAGCCAGATCAGCAGCGCCGCCACATCCGCCGGTGACACGCCGGACACCCGCCCGGCCTGTCCCACGTTCAGGGGCCGCAGCGCGCTGAGCTTCTCCCGCGCCTCCAGCCGCAGACCCTGAATGTGGTCGTAGTCCATATCCGGCGGCAGCTTCCGGCGCTCCAGCCTCTCAAACTCCGCCACCTGCCGCTGCTGGCGCTGGATATAGCCATCATATTTCACGGTGATCTCCACCTGCTCCCGCACCTCCGCGGGCAGGTCGGGTCGATTTGCGTCGAATTCTGTCAGGTCCGCGTAGGTCAGCTGGGGCCGCCGCAGCAGATCGATCAGGCGGCAGCCGCTGTCCACGGCGGCGGTGCCCCGTTCTGCCAGCAGGGCGTTCAGCTCCGGCGTACCGGGTATGCCCGTGCGCTCCAGCCGTCGTATCTCCTTTGCCACGGCTTCGTACTTGGCCTCCACCGCCGCCAGCCGTTCATCGCTGACCAGCCCCAGCTCGTGCCCGATAGGGCACAGCCGCGCGTCGGCGTTGTCCTGCCGCAGCAGCAGCCGGTATTCCGACCGACTGGTCATCATGCGGTACGGTTCCTCGGTGCCCTTGGTCACCAGGTCGTCGATCAGCGTGCCGATATAGCTCTCGCTCCGCTTGAGCACCAGCGGCTCCCGACCCTGCAATTTCAGCGCCGCGTTCACGCCGGCCACAAAGCCCTGCACCGCCGCCTCCTCGTAGCCGGAGGAGCCGTTGAACTGCCCCGCGCCGTACAGGCCGGGCACCGCCTTTACCTCCAGCGTGGGCAGCAGCGCCAGCGGGTCGATGCAGTCGTACTCAATGGCGTAGGCCGGCCGCATCATCACTGCGTGCTCCAGCCCCGGCACCGTGTGCAGCATCTCCAGCTGCACCTCCTCCGGCATAGAGGACGAGAAGCCCTGCACATACAGCTCCTCGGTGTCCAGCCCCATAGGCTCGATAAACAGCTGGTGCCGGAGCTTGTCCGCAAAGCGCACCACCTTCGTCTCGATGGACGGGCAGTACCGGGGGCCGATGCCCTCGATAACGCCGGAGTAAATGGGACTGCGGTCCAGATTTTCCCGTATGATCCGGTGTGTCTCCTCGTTGGTGTAGGTCTGATAGCACACCGCCCGGTTTTCCGGTACGTTCTTTGTCTCAAAGCTGAAGGGCAGCGGATCCGGGTCGCCCTCCTGCAGCTCCATTTTGCTGAAGTCCACGCTGCCCCGGTGTATCCGCGGCGGCGTGCCGGTCTTGAACCGCCGCAGGGGCAGTCCCAGTGCCCGCAGGCTGTCCGTCAGGGCGTTGGCCGGGTGCAGGCCGTCCGGCCCGGAGGACTCGATGCACTCGCCCACGATGGTCTGCCCGGTCAGGTAGGTGCCCGTGCACAGAATGACCGCCCGGGCGCCCAGCACCGCGCCGGTGCGGAGCACCACAGCGGCGGCATGGCCGTTCCCGTCGCAGCGTATCTCCGTCACCTCCGCCTGCCGCAGCGTCAGCCCCGGCTGCAATTCCAGCGTGTGCTTCATCACCTGCTGGTACTTCCGGCGATCCGCCTGGGCCCGCAGGGACCACACGGCGGGACCCTTGCCCCGGTTCAGCATCCGGTACTGGATGCAGGCCCTGTCCGCCGCCCGGGCCATCTCGCCCCCCAGTGCGTCCAGCTCCCGGACCAGATGGCCCTTGCCGGTGCCGCCGATGGCCGGGTTGCAGGGCATATTCCCCACCGCGTCAAGGCTCACCGTCAGGCAGACGGTCTTCATGCCCATCCGGGCCGCCGCCAGGGCAGCCTCGATGCCCGCGTGCCCCGCGCCGATGACGGCCACATCATAGTCGCCGCCGTGAAACTCTCTCATCAGGTGCTCACCTCACCACACAAGACTGCTTGAACACTTTATTATACTATACAGCACACAACAGCGCAAGAGTGTTACACAGAAATAACCCATAGGTATTGTGCAATGTGCAATAAAAGTTTACAAAAGCTTTATACATAATATCCAATTTTGCGCTTGTTATCCGGGCTGCCGCGGCATATAATAACACTGTAAAATGGAAGAAAGGAGCGTGATATCACCATGACGACAACTTGGATCTGGGGTGACCTGGATGACATGATCTTTGCCGACAGCGACTGGGAAGTGAGCCAGCGGTAAGGCATACCGATGAGGAAACCACGCGAAAGCGTGGTGATTTGCTTTTTTATGGGTGTTTTTCGACAGAAAACGCCTCCTGCACATAGATCGCAAAGCCTGATCCCCGCGCAGCAAAGATGAAAAGAGACGGCCAACGCCGTCTCTTATTTGTTATTTTCGGTTGCTCTTAATGAGATATTCGTGATACCTTAACGATATTTTAGCGTTACCTTAGCGATAATGTATGTTATAATAGCGTCATCAAAAGGAGGGGAGGGCGGCTATGACCGGTAAACAAGCCCGCCGGAGACAGTTGCTGCGGACCATTGGTCTGCACTTTTCCGGCATGGATGTGCTGAAAGCACTGGGACTCTACCTGGTAGCCGTTATGTGCTGTCTGCTGCTTCGCAGCTTCGATATGCACAATGACACCAGCTACGTTGCCATGATCTTTCTGCTGGATGTGTTCCTTACCGCCTACTGGACGGACGGCTATCTGCTGGGCATCATCATGGCAGTGGTGGGGGTGTTCAGCGTGGACATCATCTTTACCTACCCCTTCTGGCATATCAGCTTTACGCTGACGGGCTTTCCGCTGACGTTCCTGGTGATGATGACCATCTCCATCCTGACCGCTACCGTTACCAGCCGAGCCAAGCAGACCGAGCAGGTGCGCCGGGAGGCCGACCGCGAAAAGATGTATGCCGACCTGCTGCGCGCCGTGTCTCACGACATCCGCACGCCGCTGACCGGTATCGTGGGCGCCACCAACGTTCTGCTGGAGCAGGACGGCGGACTGACGCAGGAGCAGCGCCAGCAGCTGCTGCGATCCACCAACGAGGACGCCCAGTGGCTCATCCGCATTGTAGAGAATTTGCTGTCCATCACACGCATAAGCTCTGAGGAGGCTAAGGTCAAGAAAGAGCCGGAGCCGGCGGAGGAGGTCATCGAGTCCGCCGTGGCCAAGACCCACAAGCACTACCCGGAGGTGGATATCCGTGTCCATCTGCCGGATGAACTGATGATGGTGCCCATGGATCCCCTGCTGATGGAGCAGGTACTGGTGAACCTGATGGAGAACGCCGTCATCCACGGCGAGACTCACCATATCGACGTGACCCTGTCCAGCGAGGGCAACTGCGCGGTGTTCACTGTGGCGGACGACGGCCGCGGCATTCCCCAGCACCTGCTGCCCCGGCTGTTCGACGGCTCCGCCCGCAGCGACCGCAGCAGTGACGGCAAGCGCAGCATGGGAATTGGTCTGTCCGTGTGCCGCACCATTGTGCTGGCCCACGGCGGTGTGATACGGGGAGACAACAGACAGGAGGGCGGCGCGGTATTTACCGTGACCCTGCCCATGAAAGGAGAAAACGATGAAGATTAAAGACAAAGTCCTGATCGTGGAGGATGAGCAGTCCATCAGCAACTTTATCTCCATGATCCTCACCGCCAACGGCTTCGACACCATCATTGTCCGCACCGGCGAGGAGGCCCTGACCATGATCGCCTCCCATTGCCCGGACATGATCGTCCTGGACCTGGGCCTGCCCGACATGGACGGCATGGAGGTGCTGAAATCTGTCCGCAAGTGGTCCAATCTGCCGGTGGTGGTGGTTTCTGCCCGCAACCACGAGCACGACAAGGTGGAGGCCCTGGATTACGGCGCCGACGACTATCTGGTCAAGCCCTTCGGCACCTCCGAACTGCTGGCCCGCATCCGCACCGCCATCCGCCACACCCGCACCACCCTTTCCAACACCCAGATCGCCCAGTCCGGCAAGTTCGTCACCGGCGATCTGACCATCGACTATGATAAGCACCAGGTGCTGATGAACGGCGAGAACGCCGGATTGACCGTCAATGAGTACAAGATCGTGGCCCTGCTGGGCAAGTACGCCGGCAAGGTCCTGACCTACGACTTCATTATCCGGGAGCTGTGGGGCCCCAAGGCCAAGACCGACAACCAGATCCTCCGGGTGAATATGGCCAACATCCGCCGCAAGATCGAGCCTACCCCCGGCAACCCCCAGTATATTTTCACCGAGGTGGGCGTCGGCTACCGTATGCGCGAGGGAGACTGATACATACCGAGAAGAAAAGACCGCCTGCGGGCGGTCTTTTTCACATGCGGGGCGTTTCTTTTGGAGAAAATATCTGCCGACACGAACCGACGCTTTACGGAAATTTTATAATGTACGGATAAAGAAAACCCGCATTTCCGCTGTCACCGTGTTAAGAAACGCCTGCCTGTATTTACAGGGCGGTTTTTTCGCAGTAAGATACAAACACGCCCGCCGCGGCGCGGCGGGGGAAACTTGTAAGGAGAGAAAACAATGGAAGAAAGAAAAGGCTTTGGATCCAATTTCGGATTCCTGATGGCCGCGGTCGGCTCGGCGGTCGGCCTGGGCAACATCTGGGGCTTCCCCAATAAGATGGGCGCCTGCGGCGGCTTCACGTTCCTCATCATTTACCTCATTTTGGCTGTTTGCTGCGGCTTCATCGTCATGGTGGGCGAGCTGGCCATTGGTCGTAAGACAGGCAAGGGCGCTGTGGCAGCATATAAGGCCCTTAGCAAGAAGTTCAGCTGGATGGGCTGGATGGGCATCCTGTCCGCGTTCTTCATCCTGTTCTTCTACTGCGCTCTGGGCGGCTACTGCATTAAGTATGTGGTGCTCAATGTAGGCGACCTGTTCGGCGCGGGCTTTGGCGCCAGTGCCATCGCCGCCGCGTCGGCGGACGCGGCCAGCGCCTCTCTGGGCGACGCGGTGTTCGGCGCTTTCATGTCCAGCACCACCGAGGCCATTATCTATGGCTTGATTTTCGTGGTGCTGACTATGCTTATCGTTCTCGGCGGCGTCGGCGGCGGCATCGAGAAGGTCTGCTCCGTGGGTATGCCTGCCCTGTTCGTGGCTCTGCTGATCTGCATCATCCGCGCCTGCACGCTGGACGGTGTGGACACCACCGTGCAGGTGCTCCAGGCGGACGGCTCCCTGGTGGAGCACGTGATCCACGGCAGCGCCCTGGATGGCCTGAAGTACATGTTTGCCCCCGGCTGGGCTACTGAAAATGGATACTATGTTCCCGCCTCCGCCGTCATCGATGGCGTGAAAATGTCCGCGGTGGAGATCAACGGCGTCATGCAGCGCATCGTGACCTTCAAGCAGGAGACACCCGACGTCCTGACCGTGCTGGCTACCGCCGGCGGCCAGATGTTCTTCTCCCTGTCCCTGGGTATGGGCGCCATGATCACCTACGGCTCCTATCTGCAGAAGAAGGAGAACATCCAGAAAAACGCGCTGCTGATCGTGGTCATGGATACGATGGTGGCTCTGATGGCCGGCCTGTGCGTGCTGCCCGGTCGCTTCGCTCTGGATCCCTCCGGCGCAGTGGGTGGCCCGTCCCTGCTGTTCGTCACCATGCAGAACGTGTTTAGCCGCATGGGCGGCCTCGGCCCCATCTTCGGCATCCTGTTCTATCTGCTGGTGGTCTTTGCCGCCATCTCCTCCTCTATCTCCCTGCTGGAGGTCATCGTGGCTCACTTTGTGGATAAGGCCCGCGACGAGGGCAAGGGCGACAAGCGCAAGAGCTATACCCTCATCGCCGCCGCCTGTGTGGGCCTGGGCTGCATCCTGGTCTGCGCCGACCGTCTGGGTGCCAGCAGCTTCTCGCCTGCGGAATTGCTGAACATTGCAAATCCCAAGACCTGGGCTGCCGACTGGCTGGACTTCTGGGATGCGCTGTCCGAGGGCGTTATGATGCCGCTGGGCGCGCTGCTGATGTCTCTGATGATCGGCTGGGAGATCGGCCCCGAGTTCGTCAAGGAAGAGACGGAGCAGTCCGGTCATGCCATGGGCAGCTACGGCTTCTTCAAGGTCTGCGTCAAGTTCATCACGCCGCTGATCATGGTCCTCATCCTGTACGGTCAGATAAAGGAATTCTTCCTGTAAAGTCTCTTGACGAATTGTTAATAAACAAACTCTTACTTAACAGAGGGGACGCCGGTGCCGCCGCACCGGCGTCTCTTTTTGCGTCCGCGGACCCGGAAAGATTTGTGCCGTCTGCCGTAAAAAGCGCACGATGCTGTGTTTGCCGCCCGGTTTCTCTTGTAAAAACGACGAAAACGGAGTTCACAATTTGTTAAAATAATGGAATATGACGTTAAGAACTTGACAATATCTTGGCGTGACGGTATGATACAGGAGGTTGGCGGGGCAGATACGCTGTTTCGCCGGCTGATGGTATTCACCACCAATTTGTGAGGAGGTAAATCACACACATGGAAAAGAAAAGCACCAAAATAGCGTATTTCGTAGCGCTGGGTGTTTTCATTGTCCTGCTGGTCATCCTGGGGATCCAGTTTAAGGGCAAGGAAAACCCCGTCTTCGTCGGCGACGGCGCGTTCTACACCACCGGCGACGGCGTGTTCCTGGATGGCATCCAGCGGACCGTGGACGACAGCGAGGGCTCTAAGTATGCGCTGGACGGCTCCTACTATGTGAGCCCCGAGGCCGGCACCTACTTCGAGCTGTCTGAGGATGGCAACA
>JABLTO010116757.1_pt1 | contig 14767 bp, 12 predicted proteins | sample 7160091 | NCBI WGS metagenome assembly JABLTO01 (sample SAMN14651225, study PRJNA627086) | human gut metagenome | isolation source: feces | host: Homo sapiens
AATGCAGGAGATGGGACTTGAACCCACACGATCTTGCGACCACAGGCACCTGAAGCCTGCGCGTCTGCCAATTCCGCCACTCCTGCATTTCACTATAAATCAGTCAGTCTCGCTGACTGCCTAATTATCATACCTCATAGAAAAAGAAATGTCAACATAGAATTTGAAATTTTTTAAATTATATTTTCAACTTAGACAATTTGCCAAAACAAAGTTTTTTAGAACAACTTAATTATTTTTAGCACTTTAACCTGTTGAAAAAAGGAAACGCTTATGATACAATCTTGAAGATTTAGATAAAAACAGAAAGGGAGATTATATGAAAGCATTTCTGATATTAGAAGATGGCCATGTGTTCAAAGGAACCAGTATTGGTTCAACAAGAGAAGTCATTAGTGAGATCGTTTTTAACACATCCATGACCGGATATCTCGAAGTAATGACTGACCCATCGTATGCAGGACAGGCTGTCTGCATGACTTATCCTTTGATTGGAAATTACGGAATCTGTTATGAGGACCAGGAATCCAGGAAACCTTGGATCGATGGTTTTATTGTTCGTGAATTATCCCGTATCCCAAGTAACTTCAGAAGCGTGGATACGATTCAGCATTTTCTTGAAAAGCATGATATACCTGGTATTGCCGGTATTGATACTCGTGCTCTCACAAAAATTCTTCGTGAAAAAGGTACCATGAATGGTATGATCACAGTCAACGAAAATTATGATTTAGATGAAATAATCCCCCGTTTAAAAGCATATACAACTGGAAAAGTAGTTGAAAAAGTTACATGCAGTGAGAAGGAAGTACTGAAAGGAAACGGACCGAAGGTTGCTCTTATGGATTTTGGTGCAAAACGCAATATTGCACGTTCTCTGAATGAAAGAGGCTGTCAGGTAACGATTTATCCGGCACTTACATCTGCTGAAGAAATCCTTGCAGACCATCCGGATGGAATCATGCTCAGCAACGGACCTGGAGACCCGAAGGAATGCACTACTATTATAGAAGAAATCCGCAAACTTTATGCGTCAGATGTACCAATTTTTGCAATCTGCCTCGGACATCAGCTGATGGCACTTGCTACAGGCGGTGATACACATAAAATGAAATACGGACACAGAGGAGGCAATCATCCGGTTAAGGATCTTGCAACAGGACGTGTTTATATTTCATCTCAGAACCATGGATACGTGGTTGATGCGGAAGCCCTTGAGAAAAAAGGTATTGCAAAACCTGCATTTGTCAATGTAAACGATGGTACAAACGAAGGAATGGCTTATGAAGGCAAAAACATCTTCACGGTACAGTTCCATCCGGAAGCCTGCCCTGGACCGCAGGACTCCAGCTACCTGTTTGACAGATTTATGGAAATGATGGGAGGAACAGATCATGCCGAGAAATAAAGATATACATAAAGTTCTTGTAATTGGATCCGGTCCGATTATCATCGGCCAGGCAGCAGAGTTTGACTACGCTGGTACACAGGCATGCCGTTCTCTGAAAGAAGAAGGCATGGAAGTTGTTCTTCTGAACTCCAACCCTGCTACGATCATGACAGACAAAGACATTGCAGATAAAGTTTATATTGAGCCTCTTACTGTAGAGGTTGTAGAGCAGCTGATCCTTAAAGAAAAACCGGACAGCGTACTGCCGACACTGGGTGGCCAGGCAGGTTTGAACCTTGCAATGGAACTGGAAGAAAAAGGTTTTCTCAAAGAACATAATGTGCGCCTGATCGGTACCACAGCAGAGACGATCAAGAAGGCTGAAGACCGTCAGGAATTCAAAGACACCATGGAAAAAATCGGTGAGCCGGTTGCTGCTTCTAAAGTCGTAACAACAGTAGAAGATGGTGTGGCTTTTACCAAAAAGATAGGATATCCGGTCGTTCTCCGTCCGGCTTACACACTTGGTGGAAGTGGCGGTGGTATCGCTAATAACGAATACGAACTGAGAGAAATCCTCGAGAATGGTCTCAGACTTTCCCGTGTAGGAGAAGTTCTTGTAGAACGCTGTATCGCGGGATGGAAAGAAATCGAATACGAAGTAATGCGTGACAGTGTAGGAAACTGTATTACTGTCTGCAACATGGAAAACATTGACCCGGTTGGTGTGCATACAGGTGACTCTATCGTAGTTGCTCCATCTCAGACACTGGGCGACAAAGAATATCAGATGCTTCGTACATCAGCACTGAATATCATCACAGAACTTGGTATTACAGGTGGATGTAACGTACAGTATGCACTGCATCCGGAAAGCTTCGAATACTGTGTTATCGAAGTAAATCCTCGTGTAAGCCGTTCTTCTGCACTGGCAAGTAAAGCTACCGGTTATCCGATTGCCAAAGTTGCAGCGAAGATTGCGCTTGGATATACACTGGATGAAATCCCGAATGCCATTACAGGAAAAACATATGCAAGTTTCGAGCCAATGCTTGACTATTGTGTAGTTAAAATTCCGAGACTTCCATTTGATAAATTCATCACTGCCAAGAGAACACTGACTACTCAGATGAAAGCTACCGGTGAGGTTATGAGTATCTGCCATAATTTCGAAGGTGCACTTATGAAAGCTATCCGTTCTCTGGAGCAGCATGTAGACAGCCTGATGTCCTATGACTTCACAGGCCTGGATGAGGATGAACTGATTGAAGAACTGGCAGTTGTAGATGACCGTCGTATCTGGAAGATTGCGGAGGCAATCCGAAGAGATATTTCCAAAGAATATATCCACAGAATCACTAAGATCGACAGATGGTTTATTGACAAAATTGCAATTCTGGTAGAGATGGAACAGGCTCTGAAGACACAGCCGCTTACAGAAGAACTTCTTCTTGAAGCAAAACGCATGGAATTCCCGGATTATGTGATCGCAAATCTTTGCGGAAGAACAGAAGCAGATATCAAAGCTCTCCGTCAGGGTTATAAGATTACAGCAGCTTACAAGATGGTAGACACCTGTGCAGCTGAGTTTGCTGCCGCAACACCATATTACTATTCTGTGTATGGCGGCCCGGATACAGAAAATGAAGCAGTTGCTGCCCATGATAAGAAAAAAGTTCTTGTTCTTGGTTCTGGACCGATCCGTATCGGACAGGGTATCGAATTTGACTTCTGTTCTGTACATTGTACATGGGCATTCAAAAAAGAAGGCTATGAGACAATTATTGTAAACAATAACCCGGAAACTGTCAGCACAGACTTTGATATTGCAGATAAGCTGTATTTCGAGCCATTGACACCGGAAGATGTGGAGAACATCGTAAATATTGAAAAACCGGACGGAGCAGTTGTGCAGTTCGGTGGACAGACTGCCATCAAGCTTACAGAAGCACTGATGAAGATGGGAGTCAAGATCCTTGGAACATCTGCAGAAGATGTTGATGCTGCAGAGGACCGTGAGCTCTTTGATGAGATCCTTGAAAAATGTGAGATCCCGAGACCGAAGGGACAGACTGTATTCACAGCAGAGGAAGCTAAAAAGGCTGCCAACGAGTTAGGATATCCGGTACTTGTTCGTCCTTCCTATGTTCTTGGTGGACAGGGCATGCGTATTGCAGTCAGTGACGAGGATGTAGAGGAATATATCGGAATCATCAATCAGATTGCACAGGAACATCCGATTCTGGTTGACAAATACCTGATGGGTAAAGAAATCGAAGTCGATGCAGTTTGTGATGGAGAGGATATCCTGATTCCTGGTATCATGGAGCATATTGAACGTGCTGGTATCCATTCCGGAGACAGTATTTCCGTATATCCGGCACAGACGATCAGCCAGAGAGCAAAAGATACAATTGCTGAGTATACACGTCGTCTTGCAAAAGCACTTCATGTAGTTGGTATGATCAATATTCAGTTTATTGTATGTGGCGAAGAAGTATATGTTATCGAAGTAAATCCGCGTTCCAGCCGTACAGTACCATACATCAGTAAGGTAACCGGAATCCCGATCGTACCGTTAGCAACGAAAGTGATCCTTGGATACAAACTCAAAGATATGGGATATACGCCAGGGCTTCAGCCGGAAGCAAAACATATCGCGATCAAGATGCCGGTATTCTCCTTCGAGAAGATCCGTGGCGCTGATATCAGCCTTGGACCAGAGATGAAGTCCACAGGTGAATGTCTTGGTATTGCAGAGAACTTCAACGAAGCTCTGTACAAAGCATTTATCGGAGCCGGAATCAAACTTCCGAAGTATAAGAACATGATCATCACTGTCAAAGATGAAGATCAGCAGGAAGTTGTTCCGATCGCAAGGCGTTTTGAGGCACTTGGATACCGTATCTATGCAACAAGAGGCACAGCAAGAGTCCTCAAAGAAAATGGAATCAAGGCAATCCGTACTAACAAACTGGAACAGCCGGCGCCGAACCTTATGGACCTTATTCTGGGACATAAGATCGATGTTGTTATTGATACACCTCCACAGGGTGTGGAACATCAGAAAGACGGTTTCGTGATTCGTCGAAATGCGATTGAGACAGGCGTTAATGTCCTTACCAGTCTGGACACCGCAGAGGCACTTGTAACCAGTCTTGAGAATACAGATCTTCACAATCTGACACTGATCGATATTGCAACGATCGCAAGCAGATAATCGAATAAAAATGATTTACTGACCGGAGAAGCCGCAGAAGTTTCTCCGGTCTTGTATGTTGCAGAAAAGAAAAGTTAACCAAAACTTAAACTTTGAATTAAAATGTATGGAAAGGTTTACGAACCACCGAAACTGTAATATACTGATACATGAAAAATAAAACAGAGAGGAAAAGAAACATGAGTGTTTTGGAGTTTATAAAAGTTGTGATCCTCGGCATCGTAGAGGGTATTACTGAGTGGCTTCCAATCAGCAGTACCGGTCATATGATCCTTGTAGATGAGTTTATCAAGATGGATATGACCACAGAATTTAAGGATTTTTTTCTGGTAGTCATTCAGCTGGGTGCGATCCTTGCGGTTGTTGTCCTGTATTGGAGTAAGCTGTGGCCATTTTACATACGACAGATACCCAAGAAGAAAAAAGCACAGATTGCACGTAAGAATCCGTTTTCTCGCATTGTGCTGACTTTTGTGGAGAAGTTCTGTGATAAAGATAAATGGATTTTGTGGTTTAAGATTATAGTGGCATGCATCCCGACTATCGTGATCGCGCTTCCATTCAATGATTTTATCGAAGAGAAATTTAACAACTATGTGGTTGTTGCAATTGCACTTATCGTTTATGGTGTGATTTTTATCATTGTAGAAAATTACAATAAACGAAGAAAACCAATCTGTACATCTCTTGAAGATCTGAGTTTTGCCACGGCATTCAAGATTGGTATTTTTCAGGTATTATCTGTTATTCCGGGAACATCCCGTTCCGGTTCCACGATTATTGGAGGTATCCTTGTTGGTACTTCAAGAACGGTTGCAGCAGAATTTACCTTTTTTCTGGCAATTCCGGTTATGTTCGGAGCGAGTCTGCTGAAACTGGTAAAATTCGGCTTCACATTCACTCCGGCAGAGGTTCTTACACTGGTCACCGGTGTTGTGGTTGCATTTTTTGTTTCTATTATCGCCATCAAATTCCTGATGGGATATATTAAGAAACATGATTTCAAGGCTTTTGGCTGGTATCGTATCGTACTTGGTGTTCTTGTGCTGGGCTATTTTGTAGGAAAAAATTTCCTTGGATAATTGAATATAGAAATGAATCAAATTCTGACCAGGCTGCTGTAAAATATTGTTATGGCAGCCTGATTTAGTTGCTGTTCACTCCGTTCACAGCACTTGGCCAAAATGCATTTTAAATCACCTACGGTGATGGCATTTTGACCTGTATGTCTCGGGATTTTGTCATATATATGACAAAACACCTCGCGGAATATTGACTTATGAACACTGATTTGACTTTTAAGAGCATACATGGGATAATAAAAAGAACTATAGAAAATAAAAAATGAAATAGAACGGTCTTCAGACCGGAGAGGATGGTAAATAATGAAAGCAAAACATATAATGCTCGTACTTGGCATGACAATGATACTTACCTTTACAGGATGTGGTTCTTCAAAACCGGTTGTTGAAGTGACACCGACTCCGGCAGCAACACCGACACCGACAGAAGTTCCGGTAACAGTAACACCGGTACCGACATCCACACCGGCTCCGAAAGTGATTGGAGTTAAAACTTCTCAGGCGAAATATATTTATATGACCAATAAGCTGGAGGATGATATCAGAGAAATCTATCTGATGACTTCAGGTGGGGATGACTGGGGCAAGAACCTGATTCCGGCAGAAGCTTCTGTAAAAGCATCTGAACAGGTACAGATGTTCTATACTCCGGATGACACAGCTGTTTCTTCAGACAGTACAGATGAATCAACAGATACAACAACTACAACTGTATATGATATGAAGATCGTTACTGCAAAAGGAGATGTTTACCAGATTTACAGCATTGATCTCAGTGATATGGAAAAAGCATCTCTTGCTTATGATGAAGAAAGCTCCACAGCATATCTTACATACACAAGTCTTGCAGACAAGTCTGAAAAAGATACAAAGGGCAACTCACAGCAGACAGCATCCTCTGATGAATCTGATGACAGTGATACAGAAACTTACAGTAGTGATGACAGCAGCGATGACAGTAGTTATGACAGTGGCTCTTCGGACAGTAGTAGCTATGACAACAGCAGTGACGACAGCAGTGATGACAGTAGTTATGACAGTAGTTCTTCGGATAACAGTGGTTATGATGATGGCAGCAGCTATGATGACAGTGACGACTATGATGACGGAAGCGATGATTATGTTGATGAGGGAAATGATTCAGATTCCTATGACAGTGGCAGTGATGACTGGAACTACTAAAATATTTTGAGGTTCTATAAAAAATTTCTATTGCAAATTGCAGCTGTTAAATTGATTTGAATTTTTATTACAGTTAAAATATTAGCATGAATATTGAACAACATTTGAGAGAAAAGAAGGGAGATATATTCATGAAGAAAAAAATATTAACTGTAATGCTGGCTGGCGTTATGGCAGCAGGAATGAGTGCAGGAAGTGTACAGGCTGCAACAACAGAGGATGCAAGTGGTGATCTGTATGTATTTATTGCAGCAAGCCTTGCAAATGCAATGGATGAGATCCAGAAAGATTTTAATGAAGAGTATTCGGATGTTAATATTCTTTTCAATGCAGACAGTTCAGGTACATTACAGACACAGATCGAAGAAGGTTCCAGATGTGATATCTTCTTTTCAGCAGCAACCAAACAGATGGATGCGCTGGTAGATGAGGAACTGGCCAAGAAAGACTCTGTGGTAGATCTCCTGGAGAACAAAGTTGTTCTGATCAAACCAAAGGATGGCGAAACAAAAGTTACAGGTTTCGAAAATATCACAGATGCGAAGAACATTGCGCTTGCGGGCGAGAATGTACCGGTTGGACAGTATTCCCGTGAAATCTTCAAAAACCTTGGCATCGAAGACGATGTTAACAAGATGGAGATCAATGAAGGCAAGAATGTAACAGATGTGCTTGCATCTGTCAGCGAGGGAAGTAACGAAATCGGTATCGTTTATGCAACAGATGCTACATCTGTTGCAGACAAAGTAGATGTTATCGCAGAAGCTCCGGAAGGTTCTCTGGAAACACCGGTTCTTTATCCGGTGGGACTTACTGTAGACGCAGAGGCATCTGACGAAGAAGCAGCTGCTGCAGATGCATTTCTTGAGTACCTGCAGACGGATGATGCCATGAAAGTATTTGAAGAGTATGGGTTTGCCGCATATAAAGCAGATGATAAGAAAGAAGAAACTGCAGAAGATGCAAGGGAAGACAAAACCGAAGAAACAGATACTGCAGAAGAAGCTAAATAATTAGCGATTACATATAAAAGGGGCGGCATATATGTCAGCCCCTTTTTGTACATACAAAAGGAAAGAAAAGAATGGAATTTTTACAGGAAATAAACTGGAGTCCATTGTGGATTTCTTTAAAGACCGGAGCAGTGGCTACGATAATTGCCTTTTTTCTGGGGATTTTCTGTGCACGTAAGATTATGAAGATGAAGCCGGTATCGAGAGCAATATGGGATGGGATCCTGACTATGCCACTGGTGCTTCCGCCGACAGTTGCTGGTTTCTTTTTGCTGGTGATCTTCAGTCTCAGGAGACCTTTCGGAAAATTTCTCATGGAGAATTTTGATTTTAAAGTGGTACAGACATGGAAAGGCTGCGTGATCGCTGCTGCAGTGATTGCATTTCCACTGATGTACCGGAATGCAAGGGCTGCTTTTGAACAGGTGGATGTGAATCTGATCTATGCAGGACAGACACTGGGAATGAGTGATCGCAGAATTTTCTGGAAAGTGATCGTTCCGGCGGCTGCGCCGGGAATTGCATCTGGAACTGTTCTGGCATTTGCAAGAGCAATTGGTGAGTATGGAGCGACTTCCATGCTTGCAGGAAACATTCTTGGTAAGACTCGTACAGTGTCCGTTGCAATTGCAGCAGAAACTTCGGCTGGGAATTATGATATAGCCGGGTTCTGGGTTGTGGTAATCGTAGTGATCTCGTTTGTGATCGTGGCACTGATCAATATTGTCTCAGGGCGGGGCATGAAGAGTAGAAGGTGGATCTGATGGCAATACAGGTAAATATAGAAAAGAATTTTAAAGGCTTTTCGCTCAAGTCAGTGTTTGAGAGCAATACAGCAGCAACTGGAATCCTCGGTGCATCTGGAAGTGGAAAGAGTATGACACTTCGTTGTATCGCAGGAATTGAGACGCCGGACAGAGGCAAAATCGTAATCAATGGAAGAACAGTTTTTGACTCAGAAAAGAAAATCAATCTGAAGCCGCAGGAGCGTCGGATTGGGTACCTGTTTCAGAATTATGCATTGTTTCCGACAATGACAGTAAAAGATAATATTCTGTGCGGTTATCGTGGTGAGAAGGGACAGAGAGAAGAAAAAGCCAGAGATTTTATGAAAAGATATCAGTTGGAGGAACTGGAAAACCGTTATCCATCACAACTTTCCGGTGGACAGCAGCAGAGAGTTGCACTGGCAAGAATGATGATCGGTGAGCCGGAAGCGATCCTTCTGGATGAACCTTTTTCTGCACTGGATGGATATTTGAAGGATGTACTGCAAAAAGATATGCAGGAATTTCTAAAACAGTATCAGGGAGATATGCTGATGGTCACACATAGTCGAGATGAGGCCTTCAGATTTTGCAATGAGCTGATGCTTTTAAAAGATGGCAAGACACTGATATTTGGTGATACAAGAAAATTATTTGAACAGCCACAGCTTCTGGAAGCAGCAAGACTGACCGGCTGCAAAAACAGTTCGAGAATTGAACGTATGGGAGAATATCAGGTATTTGCTCTGGACTGGGGAATATCTCTTCGTACAGAGCAGAAGGTGGAACTGGATATGACACATATCGCAATCCGCGGTCACTGGATACGTCCGTCAGAGAAGGCGGGAGAAAACTGCCTGGTATTTGAAGCGGCAGAGTATGTGGAGACAACTTTTGAACATCAGTATCTGGTGAAAAGTCCGGGAATGGAAGACGGGGCAGTTCTCTGGTGGATGCGCCCGAAAAAAAGTTTTACGGACGAGCATGATAAGAACCTGCCGAAATATCTCTATCTTCCACCTGAACACCTGATGCTCCTGAAATAAAAACGACTCCCCCTCAGGTTCTGTTCTGATATCGCAGATACCGGGACACAAGCATGGCAAGCTTAAAGGTCATAGCATCTTCGAAGGTACGGAGATCAAGTCCAAACCGTTTCTGTATCTTTTCAAAACGATACACAAGCGTATTCCTATGCACATACAACTGTCTGGATGTCTCCGACAGATTCAGATTATTCTCAAAGAAAGTACGGATGATCGCCAGTGTCTCTCCGTCGATGGAATCCAGTGATTCATCTCCGAAAATTTCCTGGATGAACATTTCACAGATGGAAACCGGAAGCTGGTAGAGCAGTCGTCCAATACCGAGAGTGCGATATCCGAAGACATTGCGTTCGGCATAGAAAATTTTACCAATCTCAAGAGCGGTGCGGGCTTCTTTGTATGCATTGGAAAGATCTTTCAGGTCATTTGCCGTGTTGCTGTAAGCAACCCAGGCCTGTGTCATGGCTTCTGTGCCCAGCATATCTACAAGCATATGTGCAATATTTTCCAGATCGTCATATGTTTCTGCAGATGTCAGTTCACGGACGACGATAATGCCACGATTATCGATAGAAGTGATGAAATCATGCGTGCGTGCAGAAAATATATTTTTGATGGTAGCCAATGCGTGTTCATCCTTGGACTGACGGGTTTCAACGAGAAAGACAGCTCTCCTTGCACTGGAAGAAATATGAAGTTTGCGTGCCCGGTTAAAGGCTTCTACATCTGTATAATCTCCAAGGAGCAGTTTCTGCATAAAGGCATTTTTGTCATTTTTTTCGGCATAACTTTCCAGGATACTCTCAATCTGGCAGACAGCCAGTTCGCCAATCGTGGAAACAGAATCTTCGCTTCCCCACACAATGAGAAGAAGCTGTTCATTTTTTTCTGTTATTTTGTAGAGACAGCAGGTGGCATTTGACAGACAAAGAGCAGTGCTGTTTCGGAATTCTTCCAGTTTGGATTCTGCTGGAAGGCGGCGGTCACAGGTGGTGACCAAAATGGAATTATCTTCCTGAAGAAGACAGAAATCGAAATGACTGATGCGTTTCCAGTCATCCATATATTTTTGTAGTGTTCTCTGTACTGACATTGAACCATCCTTTCTGAAAATAGTTTTCTGAAAAAAAGACCCGGGGTAAATTGCCCCGGGTCTGATATTTTGATTGAATCTTAGTTTGTGATAACCAGTTCGGTATCTTTGTCGAAGAAATGAGTTTTCTCCATGTTGAAATCAAATTTAACCGGATCACCTGTTTTTGCTTTTGTGCCAGGATCAACACGAGCTGTAATCTGAGTTCCGTTTACATCGAAGTACAGGAATACTTCTGCACCAAGAAGCTCGTATACTTTAACAGTAGAAGACATGGAACCGTCAGCTCTGTCTGCAACATCTTCCGGACGGATACCCATAACAACTGTTTTTCCAACATAGCCGCCATCTTTAAGAGCTTTTGCTTTGGCAGCCGGGATAACAAGTTCGTCTTTGCCGATTACTGCAACAAGATCGGAACCTTTTTCTTTGATTTCTGCATCCAGGAAGTTCATCTGCGGGGATCCCATGAATCCAGCTACGAACAGGTTGCCTGGTTTCTGATACAGATTCTGAGGAGTATCTACCTGCTGAACAACGCCGTCTTTCATAACAACGATTCTGGTACCAAGTGTCATAGCCTCTGTCTGGTCATGTGTTACATAGATGATTGTTGCACCCAGTCTCTGATGAATCTTGGAGATCTCGATACGCATCTGTACACGAAGTTTTGCATCCAGGTTGGAGAGCGGCTCATCCATAAGGAATACCTTAGGATTACGAACGATAGCACGACCCATGGCAACACGCTGTCTCTGTCCACCGGAAAGAGCTTTCGGTTTACGGTCAAGAAGTTTCTCAAGGTCAAGGATTCTTGCTGCTTCACGAACTGCCTTGTCGATTTCATCTTTCGGAACTTTACGAAGTTTCAGACCAAATGCCATGTTATCATAAACGGTCATGTGAGGATACAGAGCGTAGTTCTGGAATACCATTGCGATATCACGATCTTTTGGCTCTACATCGTTCATAACTTTGTCGCCGATTTTTAAGGTACCGCTGGAAATCTCTTCCAGTCCGGCTACCATACGAAGAGTAGTAGATTTACCACATCCTGAAGGTCCTACAAAGATGATGAATTCTTTATCTGCGATCTCAAGGTTAAAATCTTTAACGGCTTCAAAACCGTTAGGATATGTTTTATTAATGTGCTGTAAAGATAAACTTGCCATTAGCTTGCCCTCCAATATTATTTCGTTGTTTTCATTAATAAGCTTTCGCTCTTATTTTGAACTGATGTCAGTATAACGAAAAACTGGACAGGTTGCCATAGCTGAATCCAACAAACATTTCAGAGTTTTCTTGACAGATTGACGAATCGACGGGGAGGGCTGGTCATTCTGACGAAAACTGTACAGAGATATGGTTAATCTGTTATGATACGTCGTTCATTCAGGAACATTCCCTGAAGAGGTTTGGCATGAAAACGCTGCTGGAACCAGTCGCATTTGCAAAGAAAAAGGTAATAAATATTCAGTCCACATTCATGAAGGGATTCAAAGTTCCCCTGACCTTTGGCAATAACCACATCTGCCTCTTCAATGCATTTTCTTGCCTCTTTTGAAATACCCGGGAGCCAGGTTCCGGGAGCATCGCTGCCATTGCCAATGACAGTAACAAGATCAGCAAGCCCTGTTTCCAGTGCATCTTCCATAGTGGCATCGTTTACAACAGGAAAACCTCTTACGATCACTGTAATATCCAGATTCGGATAATAGCTTTTCAGCACTTTGATCACCAGTTTGTCCAGAACGATCTCACCGCAGTTATCGGTGATATACACCAGTCTGGCAGCCTGGGAAAGATCTTCTTTCAGATGCCCATATTCCACAGGATCCAGAGGATCTTTGTTTTCTCTGTGGATCAGGTTGAGAATGGTATTGCGGTCCACTTTGGACAGTGCGGCAAAATCAATATAATTGCCGATGCGGGAATAAAGAAGCGCTGTTTTCAGGGCATCATCTGAAAAACGGATATTTTTTTCAATATTGGATTCCAGACCCAGCATCAGAGAATTAAATTCTTTCTTTTCAGTAGTATAATCTTCAGCCGGTTCGCCCCAGAATTCCCTGTAAAGTTTTCGGAGATCAGCAGAAAGGCTGGGGGTACAGGCATTTTCACCGGGGTTGCCAATAAGTGTCATAACTTTTTGCATGTATTCTGTTTTACGAGCCATATCAGGGAATTTACGGATCTTTTTTTCCTGTTTGTTTGCTGCACAGCACATGCATAATGGATTTAATTTCATAATCGTATTACCTCATTTGTTGTATAATTGAGAATATTATACTCTATAATCACAAATTAACAAAGACATTTTCATGAAATAAAAACACGACACGATTTTTTGACACAAAATATATGAAGAGGGTGTAGTACCCAAGGAAAATACTGTAAACGGCGACAATAAAAGTGTTGTCATTTACCAGTCAAGTGATGCGGAGGCCACCAGATTATATGAAGGGCAGTCTGTAACCAAAAAGAATATTATGAATATCAGCAATCAGTATCCGAAAAAAGGCTCCTTTGTGAATCTTTTCCGTTTACAGTATGATTGTCTGGGTGAGAAAAAACTGACTCAGCTTTTCCCAGGATGGGAAGAAAATGGTAAACTTGTTCCGGGATTTTATGCTGCGATTACAGGACGTCACATTCTGGAGCCGGCAGATATGGTTCCCCTTGCTTCAGGGTATCCCATAGTTCTCATAGACAAAAGCAGCGGGGACTTTCATGATTTTCAGGAAGTCTATAAACACAACTTCCAACAGCAGTCCGATACTGGGCTGAAAATGAATCTTCTGCAAAAATATGTATTTATTCCTCTTGACTTATTCCGTAGCAACGTGCAAAATAAAGGTATAAAGAACAAAATGGACGCATGGTTTGCATTCCTGAGTATGGATGATCCGGATATGATTATCCAGTTGATTACAGAGTATCCGGAATTCAAAGTCATGTATCAGCAGGCATATGAGATATGCCGGAATGTGGAGGCACTTATGGGAATATTTTCAGAAGAGCTGCGGATCATGGACCGAAACACAGTGAAATATATGGTAGATCAGATGCAAGAGGAGATAGACAGCCAAAAGCAGAAGTTAGAGCAGAAAGACAACCAGTTGAATAATCAAAAGCGACAACTAAAGCAAAAGGATATTTTGTTAAGCAGTAAAATACAAAAGATAGAATCTCTTGAACAAGAATTACGAAGATTAAAAGAAAATTGTAAATAAAGAGTCGCAAAAAGAGATGGAATATCAATGGATATTTCTGTCTTAGAACTTCTAAAGAAAAAAACGGAAATACCAGCTTCGGTATCTCCGTTTTTTACTGTTTTTGCAGAGCGTCACAAAATCCTTCTATGTAAGAGATAGTTCGTTTTCGATCGGAATCATCCATTTTTCTGCAAAGGTTAAGGATGTAGGTTTCATCTTCTGTCAGATTAGTTTCTGAAAGTGGATCAAACCTGGTATCTGACAGTCCAAGAATATAGTCAATGGATACACCGAAGATATCCCGGAGCTTGATAAGCATAGCAGCACTTGGATAATATTTTCCTTTTTCATAAGCACTGATGGTTTCCTGAGAAACTTCCAGTTCGATACTCAGACGGATCTGTGTAATCTTCTTCTCTTTTCGTAATTTCTTAATTCGGTTCATGTAAAATCTCCTTTAGCATATTATACAAGTTGTACTTGTTTGAAATAGAAGATAATAGTATAATTTATACAAGTTAAACTTGTAAAATAATGGAAAAACTGGAAAAGATAGGAAAAAAATAGATTGGCATAAAAATAAATTGTTCAATAGGACAGGAACGTAGTATAATTTTCATAAGCCGTATTTGCAGATTATAGAAATAAATGAGTTATTTGATTACAAAAAGAACAAATATGCAAAGAGAGGGGTGTATATTTGGTATCAGATAATCATTATATCAGCTGGGAGTCAATCCCCCCCAGCTGATATAGCCT
>JABLTO010136016.1_pt1 | contig 14759 bp, 15 predicted proteins | sample 7160091 | NCBI WGS metagenome assembly JABLTO01 (sample SAMN14651225, study PRJNA627086) | human gut metagenome | isolation source: feces | host: Homo sapiens
ACCCATACAGGGGTATCGGACGCGCCCTCGACAATGATCGCGTCATAGCCGCTGTACTTGATGTGGGGGCCGAAGTGACCACCCATGTGCGCATCCACTACCAGGGGCTTCTCCATCATGGGAGACAGGAAGGTTATGTTGGTACGGCCGGAGCAGGGGGAGCCCGCGCCAGTCAGGGGGCCGGCCGCCATGACCATCTTCATCTCAGGCGCGGCGGGATCGGTGCCGACGGGCACTTCATCGTGAATGATGGCGTAGCCCAGGCCCATGCCGCCCAGCCACTCCTCGTTGTACTTGTTATCTTCAATGCTGGCCGTCTTGGTGGTCAGGTTCAGGCGCAGCAGCTTGCCAGTCCATCCATAAGGCATATGTCAAAATCCTCCTTCGTTCGCTTGAGCTTACTCAGCCGCCATGGCCTCTGCGACCTCTTCCCAGGTGCAGACCTTCAGCGCACCACAGGGACACATGGACGCGCAGTAGCCGCAGGCCACGCACTTGGTGGAATGCTTCGCTTCGGGGTCAACGGTGGGCATGCCGTAGGGGCAAGCCGCCGCGCACGCGCCGCAGCCAACGCACTTGCTTTCGTCGATCATACGGGTGCCGGTCTTCTCGTCCACATAGATGGCCTGCACGGGACAAGCCTTCAGGCAGGCAGGGTCTGCGCACTGATGGCAGGTATCGGGCTTGTAGTTGAAATCGGCATACACGCCGCCCTTGCCATCGTGGTTATTGCCCAGGTACAGGTTGCGGGTCATTTTCACGCGGCTGATGAAGGGCATTACCTTGCCATCATTGAACAGGGTACAGTTGACCTCGCAGCGTCCGCAGCCGGTGCAGCGGGCGGCGTTGGACACCAGCACACCCTGTGCGGTTGCGTAAACGCTGACGGCGCCCGCCTCGGCCTCGGCCTTGGTCGCGCCAAAGAGCTGCATCAGGGGCGTGGAGGCCGCGATGCAGGCAGTGCCCTTACCCATGAGTCGCATAAACTCACGGCGGGTAACTTCCTTGTCGAACACTTTCATGGACATATCCTTCCTCCTCTGTTGTTTCTGCCCCCGGCGGCGAAAAAGTCAAGGCAAGCAAAAAGGAAGCAAGCCCTACGCGCGGCACTGCACGACGGACTTACTTCCTTTGCATACGGCAGGCGTACCAATTGCTCGGCGCACCCATAGACCTGCCCCGGCCTTGAAGGTCGCTCAGGTTCGGAATTGATTTTAGTTTAACGCAGACCCCTTGGGTTAGTCAACTTTTACTTGATGGGCAATCTGCATAAATTCCTTTGGTTTTTTGTTGCATTTTGGAGTATACATATCGATCATCCCGAAAACTTGCCATGCTGGAAACAGGCTCCGTTCCTGCCACATCCCGGTACCGCGTCAGTTTTCCGTGCCGTCCGTGACGCGCACGGATAGCCGACGCAAGCCGCTTGCATGGGGGCCAGGGGCCGGCACGCCGTATGGAAACCTCGCCGACCCCCCGGCAGCATTGGGTTCCCTCCCCCTGCGCGAAAGCAACTCGTGCGTCCGCCGACGCACGAAGCTCCCTCAAGCAACACACCGAATCCTGCCTGTATGCCGCCTCCCTAACACGCCAAACATTACGCTTCGCATTCTAAATACATTATTTTCCCTCCCGCATAAGTTCCCATTTCCTCTAACGATTCCATATCTTTAACACATAGAAAGTCGCAAAAGCTCATGATTTCCGAGTCAATAAGTCGGAAATAACAGCCGCGAAATCAACAAAAAAAGATAAAATTTTCGCAAAGTCCTTTTCATATCCCTAAAAATGTGTTATATTATTAACAGGCTGATCGGGAACCACCCGATGCGCACCTCCGCAAGCGATCGAATATCCTTGCGGCAGTTACGCAGGGCCATTTTGTTTGAAGCTTATTGACAAAAAAATATCGTTAAGTTTCAGTCAAATGGTTTAGCCTTGAAAATCCCTGTGAAACAGCAAACAATCACCACCAACGACATGCATTGGGAGGAATTTGTACATGGGCAAGAAAGTAACGATCATCGGCGCGGGCAGCGTCGGCTCTACCATCGCCTATACCATGGCGGTGAACGGCATTGCAACGGAAATCGTGATGATCGACATCAACGAGGCCAAGGCCATGGGCGAGGCGCTGGACATCCGTCAGGGCGTACCCTTCTGCCCGCCGGTTTCCATCTACGCGGGCAGCTATCCCGAGGCGGAGAATTCCGACATCGTGATCCTGACCTCCGGCGTGGCTCGGAAGCCCGGTCAGAGCCGTCTGGAGCTGGCTCAGACCAACGTGAATATCACCAAGGCCATTATTCCGCAGATTGTCAAGTACGCCCCCAACGCTATCTATATTATTGTATCCAACCCCGTGGATATTCTGACCTATGTCTTTAACAAGGTTTCCGGTCTGCCGGAGAAGCACATTATCGGCTCCGGTACGATCCTGGATACCGCCCGCCTGCGTGCCCGCATTGCGGAATATTACAACATCAACCAGCAGAACGTCCATGCCTACGTGTTTGGCGAGCATGGCGACTCCTCCTTCGTGCCGTGGTCGCTGGGCAATATCTCCAATATTCCAATCGACCGCTACGCGGAGAGCCTGACCAACGCGGACATGATGGAGCCTAAGCTGGTGCATTCCGAGGTGGAAACCTATATCCGCAAGTCCGGCGGCAAGATCATTGAGCGCAAGGGCGCGACCTTCTACGCGGTGGCGGTTTCCGTGTGCCACATCTGCAAGTGCATCTTCTCCGGCGCTGATACCACCATGACCGTGTCCACCATGATGCATGACGAATATGAGGGCATTGACGACGTATGCCTGAGCACGCTGACCATCGTGGGCGCGGACGGCATTGCGGGCAAGATCGTTGCGCCGCTGACCCCCGAGGAGGAGCTGGCGCTGAGCAAGAGCGCGGCCAGCCTGCGGGCGGTCATCAACGGCATTCAGCTATAAAGCATCAGCATTCCCGGCGCTCCGAGCGGGTCGCCGGGAATGCCCATGAAAAAAGAAGAAAGCAGGATGAGCACAATGGATTACCGTATTGAGCATGACTCCATGGGCGAGGTCAAGGTGCCCGCCGATAAATATTGGGCCGCGCAGACGGAGCGCAGCCACGAGAACTTCCTGATCGGCGTGGGCATCGAGACCATGCCCCGGGAGATCACCCACGCCTTCGGTGTGCTGAAGAAGGCCGCGGCCATGGCGAACCATGACCTGAAGCCCGAGAAGATGACCGACGAGAAGCTGACCGCCATTTCTCAGGCCTGCGACGAAGTCATGAGCGGCAGTCTGAACGAGCATTTTCCGCTGGTGGTGTGGCAGACGGGCTCCGGCACCCAAAGCAACATGAACGCTAACGAGGTCATTGCCAATCGCGGCAATGAGATCGCCGGGAAGAAGCTGCTCCACCCCAACGACGACATTAACATGAGCCAGTCCTCCAACGATACCTTCCCCACGGCGATGCACATCTCCGCAGTAATCGCTATCGAGGATAAGCTCTTCCCGGCCATTGACCAGCTGGTGGCCACCTTCAAGCGCTTGGAGGAGGAGAACGAGGGCATCGTCAAGTCCGGCCGTACCCACTTGCAGGACGCAACGCCCATTAAGTTCTCCCAGGAGATCAGCGGCTGGCGCGCTTCGCTGGAAAAGGACAAGCAGATGCTGGAGCTGGCCCTGCCGGAGCTGAAGGAGCTGGCGCTGGGCGGCACCGCCGTCGGCACTGGTCTGAATGCTCCCAAGGGTTTCGATGTGAAGGTGGCGGAGGCGGTCTCTCAGATCACCGGAAAGCAGTTCGTGACTGCTCCCAATAAGTTCCACGCCCTGACCAGCAAGGACGAGATCGTCTTTGCCCACGGCGCGATGAAGGCATTGGCAGCGGACCTGATGAAGATCGCCAACGACGTGCGCTGGCTGGCCTCCGGCCCCCGCGACGGTCTGGGCGAAATCTTCATCCCGGAAAACGAGCCCGGCTCCTCCATCATGCCCGGCAAGGTCAACCCCACCCAATGCGAGGCCGTGACCATGGTGGCGGTGCAGGTGATGGGCAACGACGTGGCTGTCGGCATGGCGGCCTCCCAGGGCAACTTCGAGCTGAATGTGTTCATGCCCGTATGTGCCTATAACTTCCTGCAATCCACCCGTCTGCTGGCGGAGGTCATGGTGTCCTTCAACAAGAACTGCGCGGTGGGCATCAAGGCCAACAAGGAAAAGATGCACCATAACCTGCATAACTCCCTGATGCTGGTGACGGCGCTGAATCCCTACATCGGCTATGAAAACGCCGCCAAGACCGCCAAGAAGGCTTACAAGGAGAATATCTCCCTGAAGGAAGCCTGCGTGGCGCTGGGCTTCCTCACCGCCGAGAAATTCGACGAGGTTTTCCATCCCGAGGAGATGGCGTAAAAGCACGAATTATGCTATGCTAATTGCGCAGAGAGCGCGCATGAAGCATAAGTGAGCATAAAAGCATGCGCTGCCGAAACGATTGAGTCGAGGTGAATCACGATGGATGAATGCTGGAGCAGACTGTACGACGCGGCGAGGGCCGTGCTGAATCCTCGGAAGATTTCCGAGTGGATGGAGGCCGGGGGCGTTGCGGCGGCGGTCGAGGCGGAATCCGGACGCATCTATACGGGCGTTTGCGTGGACAGCGCATGTACGCTGGGCGTTTGTGCCGAGCGGAATGCGATTTTCAACATGATTACCAACGGCGAGAGCAGGATCAAGCGCGTGATCGCCGTTGGCTGGGACGGAAAGGCAATGCCTCCCTGCGAGGCCTGTCGGGAGCTGATGGCCCAGCTGATGCCCAAAGATTATCGAGGCATTGAAATCATGCTGAACAACGAAAAGAACGAAATGACAACCCTCGGCGCACTCACGCCGAGCTGGTGGATTTAACCGCCGCTTTTCGCGGGGATGCACTCGTTTCCTCAACGCTGCATAAACACGCACGCCGCAAGGAACCGAGCCCGCCCAAAACGGCAACATGGTCTTCGGGAGGGGGCCCGGGGGAGGTGCTTCTGGCACAGAAGCAGCCTCCCCCGGAGTTCCCACTCTTCACTCTCAGTATAGGAAGGGAAAGCGATGAACTTTAGTTACTATCCCGGATGCACGTTGAAGAACAAGGCGCAGGAGCTGGATCGCTGCGCCCGTGCGTCGTTGGAAAAGCTGGGCGTTACGCTGCGGGAGCTGGACGAGTGGCAGTGCTGCGGCGGCGCTTTTTCCATGGCGACGGACGAGATCGCCAGCAAGCTTGCGTCCGTGCGTGCGCTGGCCGCGGCGCGGGATCGCGGCGAGGATCTGGTGACGCTGTGCTCTGCGTGCCATAACGTGCTCAAGCAGACCAACGACGCTATGGCGAATAATCAGGAATTCTCCGATCATGCCAATAACTATATGAAGCTGGAAACGCCCTACTGCGGCGAGACAAAGGTCATCCATTATCTGGAGCTTTTGCGGGACGTGGTGGGCTTTGACAATGTGAAAAAGGCCGTTGTCAATCCCCTGAAGGGCAAAAAGGTCGGCGCGTACTACGGCTGTCTGCTGCTGCGCCCGGGGAAGATCATGCAGATGGATAACCCCGAGAATCCCACCATCATGGAGGACTTTCTGCGGGCCATCGGCGCAGAGCCCGTGGTGTACGCGAACCGCAACGAGTGCTGCGGCGGCTATGCCGTGATGGAGGATCGCGCCATTGCGCAGAAGAAGAGCACCGCTGTCATGCATAATGCCGCCGATATGCAGGCGGAAATGCTGGTGACGGCTTGCCCCCTGTGCCAGTATAACTTGACCAAGAACAGCGCCGCTGAAACGCAGCTGCCGGTGTATTACTTCACCGAGCTGCTGGCCGAGGCGCTGGGCGTGAAGGACTGAGGAGGGAGCGGCAAATGAGCAAATACGATAAGGAGCAGATCCTTCGCACCAGCGGCGTGAACGTGCTGAAATGTATGCGCTGCGGCAAATGCACCGCGACCTGCCCCAGCTATGACGAAATGGAATACCATCCTCATCAGTTCGTGTACATGGTGGAAAAGGGCGAGATCGAGAAGCTGATGCAGTCGCCCTCCATCTATAAGTGCCTTTCCTGCTTTGCGTGCGTGGAGCGCTGCCCCCGGGGCGTGGAGCCGGCCAAGCTGGTGGAGGCCGTCCGCTTGCAGGTCATCCGCAAGCAGGGCATGAACCACCTGAAGGCAGACGACATCCCCGCCATGCTGGACGACGACCTGCCTCAGCAGGCCATCGTGACCGCCATGCGCAAATACAGCAAGTAAAGGAGGAGAGAACATGCAGAGAATCGGCGTTTTCGTATGTTGGTGCGGCAGCAATATCGCCGCCACCGTCGATGTACAGGCGGTGTCGGATGCCCTGAGCCATGAGCTGGGCGTGGTCTTCTCCACCAACTATCAATATATGTGCTCCGAGGCGGGCCAGAACATCATCAAGGACGCGATCCGCGACTATCAGCTGACCGGCGTGGTGATCTGCTCCTGCTCCCCCCGGATGCATGAGGCCACCTTCCGCAAGACCGTAGCCGCCGCAGGCTTGAACTCCTATATGCTGGAGGTCGCCAATATCCGCGAGCAATGCTCTTGGATTCATAAGGACAAGGCCGCTGCGACGGAAAAGGCCATTATCCTTGGCCGTGCCGCGATTGCGAAGGTGCAGCTCAACGCGCCCCTGACGGCGGGCGAAAGCCCCGTGACCAAGCGCGCACTGGTCATCGGCGGCGGCATCGCGGGCATTCAGACCGCGCTGGACATTGCCGACGCGGGCTTCGAGGTGGACATTGTTGAAAAACAGCCCACCATCGGCGGCAAAATGACCCAGATCGACAAGACCTTCCCCACGCTGGACTGCGCCGCCTGTATCCTGACCCCCAAAATGGTGGACTGCGCCCAGAACGATAAGATCAACATCTTCGCGTACAGCGAGGTGCAGGACGTCAAGGGCTTCGTGGGCAACTTCCATGTGAAGATCAAGAAGAAGGCCCGCTATGTGGACGCGACCAAGTGCACCGGCTGCGGCGAATGCACCGAAAAGTGTCCCATGAAGAAGGTGCCCAACGAGTTCAACCTTGGGCTGGATAACCGCCGTGCCATTTATATTCCCTTCGCACAGGCGGTGCCGAAGGTCGCCACCATCGACCCCAACTACTGCAACATGCTCAAGAACGGCAAGTGCGGTCTGTGCGCGAAGGTCTGCTCTGCGGGCGCGATCGACTATAAGCAGAAGGACGAGATCGTGGAGCGCGAGTACGGCGCGATCGTGGTCGCCACGGGCTATAACCCCATCAAGCTGGATCAGTATGATGAGTATGCCTACTCTCAGAGCAAGGACGTGGTGTCCTCGCTGGAGTTTGAGCGGCTGACCAACGCGGCGGGCCCCACAGGCGGTACGCTGCTGCGGCCCTCCGACGGCAAGCATCCGCATACGCTGGTATTTGTGCAGTGCGTGGGCTCCCGCTGCTCCGCCGAGGGCAAGGGCAAGCAGTATTGCTCAAAGATTTGCTGCATGTACACCGCTAAGCATGCCATGCTGTGCCGGGAGAAGTACCCGGACACCGAGGTGTACGTGTTCTACATCGACGTGCGTACCCCCGGCAAGAACTACGACGAATTCTACCGCCGCGCGGTGGAGGAATACGGCGTACATTACATCAAGGGTCAGGTGGGCAAGGTCGTGCCCCGCTCCGACGGCAAGCTGCTGGTACAGGCCAGCGACCTGCTGGCGGGCGAGCAGCTGCATATCGAGGCCGATATGGTGGTGCTGGCTGCGGCCATCGAGCCGGACAAGTCCGCCCGTCCGCTGGCAACCATGCTGACCGCCTCCATGGATACCAACGATTTTTTCACCGAGGCGCACGCCAAGCTGCGCCCCGTGGAAAGCCCCACGGCGGGCATTTATCTCTCCGGCGCGTGCCAAGGCCCCAAAGATATTCCCGATACCGTGGCACAGGCGGGAGCGGCGGCCTCGAAGGTCATTGGTCTGCTGGCCAAGGACAAGCTGACCTGCAATCCCTGCGTGGCGCATTCGGATGAAATGATGTGCAACGGCTGCTCCTCCTGCGAGAAGGTCTGCCCCTACGGCGCGATCTCCTATCAGGATAAGGAATTCCGGATGCCCAACCGCACCACGGCGGTGCGCCGCGTGGCGGTGGTCAACGAGGCCGTGTGCCAGGGCTGCGGCGCGTGTACGGTGGCCTGCCCCTCCGGCGCAATGGACCTGAAGGGCTTCTCGAACCGGCAGATTATGGCGGAGGTGGACGCAATATGCAAGATGTAAAGACGTTCCGGCCCAAGATCGTTGCCTTCTGCTGCAACTGGTGCTCCTATGCGGGCGCCGATCTGGCGGGCACCAACCGCCTGAATTACCCTGCGGACGTGAAGATCATCCGCGTGCCCTGCTCCTGCCGGGTGAACCCCATGTTCATCCTGCGGGCGTTCCAGCGGGGCGCGGACGGCGTGATCCTCTGCGGCTGCCATCCGGGCGACTGCCACTATACCAGCGGCAACTATTATGCCCGCCGCCGCATGACGCTTTTGTTCTCCATGCTGGATTATCTGGGCATAGAGAAGGAGCGCACCCGGGTGGAGTGGGTCTCCGCCGCCGAGGGCGCGAAGTTTGCCGCCACCATGAATGAGTTCGTCGCTAACGTTACGGCGCTGGGCGAGAACAAGAGACTGGAGGATCTGAGATGCAAGAAATGATGCTGGCCCGTGCCAAGGCGCTTTTGCAGAGCGGAGACGTCCAGCACGTTCTCGGCTGGCAGACGGGCGAATTTGTCTACGACGTGACCCCCGCCGCGTTCGAAACGGCGGAGGAGCTGGACGCGAAATTCGTGTACAACGACTTCTGCGGCAGCAACCTTTCCAAATATCTGGTCAAGGAATCCCGCAAGGAGGGCAGGGTGCTGGTGTTCCTCAAGCCCTGCGACACGTACAGCTTTAATCAGCTCATCAAGGAGCACCGCATCGCGCGGGAGAACATTTACGTCATCGGCGTGCCCTGCGCGGGCAAGACCGACGGCGAGACCCTGAAGGCGCTGGGCCTCAAGGGCATTCTGGGCGTGAAGGACGCGGGGGACAGCTTCACCTTGGAAACGCTCTACGGCGAAAAGACTGTGTCCAAGCAGGAAGCCCTGCCCGAGCGCTGCCGCAGCTGCAAGAGCCATAAGCATATGGTGTATGACGAGCTGCTGGGCGAGGAAGGCGAGGTGCTGGACAGCCATCGCTTCGACATGGTGGAGAAAATCGAAAGCATGAGCGCCGACGAGCGCTTTGCCTTCTGGCAGGGCGAATTAAGCCGCTGCATTCGCTGCAACGCGTGCCGCAACGTATGCCCGGCCTGCACCTGCGAAAAGTGCGTGTTCGATAACGAGAATTCCGGCATTGCCCAGAAGGCTGCGGCGGACAGCTTTGAAGAGAGCATGTTCCACATCATCCGCGCCTTCCACGTGGCGGGCCGCTGCACGGACTGCGGCGAATGCTCCCGCGTGTGTCCGCAGAACATTCCGCTGCATCTGCTGAACCGCAAGTTCATCAAGGACATCAATACGTTTTACGGCGCGTATCAGGCGGGCGAGGACACCGAGAGCCGCGCACCGCTGACCAACTACACCAAGGGCGACGCGGAGCCCAGCATCGTGTATCACAAGGGAGGGGAGAAATAATGTTCCAGCTTCCTATTGACAAGCTGCAGGCGCTGTTTGCCGCCGTGGCGGCGAAGGAGGCGCTGTACATCCCCGCCGATGATGCGGCCGGTCAGCCCCGCTACCAGCGCTGGCAGGAGGGCCTTGAAATGACAAAGGCTCTAAACACCGTGCGCAGCGCCAAGGATTTCTTCTTCCCCCAGACGGAGGATCTGGTGGATTTCAAGGTGAAGGGCAAGGAGATCGAGATCATCGATCCCCGCACGGAGCAGGAGGACTTTGTGATTTTCGGCGTGCGCGCCTGTGACGCACGGAGCTTCACCATTCTGGACAAGGTGTTTCTCGCGCCGCCGGTGGACAGCTATTACAAGTCCCGCAGGGAGCACGGCACCATTGTGACCATGGCCTGCACTCATCCCGAGGAGACCTGCTTCTGCTCCGTTTTCGGCATTGATCCAGCCCAGCCGGAGGGCGACGCCCGCTGCTGGATGGACGACGCGAATGTGTACATGGAGGCGATCACCGAGAAGGGCGAGAAGCTAATCGGCAGCCTTTCCGAGCTGCTGACGGAGGGCGGAGCGGACAAGGTAGCCGCGCAGCAGCAGGAAACTCGCGCCATTGTGGAAAAGCTGCCCTTCCATGAGCTGAGCCTGAAGGGCTTTGGCGGCGAGAATATGCTGAAGCTGTTCGACGCGCCGGAATGGAAGACGCTGTCCCAGTCCTGCCTGGGCTGCGGCGCGTGTACCTTCGTATGCCCCACCTGCCAATGCTACGACATTCGGGACTTCGACACGGGTCATGGCATCAAGCGCTTCCGCTGCTGGGATTCCTGCATGTATTCCGACTTTACGAAGATGGCCAGCGGCAATCCCCGCCTGACCCAGCTGGAGCGGTTCCGTCAGCGGTTCATGCACAAGCTGGTGTACTTCCCCATGAACAACGGCGGGGAATACGGCTGCGTGGGCTGCGGACGCTGCCTGGCGAAGTGCCCCATCTCCATGAACATCGTCAAGGTTGCCAAGGCCCTTGCGGAAGAGGTGAAGTGACATGATGGAAGAAACGTTGATTCCAAAGATTGGCGTAGTGACGGACATCCGCATCGACACGCCGGACATCAAGACCTTCCGCGTGGTGGGTCTGGACGGCAAGAAGGCCTTTGACCACAAGCCCGGGCAATGCGCCATGCTGTCTATCCCCGGCGTGGGCGAGGCCATGTTCTCCATCACCTCGTCGCCCACCAACACGGCGTACATGGAGTTCAGCATCAAGAAGTGCGGCTGCCTGACCAGCTGGCTTCACGCCATGGACGTGGGTCAGCAGATCACCATTCGAGGGCCCTACGGCAAGCCCTTCCCGGTGGACGACGCGTTTAAGGGAAAGGATTTGCTGTTCATCGCGGGCGGCGTGGGCCTTGCGCCCCTGCGCTCGGTCATCAACTATGTGCGGGCCAAGCGGGCCGATTACGGCAAGATCATGATCGTGTACGGCTCCCGCTCCAAGGATGATCTGCTGGATTATCATGAGATTCTCGACGAGTGGATGCAGGACGAGGGCGTGGACGTGAAGCTGACCATCGACCGGCCGCAGGAGGGCTGGGACGGTCATGTGGGCTTTGTGCCGACCTATGTGAAGGAGCTGAACCCCGACCTGAACTACACGGTCGTCATGTGCGGCCCGCCCATCATGATTAAGTTCACGCTGGGCGGCCTGAAGGAGCTGGGCTTCAAGGAGACGCAGGTCTACACCACCATGGAGCTGCGGATGAAGTGCGGCGTGGGCAAGTGCGGCCGTTGCAACATCGGCAGCAAATATGTGTGCAAGGACGGCCCGGTGTTCCGCTTTGACGAGCTGGACGAGCTGCCGGACGAGTATTAACCGTGAAAAAGCTGCGGCTTCCTTCACGGGCCTCAGCCTGACTTTTTCCCTCTTTTGAGCGTTTTGAATAAGGAGCGTAATACCAGCTATGGAGAATATGGTGAACGTTTTCCTCTTCGGAAAAAAGTATGAGGTACCCTCCAACCTGACCATCATGAAGGCCATGGAATACGCGGGGTATCAGCTTGTGCGCGGCTGCGGCTGCCGCAACGGCTTCTGCGGCGCGTGCGCGACCATCTACCGCATCAAGGGCGACCGTGAATTGAAGACCTGTCTGGCCTGTCAGACGCAGGTGGAAGACAACATGTATGTGGCGACGCTGCCTTTCTTCCCGCTGGTCAAGCAGGTGTACGACATGGAAAAGGTGAAGCCCGAGCAGGCTGTGATGATGCAGCTGTATCCGGAAATTTACGCCTGCATCGGCTGCAACGCCTGCACCAAGAGCTGCACCCAGGGCCTCGACGTGATGCAGTACATCGCCTACGCTCAGCGGGGCGACTTCGCCAAGTGCGCGGAGCTGTCCTTTGACTGCGTGATGTGCGGCGTGTGCTCCTCCCGGTGCCCCGCGGGCATTTCTCATCCCCAAGTGGCCATGCTGGCCCGCCGTCTGAACGGCAAGTATCTTGCGCCTAAGTCCCAGCACTTGGAGGACCGGGTGCGGGAGATCAAGGACGGCACCTTCAACGAGCTGCTGGAAAAGCTGATGCAGAAGCCCGTGGAGGAAATGCAGGAGCTGTACAACCACCGCGAGATCGAGAAATAAGGGAGGGAAACGCCGATGTATACCAAGGAAATGCTGGAATCCATCAAAAAGGTGGAGGCCAACCGGGCGGCGAACGCGGCCCTCGAGCCCCGCAGAATGACCGCCGAGGAAAAGGACGAGCTGCTGCGGGCCTATCATCCCGACTACAAGGAAGGCACGGAGTTCGTCCATTTGCAGATTGGCCCCAACAAGGGCGACAAGGTGCCCAAGGAGCTGGGTGCGCTTTTGCAGGGCCACAGCCGTATCAAGGCGGCGGAGATCGACCTGTCCCACCCAGATTATGATACTGACGTGCTGATTATCGGCGGCGGCGGCGCTGGCTCTTCCGCGGCCATCGAGGCCGACAATGCGGGCGCGAAGGTGATGATCGTCACCAAGCTGCGCATGGGCGACGCGAACACCATGATGGCTGAGGGCGGCATTCAGGCGGCGGATAAGCCCAATGACTCTCCCGCCATTCACTATCTGGACGCGTTCGGCGGCGGTCACTTCGCGGCGAAGCCCGAGCTGCTGCGCACGCTGGTGACGGAGGCTCCCGAGGCCATTCAATGGCTGAACGATCTGGGCGTGGAATTTGATAAGGCTCCCGACGGCACCATGATTACCACCCACGGCGGCGGTACCTCCCGGAAGCGTATGCACGCGGCGAAGGACTACTCCGGCGCGGAGATCATGCGCACCCTGCGTGACGAGGTGCTGAATCGCGGCATTCCCGTGGTGGACTTCACCGCAGCGATTGAGATCATCAAGGATGAAAACGGCAATGCCGCCGGTGCGGTGCTGCTGAACATGGAGACGAAGGAAATGTTGGTGGCGCGTGCCAAGACGGTCATTATCGCCACAGGCGGCGCAGGCCGGCTGCATTATCAGGGCTTCCCCACCTCCAATCACTACGGCGCAACGGCGGACGGCCTGATTCTGGCCTATCGTGCGGGCGCGAAGCTGCTGTATGCGGATACGCTGCAATACCATCCCACGGGTGCGGCGTTCCCGGAGCAGATTTTCGGTGCGTTGGTGACAGAGAAGGTGCGTTCGCTGGGCGCAAAGCTCATCAACGTGGACGGCGAAGCCTTCATGCATCCGCTGGAGACCCGCGACGTATCCGCCGCGTCCATCATCCGTGAGTGCTCCACCCGCGGCAAGGGCGTTTCCACCGGCACGGGCGTAGGCGTGTGGCTCGACACCCCCATGATCGAAATGAAGGGCGGCGAGGGCACCATCGAGAAGCGTATTCCCGCCATGATGCGCATGTTCGGCAAGTACGGCATCGACATCCGCAAGGAGCCGATTCTGGTGTATCCGACCCTGCACTATCAGAACGGCGGCATCGACATTACCGCCGACTGCCAGAGCGCGGTGGAGAACCTGTTTGTGGCGGGCGAGGCCGTTGGCGGCATTCACGGCCGCAACCGTCTGATGGGCAACTCGCTGCTGGATATTATCGTGTTCGGCCGCAATGCGGGCCGCAACGCGGCGAACAAGTCCAAGCAGGTGAACGTGGGTACGTTGACGCTGGCCCATGTGGATGCCTTTGAAAAGGAAGCGGCAGACGCGGGCATCGAGACCGAGGTGGTTTCCCCGAAGCTGCTGCCGGATTATCGCCGGGTGAAGTAAGACGGGCTCCGGGAGCGCGGCGGCGTGCGGCGCTCCCGGGAAAGCCTACACAAAGGATAGGGAGGATACGAATCATGGAATGGGCTGACATTCTGGAATCCGCAATGATTATCTGCTTTGGTCTTTCTTGGCCAATGTCCATTATCCGCTCGGTGCGTTCCCGCTCCACCAAGGGCAAGAGCCTGATGTTCATGTGCTTCATCGCCTTTGGCTACCTGTGCGGCATCGCGTCGAAGCTGATGACGCATACCTACAATCTCGCGTTCTGGTTCTATTTCCCCAATGTCATTATGGTTTGCACCGATATTGGCCTGTATTTCCGCAACAAGAAGCTGGAAAGTGCGGCGAAGTGACCCTTCGCTTATGAACGAGGAGGAAAAGACAATGACCGTAACGATCTGTCTTGGCAGCGCGTGCCATGTGAAGGGTTCCCACATTGTGCTGGAGAATTTGAAGAATCTGGTTCATGCCAACGGTCTGGAGGAGAAGGTAACGTTGAGCGGCACCTTCTGCACAGGTAACTGCCAGAAGGGCGTATGCGTGAAGGTGGACGGTGAGCTGTTCTCCGTGAGCCCGGAAACGGTGAACGATTTCTTTGCCAAGGAGATTCTTGCCAAGGTGCAGGGTTAACTGCGGAAGAGCTGCGGAGACGACGTAAAACAGCGACGATGTCTCTGCGGCTCTTCTGCGTTTTGGTGGACGGTAAAAGAAAAATGAAAAAATATTCAAAAAGTTGTTGACATGCAGGGAGAAGCGTGCTATACTAGTTTTCGCAGTTGAGCTTCACAAGAAAAGAAGCGAGCTGATGGGGAATTGTGTAACGGCAGCACCTACGACTCTGACTCGTATTGTCTAGG
>JABLTO010204047.1_pt1 | contig 14756 bp, 10 predicted proteins | sample 7160091 | NCBI WGS metagenome assembly JABLTO01 (sample SAMN14651225, study PRJNA627086) | human gut metagenome | isolation source: feces | host: Homo sapiens
GAAGGAAAAATTTCATTTATTTATACAGGTAGATTGATAAATATTAAAGGAATAGAGTTAATAATTCGAGCGATACCTAATTTGATTAATAAAGATAAAGTAAAATTGATATTAGTTGGAGACGGACCACAAAAAAAATATTTACAAGATTTATCTGAAAAATTAAATATTTTAAATAATATTTATTTTGTTGGAAAAATTAATAGAACAAATTTATTAAATTTGTTAAGACAATCGGATGTTTTTATTTTTCCAAGTTTAAAAGAAGGTGGATCATGGGCTTTAATGGAAGGAATGGGTGCATCATTACCTGTAATATGTTTGGATTCTTCTGGAATGCATATTATTACAGATGAAACATGCGCAATACGAATACCTGTCCAAGGTATTGATGAAACCATTAAAGCTTATGCTGAGGCTATGGATAAATTAATAAAAAATAGAGATATACGTATAAAAATGGGGAATAATTCTAGACGGCGCATAGAGCAGGAATTTAATTGGAATAAGAAAGGTGATTTTTTGTTAAAAGAAATCTTAAATAAAGGATGATGATATGGACTATATAAATACAAAAAATGTAGATGAAATGTATAATGTTCTAGAATATGCGCTACATGAAGATTCATCTTTAGAGAAAGATCATTATTGTTATATAAAAAATTCTGATAATAAAGAATGGCTATTAAATGATAAAAATAAATCTACAATTAAATTAGGATTAAATATTTATGAACCTCAATCTAAAAATGGAAAATTGCTAAAAATATTTTTACCAATTGTATTTGAATTAGTGGAAAAATATTCGTTATTGGGAATAAAAAGGAAATATTATGAAATAACTGAGAAATTTAGTACTTTGATTGCTGATTATTTTAATATTGAATCAAGTGAAATACATTGTAATTTTTTTTTGGGAACTCCATCTATCCACCAAAAAATAGTTGTACAGGTTGATGATGGAAAATCAGTATTGGGATATATAAAGTTGTCAAATAATGAACAAGTTAAAGAATCGTTTAAAAGAGAATATAGCCAATTAAATTGGTTACATTCAAAAGGTATTGATAGAGTTCCTCAGGCATTATATTGTGACAATACTAATGAAACAGGAATTTTTATTCAATCGTCTCAAAAAACAAAAGGTTCCTATAATTCTAGTAAACTAGATAAAAGCGTTTTTTCGTTTATAGAAAACTTTAATAATAAAACGAAAGAAACAGTAAATATAGAAGATACTGATTTCTATAAACTTATTTCAATTTCAAAAGGAGAATTGACTCTTTATCCAGGAAATAAGAATAAATTAATAGATATTATAAATTTTGTGAAAAGGAAAAATAAAGGTCAATTGGTTAATTGGTGTGCTTATCATGGCGATTTTACTCCGTGGAATACTTTCCGTAATGAAAATGGCGATTTATATGCTTTTGATTTCGAATATTCTTTGAAATCATGTCCACCATATATGGATTTATATCATTGGTTTGTATCAGATTCTATTTTTAGATTACATTTAGATAGTAAGCAAATTATTAAGGCTTTTGATAAATCGATAATAAAAAAATATATAAAAAATCCAGAGAAAATATTTGTTTATTACTTATTAACAAATATTTGTTTTTATTTAAAAAGAGAAAAAAATAATTTATCTGGTATTAATCTTGTAAATATGAAACTATGGGATGAATTATTAATATACTATTATGATGGAGAAAAGATAAAATGAGAATATTACATATTACATTGGGAATACCACAATATAGATCAGGTGGGTTGATTACATATGCATACAATATTGCTCGTTGTGAAGCAAATATGGGTCACGAAATAACATTGTTATATCCTGGTAATTATGATTTGTTTAATAAATCCACAAGGATAAGAAAAAAGAATAGTTTTCCTAATATGGAAGTGTATAAAGTTATTAATCCATCGTTTGTTGCAATTCCTTTAGGTATTAATCAACCTTCATTATTTATGAAAGATGTGAATAAGGAGGTATATTCATCGTTTTTGAACAAATTATCTCCAGATTTGATTCATATCCATACATTTATGGGATATCATAGTGTTTTTTTTGAATTGATAAAAAATAGTAAAGCAAAAGTGATATATACTACACATGATTATTATTGTATATGTCCAAAAACGTCATTAGTTGATTCACAAAATAATCTTTGTAATGGTGCAGAAGCATTAAAATGTATAAAATGTAATTATGAGATAAAAAATTCTTTTTTTCTTCAGTATATTTTGCAGTCAGAATGGTACCCAAAAATAAAAAAAAGTAAGTTCCTTACTCATTTAAAAAAGAAAAGAAATACATTAAATAGGAATGAAAAAAAAAGTAATATAGTTATTACAAAAAGTAATGCTAATTATTCTATGGATATATCAAATGAAATAATTCATGAATATAAAAATCTTTTAGAACAGTTTAAGAATAATCTAAGTTGTATTGATATAATTCATTGTAATAGTTCAGTAACAGAAATGAAATATCGTGCTCATTTAAATGATAAGAAGCATTTTATTTTGAATATTACCACTAAAGGAATTATTGATCATAGAAATGATAATGTTAATCTTCCTTATCATCAAAAGAATTTTATTAATATTGGGTTTATAGGGATTCGTGATTATCATAAAGGATATTGGCTTTTAAGAGATGCTGGATGTATTTTATTTAATAAAGATTATAAATTCAAAATGTCTTTTTATGGAGATGAATTTAATATAGATAAAATAAAATATCCTTTTTGTGAGGAAAGAGGAACATTTATGCATAATGAGCTAGAAAAAATAATGAAGAATATAGATTTATTAGTAGTTCCTGGCTTTTGGTATGAAACTTTTGGATTTAGTGCATTAGAAGCTGTTGCTAATAATGTACCAGTTATTGTGTCGGCTCATACTGGCTCTAAAGATATATTAAAAGGTATCATTACACCATGTTTGTTCGAACCAAATCCTGAAGCGTTAGCAAATATAATAGAATATTTTTTAAATGACCCGTCAATGTTGGAAAAAGCAGTAGAAGAACAAAAGAATATAGTTGCCACTTTTTCAATAGAACAACATGTCAATCAATTGTTGCAAAAAATAGAAGATTGTCTAAATGAAATATAGATTATTTTGTTTAATGTGATTGAATACAAAAAGTGTATTTATTAACTGAACAAGAAGCCTATTTTTGTAATATTATAATGATTTGATTGTTATGCTATTTAATGATATTTTAATTTTAAATTCTAATTAATAAATGTTATACATTTGATTTGGTAGGAGAAATAAGTGTGAAAATAAAATTTATTATTAATTGAAGAAAATAAAGAAATTGTAGATATTACTTATGATAAAAAATATATAGTAATATTCTAAATTCATTTAGACTTAGTAAATTAAAGTTTTAATCACATGTCTATGCCCAACCAATGAAGTAGGGCGGGAATGGAGGAATTTATGAAAGAAAGATCTATTTTTATAAATGTGATTTTAAACATAGTTCGGGTATCTCTATCTGTTATCTTTCCATTAATAACATTTCCATATGTTAGTAGAGTATTAATGGCAGAAAATTTGGGTAAAGTAAATTATGCATTGTCTATTGAAAACTATTTTGCATTAATAGCAATGTTAGGAATGACTACATATGCAGTTAGAGAAGGAGCAAGAATAAGATCAAAAAAGAATGAGTTTCAAAGATTTGCAAATGAAGTATTTACAGTAAATATTATTACAACCGCTATATCTTATGTACTGTTATTTTTATTACTTTTATTACCAAAATTTCATGAGTATAGATTTTTAATATTATTGCACAGTATATCAATGATATTGACGACCATGGGTGTGGAATGGTTAAATTCTATATATGAAGATTATTTTTATATTACTATTAGAACATTTATAATTCAGATCATACTTTTGGTAGTAATGTTTATTGTAGTAAAGAATCCAAATGATTATTATAGATATGCATTTTTATCGGTTTTATCAAATGGTATTACATGTGTGTTAAATTTCGTTTATACAAGAAAAAAATATTGCAAAATTAGAATTGTAAAGAATTGTCATTTTTTTATGCATATTAAATGTTTAATTGTTTTTTTTGCAAATAATTTGGCAGTTAGTCTGTATTTAAATGCAGATACAACAATGCTTGGTTTGTTAACTAATGACTATACTGTAGGAATATATGCTGTTTCAGTAAAAGTATATAATGTAATAAAAGCTATTATTGCAGCTATGTTTACTACTTGTATTCCCAGATTATCTGCATATTGTGGATCTGATAAAGAGTACGAATATAATACATTGTTGAACACTATTATTAATATGTGCACTCTTATCATGTTCCCCGCCGTAGCAGGATTAATTTTATTATCTAAACCAATTATTTTAATTTTAGCAGGTGAGGGATATTTAGATGCTATTTCCTCATTGAAGATAATATGTATAGGAATAATCCCAGCTATTTATGGTGGAATAGTAACAAATTGTGTGAATTTGCCCTTAAAAAGAGAAAAGTATAATTTATATGGAACAGTTATTGCAGCAGTAATTAATGTGATTTTAAATCTGTTTTTTGTTCCTTTGATGCAAGAAAACGGCGCAGCAATTACTACTGTTATAGCAGAGTTTACGGTACTCATATACTGTGTGCTCTCTTTCAAAGATTTAAAGAAATTAATAGATTATGGTCAATTAATAAAAAATATAATTACTGCTTTTATTGAAGCGATAATTATTGTTATTTTATCAATAGTTTTAAATTTATTTATAAATAATTGGATATTTTACATAATTATATTGATTTTTAGCAGTATAATTTTTTATATTTTAATATTAAATTTGACACATAATAAACTACTTTCTTTATTGAAAAATTTACCTATTGTATCAACGTTTGTGTTTGATAAATAAAAATAAATATTTTTGAATTAAAAGTATAAAGATAAAAATATTATATTTATAATATTTTTAGTATTGAGTATAAAAAAAGGATTGTTGAGGAGTGATAATGTGAAGATGTTTAAATATTCTTCTTATTTATAGATATTTTTATGCTGGATATTGTATACAATATTCTAATGTGGTATAATTTAAGGCGGTTTTGAATATGTTGTATAGATAGGAGGAAGTTATGGAATTGTTTCTTGCAAACAATAAAGAGAGTATTATAAATAGTCTCAAATCTATTTGTGAAAATATGAAAATAGATTACATTGTTACTCTTGCAAAAAAAGGAACATTGTTATTTGAATTACTATATGATGAAAAATATCTATATATTCCAGAAAAAGATAAATTTATTCCAATATATGCCGATCGTATTATTAATAAAAAAGATGACTATAAATTTTTAAATAGTAACGTTCTTTTGTTTGATGATACAATGAAAACAGGTCGGCATTTTTTGCATACAAAAAAATTATTATCAGATAGAATAAAAGAATGTAGTGATGGTATAAAAAAGAATAATTTTTATTATTATTGTATTTTAAAATGCGAAGGAAAATTTGATTTTTCACGAGAAGAATTACAGAATTTATTTAGTTATTATCAATTTCCTTATGATTATGAAAGTTATTATAGTTTTTGCTTAGATGAAGTAAATTATTTTCAAAAGAAATTATTAGGTAATTCGATAGATTTACCAATCTTTGATTTACAAATAGAGGATATAAATGTTTTTAAAGATATTATTAATAATGTATCAGATGAACTGATATATAATGAACATGATTGTTTTATAGGTAATACAAAAGTTGTTATTGGATCGATTTTTTTAGACAATCCAAATTTTACGAAACTTTTTGATAAATTTGTTATAGCATTGACAGCAAAAGTTAGATATGAATATGATAAGTCAAGTAATCAATACAGAATATTACTTACTTCTTTTGCTTTAACAGACTCAATAGAATATGATGAATTATGTGAACTGTATAAACGTCTTTTTTTAGAAGTGAGGGAAAATGATTTACCTAATAATGTAATGAAACTAAATTATATAAAATTATATCGTTATGTTAATTATTTTATAAGTTATTATACAGGAGTTTTTATTACAAATATTTTAAGACAATATGGATTAGATTTTAAATATACAGGTAATGGCGGTGTTTATTACGGATATTCAGTTGATAATTATATAAAAGAAGCAATAAATGATTATAATTTTAATATATATGAGAAAATGGATGGATTTAGATATACTTCGCAAGCTGATTTGAATGAATCCAATTTTCAAGAGTATACTTTTCAAGAATTAAATGAATATTTATTTAATCAAATAATTGATAGAGAGATTAATTCATCTGAATATAGTTTGATAAAGCTAAATTCAATGAAACATGTTTTTGATACAACAAAAAATAACTTAATTAAATTTTGTGATGTTTTAATATGCAATATTGATAGTTTTTTAATTTCTAATGAAATAAGTTTGGAAGATAAGCAGATTATTCGGGGATTTTTACCTGGTGAAATAAGTGTAACCGCTTTACCGTATGATGCGCGATTATTTTATAGTGGACTATATAGTTTTTATAAAAAAGTTAATGCTGATTATAATAGTTATAAAAGGGATTATGATTTATTTATACACAAGTTTTATGATTTGTTAGTATCAAAAAATTATTTTAAGACGGAATTTATAACAAGTGAATCATTTGAATTTTTTAAACATTATTTTAAAAATTTAGAAGAAAAAAATTTTGAAGAACGAATAGAAGCAAAAAAATATTTACTTGAAAATGAAGAATTATCAAAGGATATAGAAATTATCTCATCAATAATGGATATGTTGTTGACTAGTAGTGATTTTGAAATTAATAAATAGAATCTTAATTGATTCTTTTTTATTATGAAAATAACTGTAAAATTGCAATTAGCTTAATCATGGATTAATAGAAAGGGGAAAATGTATTATAGATAAAAAATAAATGGGTTATCTATAATATATCGATATTATATGGAAGAATGTTTAAATAGTAATTATGACACATACATAGAAGAGCGATTTATTCAAAAATTAGAAGATATCAAAGAAAAAGAGTTTAGAAATAGGATAAAAATCGCTTGGTTAAGTGATAAAGCTTTATATACTGATCTTACTAAAACAATAGAATTTGAATTTACGCATTATAGTTTACATGACGTATCTCACTCAATTAGCATTTTACAATATATTTATATGCTGTTAGGAAAGGATAAGATTGATTCTTTAAGTGTAGGTGATTTATGGTTATTATTAGAAGCTGCTTATAGTCATGATATAGGAATGTCAGTTACATACTCTGATTTAATTGAGATATGGAGTGACAAAAATAGTGTAAAAAGAATAATCAAAAAAATTGCTAATAGAAGTGATAAAGATGCCACAGAAGTTTATGATCGAATATCTAAATGCATGGAAAATGAATTGGTTTGTGAAAATTTTAAAAAGGAAGATCGAGCTGATTTTTTAAAATCACATAAATATTGGCCACTGGAATTTAGAAAAGCAGTGACTTACATTAATAGTGAGTATATTAGATTGAAACATCCAGAAAGAAGTAAAAATAAAATAATTGATCTATTAAAAGAATATAATCATTTGAAAATTGAAGATCGTTTATATAAAATTGTAGGCACTATTGATTATTTACATGGTGAGGATTTTAGTGAAATTAAAAATAATCTAGATACTGTTAATACAGGTTTTACAACTGAAAAAATTCATCCTCGATTAATTGCTTTACTATTAAGGGTAGGTGATGCGTTAGATATTAGAAATAATCGTTTTGATTATTGGAATATCCAATATTTAGGGGGATTACCTAGAGATAGTGAAGAGCATTATAAAAAGCATAAATCTGTTGAAAAATTTTTAGTTGATGAAGAAAATGTAAATATTCTTATTAATTCTAACGAAATAGATGTTTGTAATAATTCGAGAGCATGGTTAGATATTATTGAAAATGAATTAAATCATTTGATTTGTTACTGGAATCGCTTTGCGGTAGGTATGTCTGGTTTAAAATTAAAAAATATTTGTTTAAAAGTTACTTATAAGGGATATGAATTTATTACAGATGATTTCATCAAAAGAATGAAAGCGGATCCAAATAAATTGTTAATGCTTTTATCAGGTAAAAATTTTTATGATACAAAACTTATTGCATTTAGAGAGTTTTTACAAAATGCTGTTGACGCAACAAAAATGAAAATCGCATTAGAATATTATGATAATGATAAATTTTTAATCGAGCAGGGTAAAAGAAGATTTAATGACATAAGATTTATGGATTTTTCTGATGATATTTTAAAAAAATATCAAATTACTATTATTGTAAGATATTCTGATACTAATTCTCATAATATTGAGTTTGAAATTATTGATCAAGGAATCGGGATGGATAAACAGGGACTTGATGCTTTATTCAATATTGGTAAAGGATGGAAAGAAAGAGAAGAATTTAATAAAATGATTGATTATCTTCCAGATTGGATGTATCCAACAGGTGGATTTGGTATAGGGGTATTATCTGCCTTTTTATTATGTGATAAAGTAATATTTAAAACAAAGTCAGAGAAATCACCACAATACATTATGGCTATTAGTTCACCACAAAGTGGTGGTAAAATTGAAAAAACTGTTAATAATGATTATTATAAAGAATCAGGAACTAGTGTGATTTTTCAGGTTCCATTTGGCTTTTACTTAAAAGAAATGCGGAAATTTTTATTTAAAAAAATGGATGAAGAGATAAATAAACTCGATTTAACAGATAAGAAATATCGACTTTTTGCAGTATGTAAAACTTTAAGTTTTTTTATTAAAGAAATTTCCGTTGATATGTTATTTCCGATTAGTATTGAATGTCCAGAAATGGCAGATTATTCAGAAAAAATTAAAGGAAACAATATTTATGATAAAAGTACCATGGATAAAAATATATTTTGGGATGAAGAGAATAATGCAATAGTTCGCTTTAAAAATAATAAAGGTGAAACTAGATTTGCTTATAAAGGTATTAATATTAAAAGAGAAAATATTAATTTATTAAAAAAAGAAAATATATTACCATTATTAAAGTTATGTGATATGCATATTGAAAGTATTGACATATTTGATAAAAATGTAAATGAAGTTTTAGATATCTCTAGAAATAATTTTATTGAAGAATATCCATTAGATAAGATAATTGAAGGTATTTTATTTAAAAGATTGAAAGATGAAATTAAAAATAGAAATTATTCAAATATTTCAAATTTAATGCTATATTTCTCTAATCGATTAGAAAAAAATAATAGTATATTGGATTCATTTGAAAAAAAATATTTATATTTAACCGCAGATGAATTATTTAATTATCTTAAAAGAGAGAAAATTAATTCTTTTATTGAAGAACTGAAAATATTGCAAGATTATCTGAAAAATAATGAAATTATTTTAAGAAATAAAACATTTGTTAATCAATTGAAAGAAGATACGCTTAAAGATTTGTCTAGTATGATTGCAAATATTAAACAAAAATTTGATAATTTAAATATTTACGAAAATTATAATGATATAGAGAAAGGCAAAGTTAATTTATTTACTGATGTAGTTACTAAGATATCTGAAGAAGATATATCTATTGAAAAACAAATAGATATATTATACAAATTTTTCACATCACCATCTTTGGATAATGATATATTTGATAAATTAAGTAATGAAAAGCAAAAAGCGTCATTAGAAGCAATGTTATTAAAGAAAAATAAAATCCGCATTTTTGCATTACAAAATATTGATATGTATATAAATGATTTATTAAATAATCATATTTTTATAGAAAAGAATTTTTATTTGGAGAATCTACAAGAGATTCAAAATCTAGATTTTTTAAAATATTATAATATTAGCTACAAAGAATGTGAATATTCACTTGATAAAAAAAATAATGATTTTATAAAAATTAAATACTATGAAGTATGGGAAAAAGAAGAAAAAATAGATAATGAAAAATCTAAAGAAGAATCTTTAGTAGACTATATAATAAGAATTATTGAATCTAATGGAAAAAATGATTATTATTTTATAATAAATCAAAATATAGATATTACTGGATATGAAAAAATAGTAATTGAGAATAATCCATTAAATTATAAAGATAACGAATCAATTATATATAATCCTTTTTCAACTGGTGAAGCGAATTATAGATCCATTGATCCAAATTATATTGTAAATGAAGGATTATCCAAATTACAAATTGAAAAAAATTTTACAGAATCTGAAAGATTTAATGAAATTATCGAACTGGTTTATTCGTTACAAGAAGACAAATTTACTAGCAAAGCACAGATAAACAAGCTTTATTTAGAGCTAATTATGGAAATACTTGAAAAAAAAGGAATATGAATAATAGATAAACAATTTTGTTTAGTTAAAATTATATTTATAGTTTTTTTTATTATATCTCTTTTAATAATTTTTTTAATCTATTATTAAACAACTTGGTTGATTTACCAAGTTGTTTTTATTAAATATATAAATTTAAATTAAAAAATGCCAATACAGTTATTTAAAAAATATCAAAGTTATCAGTAAGAAAAATTATTTATATAAACACAGAGGGGGAGAGTGATATTTATGATTTTACCAATGATTAAAGGAATTTGGATTCCACGTGTTATAATTAGAGTTCATGGATATATAGATGGTAAATTTAAAACTGTATGTTTCCAAAATGATAAAAGCAATGAAAATCAAGTTTTTTATTTTTTAAAAAAGAACCAAGATTACAATAATTTTTTAGCTAAATGTTTTATAAAATTAGATAAAGAAAATCATGCTATAAAAGAAAAAGGAAACAATTTATTGAAAGAACATAAAAATCTTTTTGAACAGTTATGTTTATTAGAGAAAGAAACAGCTGATAGTCTAAGAGATAAAAGAAAGCTGACCAATAAGATAAATGATTTAACAGATAGACTAAATCAAAATGAATATAAAATATTATCAGTAAATGAAAAATATAAACTTAATGAAACTAATATGTTTAAATTTATTATGAAAAATCAAAGCAAATTAGAAGTATTGCTCATCCAATATGTTAAGGGGCTAAAAAAAGCTAAATATCTTCAAGATAAAAATATCATTATTCCAGTATTATCATATACAAATTCAAATTCTTTTAGTGAGTATAATAATAAAAATCAAAGTTTTAAAGAACTATTGTCTATTAAAGTGGGAGAAATTCTAGAATGAAATTATTGAAAATAAGAAAGAAAAAGAATGATGATATTAAAAATATAAATTGTAAGTCCTATTATAGTGATTTAGTCCCAAAAGAGTATACAGTTGATAAGTATATTATTAATGTATCAAATTATTTAACTAAATTAATTAAAGATTATATTAAAAACACAAATGTTGATGAGGACAATGAAACTTTTTTGGATGAAACTAACGAAGCAGCTTTAAAATATTTATGTTTGGACTTAGAAAATCAACAAATTAATCATAAAAGCATAATAGAACTAATTAATATTAAAAAACAAAATGAAATACTGAAAAATTTACAAGAAATTGAGCTATTAGAAGAAGAACTAGATAAAATCCAAAAGGAACTAAGAGGAGAGGATAGGAATGGTTAGAAAAAAATCTTTTTTATATAAAAATGTAAAATCAAGATTTAAAAATAAATATAAATTTGACATTTTTCAGAATCCTTTTGTGGGAAAGCTGTTGTTATTCTTATTTGTTATTTGTGATTATTTAGTAATATATGATGTTTTGCTTAAATACAGCATGCTAGATGTGATAACACGAAAGGTTATTTCATTAGTTTTTGCAAGTATTTTAGATGTATCTTTATATTTTGTAGGTAATGATTTAGCAGGTACTAAATTTGAGAAGTTTAGAGATATAGTAAAAAATAAGATGAATATTATATTAATTTTTATATTTATTTTATTTTTTTGTAGTTATTTTGCTATTAGGATGTCAACACTTTACAATCAGAACGAATCAGATGTAAATTATGGTGATGAAAGTGTTGAAGAGTTAACAACTTACAATCAGAATGAATCAGATGTAAATTACGATGATGAAAGTGTTGAAGAGTTAACAACTGCACAAATAGTTGTAGGAATAGTTTTAGCTGTTTTTCCTTTAGGCACATCAGCTTTAGCATTTAGAGTTGGTTATATTTCTCCTGAACAAAAAGAACATATATATTTAAAAAAATTGGAAGAAGATGCAATTTTAATTAAAGAACGTATTAAAGATTTATATTTATGCAATGATGAATTAACAAAATCGTTAGAAATTGATATAGATGTGCTTGATGAAAAGATGTTTAAAAATGCTATTGCTAAAGTGGATGAGGCTAATATGAACTTAGATCTTTATACAAGAAGATTACTTGCTAGAAAGATTAATAGTCCTGAAGCAGTGACAATCTTATTACAAAATAATCAGGAGGATGATTAAAATGAAGAAAATTATAACTTTTTTAGCAGTATTCACTATGTTATTCATTTTGACAGGATGTGATAGTGATACAGAAAAAAATGTGACAAAAGAAAATGTTTCTATTGTGGTTGGTGCTAATCAAAATACTTACCAACATAATTTTACTTATATTAAAGATGATTTGATAAAAGTATTTAAAAATGGAGGAGAAATTAATATTATATCATGTCAGGGAACACCAACCTTAGAAAAAAGTATATCTTCTAAGAGGCTTGAAAATAATATGGATAGTGAAAAATCTGAATATGAAATAAATAAGCATACTTCTAAAACAATTAATATTTTAAAAAAAATTATTGCTAATAATGAACAAATAGATGTAATAAATTCAATGCAAATGGCAGCTAATACAATTGAAGAAAATGAAGGCAATAAAAAAATAATTATGTTCATTAGCGGTATATCGACAGCGGGTGAATTAGACATGTCAGATAAAGTAATCGATGATATTGATATTGAAAATACAATAGCTGCTTTAGAAAATGCGGATTGTTTACCAAACCTTAAAGGTATTGATGTAATTTGTTATTCTATGGGGTATGTTGGTGACGAACAGTATCTATCATCAAAAGGTAAAAAAACCATTGAAAATTTGTATAAGCAGTTGATAAAAAAATGTGGTGCAAAGTCTGTAAAAATTTCGAAAAAATTACCTAGTATGAAGTTATATGAAAATGTACCAAAAGTCAACATAGTAGAATCAAAGAAAATGGATAGTCTTGTTCAAACTAATTATAATTTGATTGATTTGGAAGGTGAAAATATATATAAGTTGAATAATGTTATCTTTGAGGCAGAGAAAACTATTCTATCAGATGAAATTGCTGCAAATGAAGAAATTAATGTATTATGCGAATATTTAAAGAAAAATAAAAATATTAATATTACTCTTCTTGGAACAACAGCAAAAGATGGCAATATAAAAGATAGAGTAAAGTTATCTACTGATAGAGCACAAGTTATTGCTGAAATGATGTATAATATGGGAATAGAAAAATCACGGATTACGGTAATTGGTTTAGGGTTTGAAAATGATTTTCATATAAATGAATATGATGAAAATGGAAATTTTGTTGATGCAATTGCCCAAAATAATCGGGGTTGTTATTTTTCAAATTCAGAGTCTAGTTATATTAAAGGATTATTAAAATAATGTGTAAAAATAAAGTTAGATATACAATTGATAATGATAGTGAGCAATTGTTATTAAAGGATAAAGATGAAGAAACTGATCTTATTGAACAAGCTGAATTAATTTTCTCGATGGCTAGATTTATCATGAATGATGAGAAAATAAAAGAAAAACCATTATATCATTTTTCTTCAGAAAGTTATTATCTTAATATTTATAAGGATTACATAGAGCTATATGGATATGAATATTCAATTAAAAATGAAAATTTAGGCAAATATGAAATGAATTTTATTTCTCGAATTGAAAGAATTTTATGTAGCAATGGTAATATAGAGATATATTATGAAGGGAAGATATATATTATACCGAACTTAAAACATGTTGAATTGATAGAATATCAATTTATAGATTTTTTAGGAAGGTATAAAGAGAAAATATTAAAAAATGAATATTAATGAATTTAAAGAGAATGTTTTAAAATTAAAATATTACCGAAATAGTTTTATTGAAGCAAGAAACTATCGATTTGCATTTTGTAATAATGTTTTATTATATAATCTTTATAAAAATAATTTGAATCATTGTTGTGTTGAAAACATTGATGATCTTTATAAGATAAGTGAGTTGATATTTGAAAATTTAAAAGAGAAAAATGAAATATTTAGTATAGTTTTTAACGAGATGATCTATGCTTTAAACGGTATAGTAAGTAAAAATCATCAAAATTTATTTAGTAATAATTGCTATAATATATTGATTATAGGATTACATGCGGATATCAGTACTTTGTTATATTCTTTAGGTGAAAATAAAAAAGCTGAAAATTATATCAGAAATATTATTTTATTCTATTTTAATAATTATGGTATAAATAGTCTTTCTTATCAACTTTTGTTAATTTGCTTGATTGGAGAAGTAACTAGTAAGTATGATTTGGATTTTGCTATAGAATTATATATATCTAGACATGATGGTAGTAAAGTTGTTGATGATTTGTACCCTTATTACGTTACAATGATATTTAATACTGCTAGTATCTTGATTAAAAAAAAGAGATTTGATGATGTCGAGTCAATTATTTTTAATTGGTATAAAATAATTAAA
>JABLTO010038393.1_pt1 | contig 14753 bp, 13 predicted proteins | sample 7160091 | NCBI WGS metagenome assembly JABLTO01 (sample SAMN14651225, study PRJNA627086) | human gut metagenome | isolation source: feces | host: Homo sapiens
CAACTACGCCACTATCGCATAAGCGGGTGATGGGAATCGAACCCACGTATCCAGCTTGGAAGGCTGGTGTTCTACCATTGAACTACACCCGCACAGCTTGTTGTCTGTGTATCTCTGTCGCATCAACGAAGATTAGTATATATGATGAAACTGTATTTGTCAACACTAAATTTAAATTTTTTCTATTTTTTTAACAACATATACAAATTATCATCTGGCAGACAATTTTGTCAAGCAGATAAATTCATCCGTTTCGCTGCTCAGCTCTATACCGAATAACTGCTATGCAGTTTATCAGAAGGAGCTTTCACTCCTCCTGATATAATCAAATTTCCACCTGCTGCTTATTGCTTTCCACAATGAAAGCCTGAACTTACTGTATATGATGGAACCTGTCAGGAAAACAAAATTATAGCAATCCTCTGAAATAATTTCTGTTTACAGTGTTAACCGGAGATCAGTTCTCCCAATCCCATACATTCGTAGCTTCCACTTCACTTTTTGGTTTCTTGATCACAAGTTCAGGACTCTTCGCACTGACCTTGGTATTTGCCGGAATGGATTCTGTAATGAAAGTGTTACCACCGATGATCGTATTCTCACCAATCACGGTTTCACCGCCCAGCACAGAAGAGTTAGAATAAATTGTCACATTATCTCTGATCGTCGGATGTCTCTTCACATTGGCAAGCAGTTGTCCCTGACGGGTGGAAAGAGCACCAAGTGTCACACCCTGATACAGCTTCACATTCTTTCCAATCTCTGTAGTCTCACCGATTACAACACCTGTTCCATGGTCAATGAAGAAATATTCTCCAATCGTAGCACCCGGGTTGATATCGATACCTGTATAACCATGTGCATATTCAGACATAATTCTTGGAATAAACGGCACATTTTCCAGATAAAGAACATGTGCAAGTCTGTATACATAAATTGCATAAAATCCAGGATAGGAGAAAATAATCTCCTCTTTACTCTTGGCAGCCGGGTCACCGTCAAACCCTGCCTGCAGATCAGTCAACAGCATACGCTGGATTTCCGGAACATTTGCAAAAAATCTCTCTGTGATCTGCTCTGTATGTTCTTTGGCCTTCTGTTCTTCTTCACCCTGATATAAAAATGCAATCTCAATCTGTTCCTGTAAGCAGTCATACAAATCATTCAGGCGGTATGCCACGTAATGTTCCGGAAATACACTCGCACTGGAATCCACACTGAAGTATCCCGGAAAAATAATGGAGCGCATATCTTTAATAAAATTAATAATCTCTTTTTTATTCGGAAGACGATTTCTGTCCTTTCCAAGAAAAAGGGCTTCTTTACGGTAATTGTCTGTCAGCCTCTCTACAGCCTCCAGAATCGTTTTTTTCTTATCTGTCATGATCATTATTTCACCTGTCTGCTTTCTTCGCAGCCGAATACCTGTTTTTAGCCAACCTCATTTTTTCAGATAAACAGCCGCAATTTGTTATTATCTTATTACAGCAAGAGCAATTCGTCAACAAAAAAGAATTGACCTTTTTACAAATTCCTTATATAATAAGAAACAGTTCGGAAATATAATCGAGCTGTTCAGAAGTTTTGCAGGATTTATGACAATCCTGTAATCTGAAATCCGGAGATGTACCCAAGTGGCTGAAGGGTCCGCACTCGAAATGCGGTAGACCGGGCAACCGGTGCGAGGGTTCAAATCCCTCCATCTCCGCTCTTATTATAACTTTTTTTCTCAAATATTTTTATAATAATTGCATAATATCCTTGACAATCGTTGCTTTTATATGTATAATTGCAACAGTAAAAGGAATTTACATATAAGTTTATAGGGGATTGGTCAAATGGTATGATAGGGGTCTCCAAAACCTTTGGTGGGAGTTCGATTCTCTCATCCCCTGCTTCTAATGAGTCAGAAAGTCAGTGAAATCAAGGCTTTCTGGCTCTTTTATTTTATCTGAAAATGTCAGGGAATCAGATAGGTACTTTAATAAATATGAATATGATTACAAAAATAGAAATTTATGCTATACTGATAATACTTGAATAGTTCCGGCATCCGTTCCGGTCTGAACTGTTCCATTTCAATTCAGGAGGAAAAAAGTATGAACAAAATAAGCAAGAAATTACTTTCTTTATTAGTTGTATTCAGTATGATATTCTCTATGTTTGCAATGACATCTGTTACAACATTTGCAGAAGAAAAGCTTCCGCAAACAATAACGCTTGTCGCATATCCAAAGGCCACACCTGAATTTTTGACATCATTATCTTCAAAGGCTTCCGCCTTAAAAACAAGCAATACTTCAGTTGTTTCAGTAAAACAGACAAAATATACTTATGGTTCTCAGGCATATTACAGGATTTCACTGGTGCCGAAAAAAGCTGGAACAGCAACGGTATCCCTGAAATGTAAAGGTAAAACATATAAAACTAAAGTAACAATAAAAAAATATATAAATCCAGTCAAATCTGTGAAGATCGGCACAACTTCTATTGCCTCCTCAAAATTTAATTCATCTGCGACAACCCGTCTCAGTTATACCAAATTTGGGAGCAAAAATGTAAAGACAACAGTTTCTCTGAAAAGTGGATGGAAACTTGAAGAACTTTATATTTTTAAGGGAGATCCACGTAAAGGCAGCATGAAACCAGCTATTGAATATATGCAGAAAGGCTGGATGCGTTCAGAATCTGTAGCAAATGGCAGTAAGATTCCTGTAAAAGGCGGAAAAGGTTTTAAGATTATGTTTACTGCAAAAAATACAGCTTCTGGAGTAAATGAAAGATTTACAATAGAATTAAGATAAACTCATTTATCCAAAAGAATAACAGATATATTTTTCAGGAACGGAACAATGCGCAAGTTTGGGGATGACTATTCATTCCAGATTTGCGCATTGTTAAATTACAAGTATTTATAGCAATCCTCTAATAATGCATTTACGAGGATTGTTATAATTATTCAGTTACTGAAAAATATAGATGTTACGGCATTCATAAACGTTAAAAATATCCCCGTGGCGGTAACTGCCATGGGGATATCTCTATTATTTGAAGGCGATAACAACTTTATTTTCTACGCCATTTGCATCTCTGAGAGAAAATTTAAGATTAAAATTTCCTTTTCCATTTTGTAAGGTGAAAGTTTCAGAACTCATATCAGCGGTTACTGCGCCGTAGAGAGTACTATCGTTTTTATCACATGCAGCTAAATTTCCAGACCATCCGTTTTTTATCTGGTAAGTGATTTTATTTTTCTTTCCCTTATAGGTATTATAATTTAATTTGATGACATCTGTTTTGTTAAATTTACTACCGGAAATTTTCTTTCCATTGATTGTTATAGATACAATTGGATTTTTATATTTTAAAATAGTAATTTTGGTTTTATATGTCTTACTGCCGATTTTTATAGAAGTAGTTGTTGTACCTGCCTGTTTAGGAACAAATGTGAAGATAACACGGGTTTCGCCTAATGGATTTGTTACTTTCTGTTTCTTTACGGTTCCAATTTTTTTATTTGTATACGTAATGGTTATCTTTTCAGTTGACATAGTTGCACCCATGTATAGAATCTGATATGGGGATTTTGACGGTGAGGAATAGCCTTTCATTGTTTTCTGGATATCAGTAACACCAACAGAACCGCTATGAGCAAATGTTGGGACTGTAAGCAGAAGCATAGACAATACTGTTACTAATGCAACAATTTTTTTCAATGTTCTTTTCATAAACTTTTTCTCCTTTTCTTCACTCTGGTAAAGTGTTTTTATAGCTTGATTTTACTATGGTAGTATTTTATAGTCAATATATCATTCGTATTTAAACTTAGAAAAACCTCTCTCAAAAAAAGTGAAAGAGGTTCTTCTTATTATAGTAGTTTCCGATATTCCCGTCTGCCGTCCACGACAGCGTAAATTGTTACAATCTGCTGAGATTCATTGACCTTGTAAAATATAAGATGCCGTTCCACGATCAGGACTCTGTAACCCTGTCGGCGTAAGGTTGCATAGTGGGGAACACTGCCAGAATACGGGAAATCTTTTAAATTGTTAATTGCCTTTTCAATTTTTTCCAGATAATTCAGTGCAATATCTACACTGCCAGAGTCATCGGCAATGTAGAAGATGATATCCCGGAGCTGTTCGTCTGCCTTATCTGTTCGCAAAATTTGGTAGCTCATCTGTTCCCCCTTGCTAATAATGCACTGCGGATATCGTCAAAGGTTTCCTGTACAGGTGCAACTCTGCCCTGTGCAACATCTTCTTCTGCATCAGCTAACGTACGTAACAGTTCCAGTTCTGCGGTCATCTGATTGTATTCCTGTAATCCCATGAGAACAGTATCACCGATGCCGTTTTTGGTAATGATAACAGGGGTTCGTTCTTCACGGCATGTTCTGGAAATTTCGCTGTAATTGTTTCGTAATGCTGCGGATGGTCTGATAATTGCTTCCATATAATATTACCTCCCGTTCTTTGATAGTCATATTATATCATAATTTACATATGCCATTCAATAAATTTTATATTTTCAATTCCGAAAATATAATTACAAAATCAAAGTATTTACTTATAATCAACACTATGTTATTCTTTTTACAACATGGATGTTGTAGCATTCATAGACGTTAAAAAAATCATGTTATCATTTCCAAAAAAAGGAGTGATGATGTGATTTCCTACGAGCCTTTTTGGAAAACAATTAATGAACGCAAAATAACAACTTACCAATTAATCTATAAACAGGGCATTCTGCCTGACACTATACAAAGGTTACGTAGTGGCAAGACCATCACCACGCAGACGATTAATACACTTTGTTCTGTAATAAATTGTGAAGTGTCTGATATAATGAAATATGTACCAGATACAGATGATAAAAATTAAGTATAAAAATCCCACTCTATATATGATGATACAGAGTGGGTAATATAATAAGAAATATAATTTTCTATTAGCTGGTTACTTTCAAGTTATTTTAAATTGTTCCAGTGTCCAGAAATGGGAAAAAACGTGTTAAGATACCACCCAATACCCTCCTTTTTTAGAAAATCTAATCACATCTAATCATGTTGAATCTTAAAAACATTGATTTTATGCGGGTTTACGGGTTTTTGGAAGAAGTTCGATTCTCTCATCCTCTGCTCTTAAAAAGTGCTCGAAAGCCTTGTATTTACTGGCTTTCGAGCACTTTCGTTTTTTGTCAAAATCAAATCTGTTAAAACTTGATTTTCTGTCTTAAATGATAATAGGGATGGGTAGGTGATCCAAACAGAGTTCCATACATATTGTCATAATAAAGGCCATTGATCATAACAAAAGCATGATCCTCCAAAGCAGTGATCACATAAGGTTCATAGCCCAATTCTTTGGCAACTGCTGCCAGACAGCTGGCTACGCCATAGCAATTTCCGGTAAGATTTGTCTGAAACATATCCAAGGCATATTTATATACCCATGTTTGTGTTTTGAATTCAGCCTCCGTGGGGCGTTTCCAGGGAGTATATCTGGTATACCACATGATATAATTAAAGCAGGCACGAAGTTTCTGATAGTTATTCATGTTCTTAGTAGTATGTGCTGCAATAAACTTTTTTGCTTCCAGCATCTCTCTGGCCTGAGTAAGATCTGCAGCCCCGTTTTTATTAAATTTAATACCATCTATTTTCGTATTTACCGCACATTTTCCATTGGAATATGAATAATACATTTTATTTTTATATTCATTCCAGCCTTTGACAGCTCTGCCCTTAGTATCTACAAAATAGCTGATATTTTTTACCTTTACTACTGCTTTTTTAGCAGGGGAAAGTCTGCGTGCTTTTTCATCAAAAACATAATATACACCCTTCACTTTATAATAACCATTTGCAGCAGCTTTTCCATTGGACTTGAACCAATAATAATGGTTTTTCACCTTCTTCCAGGTATTTGTAACCATTTTACCATTGATGTAATAGCGATAGGAATTTCCCTCTTTCAAAAGTCCATTCTTTACAATTGGTATTACCGTTGGATTGACGATTTCTGTGGTATCATTTCCGTTTGTTTCTCCAACCTGAGCAGCATAAATTCCGATATTTCCGACCATAACTGCAAACACCACTGCCATCAGCAATATCACTGATCTGAATACAGACTTCCCCTTTCTGACTTCTTCTCCTTCATTCATTGTTGTCAAACCTCCTTAATCTATCCTATGTCCGACTTACTTTATTGCATTGTCATTGTAACTCCATACGATAGATTTTGCAATTAGAACAACTGCTTTTTTATTCCATAAACATTTGACCATTTATCTGATTTTTACCTTCTTTACTGCGCTCCAGCCGGAATAATATTTCTTTCCTTTTACAGTTTTGTAAGTACGGATACGGATGTAGCAGTTCTTTTTTGAAGAAAGCTTTTTCAGAGTTGCATTCTTTGCATTACTCTTTGCTATAACAGCTTTTGCTTTTTTCATATTTGCAGAAGTACTGTACTGAATCTGATATCCACTGATGGATTTCACAGGCTTCCAGGATATCTTGGCCTGGCCTTTCTTACTGGATTTAGCAGTAACACCAGATGTATTCTGTGGTCTGACTGTAACTGTAATCTTTGTTTCCGGGAGAGCGCCATAGTTTTTACCCGGTTTAGCTGAGATTGTAATAACTGCTTTGCCCGGTTTCAGTGCAATGATTTTATTACCGGAAATTTTTACAACTTTAGGGTCTGAGGATTTGCAGGTAATTTTTCCATCTGTATGAACCAAATCCGTAAGTGTCTGTTTTTTATTTCCCATAGTTACTGCTATGGAGGACACACTTACTGAAGCCTCTTCACGGTGCTTGTTATCCTCGGAAGTATCTGGTTTTTCGGTATTTCCATTGTTGTTCGCATCGTCTTTTTTGTCTGTATCGTCTTTTTTGTCCGTATCCTCTTTCTTGTCTGTGTCCTCTTTCTTATCTGTATCTTCCTTCTTGTCCGTGTCCTCTTTCTTGTCTGTATCTTCCTTCTTGTCCGTGTCCTCCTTCTTATCTGTGTCCTCTTTCTTATTTTCTGTATTTTCCTTGTCTCCTTTATTATCAGTATTATTTTTATTTTCCGTGTTGTTCTTATCCCCTATGTTATCCTTGTTTTCGGTATCGTTTTTATTGTTATCGTTTTTATTGGTATCGTTTTTATCCGTATCATCTTTTGTTTTTTCCGGGAGGATCCTGATCGTCTGCTGGATCACACCGGTATAAATTCCTTTTCCGGTAATGATCATGGTTCCTGTCTCCCCCTTCAGGGTACTTAAACAGTTTACATAAAAGTCTTTATCCGGATTCAGCTTCTTTCCGTTAAGCTCCAGATTCACTTCCGGCATATTCACTTTCTTTCCGTTTCTCACTGCATCTCCTGATACAGAAACCTTCGCTTTACTGATATCTATATTTTTAACACCTTCTTCTTTAATTGTGAAAAACAACATTTTAAATCCAACATATTCTCCAAGTCCATTAACATATGCAACCGCTGTTCCTGGTTCATTATTTAAATCATATTTGACTGTGTAATCCTGATTCAGCTTCAATTTCTTCTCTCCAAAGGTCATAACCACCTTAGGTTCAGCCGGATGTCCGTCATAGATAACCGTATCATTTTCCAGAGTTACCACAGATTGATCAAAGCTTGGCGGAATAATATAAATCTGCTTCTGAATGGTGTCATTTCTGTAATTTCCCATACCGCGAAGTGTATCCCAAGTATGCCCTGGCTTATTATTATATTTGTAGTCAACTGTATAGTCCTTACCCTTTACCAGTGTTTTATCGCCATCTTTCACAATATAATCCGCCTCATAAACAGAACCTTCATAATAATAAAATGGTCCTTCGGGCACGATGACTGTACAATCAGAAAATGTACGTGGTCTTATTGTATAAGTAGTGCTGCAGGTTCCGGTAAAGCTTCCTTTTCCAGTAACTGTTACTTTTGGAGTTCCTGCATTTACCAGGTCACCCTCATAGCTTACACTATAGTTCTTCTCATCAACTACCTTTCCGTCCTTATATAAAGTTACTGTAGGCTTGTGTTCTGTTCCATCATACAAAAAACTGGATGCAGAAAGTGAAATCCGATACTGCTTGCTGTTCAGGATGCCGGCAGAAATGTTAGCTGTATATGATACCTCCGGATTGTATTTTGATCGTATGGTAAGTGTTGCTGTTCCTGATTTATGTACTGTAATATCTGCGCTGGTATTATCGACCATATTCACAGATACCACAGATGGATCGGAGCTGATTACCTCACACTCATCCAGACGGTTTTCTGATGCTTTAAAAGTAGGATTGCAGTTTACCCGATAAGTAGAACCCGGATCCACAGTTACATTTTCCCGTATATATGAATAGTTTGCACCTGAATTCAACGTAGGATCTAAAGAAACAGGTACTGCTGCAGTTCCCTGGCTTTCTCCGCATACTGTACAGGTTCTGGCTACGGTTCCATTGGTTACTTCTGTTCCATAGGAATACTTGTGTCCATTTACGATCTTTATTGCCCTTGCACCGGAAAGATCAGATAAGTTAATCTCATAGAAAACATTTACATTCTTTCTGACTGTGTACCAGATCAATTTTCCATTGATCACAGATGGCACACAATCTGACAGGTTTCCATCCATACTGTAGGTTTTGCCTGTCTGCTGTCCGCTTCCGTCTATTGCCGTATAGTAAACTTTTCCCTTGCTGGACCACAGCAGAACAAAGCTGTTACTTCCGGTCTTTACCAGATGAGGGGTAGCTGCACTGTCATTGGTTCCTGCATAGTTACTGAAATATCTGACAACAGGGCTGCCTCCGTCTTTGGGCACTGCCGCTACAAATACATTACGGGAAGAACCGGAACCATCTGTATCAAAGTTTCCGGCTACCAGCCAGTTGGAATCAGAATATTCCAGTGCACCGGCTGAGGTTCCGGTATAGTTATCCCCACTTATTCCACCCACTTTTAAAATATCTGTTCTTGTACAGTAGGTTGGATCCGGTTTGGATGGTTCCCAGGAGTTAAATTTGGGGGCAAATTTTCCACCACTGAGATCTGTATTGTATTTATAAAGCACAAGTGCCCTGGAAGGATACGCATCACACTGATCCAGTGTAACCATTTTTCCCTGATCAATCTGCACAAACTGATTGAAAGAATGGCTTGCGTAGCCCTCCTGCCAGAATCTTACACCTGTCAGTTTATCCACAATGGACATGGAATCTGTATTAACTGAGAAAGACAGATTTGCCTGGTGACCATTGTACATAACATGACAGGTCCGCACATAAAGATAGCTTCCATCCATAGTCATTCTTGCTGAACCAAACCCAAATGGATATTTTGTATTTTCTCCGTACAGGCTGGCAGAACCCTGCACCTTCCAGTCCTTGGAATATTTCGTCACGCGATAGACCTCTGCTGAATCGTTCTTGTCAGGATTGCTCTGTCCTGTAAGGATATAATAACTGTTTCCACTTTCATAAAATCCACCAAATTCAGGAAGTGCCAGCGGTACCGTAACTGTACTCTGTATATTATAGGAAGTATCATAATATTCTACCAGCGCTTTTCCCTCAATTGCGCCAAACTGTACACGCATGATCCTTCCATCCGGACTGGTGGCCAGATAGGAGGATACACGCAGTCCAAAAGTAGGATAATCCTGGCCTTCCAGATTGGAAATATTATAAAATTTGCAGTTTGTTTTCACTGACGGATCTGCTTCTAACTGGGCTTCTACAATAGAATTTTTGTATCTGGCAGCCAGTGTGCTGTCAAGACTTTCCGGATCTTCTGCTCCCGGAACCTCTTCTGTTTCTCCCTCTGCGGAAAACTCATCCGGAGTTTCTGAATCAGAGAATGTCTCTGATTCTTCCTGTGCACTGAATGTCTCTGTATCATCCGCCACATCCGGGGTTTCCTCTGATACTTCAGAACTGTCTGCTGCTTCGGAAACTTCTGCTGCCTCTTCCTGCTCAGACAGTTCAGTTATATTTTCCATACCAGATGAAAATTCAGCTGCCTGTACTCCGGAACTTCCAAGCATACACAGGGACATCATAATTGATAATGCTTTTACCATTTTATTCTTCATAAACTTTTTCTCCTTTTCAAATCATAAAATCAGTTGTGATCCATATTTTGATTGCTTACCATTTTACATAGAATCGCAGGTTTCCCTATCTTGTTTTTACGTTCTTTACTGTGCTCCATCCGGAATAATATTTCTTTCCTTTTACCGTCTTGTAAGTACGGATACGGATGTAGCAGTTCTTTTTGGAAGAAAGCTTTTTCAGAGTGACGTTCTTTGCATTACTCTTTGCCATAACAGATTTTGCTTTTTTCATGTTTGCAGAAGTACTGTACTGAATCTGGTATCCACTGATGGATTTCACAGGCTTCCAGGATACTTTTGCCTGACCCTTTCTGACTGATTTCAGGGCAACCCCCCGTAGTATTCAGCGGTCTGACTGTAATAGTAACCTTTGTAGCCGGCAGTGCATTGTAGTTCTGTCCCTGTTTTGCAGAAATCGTGATGACTGCTTTGCCAGGTTTCAGTGCAATAAACTGATTACCGGAAATTTTTACAGTTTTGGAGGATACACTTACAGATGCATCTGCACGGGCGATCTCAAAGGTTTTATATGCTTCTCCTGTATATATGCCTTTTCCCTGGATCACTACATTGGCCATTCCGGCATCTGTGTTTTTCTCATAGGAAAGTGTGTAGTCCTGTCCTTCTGTCAGAGCCTTTCCTTCATATGTAATTGTTACGCCCGGTGTCTGGGCTGTTCCGTTGTAAATAAGTTTTTCAGCAGCAACCTGTATGGTACATTCATCCATTGTGTGAGTCGCTGTATCGTCCTTCTTATTTACATCATCTTTGCCATTGGTATTATCTTTATTCTCTACATTATCCTTTTTGTTTTCATCATCTCCCTTGTTCTCAGTATCGTTTTTGTCACCGGTATTGTCTTTATTCTCCGTGTTGTTCTTATCTCCGGTATTGTCTTTATTTTCCGTGTTGTTTTTGTCTCCGGTATTGTCTTTATTCTCCGTGTTGTTCTTGTCTCCGGTATTGTTTTTATTCTCGGTATTATTCTTATCTTCTTTCTCTTCACGGACAATCGTAAAGCTTTTTCTTACCTCTCCCTGATAATTGCCCGTTCCACTAAGGATGATCTGTGCAGTTCCCGGACGGTTATTATTCTTATAGGATACCGTAAAATCTTTACCCTCTGTCAGGGTTCTGTCTCCGTCTTTGACAGTATATTCCGTGACAGATTTCTTACCTTCCGCGAAGCTGACCGGTTTTTCCGACACTGTGACCTGGCATCCGGAAAGCTCTGCCGGTTTAATGACAAATTCTTTGCTGATACTGCCAGCAAGAGTTCCTGTTCCCTTCACACTTACATTGACAGTACCTGCATTTACCAGATCTCCTTCATACTCTACTGTATAAATGTCCGTTTACAATCTTCACTGCACGTGTACCGGAAAGATCCGACAGATTGATCTCATAGAAAACATTTACATTATTTTTCCAGGTGTACCAGCATAATTTTCCATTAATCACTGTTGGCTGACAACCTGACAGATTTCCATCCATGCTGTAGGTCTGACCGGACTGCTGTCCGTTTCCATCCACTGCTGTATAGTAAACCTTTCCCTGACTGGACCACAGCAGGATAAAACTGTTGCTGCCTGTTTTCACCAGATGGGGAGTTGACGCACTGTCATCTGTTCCCCCATAATTAGTAAAGTATCTGACTACCGGATCACCACCATTCTTGGGCACTGCTGCTATGAATGCATTTCTGGATGAACCGGCACCATCTGTATCAAAGTTTCCGGCCACAAGCCAGCAGGAATCAGAATATTCAAATCCTCCGGCTGAAGTTCCTGTATAATTGTCACCTACATTACCGCCTACCTTCATAATATCTGTCTGGGCACATTTACGTCTTTCCATCTCTTCACTGGAGACGTAATTAAAATCCGGAACAAATTTACCTTCGCTAAGATCTGCACTGTACTTCAGTATTACAAGTGTCCTGCTTGGAAAAGCATCGCACTGATCCAGAGCTGTCATCTTACCCTGGTGTTACTGTAGCAGCTTCAACGGTCTGTATAGTGCCAAATACGGATGCATCCGGCATTACAGGAGCAGTTAAAGCAAGTGATGTACTTGCAATCGTAATTGCAAACTTCTTTAAAATGCTTTTCTTTCTCATTCTCTTTTGTCCTTTCTGTGATTTTTTTACACTCTCTCCCGTTTCACCTTTTGAAAGAAGATGTTTGGTTTAATTATAGATGTAAAATTGTCTATATTCAACCTTAAAAAAGAGAAATTTTTCGTATAAAAAATTCCTAAAATAGTGTCTTATTTTTCCTTAATATAGTTTACATAATATAGAAATTATAGTAAACTAAGCATAGATAAAAAACATGAAAAGAGGTGAAATTTATGAGGAGCTTGATTTTACTACGGTGGTATTTTATAGTCAATATATCATTCATATTTAAACTTAGAAAAAGGGACTGTCTTCTTATCTGTTGTTCTTTTAGTAGACTTTTTCATCCTTTCCTATTGTAATACTTTTAATATTATCTGAATTTTACAAAAACCAGTTCTGTTTCTCCTGTACCTTCCTGTTCCATTACCGCCAGAACATCATATCTGTTTCCTCCACGAATAAAAAATTTCGCCCCATTTTTTGATTTTGCACTTTTCATAAAACTTTTTTCAGCATATTCTACCTGTTTTACTTTCCATCCTTTTTTTGCCTTAAAACTGATTTTTATCTTCTCCCCTGCATATTTCGCATAGCTAAACTTTAATTCATTACTTTTCGTATATTTATTACCTGACACCGTTGTTTTCCCTACCTGTACAGCAGCTAACGGATTTTCATAATTTCTCACGGTAACTTTCATCGTTTTTGTTACTTTACCGGCTTTAATTGTTACCTTTGTTGTTCCCGATTTCTTTGCTTTTAAATAAATACTATAACCTCCGGGATTTTTTTGTGAGACAGTAAAACCAACTTTCGAATTACTGGTCTTAACTTTAACTGTTTTGGCATCACTTACATATGCCAGATATATCTCACTCATCTTTTCATTGGGATATTTTATTGCTGATACCTGATCTTCTGCATAGATTTCTGCTGCTTCTGCTGCAAATGCCGGAATACAAGATAATAACATGACAAATACCAGCATTAATGCAACAATTTTTTTCATCGCTTTCTTCATAAACTTTCTTCTCTCCTTATTACTTATTTTCTGATTATCCACAGAAAAAATATATTTAAAATCCCTAACGGAAAACCGATAGGGATTAATCTTCTATACTTTTATTTTAAAGTCATTTGTATTATTTCCTGTAAACCAGTCTTTTCGTTTTCCAGCGTTACCATAACGATATATCCGGTTCCACCATTTACAGGAAGTTTCGCTCCGTTCTTTACTCTTTCTGTTTTCCTCCAACCTTTCTTTAAATAATCAACATACAGAACTTTCCATCCTTTTTTACCTGTAACATTAATTTTTACTTTTTTGTTAGCATATTTTGCATAGCTTGTGGTGATTTTATCTGCTTTATTGAATTTACTTCCGGAAATTTTCGTATTTCCTAACTTAATGGAAGATACCGGATTAGTATAATTTGCTACAATTGCCTTAACCTTTTTTGTTTCATTTCCAACTTTAATTGTCAGAGTTGTTGTTCCTGGTCTTTTTGCTTTAAAATAAAGATTATAACCATACTCATATTTTTCTGTGATACAAACTCCAACCTTGGAATTGCTGGATTTTACCTGTATTTTCTTTTTACTGCCTACGTTTCCAAAGTACTGATTATACATCTTCTGATTCGGATAAAAGACAGCAGATACGGTATCATCTCCGAGTATATTTTGTAATATTATTGTACTACGATATAGTTTTATGGTCAATACAACATTTACTGCTTGATTATACTCTCTCCATATATAAAATTATCGCTGGCATGGTTCAGGATAATAATCTTAACCTACATCAATTCATATAAAAAGCGAAAAGCTTCTTTTAACATAAAATGAAACTTTTCGCTCTATGATTACCTTACTCGGTTATTTTCACCAGTTATGCCAATGCCAGATAAAATCAGACTTCTTTTTTCTGAATTTTTTCTACATTGCTGTATGCCATAGCATAAAAGATTTCCTGTGAATTGAGTTTGACATCATTCAGGCTTCTGTCTGCATAATTTCCTGTTTCTGTCAGTCTCTTTCCTTTTTCATCATCATTCATCATCGTCTCAAACATCCAGTCCAGACGTTCCTTTAATTTCTCATTCAGAACCGGAGCAGCCACCTCCACACGACGGACTGTATTTCTTGTCATAAAGTCTGCAGATGCAATATATATTTTTTCTCTTTCTTTTGTACCGAAACGATAGATTCTGGAATGCTCCAGATAACGGCCTACAATACTTACAACCTTGATATTCTCTGTATATCCCTTGATTTCCGGAATCAGACAGCAGATACCTCTGACAACCATTTCTATCTTAACACCTGCCTGAGACGCTTCCACCAGTTTATTGATAATCACCTTATCTGTCAGGGAATTGATCTTGATTCCAATATATCCTTCCTTTCCCTGTTTCACCTGGTCGATTTCTTCCTGTATCATATCCAGAACTCTGTTCTGCAGACATTTCGGTGCAACCAGAAGAAGATTGGATTTCTC
>JABLTO010014672.1_pt1 | contig 14750 bp, 8 predicted proteins | sample 7160091 | NCBI WGS metagenome assembly JABLTO01 (sample SAMN14651225, study PRJNA627086) | human gut metagenome | isolation source: feces | host: Homo sapiens
ATTATGACAGTGGTGAAGGAGACGAAGTCTTCTTAGGAAAAGAAATTCATATCTCCCTGGTTTCGAAAAATATAATACAATCCTTTTTAGACCGAATATGGGCCATCCTCTTTATATGAAAAATAATGATGCAAATCGGCAAATTCTAAATACGATAGGAAGTGCTTATGTGTCATTAAATTTATTACCTGGACTGAAGTTTAAATCTTCTTTTAATTATTATTTAAAAAGGAATGATTATAATAATTATGAGGCAAAAGATCATGACTTAGGAGAGGCTTATTATACTCAAGGACAAATGACAGTTGATCAAGCTAGAAAGTGGAATTATACATTTCAGGATCTATTGACGTATGATAAATCTTGGGGTAATCATGAATTTTCATTCTTGTTAGGATTTGAATTTAATAAAAATGACTATTATAAGACTAGTCAGTCAAGAAGGGACTATGATAATGATTTATTGCATGCGTTAAGTGCGGGAAAGACCGTTTTGTCTTCAAGTGATGTAATCACAAAGAATACATTGATGTCTTATTTTGCAAGAGTAAACTATAACTATAAAGGCCGATATATGCTTTCTGCAGCTTTCCGTCGTGACGGCTCCTCTCGTTTTGCTCCGAATAATAAATGGGGAAATTTTCCCTCTATTTCTTTAGGATGGTTAGTGACGGAAGAGGATTTTATGAAAAAAATGGATTGGATTAATATGTTAAAATTGCGAGTTAGTTATGGATTGACAGGAAATGACCATTTTCAAGATTATGTTTGGGTGGCGAAATTAAATCAATCTAAAATTGCTTTTGGAAATAATTTAACAACTTCATATTATCCATCCAATATAACTAATCCTGATTTGAAATGGGAACGTACACAACAGTTAAATGTGGGATTAGACTGGGGAGTGTTGAAGAGTCGTATACAAGTAGGATTAGATTATTATTATTCGACATCAGATGGACTGTTGTTGAATGTTCCAGTTCCTGCTATAACAGGTTATTCTTCTATATTTACAAATATCGGTAAATTGGAGAATAAAGGTGTTGAATTTAATATAACTACTCAAAATATTGATAATAAAGATTTTTCATGGAGTACGAATTTCAATATATCAAAAAATAAAAATAAGATTCTTGAATTAGGGCCAAGTGGTGCTTCTATGATCTTTACTCCAAGTAGTTTTGGTGGAATGCAAAAAATTAATGAGGTTGGTCACTCTGTGTTCAATTTTTATGGATACCAATATGATGGTGTTTATATGAGCCAAGAAGAGATCGATGCTGATCCAGCGCATTATAAAACTGCAAGACCTGGAGATGGTCGATACGTAGATGTAAATAAGGATGGTGTATTAGATGCAGGTGATAGAACTCTTATTGGAGATCCTAATCCGAAATTTATTTGGGGATTTACAAATAACTTTAAGTATAAAGATTTTGATTTGAGTTTTTTGTTCCAGGGTGCTCATGATTTTGCGATATATGATGATAATGCTCATCGTTCGTTGATGTATCATGAAGGTCGAAATTTTTTGAAAGAAGTTACAAATAGATGGCGTTCGGAGGAAAATCCTGGTGATGGTGAGCATTACAGATTGTCTGTAGACTTAGGAGAATATGAAAAGAGAGGATCAAGTTTGTGGATTGACCGGACATCTTATATTAGGTTGAAGAGTTTAACTTTTGGTTATACACTTCCAAAAAATATTTCGAAAATAGCAAGTTTGCAATTTGTGAGATTTTATTTTAATGCCTTGAACTTATTTACGATAACTGGTACTGATGTTTGGGATCCTGAGTCGTTTAGAGGGGATGCCTCAGATGCTTCTGCAAGAGGTGTGATGGGAAATATATATCCATCTTCTAAAGTTTTTTCTTTTGGTGTTAATGTTGGATTTTAATTCATAATGTGATGAAAAAGTATATTTTGTTAATCGTAATGGCTGTCATGGTCTCTTGTAGTGATCAGTTAGAGCTTTATCCCGAGACAAATTTAACAGAAGGTAATTATTATAATACCGAAGAAGAATTGTCGTTGGCGGCTAATGATGCTTATAGGCAATTATGTCGGATCTATAATGCGAATGGGCTACCTGATTTGTTTGGAGAACGATTCTCTGATAATGTATGTGTGATTTTTACAGATGGAGGAAATACGTATACGGAAGATATAGTGCTTCATAAAATTAAATCAGATAATGGAACAATACTATCAGCGTGGCGAACTGCTTATAATGCCATCTCAATAATTAACGATGTATTATATCGGTTGGAAAATACATCTGTCTCTTTTACGTCTGATGAGTTTTTGAATAGAATTAAAGCAGAACTTATTTTTGTTAGGTCATTGATATATTTTAATTTGATTCAAGCGTTTGGTGATGTACCTTTCTTATTAAAACCTGTTACTGTTTCTGAGAGTTATTCTTATTTGCGTGAAGATAAAAATCAAATATATTCTCAGATTATAGCAGATTTACTGTTTTGTAAGGAATATTTACCTAAGTCATATGAAGGTAAGGATGTTGGCAGAATAACAACTTATGCAGCATCTTCTATTTTGGCTAAAATTTATTTGATTCGTGGGAATAAAGATTCTGCTAAAATAGAATTAAAACGAATTATTGATTCTGAAAGATATAGTTTGGATGCTAATAATGATGGAAAAGTTGATGTTGAAGATTATGCGTATTTGTTTGCCCCATCTACAAAAAATTGTAAAGAGTCTATTCTGGAGGCTCAATTTTTGTCGGGCGTAGACAATGTAAATGCGGAACATCAAAATCAATATACTCCTTTTCTTTGGTCTTTTCATTTACCTGGTTCTTCTGACACTTTTAGAGGAGGAGGTAAAAATACTCCAAGTAAAGATCTTTTGGCAGAATATGAAGAAAATGATCCTCGTATGAATCTCTCTATTGTCCCAGGTTATCAAGATGAAGGTGCTAATATTTGGGTTGATCATCCTTATACTTGCAAGTTCTATGATCCTGATTGGCAAAACCCTGGACAAAACTTTGAGATTATTCGTTATGCTGATATTTTATTATTGTATTCGGAGTTGACAGGAGATGCAACTTATTTGAATCAAGTTCGTGCTAGAGCAGGACTTCCTTTATATGGAAGTGATTCGTATCCAAAAAAGTATAATAATTTGGCGTTGGCTGTAGAGCATGAGAGACGAGTTGAATTGGCTTTTGAGTTCCATCGTTTTTTTGATTTGGTAAGGACTAACCGGGCGTTAGAGGTATTTAATGCAAAGGGAATCAGTTTATCTGAAAATAGTCTGTTATTTCCTATACCTTTGGTTGAAAAGGATATTAATCCAGAATTAACTCAGAATCCAGGTTATTAATAATATAAGAATATTATGAGAAATACATGTTTTAATTCACTTTTGATATTTAGTGGAGTTTTGGGCTCTGGAAACTTGTTATTTGCTCAAAAGAAACCCAATATCGTGGTGTTCATAGCGGATGATGCAGGCATGGACTTTGGTTGTTATGGTAATTTGGCAATTAAAACTCCGAATATAGACAGAATTGCAAAGCAGGGAGTCCGTTTTCAAAATGCGTTTTTGACATCACCGCAGTCCAGTCCATCTAGAACCAGTATGATGACAGGTATGTTTGCCCATACGATTGGGACAGAGGATTTGCATATGCCGATCGATGAATCGACTCGTATGATGCCCTCCTATTTTAAGGAGGCAGGATATTTTACGGGCTCTATGTTGAAAACTCATTGGGGTTCCAATGGGGATAAGCAGTTTGATCGGATGATCTCGGGAACGTATCTTCCCAATGGTGGGGATTTGTCCGAAGAGACCTTTCGGAATTACGAGCGATTTATTGATGATAGTGCTGATCATCCGTTTTTTCTTTGGGTAGGATTCCATGATTGCCACCGTCCTTATTTCCGTGATGTCTGCCCTCAGGAGAATGATCCTTCAAGAGTGAAGGTTCCTCCTTATTTGGTGGATGGAGCGGATACACGGCGGGATCTGGCGGATTATTATGATGAGATTACTCGTATGGACGGGCATATAGGTCGGATGATCTCCGTCTTGGAGAAGAAAAAGCTGATGGAGAATACCATTATTGTCTTTTTGAGTGATAACGGAATGCCATTCCCCCGTTGTAAGGGTTCTTTATATGATTCAGGCATACAGACTCCTCTGGTGTTTATGTGGAGGGGTATGATCCCTGAGAATAAGGTGCATTCTAGTGGGTTGGTCAGCACGGTGGATTTGGCGGCTACGTTGTTGGATTTTGCTGGAGTACGGATGGATGAGTGCGTTTATAGTAAGAGCTTTCGCAAGCTGTTGTTTGATCCGTCATTGAGGGGACGTGATTATATCTTCTCGGAGCGGAATTGGCATGACACGGACGAGTATATTCGTTGTATCCGCACGGAGAATATCAAACTGATCTATAATGCGTATTACGATATTCCGCATGGTACGGCGATGGATTTAAGCTCTAGTTTAAGCTGGTTTGAGTTGAAACAAAATCAGCGAAATGGGACTTTGAAACCTGAACAGTCTCAGATATTCGTAGCTCCAAGGGCTATGGTCGAGATCTATGATTTAAAGAAAGATCCCAATGAGTTGGAGAATGTGGCCGATCGTCTCCCTTATGCGGTAGACTGTAAGAAGTTGGCGAAACTACTTGTGGAATGGCAGAAAGAGACAAAGGATCATCCTTGGTGGAAGCGGCGTAGACCAGATCAGAATGACAGGGTGACAGGATTCCCTATATTTCCTAGATCTGAGACGTTTTGGGCTGATTAATACCTTTGAATGGGTTGTGTGAAAGAGAGCTTTGTCTGTTTTAATAGAAAGGGGTATGCCGAAAAGCATACTCCTTTTTATGAGGGATTATTATGGTAAGCATCCGATAAGGTATACATTGTAAATTCATAAAACGACAAGCTCTTCTTGTCAGCGAATATAAAGTTGATAGGAAGAGTTTGCCATTCTAGTGTATCTTTGAAACAAAATCCATGTTGGTGAATTTTAATAAAAATCGTTATGAGAAAATGTAGTGTATTTTATGGTACTTTGTTAGCGTTAGTATTGGTGAGCCTTGGTGTAAAGGCTGATAACAATGGAAATGAAAACGTGGGACATTCGGGAAAGACATCCGAATATACAGTTGCGGCTTATATTTGGCCTTCCTGTCATGATGACCCGATGGGACGGGAAGTATTATGGCCAGAGAAGACGGGTGAGTGGGAGATCATCAAGAAAGGTAATCCCCGGTTTCCGGGTCATTACCAGCCTAAGATTCCCTTATGGGGTTATGAGTTGGATAACGATCCCAAGGTGATGGAGCGTTGGATCGAGGCCGCCACGGATCATGGGGTGAATACGTTTATTTTTGATTGGTATTGGTTCAACAATGGACCGTTCTTGGAGGGATGTTTGAATGATGGTTTCCTGAAAGCCAAGAACAACCAAAAGATGAATTTCTATATTATGTGGGCCGATCACGATGTGGCTCGTAATTACTGGAATGTACATCGTTATAAGGAGGATAACTCTCGTCTGTGAAATGGGGCGATTGATTGGCCCAATTTCAAGATCATCGTGAAGCGCATTATTGATAATATTTCAAACGCCCCAATTATTATAAGATAAATGGGGAAGCTGTCTTCTCTGTTTTTAGTATGGACAATTTGATCAAAACATTCAGTTCATTGGAGGAAACTCGCAAAGGTTTGGACTATTTCAGAGAGGAAGTTAAGAAAGCTGGTTTCCCCGGATTGCATGTTCAATTAATGACGGGTGGTGTACCGAATGCTGATTTCTTGAAGCAAATAGAGATGTTAGGTATTAATAGCTTAACTTTGTATAATTGGGGAGGCCCACATCCGGAAGATTACATTCAATGGGGAAAAGAGGCTTTCGAGCGTTTGGAGAAATGGAGCGAAGCCGTTTCTATCCCTTATTTCCCCAACGCATCTATAGGTTGGGACGATACGCCACGTTTCCCGCATAAAACACAGAAGGACGTGGTGCATTTTAATCAATCCCCAGAGGCTTTTGCCGCTTTTTTGCAAAAGGCGAAAGAGTATTGTGACAGGCATCCAGAACAGCCTAAACTAATCACGGTTTACGCTTGGAATGAATGGGTGGAAGGAGCTTACCTCTTACCGGATGTGAAGTATGGTTTCGGCTATTTGAATGCGGTGAAGGATGTGTTTGTTAATGGGAAGTATCAAGCTTATTAATGCGAGTTCGGAATAAGTTATAGCCTGAAAAAATGAATCGGCAGCTTGAAAAAGTTGCCGATTTGTTCTGTTTGTCTGACACAGGACTTCATTCGGTTAGTTTGGAATTTCGTTGATTACCTTCTGATTCCGATCCACGTACTAGATCTCCTTTACCGATGAAGTATTACTTAATTTACTGATGAAGTATATATCTTATGGGGAAGTAGGTAGTAAAAGTCAAACGGTCTCCTGTAAAAAATGATGCGGTTACCCTGCTTTTCAAGAGGAAATAACCTCTTCTTATTTTTTTATTTTATATTTGTTCGGTCAATATGTGCTAGAGGAGATGGATGTAGAACGGATATACCTAGAACGATTACGAAGCGGTTCATACAGAGACTTTACGAAACTGTATGAATCATACGCTTCACGTCTATATGCGTTCGCATTGCACTTGACTCATTCTGATGCTCTTGCAAAAGATATTGTACAAGAGGCTTTTATCAAAGTGTGGGTGCGGAGAGAACAAATTGATTTAGATATGTCTTTCAGTGCTTTCCTATTTACGATGGCCAAGAACCAATTATTGAATGAGTTTCGTAGGCAGGCAAATAGTCCGCTTTTTTTGGAAGATGTTGTACTGAATGAGTCTGGAGATGGAGAGGAAACAGCGATTGAACGTAAATTATCTTTTGAGGAATTTAACCATAGACTGGAAATAGCGAAACAAAAGTTGACACCTCGCCAACGAGAACTGTTTGAGTTAAATAAGGAACAAGGTATAACTATAACAGAAATAGCGGCTAAAGCCTTAATTTCAGAACAATCTGTGCGTAACCAGTTATCGCAAGCCTTACATGTTTTAAGAAAGGAGCTCGGTAAGTATGCTTTGCTGTTCTCTCTTTTCTTTATCGGATAAATAAAATTGAAAAATAATATTCTTATGTTTTATAACATCTAAAAAGGCATGTTATAAATTAACGGCTCATGTGTATACCTTATAAAAAGGATATTATGCAGGAATCACATACATATTATTTGCTCTCAAAGTACATGGATCATACGATCTCTACGGAAGAGTTGAAAACACTACGGCTTTTGGTTAATTTGTCTGATGATGATGAATTATCGCTGTCATTGTCTCATTTATGGGAAAATGGGCGACCCTTTGAAGAGGTTGATGAGAGAATCATACGGGATATGTTCAGTGAGATTCAAAATCGAACGAGAAAAGAACGATTCGTTATGGTGTTTAGGAAACTGGCTCGTATCGCCGCAATACTATTAATACCTTTATTAAGTATATTGTCTGGTTATTTATATTTCAATCCAGTCGATCAGAAGGGTAGCATTGGCAATTTAGTGGTTCATGCCGATAGAGGGGAAAGATCGGGGGTGACTTTACCGGATGGAACACAAGTAAAACTAAATGCGGAATCGAGCTTAAGTTACACTCACGATTTCGGTCGAGAGCTTCGACAGGTCAATTTAGAGGGAGAGGCCTATTTTGAGGTGACTCGGAATGAGGATAAACCTTTCGTGGTACATACTGAATATCTGGATATAGAAGTGTTGGGCACAAGTTTTAATGTGTATTCGTATGAGCGGGAGAATGTCATGGAAATGGCCTTGATATCGGGACGGATCAAGATACAGACTTGTTCAGACCCTTCTCGTGTCGTTTATCTAAAACCAAATGAAAAAGCATTGTTCAATAAAGAATCGGGTATTATAACCGTGGAGAAAACAGATAATCGATTTGAAACGGCGTGGTTAAGAGGAGACCTCGTTTTTCGATCAACGAAATTAAGTGATGTCTTGGCCAAACTAGAGCGTAGATATGGCGTGAATATCCATTTGAATGATTTTTCTTTAGCGAATGACTTATTTACCGGAAATTTTGATAGTGAATATATCGTAGATGTAATGGACCTTTTAGAGAGGCATTATGACTTTACATATGATATACGAGGAGATGATATCTTTATACATCCTTGAGCGAGTGAAAATAAAATGTATAACCTTAAATCAGTTCTTATGCGACAAGATTCTTCATAATAAAAACGGAACCGAAAAATGGTCGAGATTTTCCGGTTCCCCAATTAATACTCCATTTACGAGAATGGCGATCAAGCCATAAAACGGATTGTATCAATTTTAAAAAATAATATATGTTCAAAAGTAGAAAAAATCAATGTAGCTATATAATTTTTTTGGCTCTATTTCTGTTTTTTAATCCTATTTTGGTATTAGCTCAGACAGGAAGTGTCACTCTTTCCATGAAGAATGCTACATTAAAGCAATTTTTTGAGGCTGTAGAGAAGCAAACCACATATATATTCTCTTATCGGGATGCTATAGTGGAAGGAAAGAAAGAGGTAACTTTAAACGTGACGAATCAGCCGATTCGGCGTTTGTTAGATGATGTACTGCATCAAAGAGACTTGCAATATACGATGACAGGGCATTCAATTGTCGTAACTTTAAAGACTGCCGGTAATGTAAAGCTGGTATCTGGTACTGTCGTGGATAGTAACGGTGAACCGATTATCGGAGCGAATGTTGTTGAGAAAGGGACTACGAATGGAACGGTAACGGATATTTCGGGAAATTTCTCATTAAATATAAATGATAGCGGTATTTTACAGGTCTCGTATATTGGGTTTAATACTCAAGATGTAGCTGTGAACGGAAAATCAAGTTTAATGATAAACTTGAAAGAAGATACTCAAAAACTGGATGAGGTAGTCGTTGTTGGTTATGGCGTGCAGAAAAAGTCGAATGTAACGGGATCTGTGGCTTCTATTAAGACGGATGATTTTAATGATTTAAATATGGATGTGTCGCATGTTATTCAAGGCCGTGTGGCAGGTGTCAATGTTTCCAATGGGAATATTATCATTCGTGGAGCGGCTTCTATCAATGGCGCGGATCCGTTGTGGATCGTGGATGGAGTGCCGGGTAGCGCTCCTAATTTTAATGATATAGAATCTATCGAGATCTTGAAGGATGCGGCTTCTACTGCTATTTATGGTGCCCGGGGAGCAGGTGGTGTGATCCTTGTTACCACTAAAAAAGGAAAGATAGGGAAACTTTCTATTAATGCGAGAGTAAACTTTGGAATAGAGACTCCGATCGATTTGCCGGATATGCTGCATACCGCAGACTTTATTGACCGGAAACTGGCGGCAGGCTTCCCTAATAATCCCAATTCCGGCTGGGATAATCCCGCTTCGCTACCAGATACAGACTGGGAAGATCTGGTTTGGCGTAATGCTTTTAGGCAAAACTATTTTTTACAGATGACAGGTGGTAATGAGAAAACTACATTTAATATGTCTGCGGAGTTCTACAAGAATCAGTTTATCGAACGTTATTCATTTGAGGATGCGGGTAATTTTCGTGTGGCTAGCCAGACAAATATAAGTAAACGTGTGAAATTTTCCGAGATTCTGACTGTTGGTTTTAATAATACGGATCCCCATTTGTATGGGCAGACGAATAATGATTATGTTTATTACCGCCAAGTTCCTACGCTGGTGCCTTATGATAATACCAACGAAGCTGGTGGAGGTTGGGGGAAACATCCGGCAGGTGGTTACTACGAGGGACCTAATCATGTGGCTACACTAATGTCGCATCATGCGAATGAACGTAGGTTTTGGGCCCGGGCAAATGCGATTTTGGATTGGGAGATTATCAATGATTTAAAATTCCAAGCGAATTTCTCTGCCAATTTTGACTCCCATGCGAATAATTTGTTCTTAGAATCATGGAATTTGGGATCTTTGTCTCAACAGGATTATTACTCGAAAGATTATGGCTCCGGTTATGATTTACGTATGTTATATACATTGACTTATGATCATACTTTTGGGGAGAAACACTATGTAAAAGGTATGGTTGGCTACGAGGCTTATCGGGCGACGGCTTCTTCGGCAGGTGGTTGGAAAAACGGCTTCTTGGTTCAGCCTTCGGATGATATTAGTTTAGGTACGGGAGATAAAGATGTATCCGGAACGAAAACGGAAGGTCGTAGTTTATCCCAGTTCGCTCGTGTAAACTATGCTTATGATGACAGGTATTTGCTAGAGGCTAGTATTCGTCGGGATGGTTATGATAACTTTGGTCCAGAGAATCGGTTTGGTGTGTTTCCTTCGGCTTCTGTTGGTTGGAATGTGGGAAAAGAGAGCTTTGTAAAGGATAATATAACATGGATGTCTCAATTAAAACTGAGAGGAAGTTATGGTAAAATTGGTAACAATACAATTCCTCAATTCTTGTATGAACCTTCTTTTACGAATAATTATCTATATTATTCATATGATGGGCAAAATACGCAGAGAGGATTCTGGTATTCAAATGTTGCGAATGCTACGATTAAATGGGAAGACGTGGCCCAATGGAATATAGGTGTTGACGCAAGTTTTCTGGATAATCGCTTGAATACGACAATCGAGTATTATGATAAGAAAACTTCCGATATGCTGTATTCAGTAGGTGTGCCACCTTCTGCCGGGCCTTCTTCGGAACCATTTAGCGAGACCTCTTCTTATCGGGCTAATATCGGAAAGATAAGCAATAGAGGTTTCGAATGGATGGTTCAATGGAGGGATTCCTATAAAGATTTCAGGTATGACGTGGCTTTTACGTTGTCTACCAACAAGAACAAAGTGGTAAAGTTAAGTGACCAAGTGAATCCGATCATTTGGGCTGGAAGCGATGCGGCTTTGAATAGTTCTATTTATCGTACGGAAAATGGGCAACCGATGGGACAGATGTATGGGTATGTAGTGGATGGCATTATTCAAGACCAAGCGGAAATCGATGCCTTAAACGCTCAATCTCCGGATGGATTGTACCAACAAGCAGGTACGGCTCCGGGTGATTTGAAATATAAGGATTTAAATGGAGACGGAAAGGTGACGAATGAGGATAAGACATATATCGGTAATCCTTGGCCGGATTTGATGTATGGATTGAATATAAATTTGTCATGGAAAGGCTTTGATTTAAGTATGGGCTGGTTAGGAAACGCAGGTGTTGATGTCTTTAATAGCGCTAAGCTTTATGAAAGAAGTTTCTATGGCGACTATAATACGACTTATAAGGTATATGAGGCGTGGAGTCCGACGAACCGGGCTACTTCACATCCTCGAGTAACGAAAGAGGATCCGAATGGAAACTTCAAGAATGTCTCCTCTTATTTTGTGGAGGATGGTTCTTTCTTTAAATTGAAGAATTTACATTTCGGCTATAATTTACCGAAATCAATACTTTCTCATTTGAAGATAGAAGGTTTGAAGTTTTATATTAACTGCGATAATTTATTTATTATCACAAAGTTCCAAGGAGATCCTGAATTGGGTGGTGGATATTTGGAACGAAATATGTATTCTGTGAAACGGGCTCCCTCCACCCGCACCATTATGGGCGGTTTAAGTTTAACCCTCTAAATTAATAGGAAGATGAAGAAATTAGTTATATTATTAGCTGCTGCGTTAACTTTTAATAGTTGTTCGGATAGTTTTCTGGATTTATCAAATCCCAGTGCGTTATCTCCAAGTGTCTACCCTAAATCTATGGCGGATATGGAGACTATCGTAACTTCAGTTTATGCGAATATGGTCGCTGTGCCTTTGTATGGAAAAAGGGTTATGGCGAAAGGGACATTCTGTGTGGATCATACGGTAGATATGGCTTGGACTGGTGACGCCAACTGGAACCAGTTGGCGACCAATCAAGTGACTTCTGATAATGCTTATATTGGGACGTTATGGATTGGTTATTATAAAATGATTTCTTGTGCGAATACCGTATTGGAGCAATTGGAAAGAATCGACAAGGAGAAGTTTACGGATGCGGATTTAGCAAGACTTTCGCAGATGAAGGGAGAAGCTTTGTTTTGGAGAGGTTGGGCACACCAACAGTTAGTAGCGTTTTTTGGGGAGGGATATCCTTGCAACGGGGATGGCGATAAAAAAGGTGTACCTGTTCGTTTACAGGTAGCATCGACTCCGGATATGCTAAATATAGAACGTAGCACGGTGGCCGAGGTTTACGATCAGATCTTGAAAGATTATGAGGCAGCCAAACTTTTGCTACCTGCCGTATGGGAAGAGCGGGCGGACTATCCACGTCCAACCTCTGTTGCCGTTGCTAGTTACATCGGGCAAGCGAATTTGTATATGGGTAATTATGATGCGGCAAAGAAAGCGTTGAAAGAGGTTATTGATTCTTCCGGAAAAGAATTGCTCCCTTTCAATGAATATGCGAAGATGTTTAATGAGGATCAGGAGAAATTTAATAGAGAATCGATCTTAGAGATTAATTTCCGTAATGGGGATACTTCCGGATATTTTTGGTATGGAGAAGGTTCTCAATATGGATTGATCGCTGCCTTATGTTTCCAGAACGCAAGTGGAGATGTTGAGGCGGCCGGTTGGGGTAATATTTTCTTTCATGATGCGAATATTAAACGTTTTAATGGAGATCCTCGTTTGGATATCGCCGCTTTGCGTCCGGGAACTCCTGTTATCATGAATGGACAGCAGACCCATGTTCTGAAATATAAGGATACGGAGGCTGACATTCAAGGTTGGAGCATGCGAAAATACAATCCGTTGAAAAGTACGGTGAATGAGTTGAATTTAGGGGTTGGTATTAATATGTATTTGATGCGTTTGGCGGATGTATATTTGATGTATGCGGAAGCTTGTCAGGCTACGGGAGATGAGGTAAATGCCCGGAACTATATGAATCTGGTAAGAAGAAGAGCTTATAATGGAGATAGTTCCCATGATATAACGGCTAGTGGAGAAGCTTTGAGAGATGCGATTCGGGAGGAACGTTTCATGGAGTTCTGTGGTGAGGGCGTACAACATTGGCAAGATGTTTCCCGCTGGAAGGTCTTGGATGAGGAGATTAGCCGTTGGTATGGAAAGACACGTGTTGGTAATCCGCATTATGATGCGAAAGATTTGTATTTCCCGATACCCAAGGTTGAAATGGAGAATAATCCGAATATGACACAAAGCATAGGTTACGAGAACGAGTAGATATAACTTGTTGAAAAGTTCATCAAAGAAAAGGAATAGGATAGTTCTCTTGGGATCGCTAATCCTATTCTTTTTTTATTCCTTTATGATCATATTAAATCTTATTGAATAATGAAGATGATAGATGTGTCGAAAGTAAGAGTCTTTCGGGGGAGTCTCTTTGTATTGCTTATGCTCTTTATGCGGATAGGTTGGGCCTCAAATGATGATAGTACCTATAATATCGTGGATTTTGGAGCTAAAGGAGATGGAATAACAGACAATACCCAGTTCATCAACAGGACAATAGAAGCTTGTTCCTTGAGAGGGGGAGGAACGGTTATCATTCCGGGGGGAACGTTTTTGACAGGAAGTATTCTGCTGAAAAGTAAAGTAAACTTATTCTTAGAAAGTAATGCCGTAGTGAAAGGCATAAATAATCTGGAAAAGTACCGTTCTATATCCGATCTTAATCAAGATGAGGCTTATTATAAAGTAAAACCCCGGAATTGGAACAAGGCATTGCTTTTAGGAGATCAAGTTGAAGGTGTGTCAATTACAGGAGAGGGGGTAATCGATGGTGCCCATATTCAAGATAAAAAAGGTGAAGAAGGGATGAGAGGCCCTCATATTCTCTTTTTGTCGAGATCGAAAGGGATTAAGATATCGGGAGTTAAACTACGAAGAGCATCGAACTATGCTTTTATGAGTTATGATATTGAAAGGGCTTCTTTCGATAATCTTTTAGTGGAGGAAGGATGGGATGGGATTCATATTCGTGGCGGAAAAGATATCCGTATCCGAAATTGCCGTTTTTATACGGGTGATGATGCTGTTGCGGGTGGGCTATGGAAGAATGTGGTAATAGAGAATTGCTATATGAACTCATCGTGCAATGGGATAAGGTTGATAATGCCGGCTACTGGTTTAAAGATCGTTGATTGTGAATTTAGAGGTCCGGGAAAATATCCACATCGGACTTCCGGTGAGCAAAAACGTAGGAATATGCTTTCTGGTATATTGCTCCAACCGGGCGCATGGTTCCCTGCGTTTGGGGAAGTAAAGGATATATTGATATCTAGCTGTTCTTTTGATCAATTGGATAATCCGTTTCTAGTCACATTGAATGAGGGGAACTGGGGAGAGCGGATCTGTTTGGAGCATATAAGAGGTACACGTTTAATGAAAGCGGCCGCCTCGGTAGAGAGTTGGGGAGATAGTAGTTTGAAAGATGTCCGGCTTTCGGATGTTTCCTTATCGTATATTGGGAATAAAGGTCAAGAAATAGTAGGACGTACTCCCTCGAAGCCATTGACCGATTATCGTGCGCTCCCTTGCTGGGGGCTTTACCTTCATAATTTAGATCGAGTGATTTTACGGAATGTTCGATTAGTTTGTGAGAGTGGGAAAGTTAGCCCAGCCTCTTGCTTCGATAATGTGGGGTCCGTGGAGATTTATAATGTAAGTTTTTAATCTTAAAAAGAATTAGTATGCGAAA